>Ga0194123_10000773_pt1 | contig 55636 bp, 49 predicted proteins | sample TA2MahsurfametaG_5_FD_155479 | JGI IMG/M metagenome (GOLD analysis project Ga0194123, IMG submission 155479) | Freshwater microbial communities from Lake Tanganyika, Tanzania - TA2015023 Mahale A surface | ecosystem: Environmental > Aquatic > Freshwater > Lake | place: Tanzania: Lake Tanganyika... | reverse complement strand
GTTCGGTTTGGCTGAGGTGTGTATAGGTCATGTGCTTCTTCGACTGGCCGGTCAAAAGGCTTTGATACTAATGCACCTCAGCCATCCAACCCATTAATCAAAGTTGCACTTCGTCCTTGAATTCACCTTTTATCGTTAGCATCAAAATACATCGCTATGAATCGCATTCAATATAGCCTCGATCGCAGGGTGCTGAATTTTTCGTTCATTGGAAATAGCGTAAATCTGCTCTCGTACTTGCGTCATGACGCCGACCTCAACAGCACCAAACTGCGACTTCACATCTTGCGCCAAAACGGTGGGCGCCGGAAACAAGCCGCGACCAGCACGACCAAAGGTATGCAGCAGCGCGTTGTCATCAAACTCGCCAATCAGGTCTGGTTGTATTTCATTCAATTCAAGCCAGTGATCGATGCGGGCTCTGATGGCATTGTTACGAGTGGGCAGCAGCATCGGCGCGCCTGTCAGACTTTTCGGAAACCCCTTCCGGTAGCGTTCTGCCAATGCAGGCACTGCGTATAAGCTGATCTGGGTCTCACCCAACAAGTGACTAAACACCCGCAAGGATGAACCGGGTGGTACTGCGCGGTCAGTCAGCATGACATCGAGCTTGTGAACGGACAGCTTGCCTAGCAAAGATTCAAATTGTTCTTCATAGCAGATTAGACGCACTCTTTGCGGCAACGCGAGCGCAGCGTCGAGCATACGCGACGCGATCAGCTTGGGCAGGGAATCAGAAATACCAACGGTAAGGCGCATGATAGGCTCGGTGCCCACGTCAGCCAATGCTTCCTGCAGCTGCTCACCCAGTAAAAAAATCTGGTCGGCATAGCGCAATGCCACTTGCCCCGCCTCGGTCAATACCAAGCGTCGACCCTGCGGTTTGAACAGCGCCTTACCAACCGCTTGCTCGAGCAGTGATAGCTGGGCGCTGACAGTTTGGATCGCAAGGCCCAACCGATCTGCGCCACGCGTGATACTGCCTTCTTTGGCGACCACCCAGAAATAATGCAAATGTCGGAAATTAAGGCTCACGTTGTGTCTCGCTTTTTCGAACAACTGATCTGATTATGATTGCTTTATAAATACGCCGCTGCACAGCGCTGCTGCTGATATCTCGTTAAAATTCTTGCATTCATCACACTGATCGGACCCCCAATGCTGGAACTGCTTGCTGACCCGCACACTTGGTTTGCATTTGCGACACTCACCGCACTAGAGCTCGTGCTCGGCATCGATAATGTCATTTTCATTTCCATCCTGGTCGACAAGTTACCTCCTCATCAGCGCGAGCTTGCGCGCAAGGTAGGTCTGTTTGCCGCAATGTTCATGCGGCTTGGTTTGCTTTTGATGCTGAGCTGGATTGTCGGTATGACCTCACCATTGTTCGACGTACTGGGGAATGATTTCTCAGGCAGAGACCTGGTGCTTCTGTTTGGTGGTCTATTCCTGCTTTGGAAGAGCGTCGGCGAGATACACCAAATGCTGGAAGGCTCACATGAACAACAAGCGAGCATTGCCCACGCAGCATTCGGCGCAGTCATCCTGCAGATCATGGTGATTGATCTGGTGTTTTCATTAGACTCCATCATTACCGCGGTGGGCATGGTGGACCGCATCGAGATCATGGTCGCCGCGGTGATCGTCTCAGTCGGTCTGATGATGTTGTTCGCTAGCGCCATTGGTCGATTCGTCTCCGCGCATCCAACGTTCAAGGTTCTTGCTTTAGCGTTTTTGGTGGCAATTGGTGTAGTGCTAATTGCAGAAGGCTTCGGCACCCATGTGCCCAAAGGGTATATCTACAGCGCAATGGCATTTGCGGTGATCGTTGAAATGATCAATATGCGGTTACGCGCACGGTCTACACGTCCTGCCGCATTGATAGCGTCAATGTCAGAAAGCTCAAACCGGGATCGCCCCTGAACCTTCGGCGCGTGGTAGTGGGCTAGTATGGGCATGGGCGCTATCCCGATCTGGTCAATGTCAAACCAGCTGAGCTGCTTGCAGCTCATGCTTGATGTAGGCGTAAAACACCGGCGCGGCGATCACTCCGCTTATGCCAAACAATGCCTCCATGACCAGCATGGCGGCCAACAACTCCCAAGGGCGCGCATTGATTTGCACACCGATGATCTTTGCATTCAGAAAGTATTCCAGCTTGTGTATGGTGACCAGAAACAGCAACGACACCGCGGCCACGCCAATCGAATAAGACATGCTCACCACGACAATCACTGTATTGGATATGAGATTACCGACGACAGGTAGCAGTCCGGCGATAAATGTCACCAGAATCATGGTCTTCACCAATGGCAACTTGACACCCGCCAGCGGTAGCACGACCTCCAGGTACATCGCTGTGAACAGCGCGTTGATGGCGGCAATGCGTACTTGAGCAAAAACGACCTGCTTGAACGAGCGGTGTAGTTGCGATACCCGCTCATGAAGCGCTGCAGCGAGCGGCCTGAAGCGCGGAATCTGCGTGGTGTCGTACAAGGCAGCCATGGCACCAATCACCAGTCCGATCAGGATTTGTACGAACACTCGCCCTGTCTGTTGGCCGATTTGGGTTGCTTGTGTGGCGTGATCCCGAATCCATTGCGTTAGAAACTGCTGCAACGCCTCGGCACTTTGCGGCAGCAAGGCGCCAAGCCAAGTAGGAATTTGCCCGCGCGCCTCTTCAATCAGATCAACCAGCTTCTTCAGCAAAACCGGCAAGCTACCCGCCTCTGAAAACAAGAAGGACGCGAGCATCCATACACCCAGACTGAGCAGTACGACGATGATCGTGCTGAGCGCAGCGACCGCCACCCAACGCGCTGAGTGCCCGCCAATAAAATAGGCCAACGTGGGCGCCAGCAAATGTACCAGCGCATAAACGAGCAATCCGGCGTACAGCGCCGCAATCAGTCCGGCATGCAAGACCACCAACAAGCCCAAGGCAGCAAGTGCCATTGATGCCGGTTTTACGAAATTCTTTGCGCTGGGTGAATTCATGATGCCGGTCGCCGAGAACTTACGCTTCAATTAAAAAGCCGCTCGATCGTGAGCGGCCTTACATCATCAATATCCGCAGGCAGCCGAGCCGTAGCTACGGCCCGGTCTTGGCGATACGAATCGCCGGGATTTACGATGACTGCTGTATCCCGGCCAACAACCATCCTTGCTGACCCACTACGGACTTGGTTAACACCCAGATCTCACTGAAATGCTCAGCGGGGGCATGCAGATCTTCACGAATCATGCCGTGGAAGCGAACACTGGCAATATGCTCAACCGTGTTCGATTCAACGCCCAAGATCTCGGCGTCAATGCTCACAACGTCGGTGTTGTTAGCGGAACCGCCGCGTTCGGTCAGCTGCATCTTTAGCTCCGCGAACATCTCAGGGGTGGTGAACTCCCGGATATCGTTCACATCGGCACGATCCCAAGCCGCTTGCATGCGAATGAAGTTGGTTTTCGCGTGGCGCAGGAATCCCTCTGCATCAAAATCAGCCGGCACCGTCGCTTGCGCGGGCTGCCAGGTGGACGCCGCCGCGCTACCCAGGCCAGAACCAATCTCTGGTGTGCGGGTGTCGTTGAAGGCCTCGCGCTGCATCGGCCCGCCATAGGCCGGTTGTAGTGGCGCTGGCTGAGACTTGCGGCTAAGCATCCGGAAAACAAACAGCGCGGCCGCGATCAGCAGACCAATCATCAGCATCGTGCCGAGCATGCCTGCCGCTGCCTCGCCAAGACCAAAGTGCGACAACAACGCGCCTAGCCCCAAGCCGAGCAGCGCGCCACCAAGAATGCCGCGCCAAGGGCTTGCCGCAGGTGCGGGCGCCGCAGATTGCGTAGGGCGCGGCGCCGCAGCCGCTTGATTGGCGGGCGGGGTGGCCTGCCGGCTGTACGTCGGAGAGGACTTACCGATTGACCCGCCGCCGCCAAGGCGTTTTGCGTGCGCACTGCTCACCAACATGGCGCTGCCCAACACGGCAACCATCAAAAACGTCAAAAACCTTTTCATGGATCCTCCAGATCTCGAGAACAACAAGCGTACTGCCAAATCGTCTGCCGGAATTCCGGTTCGCGCCCGAGTATAGCGGAAAAATGGTTCCCAAAAATACTGGGTCTTTCGAGAAGATCGATTCGGAAATATGAGAGCCTTGCCAGCTATCGAATGGTAGCTGGCCATAGGCAAGTGCTATCGCAAAGCGGTGGTCAAACGCCCGCCACCTCTTGCTTGAACTTCAGTCGCCATGCATGCAGCAGTGGCTCGGTGTAGCCAGACGGCTGTACCGAACCCTTGAACACCAGGTCACTCGCCGCCAGAAACGCGTGTGATTTGTCGAGGTGAGGCGCCATGGGTCGGTAGAACGGGTCGCCGGCGTTTTGTTGGTCGACGATTTTTGCCATGCGCGCCAAAGTCTCTTTAACTTGGGCTTCAGTGATCACGCCATGGCGCAACCAGTTCGCAATATGCTGGCTGGAGATACGCAACGTAGCGCGATCTTCCATCAACGCGACGTTATGGATATCGGGCACCTTGGAGCAACCAATCCCTTGCTCCACCCAGCGCACCACATAACCGAGTATGCCCTGCGTATTGTTGTCGAGCTCTTCTTGAATCTCTTTGGCCGACCAGTTAGGTGCATCCACAATCGGTACCGACAGCAATTGATCGCGTAGCTCTTGTAGCTCTGCGGTGTTATCTTGCTGCTCCAGTTCGCGCTGGGTATCGAACACATCCACTTGGTGATAGTGCAGGGCATGTAGCACTGCAGCCGTTGGCGAAGGTACCCATGCGGTATTGGCACCAGATTTTGGATGACCAATTTTTTGATCCAACATCGCAGCCATCAGATCCGGCATCGCCCACATGCCCTTACCGATCTGCGCGCGGCCGCGAAATCCGCAACTCAAGCCCGTCAGCACATTGCTGCGCTCGTAAGCCGCCAACCATGTTGAGGTTTTCATGTGGCCTTTGCGCAGCATCGGCCCACCGAGCAGTGATGAGTGAATCTCGTCACCGGTGCGGTCAAGGAAGCCGGTGTTAATGAAAGCAACCCGTGCTGCCGCTTCTTGCAAGCAGGCCTTCAGGTTAGTCGAGGTGCGGCGCTCTTCGTCCATGATGCCGAGCTTGACCGTGTTCTCTTTCAAGCCGAGCAAGGCCTCAACGCGAGCAAACAATTCGACAGCAAACGCCACCTCTTTCGGGCCATGCATCTTCGGCTTGACGATGTATACCGAACCAGCCCGGGTATTGCAGATCGCTTGTGACGCCGGGCGATGCAAATCATGCAGGGCGATGGTGGTGGTAACAACAGCATCAAGAATACCTTCGGGTATTTCTTTGCCATCACCGATAAGAATCGCTGGATTCGTCATCAGGTGACCCACATTGCGCAAGAACAGCAATGAGCGCCCGTGCAGCTTCAGCGTCTTGCCATCAGCGCCGGTGTACTCACGATCGGGATTCAGCGTGCGCTGGAAAGTCTTGTCACCTTTTTTCACTGTCTCTGACAGCGTGCCTTTCAAAATACCAAGCCAGTTCTCGTACGCGGCAACCTTGTCAGTGCCATCTACAACGGCCACCGAGTCTTCGAGATCAAGAATCGTCGACAAGGCTGACTCAACGACGATGTCTGCCACGCCAGCAAGATCTTGTTTGCCTATGGTGCTATGACGATTAATGCGAAGCTCGATGTGCAGACCGTTATTCTTCAGCAGCACGACTGTCGGGGCTGACGCGTCGCCTTGATAGCCGACAAACTGGGCGGCATCGGCAAGTCCCGTCGCACTACCGTCTTGCATGACTGCTTTGAGGCGTTTGCCGTCTACCGCGTAGGTAACGACATCTGCGTGCGAGCCAACTTCTAATGGCACCACTTGATCCAGAAAACCGCGGGCGAACGCAATCACCTTCGCGCCACGAACCGGGTTGTAGCCGCCGTCGCGTGTTGCACCATCAGCCTCGGGGATGGCATCGGTGCCGTAGAGCGCGTCATACAGCGAGCCCCAGCGCGCATTAGCCGCATTTAATACATAGCGCGCATTCAGAATCGGCACCACCAGCTGCGGACCGGCTGTGGTCGATAGCTCTGCATCGACATGGTCGGTGGTGACTTTTACATCTTTAGGTACCGGCAAAAGATAACCGATGGTTTCCAAAAACTTGCGATAGGCTGGTATGTCTCGAACCGGCCCGGGGTGCGCACCATGCCAGGCATCCAGCTCGCTCTGCAAACGATCGCGCTCGGTCAGCAGCTGCGCATTCCTCGGCGACAAATCATGGACGATTTGCGCGAAGCCACGCCACCAATGGTCGCTGTCGATGCCGGTACCCGGCAGGACCTTGTCCTCGATGAAGCGGTACAGGATGGTATCCACCTGCAAACCGTGGCAAGCGGTGCGTGCTGTCATTTGTGATTCCTCGATGAGTTGATAGGTTATTCGTATTGGATGAATCTACGAGTCTTAGTGTTCTTCACGCTGTCGCACAAACTGAAGCAAGTCATGTAGCGAGCGGCCCTCACCGTCTGGGCTCACGCCGAGCACCTCGCGTGGCGCCGCTGCGCGATTGACCCAGAAAGTGCGGTAACCAAACCAGGCAGCGCCGCAAATATCCCAGCCATTACTAGAGACAAACAGACTGTTATATACAGCAACACCAAGTAGGTCTAAGCCTAATTGATAAACCTCGGGCGCGGTCTTGAATTTTTTAACACGATGCGCCGAGATCACGTGAGTAAACACGCCTTCCATTCCCGCTGCCTTCACCACGGGATCAAGCATGTCCGGATTGCCGTTTGACAGAATCGCGAGCGCCATACCCTCGCGCTTCAGCTCATGCAGCACGCTCAGGTTTTCGGGGAAAGGCGTCAATTGGTTGTACTGCGCCATCAGCCGCTCCTGGACAGACTGATCCAGCGTGAGACCGAGCTTGCTGCAGGCGAATTGCAGAGCGTCTCGAGTGACTTGGTCAAACGGCTGGTAGGTGCCGGACAAGGTGCGTAATCGTGTGTACTCGATCTGCTTGTCGCGCCAGAGGTTGGCCAAGGTAGTGCCCTGCCCGGGAAACTGGCGCTCGGCCTCGGCAGAAATGGCATAGACGTCGAACAGCGTGCCGTAAGCGTCAAATAAAATAGCTTGGAGAGACATACCGCGCGAATACGATTAAACGTCGATGTTGCCTGCAGCGAGCGCATTGGTTTCGATGAACGCTCGGCGCGGTTCGACCTCGTCACCCATCAACGTGGCAAAAATCTGATCGGCGGCAATCGCGTCTTCAATTTGCACCCTGAGCAAGCGCCGCACCGCAGGATCCATGGTGGTTTCCCACAGCTGGTCTGGATTCATCTCGCCCAGACCCTTGTAGCGCTGTTTACTCACGCCGCGCTCCGCCTCGTCACGCAGCCAGGCCATGGCTTGCCGGAAATCGCCGATCGCATGCTCACGCATTTTTTCTCCGCTGCCACGGCGGATCAAGGCTCCCGGCCCGATCAGACCCTTGAAAGTAGCGGCAGCTTCAAACAACAAACCGTAGTCCGGACTGTCAACAAAGTCCGCATCAATGATGCTGAGTCGAAGATTGCCGTGGTGCTGGCGTTCTATACGCAAGCGTAGCGCGGACGACAACGCGTCTGTGTTAACGCTCACACGTACCAGCGGATCATGAATCGCAGCAGCCAAGGCTTGTGCGCTGTTTTCTGCAGCTTCTTCGCTCGACAGATCCAATGTCACGCCGTTCATGATGGCGGCAAGCGCTGCATCATCAATCACTCTCGACAAGCGCTGAACAATCGCGTTGGCGGTGTTGTACTTTCTGACTAACTCATTCAGCGCTTCACCCGCAATTGGTGCAGCACCGTCAGTCGGCAGCAGCGCGGCATCTTGCAGCGCGATCTGCATCATGTAGCTGGTCTCTTCCAGGTCATCTTTCAGATAGCGCTCATCTTTGCCATGCTTCACTTTGTACAGCGGCGGCTGCGCGATATACACATGGCCACGCTCGACAAGTTGTGGCATTTGCCGATACAGCAGCGTTAGCAGCAGGGTACGAATATGCGCACCGTCGACGTCGGCATCGGTCATGATGATGATGCGGTGATAGCGCAACTTCTCGATATTGAACTCGTCCGCACCAATCGACGTACCCAAGGTCGCGATCAGGGTCGTGATCTGCTCGGACGACAGCATTTTCTCGAAACGCGCTTTTTCAACATTCAGCACTTTGCCGCGCAAGGGCAAAATCGCCTGAAACTTGCGATCACGGCCTTGCTTGGCTGAACCACCAGCGGAATCGCCCTCGACAATATAAAGCTCGCACAAAGCGGGGTCTTTTTCCTGGCAGTCTGCCAACTTGGCCGACAAACCCAACCCATCCATCACGCCTTTACGGCGCGTAAGTTCGCGCGCCTTGCGCGCCGCTTCGCGGGCACGCGCTGCCTCAACGATCTTGCCGCAAATGATCTTGGCGTCGTTGGGCTTTTCCATTAGAAAATCGGTCAGCGTCTTGGCGACCACCTCTTCCACCGGGCCGCGCACCTCCGACGACACCAGCTTGTCTTTGGTTTGCGAGCTGAATTTTGGCTCTGGCACTTTGACAGACAGGACGCAAGTCAAGCCTTCGCGCATATCGTCACCACCAACTTCCACTTTGGCTTTTTTCGCGAACTCGTGTTCTTCTATGTACTTGTTGATCACGCGGGTCATCGCGGCACGCAAACCCGTTAGATGTGTTCCGCCATCACGCTGAGGGATATTGTTGGTGAAGCAGAGCACTTGCTCATTAAAGGCATCATTCCACTGCATCGAGACGTCGACCGATATCGTCGTGCCATGCTCGGAGACGCGCTCGCCGGTCGCCTGGAATACCGTTGGGTGCAGCACGTTTTTGTTTTTATTGATGTACTCGACAAAGCCGCGCGTCCCACCCTCGAACGCAAAGCTCTCTTCTTTGCCGGTGCGCTGATCTGTTAATTTGATATGCACACCGTTATTCAGGAATGACAACTCACGGATACGCTTGGCGAGTATGTCGTAATGAAATTCCACCTGCGAGAAAATCTCTTCGTCTGCCCAGAAGTGCACTTCGGTGCCACGCTTTTCTGTGTCACCAATAACCTTGATCGGTGATACCGCCACGCCTTCTTGTTGCTCGATCTCTCGATTTTGCGGCACGCCGCGAGCGAACTCCATGAAGTGTTTTTTGCCATCGCGGCGAATAGTGAGCTTCAAGCGCTTGGAAAGTGCATTGACACAAGAAACGCCGACGCCGTGCAAGCCACCCGACACTTTGTAGGCGTTCTGATCAAACTTGCCGCCCGCGTGCAGCTCGGTCATCACGATTTCTGCGGCGCTACGCTTGGGCTCGTGTTTGTCATCCCATTTAATGCCGGTCGGAATGCCGCGGCCGTTATCGGTAATCGAGATCGAGTTATCAGCGTGAATCGTGACGTGAATTTCTGAACAATGTCCGGCCAGGGCCTCATCGATCGAGTTATCAAGCACCTCGAACACCAGATGGTGCAAGCCGGTGCCGTCGGAAGTATCGCCGATGTACATACCGGGTCGCTTACGCACCGCCTCCAAGCCCTCGAGGATTTGAATCGACGAAGCACCGTATTGATTTGAAGCGTTAGGATTTTCTGCGGGTGTGGCTGACATGGTGTTCCTGATCAAGCAAAACGTTGGCTAGCGGGTTTCTAAAACGGCACGAAGGGGCCCGATGGCCCCCTCAGTTTGCCGCTTGGGTCTAGCCTTAAATACGCATCGGCATGACGACATATTTGAAATTGGGGTCATCGGGGATAGTTACCAACGCAGATGAATTGGCGTCCCCAAGAGAAATGCTGATGCTGTCGCACTTCAAATTATTCAGTACATCGAGCAGGTACGTCACATTGAAACCAATGTCGATGGCATCGCCGGCGTAATCGATTTCAAGCTCTTCGACCGCCTCTTCCTGGTCAGCGTTGGTTGAGCTGATTTTCAAGCTGCCCGGCTCAATCAGGCAGCGAACGCCTTTGAACTTATCGGAGGTCATAATCGCTGCGCGCTGCAGTGAGCGCAGCAGCGCTTCGCGATCGAGCGCAAAATTGTTTTTGTAGGCCTTGGGAATCACACGGGTGTAATCGGGGAACTTGCCTTCCACCAGTTTCGAGATCAGCTCGATGTTTGAAAAATCAAACTTCACCTGGTTGGTGGCAATTGCCAGCTTGACTGGGTCATCGGTCTCTTCCAGCAGCCGCTGCAACTCGATAATTGTTTTGCGAGGAATGATCACTTCCTGTCGGGCGAACTCTTGCTCGGTGACGATCTGACTAAAGGCTAGACGATGCCCGTCGGTGGCAACTGCGATCACGTTTTTGCCTTCAACTACCAGCAATAGGCCGTTCAGGTAATAACGGATATCTTGTTGCGCCATCGAGAAGTGCACCATGTTAAGCAGGTGCTTCAATGTTTTCTGCGGCAGGCTGAATTGAGCGCCATATTGCTCGGCTTGCGCCACCGTCGGAAATTCTTCTGCCGACAGCGTCTGCAGCGCAAAGCGCGACTTGCCACACTGCAGCGTCATGCGCTTGTTCGATACCGAAAGAGTCACCTCGGCATCGGGCAGGGCACGCAGGATGTCGAGTAACTTGCGCGCCGCGACCGTTGTAGCAGCTGCATCATTGCCCGAGCCGATGTCGGCGTGCGTACTAATCTGCACCTCGATATCGGTAGATAACAAGCTCACCCTGTTGCCGTCTTTACGGATGAGGATATTGGCCAGAATCGGCAGCGTATGCCGACGCTCGACAATACCGCTCACGATTTGCAGCGGCCTGAGCAGCGCATCTCGTTGAGTCTTTACCAGCTGCATGGTGTTTTCCTTTCGCAAGAAATGCCTGGTGCTTCTATTGGTTTGATCATCGCAAGGTCCCGGGTTAGCCCTTCAAGGTCTGCTCGAGCACGTGCAGTTCATGATTGATTTCAGGGTTTTTACTCCTGTCTGCCGCTATCTTTCGTACTGCATGCAGCACCGTCGTGTGATCACGGCCGCCGAACAGCTCTCCAATTTCAGGCAGACTTTTTTGTGTTAGCTCTTTTGCCAGATACATCGCAATCTGGCGTGGGCGTGCAATATTGGCTGGGCGCTTTTTCGAATACATGTCAGCAACTTTGATGTTAAAAAAGTCTGCCACTGTCTTCTGAATGTTCTCCACCGAGATTTGACGGTTTTGAACCGATAACAAATCTTTCAGCGCTTCTTTCACTACATCAATCGTGATCTCGCGACCATGAAAGTGCGAGTAGGCGAGGATCTTGCGCAGCGCGCCCTCGAGCTCACGCACATTCGAGCGCAAATGCTTGGCGACAAAGAAGGCGACATCGTCATTCAGCTTGACGCCTTCTTGCTGGGCTTTTTTCAGCAAAATCGCCACCCGCATTTCCAGCTCGGGCGGTTCTACCGCCACCGTGAGGCCAGAGTCAAACCGCGAGATCAAGCGGTCGTCCATGCCCGTGATCTCTTTCGGGTAGGTGTCACTGGTAATGATGATTTGCTTTTTCGCAGCGATCAGCGCCTCGAAAGCATAAAAAAACTCTTCCTGCGTGCGACTCTTACCACCAAAAAATTGGATGTCATCAATCAGCAGCAAATCGAGCGAGTGGTAGTAGCGCTTGAAATCATCAAAGCCTTTGCGCTGATATGCGGTGACCACGTCGCGCACGTACTGCTCGGCATGGATATAGCGAAGCCGCGCGCCAGGGTTATCAGCGATGACTTGGTTGCCGATGGCGTGGATCAAATGGGTTTTGCCCAGCCCGACACCGCCGTACAGAAACAGGGGGTTATAGGAGCTGCCCGGGTTGCTCGCCACCTGAATCGCCGCCGCGCGCGCCAGCTGGTTGGCCTTTCCGGTCACGAAGCTGTCGAAGGTGAGGGCAGGATTGATCTTGCTTTGGTCGCGCTGGATGACGCCATCGGCGGCGAGCTCGGGCGCTTCCTCGGCTACCTTCGACAAGGCCGAGGTTGGCGGCACCGCGCCCGGCGGACGCTTGCTGGTGGCACCGCGCGGATCCAGAACAAATTGAACGTCCACCGGCGACTGCCAGAACTCTGCGGCCAGACTAGTGATGCGCGCCGCGAACTGGGTTTTGACCCAATCCAGCTTGAAGCGGTTCGGCGCTGCTATCCGAAGCCGACCCTCTTCGTAGTCCAGCGGCGCCAAAGGCTTGATCCAGGCGCTGTATTGCTGCGGCGTCAGCTCTTGCTGCAACCGCTCTGCGCAGGTCTGCCAAAAATCTTCCATTTAAACGTCCAAACAGAAGCTGCAGCGACTGCGCTTCAATTATTGGTTAATCAGATCATTAAGACGCCGAGCGAGAACGACGGGAACTATCTCGCAACGGCAAAATCAACCGCCATTTTACCGCCGCCGGCGCAAGTTATCCACAGGCTGATCGGTGAATTTGTACCGCTGACGCTGGGCGCTTGGCTTGGGCGTCAGAGGGTTTCTGCTTGTGTATCAAGGGGTTCCGATGGGCGTCTTAAGTGATTGACAGATATACACATTCTGGTGTCTAATTCGCGGTTCTGCGCATTGCGCTCAGGCATAAATGCAGCGAGCCAAACTGGTCGTCGCTGCGATTACCGGCCTGGCTACGGCTTACGCCACATGGCGCCCCTCACAACTACGCGAGACCATTATGAAACGTACCTTTCAACCTTCTGTCGTTCGCCGTAAGCGCACTCATGGCTTTCGTGCTCGCATGGCAACCCGCGCTGGTCGCGCAGTGCTGAATGCGCGCCGCGCCAAAGGCCGCAAGCGTCTGGCGGTTTAGAGCGTTAGCACGGCTTAAGCCGCGTCGTTGCATGCCCGGTTTTCCGGAGGGCTACGGCAGGCACCTTCGTATCGTAAAAACGGATGATTTCTCATCCGTTTTTCGTTTGCAGCCTATGCAGCGATCCGACAATTTCGTGCTGTATCTCCGTCCTAATCTGCTCGGTCATGCCAGGCTGGGCGTGGTAGTGGCAAAGCGGCTTGCGCCGCGCGCCGTGACCCGCAATGCCATCAAGCGCCTGGTGCGCGAGGTGTTCCGAAAATCACCCCTCGGCTCATTCGACTGTATTGTGAGACTCTCCCGATCGCCTGTACGGCGTGAATCGTCAGCGGCGCCGCGCGCACTGCGGGTCGTATTGAGCGCCGAGTTGCGCGGGCTGTTTTCAGCGATCGTGGCGCGACACGCATGAAATCTATCCTGCTCACACTGCTGCGCTTTTACCAGCTGTGTATCAGCCCGTTCCTCGGCCAGAACTGCCGATTTTTCCCAAGCTGCTCGGAATACGCTCGCGACGCAATTGCCGTGCACGGGCCGATTACAGGCAGTGTTATGGCCGGGCGGCGGCTATGCAAATGCCACCCTTGGCATGTCGGCGGCTGTGACCCGGTACCGGGTACCGACCGCACCGCCAAGCCCTCGCACGCGACTGCTTCGGAAGCGCATCACTGAATCTCTCACTTTCAAAAAATCAATGGATATCAAACGTACTGTGTTGTTGGTGGTGTTCTCGCTCTCGTTGCTGATGCTCTGGGAAAACTGGAATCGTTACAGCAACCCGCCACCGCCCGCGTCGGCTGAAACAGCCAGCTCAACCGCAACCGCCGCCAAGGACGTGGCAGTCCCGCAGGCCACAACACCGGCGCCGGTAGCAGCACCAAGCAGTGAGCTGCCGGCTACTGGACCGTCTTCGGGCTCGGGTCAACTCATTAGCCTGAGTACCGACCTGTTGAAGCTCGAGATCAATACCTTGGGCGGCGACATCACGCGCGTTGAGTTGCTGCAGCACAAAGATGACAAAGCCTCTGGTCAGCCAGTGGTGCTATTGCAAAAAAATGATCATCTCACCTGTGTTGCGCAGAGCGGCTTGATAGGTGGCGATTTTCCTAACCACCGCTCGCTGTTTGTCGCACGCGATGGTGTGCGAAGTCTTGGCTCTAGCGATACGCTGCAGCTGGTGCTCGATAGCGAGCAGGGCGGAGTGAAAGTCACCAAGACCTATACCCTGAAACGCGGTGAATACGACATCGGCATCAAGCACACTGTCGAAAACCGCGGCGCTGCCGCGATCACGCCATCACTTTACGCGCAGCTGGTACGCGATGACAGCAAGCTGGGCGGAGACTCTTATTTTTACAGCACCTTCACCGGGCCGGCGATTTACACCGATGCAGAAAAATATCGCAAGGTCAGCTTCGAAGATATCGAGAAAGGCAAGAACCCGGTCGCCGCGCGCACACCGGATGGCTGGGTGGCAATGGTTCAGCATTACTTTGTTGCCGCCTTTGCGCCGCTCTCTAAAGGTGACCATGAGTTGTTCACTCGCAAAGTAGGGCCGCGGCTCTATGCAGTAGGCGCGATCATGCCGATAGGACAAATCGCGGCCAACGCGAGCGCCGCCCACGAAGGCAAGTTCTACGCTGGTCCGCAAGAATCAGTCATGCTGGAAAAATTTGCTACCGACTTCGACCTGGTGAAGGACTACGGCTGGCTGACACTGATTGCCAAACCGATTTTCTGGTTGATGACGCAATTGCACGCCTTGCTTGGCAACTGGGGCTGGACCATTATCTTCCTGACGATTCTGATCAAGCTCGCGTTTTTTCCATTATCTGCAGCGAGCTACCGCAGCATGGCAAAGATGAAGCTGGTAACACCGAAGATGACCGCCATACGCGAGCGGCATCAAGGTGATCCGCAAAAAATGAATGCCGCGATGATGGAGCTATACAAGACCGAGAAAATCAATCCTCTCGGCGGCTGCTTGCCTATCCTGGTGCAGATTCCTGTCTTTATTGCGCTTTACTGGGTGCTGCTGGCCAGCGTCGAGATGCGCCACGCGCCATGGCTAGGCTGGATCCATGATTTGTCCGCACCAGACACGTTGTTTGGCACGCTACCGGGAATCGACATGCCGATCGGACTGCTGCCCATCATCATGGCAGTGTCGATGTACGTGCAAACCAAATTGAACCCGACGCCGCCTGATCCGGTTCAGGCCAAAGTCATGATGATCATGCCGCTGGTGTTCTCGTTCATGTTCTTCTACTTCCCCTCGGGCTTAGTGCTGTACTGGGTTGTGAACAACATCTTGTCGATCGCTCAGCAATGGGTGATCACCAAACAATCCGAGGCTGGCAAGGCATAACTGCGGCGACTAGAATCGTCGCATGTTCCCTGACGCATCTCCGATTGCCGCGATCGCCACCGCGCCCGGTCGCGGCGGTATCGGCGTGGTTCGGCTTTCTGGTCGTGGCTTGATGTCGATTGCCACCGCTGTGTGCGGGTTGCAGCCGGGCGCGCTGCAAGCGCGGCACGCACACTACGTTGGCTTCGTTGCAGCAGACGGCAGCGTGATTGACCGCGGGCTGGCGATCTGGTTCGAGGCGCCGCATTCATACACCGGCGAGGATGTGCTCGAGCTGCAAGGACACGGCGGTCCGGTGGTGCTGCAAATGCTGCTGAATCGATGCCTGGAGGCCGGCGCGGACATCGGCCTGCGGCATGCGCAGCCTGGTGAATTTACTTTCCGCGCGTTTCAGAACGACAAACTTGACCTCGCACAGGCCGAAGCCGTGGCGGATTTGATCGAGGCGTCGACTGAAGCCGCCGCGCGGCTGGCAACGCGATCGTTAAGCGGCGCTTTCTCGAGCGTTGTTTCCGAGCTGGTCGAGCAGGTCACGCATCTGCGTCTGCTGGTCGAAGCCACGCTGGATTTTCCCGAAGAAGAAATCGAGTTTTTAGCGTCGTCAAACGCGCGCGGCCGTTTGCGCGGCATCCGCGATACCCTCGAGACGGTGCTGGCGCAAGCTGGCCAAGGCGCGCTCCTGCGCAGCGGCCTCAAGGTTGTGCTAGCCGGCTTGCCCAACGTTGGCAAGAGCTCATTACTGAACGCGCTGGCTGGGGCAGAAGTGGCGATCGTGACAGCTATTGCCGGCACGACGCGCGATAAGGTGACCGAAACTATACAAATCGAAGGCATTCCTATCCATGTGATCGACACGGCAGGTATTCGAGATGATGAGGAGGCCAGCGACGAGGTCGAGCGCATCGGTATAGCGCGCACCTGGGCTGCAGTAGAGCAGGCCGATGTGGTGCTGCATATTCTTGATGCGAGCCGGGGGCCCACGCGCGCAGACGAGTTCTTGGTCGAACGACTTCCCGCGCGCTTACCGCTGCTGCGGATCTGGAACAAGATCGATATTTCCGGACATAAGCCGGCGCTCGAGCGCCAGGGAGATGCCACCCATATTTACCTGTCAGCTGCCACCGGCGGCGGCATTGAGCTGCTACGGTCTGCGCTGCTGCAAGTCGGTGGCTGGCAGCAAACAGATCAATCGATTTTTCTCGCGCGCGAGCGTCATTTGCTGGCGCTGCGTGCCGCACATGAGCACCTCACCATTGCCGAGCAATATGCTGGCAACGATGATCGCTCGCTCGACTTGTTTGCCGAAGAGTTGCGCCTGGCGCAGCAACAGTTAAGCACCATTACTGGCACGTTCACCTCTGACGATCTGCTTGGCGCCATCTTCAGCCGATTTTGTATCGGCAAGTAGGGCAATTCTGATGAAGTATGATGCTCAAATTAACTGACAGAACTCATCGGCGGAAGGAGGCTTATTGTGTCAAGCCGTTTGGCAACCACGATTATTGCCGTGAGCAGCTTGTTCGTGACAGCGCCACTTGCATTGGCTGCCGATGCAAGCAAACTTGAAACGCTGCGCGTGACTAACGCTTGCAAGTATTGTGACCTTAGCGATGCTGCACTGTCCGGTGCAGATTTGCGAGGCGCAGATTTTCAAAACGCGAATCTGGTGGGCGCAAACTTATCGAAAGCCGATTTATCGCAACGCCCCATGGAAAAAAGAACGCTATCGACGAATTTCGAAAGCGCCAATCTCAAGAAAGCCAACCTGACCGATGCCAAGCTGACGGGCGCAAATTTTCAGGGCGCATTCCTGCGCGAGACTAACCTGCAGGGTGCAGACTTATCCAACGCGGAATTTGCTGCGGCAAATTTAAAAGGCGCCAATTTAAAAGGCGCGACAACTGCCGGCACTAAATTTGAAGGTGCCAAACTGTGCAATACCATCATGCCGGATGGCAGCGTCAACGACTCAGGGTGCTAGTGCCGGCGCACTAACAAAAGCGTTATTCATTACGCTCGAAAACACCTGCTGCTTTATTTTTCCGGACGCTGTCCCATGCAAATACTTGGGCGTTCATCGCGACAAATACGCCCGAGCCACTCAGTTGGGCTACTGCGATGGCGAAGCCCAAATTGAACAAGGCGTCTGATGAGGCAACACGGTACGGCACCATGGCACCCGTGAGTACGATTGTTTTTTGCAAAGCGGCTTGTCCTATCACCTCGGCTGTTTCACGCATGGTGTCGGTGCCATGAATAATCACGATTTTATTTTCTTCGCTACGCTCACAAGCCGCCAAAATCTTGGCGCGATGCTGGTCGGTCATCTCGAGCGAGTCCAAAGCAAGCAAAGGCTCGAAGCTGATCGGCTCGGTAATGCGAGCACGCTCCAACGCAGCGGGCAGTATGCTGGTCTCGAAAATCAAGTTGCCGGTCAGAGGGTCGTAGCATTTATCAAAGGTGCCGCCGGTGGCGATGATTCGTAGGTTCATGATGCGATCTCGGAAAATCGGCAACATGATAACGCGATAAAAAAAGGAGTGGCTCCGTGGGAACCACTCCTGAAATGCTGAGCAGCGCCGGCGTTGATCGCCAGTGTTGCCCGCCATCCGAGACAAGATGGACCGCCATGGTAAAAGCGCCGGCAGAGAAAAATCCAATGCTAAGTTGGCATGGTTTTATGTCCACTCTTGCACTGAAGTTACAGGTTCAACAAACAGGTGCGAATGTCGGGTTTATTATTCAACATACGAACACGCATTGATAACAGTAAACTACCCGCTCGATTTATTTTGATGCTGCATTGTTGATGAAGGCTCTTGCTCCCGGCACCGTCATCTTTCACCGCTACCGCGGCTATGGTGTTATCACGGCTGTCAATTTAATGACTGGTTGGGTCTCTGCGCGATTTGGGAGCGAAGGGCGCACGCTTGATTTGAATCTATCCTGCGACCAGGTACAGTACGCAGATGGCGAGCCAATTCATTTTCGCGCCGCGCCGCCTGATCGCATGCCGCACGGGCGGTTAATGGCGATGGTGCGAGAGTTACACCAGGCAGGCTATCAGCGGCTCTATCTCTACAGCTGGCCAAAGCCGTCTGGCTTGCATTGGCGCTGGCATCTGTTCACTGGCAAGCGGGACTGGTACAGGCGTAGCTGGCGTGAGGGCTGGTACGGCTCTGGTGCCGACTACAACCTCAATCCTGTGATGGGTTGGGGCGACGGTCCGGCAGACTCGGTGGCCGAGCTGTGCTCAGCCTTGGCGCGTTTTGACCCGCAAGGCTTGGCGCAGGCCTTGGGTCGCGACGAAGATCACGCGCGGTGGTTTGCTGACGTTTGTGATGCTTTGCTGCCCGATTATGGCTACTCGCTCGGCTGTGATCGGCCTCAAGCGGCAATGCCTGCGTCATTGCCGGTTATTCCTTTGCGGGCCAACCTGCCGCCTTATGCGGGTGCGGCGTTGCCATGGCCGCCTGGGTGGTCTGCGCTGTGGTCGGGATTGCGTCCGCTCTTGACGCGTTCAGAGCCGGTTCGATTTGACCTCTGATCATCCCTCACCGGGGGAAGCATACGTGCTGCCCATGCGCGAGGGGGTGGCTCCCAGCTTTGCCTGGCTTCCGCATGGGCACTGGGAAACACTGGGGCAATATCTGGCGTTTCGCTTTCCAATGGTGCCGGAAACAGAGTGGCGCTTGCGCATGGGTCGGGGTGATGTGCGCAGCGATAGCGGCGAGATGGTCCAGTATGACGACGCCTACGTTAGCGGCAGAAAAATTTTTTACTACCGGGTCCGTATTGGCGAAACCCCGATTCCTTTTGAAGAAGTCGTTTTGTACCAGGACGACGAGTTGATGGTGATCGATAAGCCGCACTTTGTACCCGTCACCCCGGGCGGCAAATATTTACACGAGTCTTTGCTCGTTCGGCTACGCCGACACACTGGGCTGCAATCGATAACACCGATTCATCGTTTGGATCGCGAAACCGCTGGAATAATACTGTTCTCGGTAAACCCTGCAACCCGATCACAGTGGCAAGCGATGTTCAGATTCAAGAGGGTACATAAAATTTACCAAGCGCTAGCGCCGCTGAATCCGGGCTTACAATTTCCACGCAGTGTCAGCAATCGTATTGTCCGCGATGACTTGTTTTTTCGGGTTAAAAACGTGCCCGGCGAGCCGAACGCTGTGACTCACATTGATTTGCGATCACATGACGGCCGCATCGGTCATTACCGGCTGGTACCCGAGACAGGAAAAATGCACCAGCTACGCCTACACATGTGCGCGCTCGGTATTCCCATCCTAAACGACAAGTTCTATCCCACACCAGCGCCGGCCACCGATGAGGATTTTTCTTCACCGTTGAAATTATTGGCGAGCGAGATTTCATTCGTTGATCCGGTGTGCGGCATTGAGCGCTCGTTTAAGAGCACGCGCCAGTTGTGAAAAATAACGAGATACCTCCGCTACCAATAACGCCAGCCGTGCCGCGTAGTGCTTTTGTTGCGTTAGCCCTGGCGGCCTTCGGTAGCGGTATGTCAATGCGCGTCGCTGACCCGATGCTGATCAGGTTGTCTGCGGAGTTTTCGCTCGCCATCAGCGACGTGTCAGCGGTTATTACGGTGTTTAGTGTGGCTTATGGCTTGGCGCAGTTGTTATTCGGTCCGCTGGGTGATCGCTATGGTAAGTATTTGGTGATTGCGGTCGGATGCTTTGTTTGTTCATTCACCAGCCTGCTTTGCGCAGCCGCACACAATTTTTCGACCCTTGTCATAGCACGTCTTTTAGCTGGTGCCAGTTGCGCGGCGCTTATTCCTTTGTCGATGGCGTGGATTGGTGATGTGGTTAGCTACGCTGAGCGGCAACCGGTATTGGCACGATTTATGATTGGCCTAATTCTCGGCAACGGCGCAGGCGTATTTGTGGGTGGGTTATGCGCTGATCACCTTGATTGGCGAATTCCGTTTGTCTTGATTGCGATTTCTTTCTTGGTCGCTGGCAGCTACCTGTTGCGACTTCGCCGGCAACTGCCATCTCACGCGCTTGCACGACACGCGCTAGACAGTGGTGGTGTCGGCGCTGCTCCTGACTCTCTCCTAAAGTCTTTTTTAAAAGTACTTCACATTGCTTGGGCGCGGCTCGTGCTTGTCAGCGTTTTTATTGAGGGCGCACTGGTATTCGGCACCTTGGCGTTCATACCCACCAGCCTTCACTTGCGCCTCGGACTATCGTTAACAGCCGCGGGCTCTTTAGTGATGTTATTTGGTATTGGCGGCTTGGGCTTTGCAATTTTCTCGCCGCTGCTGGTTGGCATACTTGGCGAGCAACGATTAATCCGGTTCGGCGTCAGCATGATGGCGATCGCCATGCTCACGATTGGTTACAGCCCTAGCTGGTATTTGAGCATACCCGCTTGCTTCGTCTTTGGTTTAGGTTTTTACATGATGCATAACACCTTGCAGATTAATGCCAGCCAGATGGTGCCTGAGCGCCGAGGTGCTGCCGTGGCTGCGTTTGCTTCGTGCTTTTTCTTTGGCCAAGCCGTTGGAATCGCTGTGACAGGCTATTTGCTGGAAAAAGTCGATCCCGCGCAGCTAAGTGTTTGCTTCGCGGTTGCTCTTTTCATCACTGGCTTGTGGTTCGCCGCAGCCTACGGCCGACGCTGACCATAAGTCATCAGTAGGACTGTTTTTCATGCTATACCTGTCTCTTTTGACAACTCGGTTATTGTCCCAATGAGTTTCTTGACCCTGGATCTGAATTTGCTGCGGGTGTTCGACGCAGTGATGACAGAGCAAAACCTTACTCGAGCAGCGCATCGGCTTGCGATGACACAACCGGCTGTATCAAACGCCGTAAAGCGCCTGCGCGATGCGCTGGGTGACGATCTTTTAATTAGAACTGCTCACGGCGTTAAACCAACTGCACGGGCAGAGTCGCTCTGGCCTGCCGTTCGAAGAGCGCTAGCTGACTTGGAAGAGGCTGTCGCCCCGCGTAGTTTTGAGTTGGAAAAAGCGCATGCGACATTTCGAATGGCGATGGCAGACGCAACCGCGGCGCTCATCCTGCCGCCCTTGGTACGAGTTATTGAGCAAGTGGCGCCTGGTATTGATGTACGTATGGTGCCTTTGACTACACGTGAACCGCGCCCCTTGCTGCTGCGGAGCGATGTGGAGTTAGCAATCGGTTTTTTCCCGGGTGTGGTCGCGCAATTACAAGGTTCAACCGAAACCCCTATACGGCACGAGCGTTTGTATTCCAGCCAGTATGTTGCTGTGATGCGCAAAGCACATCCTTTAAGCGACCAGCCACTCACCTTGGATCGATACTGTGAAGCTAATCACCTGCTAGTGAGTTTTTCCGGACGGGCGCGCGGTTTGGTTGATGACGCTCTAGCATCGCTCGGCCGTGATCGCAGAATTCTCCTGACAGTAAACCAATTTTTCACCGCCGGTAAAGTGGTCGCTGGGTCTGATCTCGTGATGGTGATTCCTAAACATCTGATTAATGCCACCGGTATGTCCAGTCAGCTGGTGTATCAGCCTTTACCTTTTGAACTACCTGAAGTGCACATCGACATGTTATGGCATGAGCGCGACGGAAGAAGCCCCGGGCATCGATGGCTTAGGGAACAAGTGAGACACGCTGGGCAGGAAACCATGTCCAAAGCCGTTTAATCGCGGTGTTTGCTTACCAGGTCGTCCCAATACGTCATTCATGTCATTCAGTCGATTCGTTCAGTGGATACAAGGTCGATTACAGCACCGCTACTGTCAATGCTATCGCTTGCATACTTGCGTCGTTGGTATGGATTGGGCGTGCTGGTAGTTTAAATAAATAGGTTTTATATAAAGATAGTAATAGATAATAAAGCAGGCCTTTGTCAGTGGATATCGTGACTTTTCGTAGTCTCATCAATCGTTTGCAAGATGGATAAATTGTGTATCCCCTGGCTTGAAGCCTTGCACAGTTAGTGGAGATGTTTTTCACTGTGTGTGTAGCAGCGAGTTATTAAGGTTTCCTGCAATACTTATCCAAAGAATTATCCACAGCGGGCCGGTGTAGCGACTTGCTTGAATAAACTGGTGTTGCTTGTATTAAGAATTTTGGAAATGACGTTGCCTCGGAGCGGTAAATGATATCCAGTGAAAGTATCGGGTCTTTTGACTACATCATTATCGGTGCGGGTACCGCCGGGTGTGTGTTGGCGAATCGTTTAAGCCGGCCCAAGGGTGCGAACGTGTTGTTGATTGAGGCTGGTGGTAAAGATGATTACGTGTGGGTACATATTCCCGTTGGCTACTTGTATTGTATTGACAATCCGCGCACTGACTGGCGCTACAGAACAGATCGTGAGCCCGGCCTCAACGGTAGGCATCTGATTTACCCAAGGGGTAAGGTTCTCGGCGGCTGCTCCTCAATTAACGGCATGATCTATATGCGTGGTCAGCGTCAAGACTACGATCACTGGGCTAACGTGACGGGTGATGATCGCTGGCGCTGGGATAAGGTCTTGCCGATTTTTTTACGTTCTGAGGATCATCATGCGGGTGCAAACGCGTTTCATGGTGCCGGCGGTGAATGGCGAGTAGAGAAGCAACGGCTGCGTTGGGACATTCTTGATGCTTTTCGTGACGCAGCGGCGCAAACGGGTATTGCTACAGTTGACGATTTCAATCGTGGTGACAACGAGGGCTGCGGTTATTTCGAAGTGAATCAGAAAAACGGATTACGCTGGAATACAGCGAAGGCGTTTTTGAAAAACAGCTCACGCCAAGGTTCGCTCACGATCATGACTGGCTGTCACGTAGAAAAACTCATGCTGGAGAAAGGTGAGGGCGGTATCCGTTGCAATGGCGTCGAGTTTACCGGTGGCGCTAAGCGCTGGCGCGCGAGTGCGCATAATGAAACACTGCTAGCTGCTGGGGCAATCGGTTCTCCTCAAATTCTTCAACATTCTGGTGTGGGGCCAGTAGAGTTGTTGCAGCGGCATCAAATCACGCCCGTAGTGCCCCTTGAAGGCGTAGGCGCCAATCTACAAGACCATTTGCAATTAAGAATGGTGTTCAAAATCAAAGATGCGAAAACATTGAATACCATGGCGAGTACCTGGTGGGGTAAGGCAACAATCGCGGCCGAGTACTTGTTCAATCGCAGCGGACCGATGTCGATGGCTCCATCTCAACTAGGCTTGTTTACCCGGTCTGATCCATCTCAATCGACAGCCAATATTCAGTATCACGTCCAACCCTTGTCATTAGAGCGGTTTGGCGAACCATTGCACGCATATCCAGCATTCACCGCAAGCGTGTGTAACTTGCGGCCTAGCTCTCGCGGCACAGTAGAAATTACAGCGGCAGATCCGTACGCGGCACCAAAAATCGCGCTGAATTATCTGGCAACCGCAGAAGACCGCAAGGTGGCCGCTGACGCAATCCGTATCACTCGACGCATAGCGCAGGCGCCGGCCATGCAGCGCTATTCTCCGCAGGAAATCAAGCCTGGCCCAGACCTTGTCACAGACCACGAGTTAGAGCAGGCAGCGGGCGATATCGGCACCACGATTTTTCATCCAGTGGGCACCTGCAAAATGGGGGCTAACGAAGATCCGGCTGCTGTGGTCGACAGCGAGTTACGCGTGCGCGGTATACGGGGCCTGCGTGTGGTCGATGCCTCTATCATGCCGACGATTACATCAGGCAATTGCAATTCACCTGTGATCATGATCGCAGAGCACGCGTCAGACCTGATTCTTGCTGCGCGTGCCTAATTTGCTAAGCCTGTTCATCGAAAAGCCGAGTGTTTTAGGCGCTTTTGACGCAAGCGAACACTAGCCAACCATGGTTGATGTGCGCGTCTTCATAGAAGGTTTGTTGCTTGAGCCAACGATTCTCCTGGTAGCGGCGGCATTGTTGGCCGGCTTGCTCGACGCTGTTGTCGGCGGCGGTGGGTTGATCCAGGTGCCTGCACTATTCGGCGTTTATCCTGCCGCCTCGCCCGCAACCTTGTTCGGCACAAACAAACTCGCGAGCATATTTGGCACAGGCTTAGCTGCCAGAACCTACTGGAAAACTGTACCAGTCGACCTGTCGTTGCTGCTTCCGGCAACAGGCGCTTCGTTGGTGTTTGGTTTTGCGGGTGCATGGGCAATGGCTTTGGTGCCGCCTGATATTTTTCGCAAGGTACTACCGTTCATTCTCGGGTTGGTCGCGCTGCATGTCTTTCGGCACAAAGATTTCGGTGTGCGCGGTGCCCAAGGATTTGAGGGCAGAGGCAAGGCAGCCGCAGCGGCACTGTTGGGCGCAGTTATAGGGTTCTACGACGGATTTTTCGGACCAGGAACCGGTAGCTTTCTAGCGTTTTTCTTGGTGCGCGTGTTTGGACAAGACTTCCTCCAAGCCTCGGCCTCGGCCAAGATTATCAATGTCGCTTGTAATTTTGCCGCTTTGGTGTGGTTCGTCCCGACCACCACGCCGCTATGGCAGACCGCGGCTTTGATGGCGGTTTTTAACATGTTAGGCGCTTGGCTCGGCGCGAGGCTTGCGATTAAAGAGGGCGCGGCTTTTGTCCGCAGGGTTTTTCTTGCTGTAGTGCTGGGTTTGATCGCCAAGACAGCCTGGGACGCCTTTGGCTAGTTGCTAAAAGCCCTGTTTCACGTGAAACAGTCGGCGCGCCAAGCCTTATTCGCCCCGGCCGAGCGCAGGTTTCACGTGGAACAATTGCCACGGTATCTTGGCTGCTTTTCGCCGCCTCCCTGAAATAAAAGCCCTTATAATCCAGTCTGTGCCATCTTGGCCTTGCCGCCAACAATGAACTTTCCAGCTGAATTTGACGTTATTGTGGTGGGCGGTGGCCACGCCGGTACGGAGGCAGCGCTTGCTGCTGCGCGCATGGGCCGTAAAACCCTGCTGCTGACGCACAATATCGAAACCTTGGGGCAGATGTCCTGCAACCCCTCGATTGGCGGAATTGGCAAGGGACATCTGGTCAAGGAGCTTGACGCCCTTGGCGGCGCTATGGCGATATCTACTGACGAAGCTGGCATTCAGTTTCGGATTCTTAACTCATCCAAAGGGCCGGCGGTTCGCGCCACGCGCGCTCAGGCAGACCGCGTTTTATATCGAGCGGCCATTCGTCGCCGGCTAGAGAACCAGCGCAATTTGTGGCTATTTCAGCAGTCGGTCGATGATCTGCTGCTTGAGTCCGACCGCGTTATTGGGGTGCAGACGCAGGTGGGCATCCGGTTTCGGGCGCGTGCCGTGGTGCTGACTGCCGGTACTTTCCTGGATGGGAAAATTCATGTCGGGCTGAGTAATCACTCCGGTGGTCGGGCAGGGGACCCGCCGGCGCAGTCTTTGGCGGCACGCCTTAGAGAGATGAAGTTGCCTCAAGGGCGCCTGAAAACCGGCACGCCGCCCCGAATTGATGGCCGGACAATCGATTTTTCGGTGATGCAGGAGCAAGCGGGCGACACCGACCCGATTCCGGTGTTCTCGGCGATGGGGTCGACCGCCATGCATCCTCAGCAGTTGCCTTGCTGGATAACGCATACGAATACCCGCACTCACGACATCATCCGGGCCGCGTTAGATCGCAGCCCCATGTTCACGGGTGTCATTGAAGGCGTTGGCCCGCGATATTGCCCGTCTATTGAAGACAAGATTCATCGGTTTGCCGACAAAAGCTCGCACCAGATCTTTCTGGAACCTGAAGGGCTGACAACCAATGAGTATTATCCGAATGGCATTTCGACCAGCCTTCCTTTTGATGCGCAGCTCGCGTTGGTGCACTCGATCGCCGGTTTGGAGCAAGCCCATATCGTGCGTCCCGGGTACGCTATCGAGTACGACTACTTTGACCCGCGCGCATTGAAAGCGTCACTCGAAACGAAGGCGATCCAAGGCTTGTTTTTTGCCGGGCAAATTAACGGCACCACCGGATACGAAGAGGCGGCGGCTCAGGGCCTGTTGGCGGGAATCAACGCTGCGCTGCATGCGCATGGTGAGCAGGCCTGGACGCCAGGTCGCGATCAAGCCTATCTCGGCGTTTTGGTCGACGATTTGGTTACGCGGGGCGTACAGGAGCCCTACCGGATGTTCACCAGCCGCGCAGAGTACCGGCTAAGCCTGCGCGAGGATAATGCTGATTTACGGCTGACCCAAATCGGGCGTCAGCTCGGTTGCGTTGGGGACGAGCAATGGACGGCCTTCGAGCAACGCCAAGAAGCGATAGCGCGGGAGTTGGAGCGACTAAAATCAACCTGGGTTAACCCCAAGGTAATTGCCGCACATGAGGCAAAAAGGGTTGTAGGCAAAGCGCTTGAGCGAGAGTACGCGCTAACTGACTTACTCCGGCGCCCGAACGTCAGTTATCATGCGCTGATGTCTTTAACAGGGGCTGATGGTCGCCGTTTTGACAACCCTCAAGTGGCCTCAGACGTCGCCGCCCAGGTAGAGATTCAAGTCAAGTACGCGGGCTACATCGATCGGCAGGCGAAAGAGGTCGAACGCCACGAGCACTACGAGCATCTCAAGCTTCCTGCTGACCTGGATTACCACGCAGTGCCCGCCTTATCCATGGAAGTCCGGCAGAAGCTCAACCAGTTTAAACCAGAGACATTAGGACAAGCCTCTCGCATTGCCGGGGTAACGCCAGCCGCAATATCTCTGCTACTTATTCACCTGAAGAAGCGCGGCCTGAGATCGATCGAACTCGCAGAGCCGGGCAAGAGCGCGGCGTGAATGACAGAGCAATCAATGACGCTGCAAGCGCAGCTCGAGCGGGGCGCAGGCGAGCTGGGTGTGAATTTGCCCGAGACGGGTCAGCAGCAACTGCTCGCGTATTTGTCTTTGCTACAAAAATGGAATGCCGTATACAACCTGACCGCGGTACGCGACTCGCAGCAGATGCTGACGCATCACCTGCTCGATTGTCTGGCCGCGCTGCATGCTTTCGCCGGCGCGCAGCGCGTCTTGGATGTTGGCTCGGGCGGGGGCCTACCCGGGTTGGTGATCGCGATCTGGGCGGCCTACGCCGCGCCCGCGATGAAGATAGATTTGATCGATACCGTTCACAAGAAAACAGCTTTTTTAACGCAGGTGAAATCCGAGCTCAATCTGAGCAATGTCACTGTTCACTCCGGGCGTGTCGAGCAACTCAGCGTAGCGCAAGGTTTCGACATCATCACCTCGCGCGCATTTGCGTCGCTCGCCGATTTCGCCACTTGGAGCGGCCATCTGCTCAGAGATGGTGGCAGGCTAGTGGCGCTGAAGGGGCCGTCGTTCGAGGAGGAGCTGAAGGCGCTGCCCGGCAACTGGCGGATCGAGCAGACCGAACGGTTGCATGTGCCGCAAGTTGTTGGCGAGCGTTACCTGATTACCTTGACCAGAGCCGATGAAAACTGCAGCTAATTCAACATCCAATGTCATGGCAAAAGTTTTTTGCATTGCCAATCAAAAAGGCGGTGTCGGCAAGACCACCACCGCGGTCAATCTTGCTGCCGGCCTTGCTGCGCTGAACAAGCGCGTGCTTTTGGTCGACCTTGACCCGCAGGGTAATGCCACCATGGGCGCGGGCGTCGACAAAGCACATCTCGAGCGTTCGGTCTATCAGGTCCTGCTTGGGATGGAAAGTTTGCGAGACGCTTTGCAAAAATCCGAGAGTGGAAATTTCGATGTGTTGCCCGCCAACCGCGACTTGGCCGGCGCCGAGATAGAAATGGTCGAGCTCGAACAGCGTGAGCTACGTTTACGACAAGCCTTGTTGGATGTCGAAGCCGACTATGATTTCGTGTTGATCGATTGCCCCCCCGCGCTATCGATGCTCACGCTGAACGGCTTGTGCGCCGCGCATGGAGTGGTGATTCCGATGCAATGCGAGTACTACGCGCTTGAGGGCTTGTCCGATCTGGTCAACACCATAAAAATCGTTCACGCCAAGATGAATCCGGATTTAAAAGTGATCGGGCTGTTGCGCGTGATGTTTGACCCGCGCATGATGTTGTCGCAGCAGGTGTCGATTCAGCTCGAAAAACATTTCGGCGAAAAAGTATTCAAGACCATCATCCCGCGCAATGTGCGCCTGGCCGAGGCGCCCTCGTATGGCATCCCGGGTGTGATATTTGATCCCGCTTCTAAGGGTGCGCAGGCCTACACCAGCTTCGGCAAAGAATTGGTGGCCCGTATCGCCGCGCTCTAGTGCTGTCCAGTCGCGGCTTTAAGTTTGCCCACGCCGAACCTCTGGCCCAAGGTAAATCCCCACCGTAAAACCAAATCATCTTTCACGCAGTTCATATCGCCATGATTAACAAAAAACCCAAAGGCTTGGGCCGCGGCCTTGATGCATTGTTGGGGGGCTCTGCCAGTTTCACCGAGGACGCGAGCAGCACGGCAAGCGCCACTGCTTCGTTACCCGTTGAAGTGCTGCAAGCAGGCAAGTACCAACCGCGCAGCAAGATGGACGACACGGCGCTGCGCGAGCTCGCAGATTCGATACGCGCCCAAGGCGTGCTGCAAGCCATCCTGGTGCGACCAATTAGCGGCGCCAAGTCCGGTGTCACGCATGAAATCATCGCTGGCGAGCGCCGGTTTCGCGCAGCAAAAATGGCTGGCTTGGCTGAGGTGCCGGTGTTGGTGCGTGAGGTGGATGATCAGGCCGCCGCTGCCATGGCCCTCATCGAAAACATGCAGCGCGAAGACCTTAATCCGATCGAGGAGGCGGCTGGCGTGCAGCGCCTGATCGAAGAATTCAAATTCACTCATGAGCGAGCCGCCGAGGCCGTCGGCCGATCACGCAGCGCCGTGTCCAATTTATTAAGGCTATTGAATCTGGCCAAGCCTGTGCAGGCAATGCTTATGGCGGGTGAGCTGGACATGGGGCACGCGCGCGCGCTGCTGGCGGTGGATGCGGCCACCCAGATCGTGCTGGCTAACCAGATTACCGCGAAAAAGCTCTCTGTACGAGAAGCCGAAAAAATGGTCACTCGCGCCAGCATGAGCCGAAAAGATGGTAAACCTCCTGCAAAATCCGGTAAATCTCGCGATTTACTGAGATTGGAGGAGTCTCTCTCAGATGCGCTGGCGACCACGGTCAGCATCAAGCTTGGGGCGCGTCAAAGCGGCGAGGTCGTGATCAGCTTCTCCAGTCTGGACCAGCTCGATCAGATTACCGGCCTGCTGCACCACAGGACGAATTAAGCCAGATAGCCACGGCGCGCTTATCAAATCAAAAACAATCGCATCCAAGGCCAACACGGCCAGCAGCGTCCCAAGAGATAAGCCCTGACGCCGAAGCTTGAAAAACCTGAGGTGGTTTGACGGAAATCTTCGATAGCCCCTATAATCGCGGGCTTTGGACGTGGGAATGCAGATGCAGGCGCCCGGCCTGTTGTGCGTTTGCGGGATTCCCTCTCACAACCCCCCATTATGCTGCGCCTAGTCGCGATTCAGATCACCGCCACAATTGCGGTCGCGTTACTGGCGGGCGTCTGGAGTGGCATTAATGCGTTCAGTTCCGCGTTACTGGGTGGATTGTGTTGCGTGGTACCAAACGGCTTGTTTGCGATGTACTTAAATCATCGCGCGAAGAATATTGAGTCGATGTCGCCGAGAACATTTTTTTTCGGCGAGTTTGCGAAAATCGCGCTAACGGTAGCTTTGCTGAGTGCTATCGCTTACTGGTACCTCGATCTACATTGGTTGGCGATGTTGTTGGCATTCTTCGTCGCGCTCAAGAGTTACGCAGTTATGTTGTTCAGACACTGAAATGGCAAAGGACATGATCACTGAGGGCGTCAACCACGCACCGACACCGGCAGAGTACATTCTGCACCACCTCGGGCACCTGTCGACCAAGCACCAGGAGAACATCATTGATCTCACCGTGCTCAATATCGACACAGTGTTTTGGTCAGTGCTTATGGGCGTAGTTTCGCTGGCACTGATGGTTGCCGCTGCCCGCCGCGCTACCTCTGGCGTGCCTGGTCGTTTTCAGGCGGCGGTTGAAATGGTGTTTGAAATGGTCAACGACCAAGCCAAAAACATCGTGCATGGTGATCGTACTTTCATTGCCCCGCTAGCCTTGACCGTGTTTGTTTGGGTGTTGCTGATGAACTCGCTCGACTTTTTGCCGGTCGATCTGTTCGCTGCCATCTTCCGCTTATTTGATGTCGAGCCGCATTTCCGAATCGTTCCCACTGCCGACCTGAACTGCTCGCTCGGCATGGCGATCGGCGTGCTCTGTCTCATGCTTTATTACAACCTCAAGATCAAAGGTCTTGGCGGCTTTATTCACGAATTATTTTGTGCACCTTTTGGCTCGCATCCGGCGTTGTGGCTGGCCAACTTTGGTTTGAACTTGATCGAGTTCGTCGCGAAAACCGTGTCGCTGGGTATGCGACTGTTCGGCAATATGTACGCCGGCGAGTTGCTATTCCTGTTGATCGCTTTGCTGGGCTCCACGGCGACTTGGTGGGGCTTTGGTCTGCATGTGCTGGCGGGTTCTGTATGGGCCATTTTCCACATACTGATTGTTGTTCTTCAGGCGTTCATTTTCATGATGCTGACGCTCGTGTATATCGGGCAGGCGCATGAAGGACACTGATTGATCTGGTCGCTTCATTCGCTTTTCAACATTGACTATCTAAAGGAGTCTTTATGAGTAACGTCGGTCTGGTTGCCCTTGCCTGTGGACTGATCATCGGCTTGGGCGCGAATGGCGCTTGTATTGGCATCGGTATCATGGGTGGCAAGTTCATCGAGGCGGCAGCACGCCAGCCTGAGCTCATGAACAGCCTGCAGACCAAGATGTTCTTGCTGGCTGGTCTGATTGACGCAGCGTTCCTGATCGGCGTCGGCTTGGCGATGATGTTCACTTTCGCAAACCCGTTCTCGGGCTGATTTGCGGAACGTTGGATCATCACACTCGGGAGGCGCGGTGCGCCTCTCCGGTAACCACCGTTAGAGAGAAGATCACGTGAACCTGAACGCAACGCTGTTCGCGCAGCTCGTTGTTTTCTTTATCTTGGCGCTGTTCACCATGAAGTATGTGTGGCCACCGCTGATGAAGGCACTCGACGAGCGCGCTAGCAAAATATCCGAAGGCTTGGCGGCTGCCGAGCGAGGCAAGCACGAACTGGCTGTCGCTGAGAAGCGGGTCCAGGTCGAGCTGCAGCAAGTGCACGAGGAAAGCAGTCGACGCATCGTCGACGCTGAGCGACGCGCCGCCGAAATTATCGAAGAGGCCAAGCGCACTGCGTCCTCGGAGGCAGCCGGAATTATTGAGGCTGCTCGGCACGACGCTGCGGCAGAGGCAATTCGTCTGCGCGACGCGCTGCGCAATGATGTTGCCGCGCTTGCCGTAAAGGGCGCTGAGCAAATCTTGCGGCGCGAGGTGAATGCCTCGGCGCATGCCGAATTGCTTGAACAACTCAAAGCCGAGCTGTAGCCATGGCGGAACTCGCAACTATCGCCCGTCCTTACGCTGAGGCCCTGTTTCGAATCGCGCGTTCGTCCGACCTCAATGCTTGGGCAGACTCGCTGTCCGTCATGGCGCAGGTAGCTGCTGTGCCCGAGGTCGGTGCAATGGCGCGCGACCCGCGAGTGCCGCGCGAACTCATCACCAAGACGTTTCTTGATGCGGGGAAAGCCAACGTGGGTGCCGAGGCCAAGAACCTGGTCGAAATGCTGGTTGAAAATGGTCGTCTGTCGCTGTTACCTGCGATCGAGCATCATTTCCACGATCTGAAGAACGCCTACGAGAGCACAGCCGACGCCGAGGTGCTCACCGCGTTTCCGATGAGCGAGGAGCAACTGGCCTCGCTGCTGTCAGTCCTCGAAAAGAAATTCGGTAGAAAACTCAAGCCGACTGTGTCTGTTGACCCGCAGCTGATTGGCGGCGTGCGCGTCACCGTCGGTGATGAGGTGCTTGATCACTCAGTCAGTGCGCGTCTGGAGCGTATGCATACCGCGTTAGTGGCCTGAGTAACGACTTCACTATTTCATGTAATGGCGAGACTGATGCAGCACCGGTCTCCAACAATCAGGAGTTAACATGCAAGTCAACCCGTCCGAAATCAGCGAGCTGATCAAGAGCCGGATCCAAGGCTTGGGCGCTGGTGCAGAGATCCGCAACCAAGGCACAGTGATCTCGGTAACCGATGGCATCTGCCGCATTCATGGCCTATCCGATGCGATGCAAGGCGAGATGTTGGAGTTCCCCGGCAATACCTTCGGCTTGGCGCTCAATCTCGAGCGTGACTCGGTTGGCGCGGTTATTCTCGGCGGCTACGAGCATATTTCCGAAGGCGATACTGTCAAGTGTACGGGTCGTATTCTCGAAGTGCCGATCGGCCCGGAGATGCGCGGCCGCGTCGTCAATGCTTTGGGTCAGCCGATCGACGGCAAGGGCCCGATCGCAACCAAACTGACGGCACCGATCGAAAAAATCGCCCCCGGCGTTATTGCGCGTCAGTCTGTCTCGCAGCCATTGCAAACCGGCTTGAAGGCGATTGACTCAATGGTGCCGATTGGTCGTGGTCAGCGCGAACTGATCATTGGCGACCGTCAGACGGGCAAGACCGCGGTCGCGATTGACACCATCATTAACCAAAAGGGCCAGGACTGTACTTGCATTTACGTTGCAATCGGCCAGAAAGCGTCGTCGATCAAAAACGTTGTGCGTGCGCTCGATGAACATGGCGCGCTCGACTACACCATCGTCGTGGCCGCATCGGCCTCCGAATCAGCCGCGATGCAATATGTGGCTGCCTACTCAGGCTGCGCCATGGGCGAGTACTTCCGCGATCGCGGTCAAGACGCGCTAATTATTTATGATGATTTGTCCAAGCAAGCAGTGGCTTATCGTCAGGTATCGCTGCTACTGCGTCGCCCACCGGGCCGCGAGGCTTTCCCTGGCGACGTGTTTTATCTCCACTCCCGTCTACTCGAGCGTGCCGCGCGCGTAAATCCCGAGTATGTCGAGGCGTTCACGCATGGTGAGGTAAAAGGCAAGACCGGATCATTGACCGCGCTACCTATCATTGAAACACAGGCCGGTGACGTGTCGGCCTTCGTCCCGACCAACGTGATCTCGATTACGGATGGCCAGATCTTCTTGGAGACCTCGCTGTTCAACTCCGGCATTCGCCCCGCGATTAACGCAGGTATTTCGGTGTCGCGCGTCGGTGGCGCAGCGCAAACCAAAATCATCAAGGGTTTGTCGGGCGGTATCCGTACTGACCTCGCGCAGTACCGTGAATTGGCCGCGTTTGCGCAGTTTGCGTCCGATCTCGATGACGCTACCCGCAAGCAGCTGGATCGCGGCGCACGGGTTACCGAGCTGCTGAAGCAGCCGCAGTACACGCCGCTGCCAGTGTCATTGATGGCGGTGTCACTGTTCGCGGTGAACAAAGGTTTTCTGGACGATATCGAGGTCAAGGAAGTGCTCGGCTTCGAGCATGACATGCACAAGTTCTTGCAGACCAGTCACGCCGAACTGCTCAAGCGTATCGAGGACACCAAGCAGTTGTCCAAAGAGGACGAAGCGGTTCTGATGTCTGCGATTACCGAATTCAAAAAGACATTCTGATCTCGACCGAGGAGCAAGCGTAATGGCTGCAGGTAAAGAGATTCGCGGCAAGATCAAAAGCGTGGAGAACACGAAGAAGATCACCAAGGCCATGGAAATGGTCGCCGCTTCCAAGATGCGCAAGGCGCAGGAAAGGATGCGCTCTGCGCGTCCTTACAGCGAAAAGATCCGGACTGTATCGGCGCATTTGGCGCAAGCCAATCCCGAGTACACCCATCCGTTTCTGGTCAAGCACGAAAAAAGCAAGAAAATCGGCATCATCATGGTCACTACCGACAAGGGTTTGTGTGGTGGCCTGAATACCAATGCGTTGCGTTTGGCTACCCAGCAAATGAGATCGTACGAGGCCGCAGGTAACCAGATCGAGACCGTATGTATCGGCAATAAAGGTCTCGGGTTCATGAATCGTATTGGTGCCAAGGTGGTGTCGCACGCAGTCAATATGGGCGACACACCGCGCCTCGAGCAGCTGATCGGGCCAGTCAAGATCATGCTTGACGCTTACGATGACGAGCAGCTTGATGCGGTTTACATCTGCTACACCCGGTTCATCAACACCATGAAACAAGAGCCGGTGTTCGAGCAGCTTCTGCCGCTCACTGGCGACAAAATGGAGCCGGTAAATAGCTATAGCTGGGATTACTTGTACGAGCCGGATGCCAAGTCGGTGATTGATGAGCTGTTACTGCGTTATGCCGAAGCATTGGTGTACCAAGCTGTGGTCGAAAATATGGCGTCGGAGCAGTCAGCGCGGATGGTTGCAATGAAAGCTGCAACCGATAACGCCGGCAATGTCATCGGTGAGCTGAAGCTGGTCTATAACAAGACGCGACAGGCGGCGATTACCAAAGAGCTGTCCGAGATCGTAGCGGGTGCGGCTGCGGTGTAAGGCGCAGAGCAACGCGCTGCGTGAGGCAAAAGAATTTTAGTTAGCAAAGATTTTCCAAATTCATCATTAAAGGAAGAACGAACATGGCTGAAGGCAAAATCGTTCAGTGTATTGGTGCGGTGGTTGACGTCGAGTTTCCGCGTGATGCCATGCCGAAGATTTATGACGCGCTGAAAATGGATGGCTCCGAGTTGACGCTCGAGGTGCAGCAGCAGCTCGGTGACGGTATTGTCCGCACTATCGCGCTGGGCTCCTCGGATGGTCTGCGTCGTGGTGTTTCGATTCGCAATACCGGTGCGCCAATCACAGTGCCGGTGGGACAAGCTACCCTGGGCCGCATCATGGACGTGTTGGGTAACGCGATTGATGAGCGCGGTGCGGTGAGCATGTCTCACGCAGCATCGATCCACCGTGCGGCCCCTGCCTATGACGAACTATCGCCATCGCAAGAGCTGCTCGAAACCGGCATCAAGGTGATTGACCTTGTTTGCCCGTTTGCGAAAGGCGGTAAGGTTGGCTTGTTCGGCGGCGCGGGTGTAGGTAAGACCGTGAACATGATGGAGCTGATCAACAACATCGCGAAAGCGCACTCGGGCTTGTCGGTGTTTGCAGGGGTCGGTGAGCGTACTCGTGAAGGTAATGACTTCTATCACGAGATGATCGAGGCTGGCGTTGTCAACACCGAAGACTTTACCAAGTCCAAAGTGTCGATGGTGTATGGCCAGATGAACGAGCCACCAGGTAACCGTCTGCGCGTGGCGCTAACCGGCCTCACCATTGCCGAGTCATTCCGTGACGAAGGCCGTGACGTGTTGTTCTTCGTGGATAATATTTATCGTTACACGTTGGCGGGTACTGAGGTGTCAGCTTTGCTTGGTCGTATGCCCTCTGCGGTGGGTTACCAGCCAACGCTGGCAGAAGAGATGGGCCGCTTGCAAGAGCGCATTACCTCGACCAAGGTTGGGTCGATTACCTCGATTCAGGCCGTGTACGTGCCGGCGGATGACTTGACCGATCCATCGCCAGCAACCACCTTTGCTCACCTTGACTCCACCGTCGTGTTGTCGCGTGATATTGCGGCGCTGGGTATTTATCCTGCGGTGGATCCGCTTGATTCTACTTCCCGTCAGCTGGACCCGAACGTGGTGGGCCCAGATCACTACTACACCGCGCGCGCCGTTCAGGGTACGCTGCAACGCTACAAAGAGCTGCGCGACATTATCGCGATTCTCGGTATGGACGAGCTCGCACCGGAAGACAAATTGGTCGTAGCCCGCGCGCGCAAGATGCAGCGTTTCTTGTCACAGCCTTTCCACGTCGCTGAAGTGTTTACCGGCGCACCGGGTAAATATGTGCCGCTGAAGGAAACCATCAAGGGCTTCAAGATGATCGCGTCGGGCGAGCTTGACCATTTGCCCGAGCAGGCGTTCTACATGGTGGGCACGATTGACGAGGCCATCGATAAAGCGAACAAGATGCAGTAAGACCGATTCCCCGCCACCGTGTGGCGGGGTCGTTATGCCGAACGGTAACCTGCATCGACACTTGATAAAGACTTTTCATGGCAAACACCATTCACGTTGACGTCGTCTCTGCAGAGGAACAGATTTATTCCGGCCCCGCAGAATTTGTCGCACTGCCCGGCGAGGCCGGGCAACTCGGTATTTACCCAAGACACACGCCGTTGATTACCCGCATCAAGCCAGGCGCGGTGCGTATCCGCGTGCCGGGCCAGGAAGAGGAAGAATTCGTATTTGTCGCCGGCGGCGTGCTTGAGGTACAGCCGAATGCGGTCACTGTGCTGGCTGATACGGCAATCCGTGGCAAAGACCTCGACGAAGCCAAGGCAAATGAAGTCAAGAAAATGGCGGAAGAGGCACTGGTGAATCAAAAATCCGAAATTGATTACGCCGTGGCGCAAGCCGAGCTGGCGATTGCGGTGGCACAGCTTGCAGCGATCCAACGCCTCCGCGAAAAACGCGGACATTAAACCACGGCGGTTCCGCGAGGGATCTGCTTAATCGTTCGCGCCGGAGTAGACTGACATCCGGCAACCCACTCAGCAGACTGAACGAAGTCAAGTGACTCCAAAAAAGCAGCGCCAGCTGCTTTTTTTAATGCTGATCCGCCCACTGCGCAGAACGGGCAATCGCGCGCTGCCATACATCGAGTCGCGCATGACGCTCGGCAGGTGACATTTTTGGCTCGAAGCGATGTTCTTCTTTCCACTGCGCTGCGATCTCATCCTGAGAGGCCCAGTACCCAACACCCAGCCCGGCGAGATAGCCCGCACCGAGCGCAGTAGTTTCGGTCACCTCCGGTCTCACGACCGGCACACCCAGGATGTCTGCCTGGAACTGCATCAGCAGATTGTTGCGTGACGCGCCACCATCCACACGAAGCTCTCGCAACGGCGTCGCTGAATCTTTCTGCATCGCTGTAAGCACATCCGCCGTTTGGAAGGCGACGCCTTCCAGCGCCGCCCGCGCTATATGGCCCGCCTGAGTGCCGCGTGTGATGCCGAGCATGGTGCCACGCGCATACGCGTCCCAGTGTGGGGCACCGAGACCGGAAAACGCTGGCACAAAAGTGACACCATCGCTATCCGGCACCGATGCTGCCAGCGTTTCTACATCGTTTGAGCTCTTGACGATTCCCAGCCCGTCTCGCAGCCATTGCACCGTCGCGCCGCCCATGAACACACCACCTTCAAACATGTAATCCGTACGATGCGGCAATTCATGGCCCGTGGTCCAGCCAACGGTGGTGAGCAGCTGGTTGTGCGACTCCATCGCGGAGCCGGTATTCATCAAGATGAAGCAGCCTGTGCCATAAGTGCTCTTCACCATGCCGGGCTGGTAACACGCTTGACCATAGGTCGCCGCTTGTTGATCGCCAGCGATGCCGGCAATAGGAATCGCCGCGCCGAAAATGGCCGGATTGGTATGCGCTGCGACGCCACTGCTCGGCACCACCGTCGGAAGTACTGCGCGCGGAATTCGTAGCAGGGACAGGATCTCATCATCCCAATCGAGGGTGTGAATGTTGAACAGCGTCGTGCGCGAGGCATTACTGGTGTCGGTGATATGAGCACCCGACAATTTGAAAATCAGCCAGGCATCCACTGTGCCAAACGCCAACTCGCCACGCTCTGCACGCGCGCGCGCGCCGGGCACATGGTCCAGTAACCATCGCAACTTGGTGCCGGAAAAATAGCCATCGATCACCAAGCCTGTCTTACTACGAAACAGTTCGCTCTTGCCATCAGCACGCAGTGAATCGCAAAAAGAAGCGGTACGCCGATCCTGCCAAACGATGGCATTCGCTACGGGTTCGCCGGTCGAGCGGTCCCACAGCACGGTAGTTTCGCGCTGGTTTGTAATACCGATGGCAGCGATGTTGGCAGCGCTGAGGGAATGCTCACGCAAAACTTGCTGTGTCACTTCAAGTTGCGACTGCCAGATCTCATTGGCATCGTGTTCGACCCAGCCCGGGTTGGGGAAAATTTGCCGAAACTCTTTCTGCGCAATACCGTGAATGCGACCCGACCGATTGAATAGAATGGCACGCGAACTGGTGGTGCCTTGATCAATCGCCAAGATGAATGACTCTGCCATATCTACCTCCGCTGTTTTCAGTAGACGCCGAACGAATCACGCTCAGCGGCTATTGAAAACCGTGTTGGAAAAAATGCGCGGACTAGCCGCGCATCTAAAGGTTTAATCGTAGTCACGCAGAGCGTCGCCGGTTGGGCGACGCTCTTCGTAGCAGTCGATTACTTCACGCGACCTTCTTTCCACGCTTGCAACAGCTTCTCGTAAGCGATGGTTTCGCCTTTAGGTTTCTCGTTGGCGAGCTTCTTCCAAGGTGCGTTCGTATCAGACAGCCACGTGTTAGGATCGCTCTTGTCGTTCAGCTTCGGTGGGCAGTTCTTCATGCCCGAGCGCTGCAGACGGCTAAGCACGTTATCCATTTCATCCGCTAAGGTGTCCATGGCAGCCTGCGGTGTTTTTTCACCGGTCACAGCGGTTGCAACGTTCTTCCACCAGAGCTGAGCCAGCTTAGGATAGTCAGGTACGTTGGTACCGGTCGGTGTCCAAGCAACACGCGCCGGGCTGCGGTAGAACTCGATCAAGCCACCGTACTTGTTAGCGTTCTTGGTGAAGTACTCGTGACGGATGTCGGAGTCGCGAACGAAGGTCAGGCCAACGATTGATTTCTTCAGAGAAGTCGTTTTGGCGTTGATGAACTGCGCATAAAGCCATGCCGCTGCTTTGCGCTCGTTCGGCGTGGACTTCATGAAAGTCCAGGAGCCGACATCCTGATAGCCATTCTGCATGCCATCTTTCCAGTACGGGCCGTGCGGGCCGGGCGCCATACGCCACTTCGGTGAGCCATCGGCGTTATTAACGGCCGGTGCTTTGCTCATCGATGCGGTGAACGCGGTATACCAGAAAATCAGCTGCGCGATCTGACCTTGGCCAGGTACTGGACCAGCTTCGGAGAAGGTCATACCCATCGCTTCTTTCGGCGAGTACAGCTTCATCCAGTCGATGTACTTGGTAAGCGCATACACAGCTGCTGGCGAGTTGGTCGCACCACCACGTGCAACCGAGGCACCTACGGGTGTGCACTTGTCGTCAGCAACGCGGACACCCCACTCATCGATCGGCATACCGTTTGGAATGCCTTTGTCGGCAGTACCTGCCATCGACAGCCACGCATCGGTAAAGCGCCAGCCCAGTGATGGATCTTTCTTGCCGTAGTCCATGTGACCGTAGATTGGCTTGCCATCGATGGTCTTCACGTCATTGGTGAAGAAGCTCGCGATGTCTTCATACGCGGACCAGTTCTGCGGAACGCCCAGCTCGTAGCCATACTTGGCTTTGAACTTATCTTGCAGATCTTTACGTGCGAACAGATCGGCACGGAACCAGTACAGGTTGGCAAACTGCTGGTCAGGCAATTGATACAGCTTCTTGTCCGGGCCAGTTACAAAGCTGATACCGATGAAGTCTCTCAGATCCAGGTTGGGGTTAGTAAATTCTTTTCCGGCGCCAGCCATAAAATCAGAGAGTGGCTCGACTGCGCCGTAACGGAAGTGGGTGCCGATCAGGTCAGAATCCGAAATCCAGCCGTCATAAATGCTCTTACCTGACTGCATTGACGTCTGCAGCTTCTCGACCACGTCACCTTCCTGAATCAGGTCGTGCTTGACCTTGATGCCAGTGATTTCTTCAAAGGCTTTCGCCATGGTCTTCGACTCGTACACATGGGTGTCGATGGTCTCGGACACGACATTGATTTCTTTGACGCCTTTGGCTTTCAACTTTGCCGCAGCGTCAATGAACCACTTCATCTCGTCCATTTGCTGCTGCTTCGACAATGTCGAAGGTTGGAACTCATTATTGACCCATTTCTCAGCTGCCTTCATGTCAGCCCAGGAGCTACCTGAGGCTAGCATGGCGGCGACTGCAATCGCGCTTAGTTTGAGTTTCACGTGTCTTCTCCTCTTCGCAGCTTCCCTCAACAACCTACCGCACCCGGTGGGAAGTAACCCGGATGCGGGATGAATCGAGGTATTAGCCCCAACGCATCATTATCAACAACACTAAAAAACCAAGACCTGCGGCAATCCACTGGGTGGCATCGGTCAGCCCCGCCCAAGCCAGATTGACGTAAGCCGCACTCAGTAAGCCGATAAACAAGCGATCGCCACGCGTGGTCGGAATCGGTAAAAAACCTTTTCGTTCAATGCTGGGCGACTTCAGCTGCCACACCGTCATACCAACCAGCATCAACACCACGCTGGTGAAAAAAACCGCTATCTCGAGCGTCCATGCCATCCAGGAAAATGCCTGCGCCATCCTCCGCTCCTTACGTCAGACCCGACCCATCGCGAAACCCTTCGCGATGTAGTGTCGAACAAACCAGATCACCAAGGCACCGGGCACGATAGTAAGTACGCCGGCCGCCGCCAACACGCCCCAGTCCATGCCGGCTGCTGACACGGTACGCGTCATGGTGGCGGCAATGGGCTTTGCTTGCACTGAAGTCAGGGTGCGCGCCAGCAGTAACTCGACCCAACTGAACATGAAGCAAAAGAACGCGGTAACGCCGATGCCGGATTTAATCAGCGGCAGGAAAATCTTCACAAAAAATTTCGGGAAGGTGTAGCCATCGATGTAAGCCGTCTCGTCGATTTCTTTCGGAATACCTGACATGAAGCCTTCCAGAATCCACACCGCCAACGGCACATTGAACAGTAAATGCGCCAATGCGACTGCGATGTGCGTATCCATCAAACCAACCGTGGAATACAGCTGGAAGAACGGCAGCAAAAACACCGCCGGCGGTGTCATGCGATTAGTCAGCAGCCAGAAGAACAGATGCTTGTCACCAATGAATGAGTAGCGCGAAAACGCATACGCAGCCGGCAGCGCGAGCAATACCGCCATCACCATATTCATGGCGACATAAATCATTGAATTGATATAGCCGCTGTACCAGGCCTCGTCGGTAAAAATGGTTTTGTAATTATCAAAGGTCAGATTCGTTGGCCACATCGTCATCGCGCCGACGATTTCTTCGTTCGTCTTGAGCGACATGTTCAGCATCCAATAGATGGGCAACAATGATGCGATCAGGAACAGAACGAGAAACGCACGAGAGAAGCCAGAGCGGTTCATGATTTATCTCCCGTACCAACGCGCTGCATCCAGTTATAAAGCACAAATGACAGCAGCAAAATAATCAGGAAATAGATCAGGGAAAACGCTGCAGCCGGCCCAAGATCAAACTGCCCCACCGCTTTTTGCGTCAGGTATTGCGACAAGAAGGTGGTGGCATTGCCCGGACCGCCGCCAGTGAGTACAAATGGCTCGGTATAAATCATGAAACTGTCCATGAAGCGCAGCAGTACCGCGATCATCAGAACATTACGCATCTTTGGCAGCTGGATGAATCGGAACACTGCAAAGCGTGACGCGCCATCAATTTTCGCGGCTTGGTAAAACGCTTCAGGTATGGCGCGCAGACCGGCGTAGCACAGCAGCACCACCAGTGGTGTCCAGTGCCATACATCCATGAGCAGCACCGTCAGCCATGCGTCTGTAGAGTCGCCGGTGTAGTTGTAGGAAATGCCGGCATCATTGATCAGCTTGCCCATCAAGCCGATGTCACCGCGGCCGAAAATCTGCCAGATCGTGCCCACCACGTTCCAGGGAATCAGCAGTGGCAACGCCACAATCACCAGCGACAACGACGCGCGCCAGCCTTGTGCCGGCATGCACAAGGCAATACCAATACCCAACGGAATTTCAATCGCCAGTACCGCCAACGAGAACCATAACTGCCGGAAGAATGCAGAGTGCAGACTTTCGTCGCGCATCACTTCCTTGAACCATTCGGTACCGACAAATACCGCCTGATCCGGGCCGAGAATATCTTGCACCGAGTAATTCACCACCGTCATCAACGGCATGATGGCGGAGAACGCCACCGACAGAATCACCGGCAACACCATCCACCAGGCTTTATTGTTGAAGGTCTTGTTCATCAGGCCACCCGTTTGTCGTTCAGGTAGTACAGGGTGCGATCGGCTGGCAGTTTCATCCAAACCGTATCGCCACTATGGGTCGGGTGGTGCGTGCGCTGCTTGGAGGCGATGCGGTGTCCGCCGAGCTCGCCCTCTACTAGCCAGTGCGTGCCCATATTGCGCGCACTCAGTACCTGCGTTGGTAAAGCACCGGCGGTCTCGGTCGGCAGGCATTCAACGTACTCCGGACGCACACCCAGCGTCAGCTGGCCCGCACCAATATCAAGGCTGGCCGGTGCAGGTAGCGAACTGTCGGTGCCGCTAATCAGTACACGACCATCGCGCAAGCTACAAGGCAATAGATTCATGCCGGGGTTTCCGATGAAGTACCCGACAAAGGTGTGCTCCGGTGCTTCGAACAGTGCTTGTGCGCTGCCGATTTGCACCACCTCACCTTCGGTCATCACCACCACTTGATCGGCAAAGGTTAACGCCTCGATCTGATCATGCGTGACATAGATAAGCGACAGCTTGAGCTCGTGATGAATCTCTTTCAGCTTGCGTCGTAACAGCCATTTCAGGTGCGGATCAATCACGGTCAGCGGCTCATCAAATAAAACCGCCGCGACATCGGGGCGCACCAATCCGCGGCCCAGCGATATTTTTTGTTTGGCGTCAGCCGTCAAACCCGAGGCGCGTTGTTTCAGCTCGCCGCTGAGTTCGAGAATCTCGGCAATTTGCGCCACACGACGCTCGATATCTGCATTTTTCCAGCCACGGTTCTTGAGCGGGAAGGCAAGGTTTTCACCCACGGTCATGGTGTCGTAGATGACCGGGAACTGAAACACTTGCGCGATATTGCGTTTTTCGGGCGGCAGCTGGGTCACATCATGGCCATCGAACAGCACCTTGCCCTGCGAAGGCGTAATCAGTCCGGAGATGATGTTCAGCAGCGTCGTTTTACCGCAGCCTGAAGGGCCGAGCAGCGCGTAAGCGCCACCGTCTTGCCAAGTCATTTCCATCGGTCGCAACGCGTAGTCCGAGGGTTGTGACGGATTGGGTTTATAGCTGTGCGCGATGCCGGCGAGTTCGATGCGTGCCATATCAAACCTCCGGCGCGTAAATCAACGCGCCATCACTACTGAAAATGAACATATCCGACGGCTGGAAATGCATGGTGGATTCGCTACCTAGCGATAGATCATGCACGCCGGGTAGCTGCGCAACCATCGACAGTGCGCCGCGCTTCAAGTGAACAAAGGTTTCCGAGCCACTGATTTCGGCCAAGTCGACGCTGCAACCCAGTGCAAAGTCATTCTCACGGGGCGTGGCACGCAAGCTATGCGCGCGCAAGCCCAGTTGGACATTGCGTTGTCCGGCAATTCGCGATTGCTGATCAGCGTGCAAGGGGACACGGATATCTTGCGATAACTGCGCAACGCCATCGGTAATGTTCGCCTCGAACAGATTGATCGGCGGGTCGCTAAATGTACGCGCCGCAATCACCGAGCAGGGTTGGCTAAAGACCGATAACGTTGGCCCATGTTGCAGAACGCGGCCCTCGTGCATCAACAACGTTTGTCCACCGAGCTGCAGCGCTTCAAGCGGCTCGGTGGTGGCATACACCACGGTCGTGCTGCCACTTGAAAACAAGTCGCTTAGTTCACGGCGCAATTCTTCCCGCAGCTTGTAGTCCAGGTTAACCAGCGGCTCGTCGAGTAGCAACAAGCCCGCTTCCTTGATCAGCGCCCGAGCTAACGCGCAGCGCTGTTGTTGGCCACCCGACAGCGCTGCGGGCGAACGTTCAAGATACGCCGAGATGTGCAAGCGCTCCGCCATGGCATTAACGCGCTCGCGAATTTGTTGCTCGTTCAGTTTGCCGGCGATTCGCAGCGGTGAGGCGATATTCTCGAACACCGACATCGACGGGTAATTGATGAACTGCTGGTACACCATTGCGAGATGACGCTCGCGTACGGGCACGCCAGTGACGTCAACGCCATCAGCAATGACGCTGCCTTCGCTTGGTTTATCGAGGCCAGCGATCAGACGCATCAAGGTGGTTTTGCCGGACAGCGTCGGTCCGAGCAGCACATTGATCTCGCCAGGTGCCAAGCTCACCGACGTGGCGTACAGGTGAGTTTCAGCGCCAACCTTGCGGGTCACGCCCTGCAGTTCCAAGTGCACTTCGTCTCCTCTTGCGACAGTCTTAGGCTGCCGTCAATTGTCTGCTTTCTTCTTTTTTGTGCGCGAGCCACTGGTCGATCCGCTGCGCGGTATCGGCCGGTAAGTGCAGCCCGAGCTTTGAGCGACGCCACAGTATATCGGCGCTAGACGACGCCCATTCGTTTTTCACCAAATAGTCGATCTCGGCTTCATATAAACCCGCAGCCAATGCAGTGCCCATGTCGGCCAGGCAGGTCTTGTGTTCAAGTAATCGGTGGATCCGGGTGCCGTAGGCACGCGCATAGCGCGCAACCAACTTGGGGGGCAGCCAGGCATAGCTTTGCTGCAGCGCACCGACGAACGCATCGAACTCCAAGACGGCTCGATTTTGCGGTGGTCCGAACAGGTCGCCGCCCGGTAAGCAGGCATGCTCTGTCCAAGTGCCATGCGCATTTCCCAGTTTGGCGGCGATCATGTCGACGGCTTCTTCGGCCAACTTGCGGAAGGTGGTGATCTTGCCGCCGAATACAGAAAGCAGCGGGGCCCGCTCGCCCTCGAGGGTGAGCTGATAATCACGCGTAATTTCGGAAGCGTTTGCGGACTCATCCTCCAGCAACGGCCGTACGCCGGAGTAGGACCAGATGACGTCAGCCGGGGTGATGGGTTGCTGAAAATAACGTTCGGTTAAACGGCAGAGGTAGTCGTTCTCGCTCTGATCAATCGCCACCTGATCAGTGTCGCCGGTGTACTCCAGGTCGGTCGTGCCCACCAGCGTGAAATCCTGCTCGTAGCTGATCACGAAAACAATACGACCATCCGGATTCTGGAAGATGTAGGCATAGGGGTGATCAAACATCTTGCGTACAACAATGTGACTGCCTTTGATTAGGCGCAGTGATTTATCAGTCTTGCGCGCGACAGCATCTTGCAGAAATTGTGCGGCCCACGGACCGGTAGCATTCACTACGCAGCGTGCATGGACCTCGATCGCTGTGCCATCAGATTTGCGTAGTGTCGCCTGCCAACGATCACCAACGCGGCGTGCCGAATCACATCGTGTGTGCGTGAACACCTGCGCGCCGTGTTCAGCGGCGTCCAGCGCATTCAAGACTACTAATCGCGCATCGTCTACCCAGCCATCCGAGTAAATAAAACCTTTGCTGAACTCCGGCTTTAGCGGCTCGCCCGCTGGGTGCGTGTTCAGATCGATGGCGCCGGAGCCGGGCAAGATCTCTCGCTTGGCCAGTGCGTCGTAGAGAAATAGTCCGGCGCGAATCATCCAGGCCGGGCGTTGGCCGCGGGCATGCGGCATCACAAAACGCATCGGCCACATGATGTGCGGCGCTGCGCGCAGCAACACCTCGCGCTCGATCAGCGCTTTGCGCACCAGATTGAATTCATAGTGTTCGAGGTAGCGCAGCCCGCCATGAATCAATTTTGTGGAGGCGGACGAGGTGTGCTGCGCCAAGTCATCCTTGTCGCACAAGATGACCGACAGCCCGCGACCAGCCGCATCACGCGCAATGCCAGCGCCGTTGATGCCGCCGCCGACGATCAGCACATCTGTCGTCAGAACCATGGAGCCATTCACCTCGGGGTTAGGTATCAAGCAGAGTGTTTTGCCGGGCAGTCGTTCAAGCGGGTGGCTCTGACGCGACCGGTGTTTGCGGGGGCTGTTATGGTGATCCCGCAAAATCTTCGGGCAAGGGTTGACCTGAAGATATTTCTGCACAAAGATATTCGTTAAACGAACAAAAAGCAACAAAACGAATCATCAAGATGTTCGTTTCTTTTCTTTTATTTACCTTTCCAGCCGCGTACCATGAACTTGAACCCCCGCCAGCGCAGCATTCTTGAAGCCGTTCGCAGTCAGGTCACGATCTCGGTGGAGGAGCTGGCGCAGCAGTTGGCCGTGACGCCGCAGACGGTGCGGCGCGATGTCAAGCAGATGGAAGAGGCGCGGCTGCTGGCGCGCTATCACGGCGGGGTTGGATTGCCGTCATCGGTCGAGAATATCGACTACAGCCAGCGCCAGGTGATGAATATTGGCGCCAAGCGCCGCATTGCGGCGGCGGTGGCGGCGCGGGTCAGGCCGGGCAGCTCGCTACTGATCAACATTGGCACCACCACTGAGGAAGTGGCGCGGGCCCTGCGCCACCATACCGGCCTGCACGTAGTCACCAACAACTTGAATGTCGCTACCATCATGGCGGGCCAGCCGGGCTGCGAGGTAACCGTGGCCGGTGGCGTGGTTCGTGGGCGTGACCGCGGTATTGTTGGTGAGGCCACCGTTGAGTTCATTCGCCAGTTCCGGGTTGATATCGGCATTATTGGCGTATCCAGTATCGAGCCCGACGGCACGCTGAGAGACTTCGACTCGCGCGAGGTCAAAGTGGCGCAAGCTATCATTGAGCAGTCGCGCGAAATCTGGCTGGTGGCGGATCAGGACAAGTTCGTTCGGCAGGCCTTGGTGCGACTGGCGCATTTATCGCAAATGGATAAGCTGTTTTGCGATGCCGAGCCACCACCCGGCTTGTGCGCGCTGATCGAAGAGGCCCGGGTGGAGCTGGTGATCTTCCCTTGAACAGCAAACCTATGCTGGGCGCTCCCAATACACCCAAGCATTTACTGCGATATCGGCGGTTTGCGAGCGGGTTTCGACGATAATGCCTGCACCTATTTTTGACCTTTCCTGATTGCCTCCGGATGTCGACCGCCTTCGCACCCTTAAAAAACGATACTTTCCTGCGCGCGTTGCTGCGCCAGCCGACCGATTACACACCGATGTGGCTGATGCGTCAGGCCGGTCGCTACTTGCCGGAGTATCGCGCCACACGCGCCAAAGCCGGCTCGTTCATGGGGCTGGCGACCAACCCCGACTACGCTACCGAAGTCACCTTGCAGCCGCTCGACCGATACGCGCTGGACGCCGCCATCTTGTTTTCGGACATTCTGACGGTGCCCGATGCGATGGGGTTGGGCCTGTCGTTCGCCGAGGGTGAGGGCCCGCGTTTCGCGCACCCGCTGCGTGACGAGGCGGCAGTGCGCGCTTTGCACGCGCCCGATCTGGCGAAGCTCCAATATGTTTTCGATGCGGTCACGCAGATTCGGCGTGATCTGAACGGGCGGGTGCCGTTGATCGGCTTTTCGGGCAGCCCCTGGACGCTGGCCTGCTACATGGTCGAGGGCGGCGGCTCGGACGATTTCCGCCTGGTCAAGGCGATGTTGTACGACCGGCCCGATCTGATGCATCACATCTTGTCGGTGAATGCGACGGCGGTTGCTGCGTATCTGAATGCCCAGATCGAGGCCGGCGCGCAAGCGGTCATGGTATTTGACACTTGGGGCGGGGCCTTGGCCGATGGTGTCTACCAGGCGTTCTCCCTGCACTACATGCGCGAGGTGATTCGCCAGCTGAAGCGCGAGCATGAGGGTGTGCGCATTCCCAGCATCGTGTTTACCAAAGGCGGCGGGCTCTGGCTGGAGGAGATCGCCGATTGTGGCGCCGACGCGGTCGGCCTGGACTGGACGGTCAATCTGGGCATGGCGCGCAAGCGGGTCGGTCACAAGGTCGCGTTGCAGGGCAACCTCGACCCGAACGTGCTGTTCGCCAAGCCGGATCAAATTCGTGCTGAGGTAGAGCGCTTGCTCAATAGCTTCGGGGCACCGGCCGCTGGCAGTGGCCATGTATTCAACTTGGGGCACGGAATTTCACAATTCACCCCGCCGGAGTCGGTCACGGCTTTGGTAGAGTCGGTGCATCAGATCAGCCGCGCTATGCGCGGCGGGCATTGAATGAGGCAGCATCATCTGTTAGGCATGGGGCTGTCCCACCCGTAAGTGCACACTTATGCACAGACATCGAGCGAGATGGCGCCATCAAGCACTTGCGCCCACATTTGAACGGACGCCGCAATTTATCAGCGTAACTGATTGATTTTTTGAGGGATGCTGCCAAATCAGCGGATTTGCTGCCGCAACGCGTGATTTTCTTGGCTAGCTTTTATTCTGCTGCGCACAAACCTTATTCACAAAGTTATCCACAGGCTTGGTTACTTTTTTTCGCGATTCGACGGCTAGCCCTTGCGCAGACTATCGGTATGCTGACAGTCATACTGTCAACCTACAGTTGACACCTCTCGCGATAAACCCGGCAGCGCGCGACATTTCCGCCAGATGGGCCGATTTTCCCGGGATCGACACCCGCCGGCTTGCGCTTATTCACAAATTTTGTCCCTGTCAAGTCTCCTGAAAAATTTGTTCGAAAAAATTTCGATATGGCAGATGCTAGGTCTAACTCATTGATTTTATAAGTAGTGATTCGCTGCGATCCTGTTGAGCAATGTGTTGCGAGCCGCATGAAATCTGGCTTTTGGCGTGTCAAGCCCTAGTTGCGCACAAAGTTATCCACAAGAATTGTGGATAGATAAAAAAATGCCTTTTCGCGGCAAATGTTTGAAAAAACTTCTGAGGATTCACATTAAAACCTGCGCGCAAGTTCACGATGACTTCAGCCCCTCTCGGCAGCCGTTTGGGATGACCGAACGCGGGCTTGGTTGGGATAGTGGATCAGACGGGTTGATCAATGTGCTGCGGCGCAAACGTCGGCGGGGGCGCGTCGCATGAGCAATTGCGTTTTGTCCGTCGTGCTGGATGCTCCGCTCGACACCACCTTTGATTACCGGTGGCTTGCGCAATCGCCCCATGAACCCGTGCCCTTGCCCGGTCAGCTGGTGCTGGTGCCGTTTGGCCGGCGCAGGCTCGTCGGTATGGTGATCGGGGCGAGAGAAACCAGCGATATCCAACCCGACAAGTTGCGCGCTGCCATCCAGGTTCGGGCGCAATTACCGCCTTTGAATCAGCAGTGGCTGGCGCTGTGCCGTTTCGCCGCAGAGTACTACCAGCGCCCGCTCGGTGAGGTCGCGTTGCCCTGTTTACCCAAGGGCATGCGCACCGAGAGCACGGTCGCGCTGGACCGTGCTTTGAAAAAATTGACTTCCAGCGATCGCAACGCCGAAGCCACCGATCGCCCGGCCGCCCCCCAGCTGAACGCTGAGCAACAACAAGCGGTGGCGTCGATCATTAGTGCGGTCGGCTACCAGGCGCATTTGCTGTTCGGTGTTACGGGTAGCGGCAAGACCGAGGTGTACCTGCATGCGACCGAGCGTCTATTACAGCGGGAGCACGAGGCGGGAAACCCTGCGCAGGTATTGATTCTGGTGCCGGAAATAAATCTCACGCCGCAGCTGGAGTCCAGCGTGAAAGCGCGCTTTCCGGCGCTGCACGTGGTCAGCTTGCATAGCCAATTGGCAGAGGGTGAGCGGCTGCGTCACTGGCTATCTGCCCACGCCGGACAGGCCGACATCGTGTTGGGTACTCGACTCGCGGTGCTGGCCTCGCTGCCAAATTTAAAAATGATCATCATCGATGAGGAGCACGACGCCTCATACAAACAGCAAGAAGGATTGCGCTACTCCGCGCGTGATCTTGCGGTGTGGCGCGCGCATCAGCTGCAGATACCCGTGGTACTTGGCTCTGCTACGCCGTCGGCAGAGAGCTGGCTACACGGAGCCAGTGGCAGATATCAGTCACTGCGCTTGACCCAGCGCGCCGCCGCTTATGCGCAGCTGCCCTCGGTACGGTTGATTGACACCGAGGTCAACAAAGCCAGCGACGGATTTTCCAAACCCATGCTCGACGCACTACGTACACGCCTTGAGCATGGCGAGCAATCGCTCTTGTTTTTGAATCGACGTGGTTACGCGCCGGTGATGCAATGCGAGGCCTGCGGTTGGATCAGTAACTGCAGGCGCTGCACCGCATTCATGGTGCTGCACAAACCCGAGCGACGTTTACGCTGTCATCACTGCAGCCTCGAGCTTCGCATTCCGGCGGCGTGCCCCACGTGCGGCAACGTCGACGTGCAGCCGCTCGGCCGTGGAACGCAGCGGGTCGAAGAGTACCTGCAGCAGAGCTTTCCGTCGGCGCGCGTGCTGCGCATTGATGCCGATTCAACCCGACGCAAGGGCAGCGCGCAAGCCGCGTTCGAAGCAGTGCATCGGGGTGAAGTCGATATTTTGCTCGGCACCCAGATGGTCGCGAAAGGGCACGACTTTCAGAGGCTTACTCTGGTCGGAGTGATCAATCCGGACACGGCGTTGTTCTCGCAAGACTACCGAGCCGGCGAGCGCCTGTTTGCGCAGCTGATGCAGGTCGCAGGCCGCGCGGGACGCGCCGCCCAGACGCACAGCGGCGCGGCGCGGGCAGAGGTGTTGATACAAACGCGCTACCCGTCGCATCCCTTGTATCGGTCATTGCTCGCGCATGACTATCCCGGCTTTGCAAACACCCTGCTGGCCGAACGCAGAGCAGCGCATCTGCCGCCGTACGCGTTTCAGGCGTTGCTGCGCGCAGAGTCGAAAACGCTGACGCTTGCGCTGGCGTTTCTAGCGCAGGCACGCGACTTAATGGCGCACCCCGGCATCAGCATGAATGACCCGGTCCCGATGACGGTGACCAAAGTAGCTGGTATCGAGCGCGCGCAACTGCTGCTTGAATCGTCGTCCCGTTCGCAACTACAGTCTTTTTTGAAGCCGTGGATGCAGGCACTGAGAGCGATTAAAACGCGGGTGAGCTGGACATTGGAAGTTGACCCAATCGATATCTGACGCCTTTAACGTCCTGCCAACGAGAGTACGCGTGAGGATTGCGCGCCGGATTGCATCGTTGGCGTTGCAGTCGATTCATTGCATCCGACTCATTGCAGCGGCGCGTCCAACCTTCCTTGCTGCGCGAGCTCGCGGATCACGCGAATCGTATCGATGTCTGCTTCTTTATATGCTTCACGCCGAAAGTCGTTATAAAACGACTCCTCGTCAGTCTCTTGGGCGTCATTGTGATCGTCATACTCGAAGCGAACAAACAGCACGCCCGGCTGCGGCTCCTCGATCTTCATAATCAAATCAGAGGCAGGAATAGCGGCCTGCTGCGGCACGTGATAATGCACGTGCTGCTGCGGCGTGAACGTGACTTGATCGTGGACGAGTAGCGAACCGAAATGCAGGATGCGGGTCAACTCGTCAGAAGATCGTGTGATTATTTCGCAAGCATCGAGGCCAAGCACGAACAGCGTTGGCTTCTCGGCGCGGAGCACCAGACCATGCCAGAGTTGCTCGCGCGTGATCATCATCACCAGCGGGTTGTCCGGCATATTAATTTCAATGAGATGCGTAAATTTCATTCATGCTGCCAAGCGCCTTGATGGCTTGACTTTACCATGCGTGGCGGACTGCTTCGCGGCCATAGCGCGCAGCAGAATTCGATACAATGGCGTGCTTCCGATCACTTCCCGCCCCGCTGCTTCATGTCCTCTGGTTTGAATCCGCAACAGCATGCCGCAGTCACGCATGTGGAAGGCCCTTGCCTGGTGCTCGCTGGTGCTGGGTCGGGCAAGACGCGCGTGATTACCGCGAAGATCGCGCACCTGATCGAACACTGCGGCTACGCACCAAAAAATATTGCTGCGCTTACCTTTACCAATAAGGCGGCGTCGGAGATGCGCGAGCGAGTCGCCAAGTTACTGGGCGAGCCCGCGCTGGCCAAGCAGCTCACCGTGTCGACATTTCACTCATTGGGCGTTCAGATTCTGCGTCGTGAAGCAGGCGCGGTGGGGCTGAAAGAGCGCTTCTCTATCATGGACAGTGATGACTGCTTCGGGATTCTCCAAGACTTGGCGGTAAGCACCGACAAGGCCGTGATACGGCGTCTGCAGCATCAAATCTCGCTCTGGAAAAATGCCCTTTGCTCGCCGGATCAGGCGCTAACTCAGGCGCAAGATGAGCAACAAGCACAAGCGGCGCGCGTATTTCGCAGCTACGTCGCGACGCTCAGTAGTTACCAGTCGGTGGATTTCGATGATTTGATACGGCTACCAGTTGAACTGTTTCGGAACGACGAGGCAGCGCGCGATCGCTGGCAGCGGCGGCTGCGTTATTTGTTAATCGATGAATACCAAGATACCAATACCTGTCAGTATGAGCTGATTAAATTACTCGTGACCGGTATTGGCAAGAAGCCGATGTTTACCGCGGTCGGTGATGATGACCAGGCAATTTACGCCTGGCGCGGAGCGACGATTGATAACCTGAACAACCTGCAGCAGGATTTCCCCGAGCTGAAACTGATCAAGCTTGAGCAGAACTATCGATCCAGCAACCGCATATTGCGAGCAGCAAATGCCGTGATTGGTAACAACCCGAAAGTATTTGAAAAGTCGCTCTGGTCTGAGCACGGTATGGGTGATCAGATTCAGGTCGTTGCGATGGATGACGAAGAAGCAGAAGCGAATCAGGTTGCGGTGTTACTGTCGGCGCATAAATTTGATAGGCGCGCGCGGTTTTCCGATTATGCGATTCTTTACCGCGGTAATCATCAGTCACGCGTACTTGAGAAGGCGCTACGACGCGAGCGAATTCCGTATGTGATGTCGGGCGGCCAAAGTTTTTTCGATCGTGCCGAGATCAAAGACATCGTCGCCTATCTGCGTTTAATCGCCAACGGTGATGATGATCCTGCGTTTATACGAGCAGTGACAACGCCGCGTCGCGGTGTTGGGCAAGCGACGCTGGAGGTGCTTGGCGAGTTCTCTCGTCAATGGAACTGTTCGTTATTGGAGGCGGCCTACAAAGGTGGTCTTGAGGCGCGCTTGAGCGAACGCCAATTGAATCCCTTGCGCGAGTTCTGCGAATTCATACAGCAACTAGAGGCGCGCGCGATGCGTGCGGATCAGATCAGCGGCGGCGATCACGCAGGCGCCGTGCTTGACGACATGATGAAGGCCATCGACTACGAGCAGTATCTCTACAACGCCTTTGATGATAAGCAGGCGCAAGAGAAGTGGCAAAACGTGCTTGATTTTACTGGCTGGCTAAAAGAGAAGGGTCGCGGCGGTGCGCAAGGCGTATCAGAAGAAAAATCGCTACTTGAGCTGACCCAAATGGTCGCGCTGATGAGCATGCTCGAGGGGCGTGATGAGGCGCCTGATGCCGTGCGTCTATCTACCTTGCATGCGGCCAAAGGACTGGAATTCGGGCATGTCTTCATGGTGGGCGTGGAAGAGGGCATCTTGCCGCACAAGGGCGATCCTGATGCGCCGCCTGAATCATTCGCGCAGCGTATCGAAGAAGAGCGGCGCTTGATGTATGTCGGTATCACACGTGCGCAGCGCAGCCTGACGGTTACATGGTGCAAACAGCGCAAACGCGTGCGCGACAGCACCCCATGCGAGCCCTCGCGCTTTATCCAAGAGATGCAGCTTGCGGAGGGCAACGCGCCGCTGCCTGAAGACGCGCCGATCACCCCACAAGATCGGCTTGCCAATCTGAAAGCGCTTCTGCAAACCCCCAAAGCGGCGTGAATGGCTCAGCAGCGCGCCCGCTCCGGATTTCGCAACCCGCACGCATTGCCGGTAAAGCAGTGTGTGACGTGTGGCCGGCCTTTCACTTGGCGCAAGAAGTGGGCGGCGAACTGGGAAGAGGTGAAATACTGCTCAGAGGGCTGTCGCAAGAAAACAGGGGCCAACTGACAAGAATCCCTTCGATCCCCGTCGAGAGCCAAATTATTGGCTCTCTCCGCTCCTTAAAACAAAGACGCCCACACAAGGTGGGCATCATGTTTTTGGCGGAGCGGACGGGGCTCGCCCACATCCTGCAGGCCGCGGATTCGCTTGCAAGCGAATCCCTTCGATCCCCGTCGAGAGCCAAATTATTGGCTCTCTCCGCTCCTTAAAACAAAGACGCCCACACAAAGTGGGCATCATGTTTTTGGCGGAGCGGACGGGGCTCGAACCCGCGACCCCCGGCGTGACAGGCCGGTATTCTAACCAACTGAACTACCGCTCCATTCGCGTGTGGGTAGCACACGAAAGTGGCGGATTGTACCCAAGCACTGCTTGAGTGTCGAGCGAATCAGCGTGATGCCGAATTGATGCAGATTCCAACTGGCAGATTGCTGATCTTAAGCGGCCCTGATTTGTCCGGCGTCGAAGTTAAGCTTCGTAGCGCTGTTGCTTGAGCGCCGGACTAGGTTTTTGTGTAACCATCCAGCTTGCAAGCGTATGATCATTAGCTCATTTCCTTCAAGGAGAATACCGATGTCAGAGTCCACAATCACGACTGCTCGCAATGATTTGAAATCGCTCGTGCGCGATGCACAGGCCTTGTTTGACGAAGCGACTGCGGCCGGCGGCGCTAAGGCAGAAGAGCTGCGCTCCAAGGGAATGAAGATGCTGGACCATGCGATCACGCGTGCGCACGACCTGCAAGATGCCGCTGTACGCAAAGGACGCAAAATCGCGCACGATACCGACGAATATGTCCATGAGCATCCGTGGCGCGCTATAGGCATTGCTGCCGGCGTTGGTCTTGTCGTCGGCATGTTAATCGCAAGGCGTTAAGCAATGAACGCATCGGCCTCATCGCCCAGCGGCCTGGCGTCAAGCGCAGGTACCGTAGTGAGTAGTGTGCTGAAGTTGATTGGTGTGCGGCTGTCGATGGCGATGCTGGAGCTTGCCGATGCGCGCGATGCGGTGTTCCGAGTGGTGCTGCTGGCAGCGCTAGCGGTGTTGGCGAGCGCGTTCGCTTTGCTCAGCCTGTCGGCGTTGCTGGTCGCGCTGATGTGGGATGCGCTTGGTTGGCGAATTCTGCTAATACTGTTTGTTGCTTACCTGGCGCTGGCGCTAGGGACGCTGTGGAGAGCGCGCAGTATCATTGCGAGTGGACAGATCGGATTACCAATCACGCTAGCCGAGCTGCAAAAAGATCGCGACGCACTGTCGGGTACCGATCTTAATTCGGAGCGCAAGTAATGAGCAAAGCAGAACGTGACGCGCAACGAAAACTGCTGATGCTGCAAGGAGCGCTTTACCGCTTGGAGATCACTGAGGCGCGCGCAGCGCTTCAAGACGCCGCCAAGCCGCGCGCCATGGTCGGGCAGGCGATCGAGCTCTTGAAGTTTGTATTGGCGCACAAGCGAATGTCGCTGCTTGCATCCGCCGTTCCGTGGGTGTTAGGAAAAGGCCGCGGCCGCAAAATGATTCGCCGCACGCTAGTGGCGGTTGCTGCGGCTACTTTGGCTTGGTTGTTTTTGCGGCGGCGCTCGCAATCCTGATCGTCAGCGAAGCACCGCGCCGGGCATTGGCACTTCGCTGCGTGCTGGTGGCGGCATCACGCTAGTGCCACCAGCAGATACGATAGGCTTATTTGGCGGCGGGCTCTTTGAACTTT
>Ga0194123_10000770_pt1 | contig 55880 bp, 48 predicted proteins | sample TA2MahsurfametaG_5_FD_155479 | JGI IMG/M metagenome (GOLD analysis project Ga0194123, IMG submission 155479) | Freshwater microbial communities from Lake Tanganyika, Tanzania - TA2015023 Mahale A surface | ecosystem: Environmental > Aquatic > Freshwater > Lake | place: Tanzania: Lake Tanganyika... | reverse complement strand
TTGTAGGTTCAGGTGAAAACGGAGGTAAGCCGATGTATTCATGGACGATGGACGATATTGCAACCATAACAGCAAATTCTGATCAATTGAAAGAAACGCTCAAACTCATTAATGTTGTACCAAATCCTTACAACGCATTTTCTGAATACGAGAGAAATAAATTAGATACACGCATTAAAATCATCAATCTACCAGAACAATGTGTGATTCGCATTTACTCAACGAACGGAAAATTAATACGAACCATAAAAAAAGATAGTCCTATTACCTATCAAGACTGGAATTTAACGAATCATGCAAATATTCCGGTTTCATCGGGAATGTACTTAATTCACATCGAAGTTCCCGGTGTGGGCGAACGGGTAGTGAAAGCCTTTATTGCAATGCGTACCGTTGACTTGGAGAATTTATAGCATGTTGGATATTCAATCGATTTTTTCTATTTCAAATAAAGCCCAATTCGAACAACTTGCTTTAGATATTTATGATTTTCAAAGCAGTAATTGTAAGGTCTATCAAGACTATTTATCTCTACTTAATTTTCCAAAACCCAGTTGTATAGAAGAAATCCCATTCTTACCAATTTCATTTTTTCGAACACATCGCGTTCTATCAAATGGTTTGGAAGTAACCAAAATTTTTAAAAGTAGCGGAACCACAAATGCAGAGCGAAGCCAGCATTTTATTTCAGATATCACCACTTATGAAAATTCATTTGAGAGAAGCTGGAGATACTTTATTGGAAACCCTGAGGAGCAAGTAATTCTTGCACTATTACCAAATTATTTGCAGCAAGAAGATTCCAGTTTAGTTTATATGGTAGACTGGTTAATAAAAAAAACGAATAATCCACTCTCAACATTCATTTTGAATGAAACCAATGTAATTCATCAAAACTATAAAAAAGCAATTCAAAACGGTAAGAAATGTGTTATTCTTGGTGTTTCATACGCATTACTAGATCTGGCTGAGCAGAACTTAGACTTCTCAAAAGCTTTAATAATTGAAACAGGCGGAATGAAAGGTCGAAGAAGAGAAATGATAAAAGAGGAACTTCACGAAATTCTATCGAAAGGATTACATGTTTCAAAAATCGCCTCCGAATATGGTATGACTGAATTACTTTCTCAAGCTTACAGCAATGAAAATGGAATTTTCCATACTCCTCCGTGGATGAATGTACTTATTCGAGATATATACGATCCTTTTATGTATGAACAACAGGGGAAATTAGGAGCCATAAATGTTATTGACTTATCGAATATTCATAGCTGCTCTTTCATTGCAACAGATGATTTGGGTAGGTCTTATGGAAGTCATTTTACTATTTCAGGTCGGATGGACAAAAGCATTCAAAGAGGGTGTAATTTGTTAGTCTAACCTTATGATTAAAATAGTAAATTATTGTTTTACAACTATTTCAACACGCCGATTGGCTTGTTCTTCAAACGCTTTTTTAGGATTTGGATAAATGGGTTTTGAATTTCCATAGCCCACTGAAGTCATGCGATAAGTCTGAATGCCGTTGTCTGCGAGAAACTTCAACACTCGCTTTGCTCGTTTTCTTGAAAGCCGGACCGATGAATTTTTATTTTTCTTGGATTTATCGTTAACATGACCCTGTATTTCAATCGAAATATGAGCGTTCAATGCCATAAAATCAACTAATCGTTTTAATTTTTTTTCAGATCCTTTCAAAAAAATACTTGTCCCACCCTGAAATTCTATTTCCTCAAATTGTGCTATTGCACCTATTGTAAGCGGCTCTAATTCAATTAAAATTGTATCAATTTTTCCTGAATTAAATTTATACTCAATGTCTTTTGAAAAAAAACCTTCAATATCCGTTTTTATTAGCGATTTACTTTCTTTTTTAATGTTTAAAAAAATATCACTCCCCTGATAATACCCATCTATATCTTTCGACCCAGAGATAGATAAATTAACTATAACTGGCTTTTTAGTTCGAATATTTTGAACTTTAAGGTAGGTATAAAAAGGCGACTCATTATTACGTAAATCGACGACTTTTTGATCCTTAATCTCCACCCCATTTCTATCTTGTAAAATAAAATTAAAATCAAAACTTAAAGACTCTGTGGATTTATCCTTAGCCAAAAATGCAAACAAATATATTTTATTTTCTTTTACGTTAAAAGACCAAGTGCTAGATGTATCACCTATTGATTTATATATTATTTTGGTAGCACTTCCCTTCAATATTTCTGCACAAGGGTCTTCTTTGTCGGTTTCAAAACAAAACAACCTCATTACATTTTTACTTGCTGATAAAGAAATAGATCCTAAACCCTTTGTTTCAAAAGAGGCCCATATACAGTTTTTTGAAATGGAATCATTCGTGAATTTCGTAAAAGTCTTCGAATCCAAACCCTGACCTCCAATAAATTGTAATGTATAAGTTCCAGACTCAGTTATATTTATAGATCCTTTACATTCTAGAATTGAAATCGGTCTTTTAGCGAAAATTTGTCCTTGTATCGTGGACCAAAATAAACCTGAAACTAATATGGCGAAGATAAAAATAAACGCTTTCATTAATTTAAATATCAAAAATTAAACGTATTAACCAATTTTGAGTTTCAATTTACCAAATAATGTTGATCGAATGAATAATGCCTTCTTTAATGGGTATAGTTCATTTAAATGAATTTTCTCTATCTCTCCAAGCAAATAAATACCATTTTCTAGTTCTTGATTCAATGCTTTTGAAATTTCTTGTTTCGCTTTATTCAAATAATGATTTATATCGAAGATGGATTTTTCCTCAATTTTTCGACTAATCTGGTCATCTAAAAGCCAATTTGCGGTTTTCATCAACAAATCTTTTGTTTTCAGATCAAATTGAACATTAACTAAACGCAGAACTTGTTTCTCAGGATCTAAAACAGGTTGGGCGGAAAGGAATAACTTTCCTTTGCGAAAACCATAAAAATTTAGCCCAATTAAAATTCTTGAACCATCTGCACCAATAAATTTCACCGAATCGATTATTATCTTTCTATTTTGAATAATGAAATTTGTTCTATTTATTTCTTTTCCCACCCATGATGTTATCGAGTCGTAAGAAAGATCCAAGTCCACATTCATTTCAAAACCATCTTTACTCTTATAATTAGTCAAATTAGGCAATGATTTTAAATTTACAGTTGACTTTTCTGTTTTTAAAGAAGGATACAATTCAACACCTACATTGAAAAAGAGATTGTTTTTTTCAAAACTAAGCTGACTCAACGAAATGGCATTCGGTGATAAATTTAAGTACCCGTATGACCCAATGGGAATTTCATTTTGTATTTCATTCCACAAATGTTTACAAGTCGATTTTATATCAATAGAACTGATTTGTTTGTCAATTTCTGACTCAATTTCTTTTGCTTCTTTTCTTATCTCTTTATCCAATATAGATGTTATATCGTAATTAAGAAGGGTTATTTTACAAGGATCTATAAGCGTTAACTTTTTCAAATTCGTCTTTGACTTTAACTTGTAATTTGGTTCAAAATCGATAGTGCTAGAAAGTGAAATATCCGCCTTTCTTAGGGGTTCATTATTTCCGCACGATCCAAATATTCTTGGTACAACACAATTTCCATTATCATTTATAAGATCAGTACATTTTAAACAATAATTTAGATTTAATTTATAGTTTATGGTTGTACTAAAATCAATTCCAAAGGATTGAGTATTAAATAAAATGTCTTCCCTGTTCAATTCGTACTGATAACTCAATCCTTCGCATGCGCTTTCCCCTCCCACAAATTTGGTGGGAATTGAATTATTTACCTGACCAAAATAGCTCTCTAATTTAACTTCAACTGGGATATTTAACATTGACATCTTTGGTTGACTGATAATCGGTTCTAAAAGATTACTTTGGGGAGACTGCGGTTCAATAGTTTTACAGCCGAACAAAAATAAGACAGAAATGAAAACTAAAAAAAAAGTATTAATATATCCGCTAACTGATCTATACAATTTTGTGTAAAAAAAGGGGGATTAATACTCCAAAGGGTTAATTCATTTTCATTTGTAATCCTTTATCTAAGGCATTTAGAAATTCTTCTGTGTAAACGTAATGTTCACCAGAATTTACTTTATTTCCATGAATACATACAGCTAAGTCTTTTGTCATAATCCCAGATTCTACAGTCTCTACACATACCCTCTCGAGTGTCTCACAAAAATCAATTAATTCCTGATTTCCGTCTAGCTTACCCCTAAAAGCAAGACCTCTCGTCCAAGCAAAAATAGATGCAATAGGATTTGTGGAAGTTCTTTTTCCTGCCTGGTGATCCCTGTAGTGGCGGGTCACCGTTCCATGTGCTGCCTCTGACTCCATAATATCTCCATCAGGAGTAATTAAAACTGAAGTCATTAAACCTAACGAGCCGAATCCTTGTGCTACAGTATCCGACTGCACATCACCGTCGTAATTTTTACAAGCCCAAACAAAATTACCATCCCATTTTAAGGCTGAAGCAACCATATCATCAATTAATCTATGCTCATAAACTATCCCAACTGCTTCAAATTTTGACTTGAATTCAGATCGATAAATTTCTTCAAAAATATCTTTAAATCTGCCGTCGTATTTTTTTAGAATTGTATTTTTTGTAGAAAGATAGAGCGGCCATTTTTTCGATAGAGCCATATTAAAACAACTGTATGCAAAACCTCGAATCGATTCATCTGTATTGTACATTGCCATTCCTACCCCATCACCTTTGAAATTAAAAACATCAAATGTTTGAATCTCTCCACCATCATCTGGAGTAAAAGTCATAGAAAGTTTTCCTTTACCCTTAAATACGACGTCTGTTGCACGATATTGATCACCGAAGGCATGGCGACCAACTATTATAGGAGCCTTCCAAGTCGTAACTAATCGTGGTACATTTTTCATTACAATCGGTTCCCTAAAAACAGTACCATCCAATATATTTCGGATTGTTCCATTCGGGGATTTCCACATTGATTTCAATTTGAATTCCTCTACACGAGCTTCATCTGGAGTGATTGTTGCGCATTTAATACCAACCTTATATTTTCTTATCGCTTCAGCAGCATCGATTGTTATTTGATCGTCTGTAATATCGCGATTTTCAATTCCCAAATCATAATATTTAATATCCAGATCCAAGTATGGCAAAATTAACTTGTCTTTAATATTTTTCCAAATTATACGTGTCATTTCATCTCCATCCAACTCTACAACTGGATTAACTACTTTTATCTTTGTCATTTTACAGGTAAATAAGTTTGACCTCAAAGGTAAATAAACAAAAAGAAAAGTCCTATAGAATAATAGAGGGAAAAAACGAAATTTCGTTAATTAATGGCGAATAACAATTTTTCTGCTGACCGGCTTCATTCCCGGCTGATCTATTGTAACAAAATAAACTCCCGTTTTATAATTTGAGGTTAAAATTGTTTTCGTTCCTGAAATAACATCTTTATATACAGTGTTTCCTAATATATCAATTATTTTTAATGATGCATTTTCAAATCCATTTGTCGAAATCGATATGTAATCAGAGGCAGGATTTGGAACGATAGAAACACTAACTTCATCCTTCACAGGCTTTAATGAGGCAGTATAGTCGATTATCAAATCAACTGAATCGGAGTAGCCTGAACCAGGATCAGAAATATAATATCTATAATGAGCTTGACCGCTTGCGTCATCAGCCGGATTAATTTGAGGTTTCATTTTTCCATATTCACCATTATCAATAGTAAATAATAAATTCGGATTCGTTGAAGAAGTCCAAGGATTGGCAGACATCTGAGATGAAGAATAACAAGTTCCACCAAACGGATCTGTACTATGACCCCAACAAAGGCCATCGGCCCAACCAGTTGGTACATTAATCTTATATCGTGTAACTACCCATTGATGTGACTGTCCAGTTTGATTTTCAATAATAAAAGGAACGTCAAATACCGTACTTCCAGGAGCTGTCATGGTATGGGTAAGTCCCGAGATATCATCGCTCCCACCCTCGATCTTAATAATAATTCCATTTTGAGCAAATGAAGCTGAGAATAATATTGCAAAAAAAGTAAGAAAAGTAAACTTCATGTATGTGTATCTAACAATTAACAAAGATAAGATTTAAATTTTAAATACAAAAATCTTACCGAATTAACGAAACAAACCCCTTTTTTGAAATTTTAATCCCATTTAAATCAATAACTTGAACCTGATACATAAAGGTATCATTCATTGCATCAAATCCTGTGCTTTGAATTCTGCCGTCCCAACCATAATCCAAGTTTGTACTTTCAAAGATTACTTGACCCCATCGATTAAAAATAAGCAAATTATAATTATTGGATTCAATATTACTTAAAACTGGAAGAAAATAATCATTCAAACCATCTCCATCAGGCGTGAAGCTATTCGGAATATATATAAGAGGTGCATATGTAAAACAATGGTCATTTGATTGACTCACTTCAGAAAAATTATAGAAATTCAGTGCCTCAACCGCCTCAATACGGTAGCAAATTTGGCCGTTAAAGTCAACTGCACTTACATCGTCCTCATAATAAAGTTGTTGGCCAGATACCACCGCAATCGGATTTTCGTCAAAAATACCGTTCGGACCTCGATATATTCTATATTCAATAATTGATCCGTCAAAACCAAGGTAAGGATTCCACTGAACATTGTTAATCATATGGATTTCGTCAGACACTCCAGAAACAAAAATGGTTCTTACAAAATTAGAGGCAGTGCCAACGTTCCCACAACTATCTGTATAGGTTGCAAGATATTGCCATGGTTTGAGTTTCACATCTGCGGTGTAATCTGTAAATTGAATAGTATTGCCATCTGCAGGTACCCGTCCGATTTCCTCATACGTATTAGAATAGTTCATCCTATGAAAAATGATTTCTTGAATACCCACTGATTCATCAATATAATCAAATAATTCCACTTTTTGATTTTCTATGGATGCGAGCTTAAAATAATGAAAATCAGGCAGTTGCACTGTGGGTAAGGTTGTGCAAGTTACATCTGAAAAAGCCCTATATCCGTTAATAAGTACAGCTTCAATTACATAACAATAGTTATCACCGTTGGTAATTGAAATTTCAAAAGTTGTATCGATTGTTATGCCTTCTTGATTCCACAAACCATTATGTTTCGAATAAATTCTATATTCCTGAACTACTTGCCCAACGTAATTTGTCCAATTCAATATTACCTTTTTTTCACACATTGAAACCATCGACTGTATTTTCATAGTCGTTTGAATGGGGCTTTTTGCTGAGGTTTGAAAGGTTATTGGAACAGCGGTTGTGTAGCAGGAATCAAATGCAGCCACGGAATAGGAAAAAGGCCCTTGAGATAAATCCGAAAAATAAGAATAACTTGTATTATTCAAACCCCAAACAGTATCAAGTTCGACTAAAAATCCAGAATCATCGATCGTGTAAATAACATAACCGTATGTATCTTGTTGTTGATTTTCATTCCAATCAATTAAAATTGCACTTGTAGCAGTGTCAATTCCAACGGAATATAAAACGGGAATGTTCGGCGTAAGCATATCTTCAAAATTATCTCCTGGTGTATTTGATGTAAAATCACAAAACGTAGTGGGTAGGATAACTTTGTAAGAAAGAAAAGCCTGACATATATCAATGGTGTCTTTGTAATTAGTTGTGCTATAAAGAGTACTATCAATTAAGGAAAATGTTCCAGAAGGATATTCTCTGTAAATACGATAGTGGGAATTATAAGAATTTAGTGGGGTTGATTTAGGTTTATTCCATTGTAAGAATGCCGTACCATTATTTGGGTTAATCAGGTTTAAATATATATTTGCAATTGTATCTGAATATTTTAACATGTTTCCATTGCAGCCGCTCTTTACAGAAACAAAATAATTTTTTGCTTCATCCCCCGAGGGCAGGGTATGAGAAGTCGATGTAATATCAGGAAATGAAACAATTTGGCCATCCTCCAATGAATGAAGTTGATATTCTACGAAGGTATTTTCAGGATTTGAAACTTGATTCCAATGAATAGTCAAATCACCATTTGGCAATGTCTCTATGCATTTAATTTGTGTAGGTTGAATTACCCCTGGATTAACCACATAAATAGTAACCGTAACATAACTAACTTTGGGCACAGGACAATAATCATCTTGAACTTTAAAAACGAAATTGTACGGTATAACATCAGAAACAATTCCATATTGATTGACAAGATGATCACACGATGTCTGCCACGAAAAAGTCGCTGAAACTTGTTGTGAGCCAATAATAGGTAAGGCTGAATTTAACGTTGCACATGGTTCAATATCACAACCTGTATTGAGTGTCAAACCTGCTCCAAACATAGGTCCTGACGCTGTTAAATACAATTTCTGTGGAGTTGTACCATCTTGAAGATATTCATTGTCCGTAGCATTTAGTGAAAAAGACACAAAATCACCAGCATTTACAGTGGTAGAGTAGGAACCTGCAAATGGAGGCGGAACAACTGGGGGAGTGTTTGTTGAAGAGCAGGGTAAAATTATAATTTGCATTTCGCGTTCTACCTCTGATATAAGTGAACCTTGTCGGTAGGAACGAACCCTGATTTTGATCAAATAATTCCCTACAGTATTTGAAGTGAATGATAGTTCTCCGGTTAAAGGATTAATTGAGGCCGGTATATTTGAAGGGTCAAGTGAAGTGCTTGGAGTTGGATTAGTGTAAGAAAAACCCGGCTCATATTGAATCTGTCCAGGTGATATTGGCGGATTATAAGGCAAACCAGGAAAGTGATCGAAAGGAATTCCAAAATCAAAACAAACTGAATCTAAATCAGGATCAATTGCATTCATATTGTATTTGTAAGGCGTCCCGGAACAACTCACAAAGTATGGCTCTTGTAAAAATTGAGGAGAAGAGTCTGAAAAACCATTACCAACCAAGTTTGGAGTAGCAAACATTTTCGCTGCAAGGGTAATTCCAAAAGAAGAAGGATTACTAATGTTGGTTAACGAGTTGCTTCGTGAGTAATTTTCATAGGTAAAAATCCAACCGGCGACAGGTGGAATTCCTACCAATTGTATCGGTAGACTTCGATAAAGAACACGTTCAATTGCACCTACACCATTTCCACCGGCGCTTCCAACACCACACTCCAATTGACCAGCATAACCAGGAAGGGGGTTGCAATTAGGCGACACATCAAAACGGTTAACAAAAGGAAGTGTTATTGATGTGAGAGATGGATGATTCCATACTCGTAGATTTTCAGAAACCGTGTTAACTTCTGCCCCGTTACAATCACGATAAAAGACCAATTCAAAAATATAACTATTCCCACCAACACATTTATACGTTAATTCTCCACCCATAGTGTGGGAAGAAAAAGCATTTTTAAAAAAAATCAATACTAAAATTAAACTGAAAATATATTTCATTTTCTAAATAACGAAATGATTTCGTATCTATTATTTAACGAAAAATAGAATTGAAAGTTGCTAACCTGCGGTAACAATTGTCAAATCGTCCCAATTCAAATATTTTTTGGCGCACAGGAGTAGTTTTTCTGCTGAAATTTCATTTATTTCATGAATGTATTGATTGTAGTAATCAATGTCTTGACCGTAATTTTGAAGATGAACAAATAAATCTGTCATCGCATAGGGGCCGTCTGCACTTTTTAATAATTGGCCAAGTAAGTAATTCTTTACCAACTCCAATTCATTGGATTCAACCAATTCAGTTTGTAATTTTTTTAATTCTAGACAAATTTCTTTTAAAGCAGATTCTTTATGTTCTGCCGCAACCTCAGTAGCAATGAAAAAATATCCGGTATTTAGGTGTTCAGAAATCATTGAATTTATGCCATAAGTATACCCTTTCTCCTCACGCAAATTACTCATCAGCCTACTCCCAAAATAATCTCCCAAAATCGTATTCAATATTACAAAAGGAATATAATCCGGATGCCTCCTTGTAAACATAATACGTCCAATTCGAATTGCTGTCTGTAACGCTCGCTCTTTCGGAACCGAAAAACGACCTGCCTTATTCATTAATTTATTTGGGAAGCTCGGAAATTTTGCGACACACAAAGGGCTAAGTAAATCTTGCATTTTTACTACTTTGGATTCAGAAAAATCCCCAACCAAAACAACCTTATACAAACCTTTTAAGTAGTGTGCCGTGTGAAAATCAATTATTTCTTCGCGAGTTAAAAAATCGTAATCTTGCTCTTCGATTACTCTGCCGTATTTACTTTTAAAAAACAAATTTTTTGTAAACTCTCGTTGCGCTAAAAAACTAACCTTTTCAAAATTTATTTTTAATTTTTGTTTCCGATCTGCAAGAAGTTCATCTATTTCATTTTGTTTAAAATCTGTATTCGAAAGACTATTTATATACAAAGAACTAATCTCAGTAAGGTGGTCATTTAAACCATACAGAGTAATAATAACAGACTCATGTACAATGGAAACATCGGTGTAAGCACCTAAATTATCTAATTTAGTATGAATTTCCGTTGAATTCATATCCTTTGTTCCGGAAAGTAAGAGCCCACTAACAACTGATGCAAGGCCGATTTTTCCATGTATTGTCCCAGCATTAAAATAAAGCTCAAGACGAGAGGTTGCATTTGGCACTTCCTTCATGTAATAAAAAGGAACAGGAAATTTACTGCTGATCTTGGGGGCAATTATAGAGATATGCTCTGTTTGCTTGAGCTTAGGTGCTTCTGATCGGTTCATGTGTTTTTTCTTATAATTTTAAGAAGCGAACAGTTTTTTTTCTGTAGTATAGCTTTGCCAACCTCAAGCATATTTTCTGTGGTAATAGATTGGTATACATTTATGTCTTCATTTATAGCAGCAGCATCACCAAGCAATTCGTAATGACACAAATTCATTGCTCGGTTCAACAATCCTTGATCTTGAAATTCGCGCGCTGTCCGAATTTTAATATTTAGTTTGTCTATTTCAATCTGAGGCATAGGTTTTCCAAGAAAGGCCTCTAGCTCTTGCCATAATTCTTTATCAAGTTTCTCCAAATTAACTCCATTATTCATCTTCCCTGAAATAATAAGTAAGCCCTCATCCAGCGAACCTGTAATGTATGAGCTAATTTCAGACACGAGGTTGAGTTCTTTCTTAAGTTTATTGTATAGCCGGGATGACTTTTCTCTTCCTAAAGCATCGGATAGAAGGTCCGCAATGTAATATTCAAATGATTTTCTGTGAGACATTTTAAATGCATAATAAAATGCATCTGCTGGAACATTTCTTTCTAATATTAATTCCCGATAATCATTTTGCGGTGGTTCTGATGAAATAATTCTTGCTGGTTTAAGTTTTTTAGGAATATCACGATACCAATATGAAACCTTGTCATGAATGTAATTGGACTCAAAATTCCCTGCAATACAAAGAATCGCATTATTCGGATGGTAATACTTTTTAAAAAAACTCCTTACATCATCCATTGTTGCATCCACGATGTGGGAGATGTCTTTTCCAATTGTGGCCCACTTGTATGGGTGCTTTTTATAAGCCAATGGTCTTAAATTTAACCAAACATCGCCATAGGGTTGGTTTAAATAGCGCTGTTTGAATTCTTCTATAACAACTTGTCGTTGTACCTCGAGACTTTTCTCAGTGAAAGCAAGCGAAAGCATTCTATCGCTTTCGAGCCAAAGAGGAGTTTCTATATTTTGAGCAGGAACATGATTAAAGTAATTTGTAATATCATTGCTAGTAAAAGCATTACTCTCGCCACCCGCGCGCTGCAAAGGCCCGTCGAAATCAGGAATATTCACTGAACCTCCAAACATTAAATGCTCAAACAAATGGGCGAATCCTGTTTTTTCCTCAAATTCGTCTCTTGCACCAACATCATAAAGCGTATTTACAACCGCCATCGGTGTTGTCTTATCTCTATGGAAAAGAACTTTTAATCCATTTGACAATTCGAAGCGCTCAAACTCAATCATTAAAATTAAATTTAGTTGTTGACTGCTCCTTCTGAGCGCGTTTGAATTCTTTAACTAATTCTTCAATAATTTCTGCTGCTGGCTTAATTTCGGATATTAAGCTCGACACTTGTCCGATTTCTAGCTCACCATTTACTAAATCACCCTCATACATTCCTTTTTTTGCTCGACCTCTTCCCAATAGATCATTCAATTGTTGGGGTGAGGCTGCATTTTTGTAGGCCAACTCTACTTGGCTGTAAAATTCATTTTTTAATAGCCTAACTGGTGTAAGTTCCTTAAGTGTAAGTAAGGTATCTCCCTCCTCTGCTTTGATTATTGATTCCTTAAAATTTTGATGTGCACTCGATTCAAGTGTTGCAACAAATCGGCTTCCAATCTGCACTCCGTCAGCACCCAAATTAAGAGCTGCTAACATTCCCCTACCTGTTGCTATCCCACCTGCTGCAATCAGCGGAATTTGAATTTCACGAGCTACTTTTGGAATCAAACAAAAAGTTGTTGTTTCATCTCTTCCATTATGACCTCCAGCTTCGAAACCTTCTGCTACTATGGCATCAACTCCCGCATCTTGTGCTTTTTGGGCGAATTTAACGCCTGATACGACATGAACTACGATAATTCCTTCTTTTTTTAGGTATTCAGTCCAAGTTTTTGGATTTCCGGCAGAGGTAAAAACGATTGGGACTTTATGTCGAATAATTGTTTCAATATGTTTGTCAATATCCGGATAAAGCATGGGTAAATTCACTCCAAATGGCTTGTTTGTGGCTTTTTTACATTTAGTAATTTGATCATCGAGAATTTCAGGATACATTGAGCCTGAACCAATCAATCCTAGTCCACCGGCGTTTGAAACAGCAGAGGCAAGTTCCCAACCCGAGCACCAAATCATACCAGCCTGAACGATGGGATATTTAACTGAAAATAATTTTGAAATTTTATTCATTCATTAATCAATTGGCTCATTGTAACTGCGAATTTACTCAAAATTTAAACGTGAGTCCAAGCATTTATTTATTTAAATCTTTCCGTTTGATGCTATGAATTTTATCAACACTGTCGTATTTTTGTTGTAATGAAAATAATAATCGCTTTCTGTGGTGTTGTAGCAATATCAGTTTGCATTGCATATTACTTAATTATTGAAACAAAGAACTCAAAACCACCCGATGTTTTAAATCCAATTGATTTAAATCCTGAAACGGTAGATCAAGACTTACTTCAAGTCGGTCAGGGCCATAAAATAGGCGCTTTTTCATTTATCAATCAAGATGGAAAAAAGATTGGATTAAATGACGTCAAAGGAAAAGTTTTTGTTGCAGAGTATTTCTTTACCACATGTCAAACGATTTGCCCACAAATGAATGATCAAATGCAACGTGTTCAATACGCTTTCAAACAAGAAGATAATTTCACTATTTTGAGTTTTACTGTAAATCCTGAGGTGGATACCGTAGAGAAAATGAAACGCTATGCCAATGAGCACGGCGCAATTTCGGGTAAATGGCATTTTTTAACCGGAGATAAGGAGCAGTTGTATCACACAGCACGAAAGTATTTTTTTCTTTTAAAAAAATCTGAAGTTGAAAATCAGGGTGATGTTGGGTCAGATTTCATACATACCAATAATTTTGTATTAATTGATAAGGAACAGCGAATTCGAGGTTATTACGATGGAACAAACCCGAAAGAAGTTGATAAATTAATCAATGATGCAAAACAAATTTTAAAGGAGTAAGTGTAACAAATAAACGGATTCGACGCTTTAATTTGAAATTTGCTATGCGAACTTACCTTCTTATTTTTTTTCTTTACTTCAATTCGACAGTACACGCATACTCAGACTCTAATGAATATTGTTTAGAGACATTAAACTTCTTTAAAAAATTAATACAAATAAATAATGAAAACTCAGGATACATTAAATGGAATAAAGACATAAAAGTCTATTTTCATGATTTAGCGCGTAGTGATCGAATGGCGAACAATACTGTTTATGAAACAGAATATAATGAACTAAAAAATGAGCTCGGAATAATAATTAGCCAATTAAATGATTGGATTGAACCAATAAAAATAATGGCGGTTGATCAATCAGAATCTGCTAATTTTGAAGTTTTTATAGGTTCAGTAAGTGAATGTAATTTACTTGATCCCACGATTCGTTTTACAATGGCTAAAAATTGGGGTATTTATCACAATCAACTCTCTGATGATGGTAATCAAATAATCAAAAGCTCTGTCTTTATTGACCTTTACAGAACACCCAATTTACGAGTTAAGAAAAAGTTACTTTATAAAAAAATTGCACAAGCACTTGGATTCTTTCACGAGAATGATGACATAAAAGAAAGCGTTTTTTATTCAGGCTTTTCAGAACATACTCATTATACAAATACAGATAAAGAACTTATTCAACTACTCTACAACAGCACTATTTTTGAAAGAGAGCAGATTAAGAAAGAACAAATTACTGTTTCACTAAATGAGATTTCCGCAAAATTAAATTTATTTACAAATAATGTGACCCTTAGTGTATCTCAAAATTTGGTGGGTAGAAATGTAATTTTTTACAATATGCAGGGCCAACAAATTAATCAGATAAATTTAGAAGCGACAGAAACGATTATCAACATATCTGATTTTCAATCGGGGGTATACTTTCTCCGAATAGATAATTTACCAGCGGTAAAAATTATCAAGCAATAGCTTCTAAAAATTTAGTCATTGAATCAAAATGATTATCAGCTAGAATAAGTTTTGGGTTTTTCAAATGCGTTATTTCCGGGATACAAACCACTGTCATATTTGCTGCTTTGCCTGAGATTATTCCATTTAAGGAGTCCTCAACAACCAAACATCGTTGCGGCTCAACTCCAAGTTTGGCCGCAGCGGTGAGATAAACTGCTGGATGAGGCTTTCCATAAACTTCAGTTTCAGCCGAGAAAATACCCCGAAAATGAGACCTTAATTGTGTTTTGATTAAGACGGATTCTATTAATTTGTTGGGTGATGAACTTGCCAAACCTAATATTTTTAGCTTACTCAAATATTCTACTGTATCCTCTACACCCGGAAGTGGTTTACCATTTTCATTGATTAATTCAATCATTCGATCAATTATTTGATTTTGAATTTCAGTAACTTGTTCATTCCATCCCTCGATTCTTTTCCAATAGGAAATTACCTGATCAATTCGCATTCCAACTGTCTTTTGAAAATCCGTTTTGGTTAATTTTGACCCCATCGAATGAAATACTTCTTCCATCGAAATTTTCCATAGAGGCTCAGAATCTACCAAGACACCATCCATATCGAAAATAATTGCATCAAATTCAGAGAGATCTATCTTATTCATTGATATAACTTGTTAAACTTTGTTTTCCTAATAAAAAATGTCCTTCATTAGCAATGAAGATTTTTCCTGATGGACTGATAGCAATCGATTCTCTTTGATTAAATTTTAAAAATCGTTTTTTATTCACTATTTCAAAAGAATTAGACTTTCTTTTGGCAATGACCAACTTATTGTATGTAATCAAGTAAAAAGTATCCTTATATATTGTTGATGAAGTAAAAGAATCGTATTTCCAACTTTTGATGCCTGGAACTATTTCCCCTTTCTTACACCAATTACCTATATTTAAATCTTTCGAATGAATTGCATATACTGTGCTTTTTCCGTCAAAGGGAATTGATCTATTTTTTGTGAAAATCCACAAACTATCATTATAAAATGATAAACTCTCTGCATCAAAATTTAAATCACGAATATTTGCTTGAGATTCCTCTTGATTGGGATAAGTAAATGAATAAATGGCAGACGTTACCGAATCTGCTTGTAGGATAGAGTCTACTTTGACTCTCAAAATCTGCATTTTCGTTCTTCTATTTGAATTATTTCCAATATCTGCGATATATAAATTGCCTTCATGGTCTAATGTTAAATCCTCCCAATCGATATTTGATGCATTATTTATTCGGCATGTTTTAAGAATTTTACCTTTCTGATTTATGAGATACAACAGGGGTTCATTCCCTCCATCATTGACCGCAATAAACAAGGTATCATTGAGACTTTCTAATCCTGAAATTTCACGTAATTCGGAACTTAGATAATACGCCTTTATCTTTTGTGAAAAACTATTTAAATGAATAACAATGGAGAGAAAAACGAGTATTTTCATTTCTCAAGTAAAATACGGACGAGTTCTATCTTTCTGTCACTTACTTTTTCTACGAATAATTCTTTATTTTTAATTTTTAAGCTTGCTCCTACATCCGGAATAGATTCTGTGGTATGAATAATTAATCCACCAAGAGTGTCATACTCTTCAGATTCAGGAATATCTAGTTCATAAATTTTGTTGATATAGGAAATTTCTACACGCCCGGAAAATAAATATTCATTTATATTAATTTTTTCTTCATACCAATCATCCTTATCGTGTTCATCCTCAATTTCTCCGAAGATTTCCTCGATAATATCCTCAATAGTTATCAAACCGGATGTACCTCCATACTCATCGACAACAACTGCAATATTTCCAGACTGTTTGGTAAACAGTTCCAATAATTCGCTTCCGGGTATGGCCTCAGGAACAAAAGTGATAGGCATAAGAATTTGCTTGATAGATTGAGGTCTTTTAAATATCTCAAAGGAATGGACATAGCCAATAATATTATCGATCGAATTTCGGTAAACAATAATTTTTGAAAGACCCGAGGAAATAAATAATGTTGATAATACTTCAATTGAGTCTTCAACATCTACTGACATTATTTCAGTGCGTGGAATCATACAATCACGTGCCTTTACTTTTGAAAAATCAAGTGCGTTCTGTAAAATTTGAATTTCATTTCCAAAATGAGCTTCTGAAGGAATTTTGGTATTAATTTCTTGAATAAAATGTTCAAGATCTACTTTGTTGAATATCTTTTCATTATTTTCCACTTTAGTCCCTGAAATCCTGAGGAGGAGTCCACTAATAAACAACATGAATTTTGATGGAATATAAAGTAAAACATACAATACAAAAAGAAAGCTAGATCCAAGCATTAAAAATCTGTTTGGGTTTAATTGAACAATAGCCTTTGGAAGGAATTCAGCAACAAATAATACTAATAGGGTAGATAATATAGTTTGGGTAATTAAAACCAAAGCATTACTCTTAATAAATGAATTAATAATTGGATTTAAAATATCTGAGGATGCCAAACCAAAAAGAACTAATGAAATATTATTGCCTAGCAATAAACAAGTAATCATGTTTGATTCATTTGAATAAAAGGTGCCGATGATTTTACTTGTAAAAGTTCCTTTGGTTTTATCCAATTCAACTTTAAGACGATTTGACGATAAGTAAGCGAGCTCCATTCCCGAAAAAAACGCAGAGAAAACGAGCGATATGATGATTATTAAATAATTTGTACTATCAGAATCCATAGTAGTCATCAAATTAAATCAAATCCAATATCTTTTCTGTAATAGGCATTATCAAAAGATATTTTTTGAATATTTTCATAGGATTTTGCTAAGGCAGCTTCAATATTTTTTCCATACGAAGTTACCGCTAAAACACGACCACCAGAAGTATTTATTGATGGCCCATCTGCACTTGTTCCAGCATGGAAAACTAAACTGTCAATTACGCTATTCAATCCATAAATAGATTTACCGGAAGAATATTTTTCCGGATAACCCCCGGAAACCATCATGACTGTTGCAGCACTCTGATCAAAGAATTGGATATCGCGTTCAGATAAAGTATTTGTTGCAATACCTTCAAATAAATCCAAAATATCGGATTTTAACCGAGGAATTACAACCTCTGTTTCTGGATCACCCATACGGCAATTATACTCAATAACGTAGGGTTCACCTTTAACATTGATCAAGCCAAAGAAAATAAACCCTTTATAAGGAATTTTATCATTTTTTAATCCTTTAATAGTTGGAATAATTATTTGATTCGTTACTTTGTCAAGAAACGTTCCTTGAGCAAAAGGAACAGGAGAAACGGCACCCATTCCACCTGTATTTAACCCTGTATCCTGCTCGCCAATTCTCTTATAATCTTTTGCCTCAGGGAGTATTTTAAATGAGTCCCCATCTGTTAAAACAAAAACGGAAAGTTCAATCCCTTTCAAAAATTGTTCAACGACAACTTTTTGGCTTGCCTTACCAAATTTTTGATCAGCAAGCATTTGATATAATTCTAATTTTGCTTCCTCGAGAGAGTCTAAAATTAAAACTCCCTTTCCAGCAGCCAAACCATCTGCCTTTAAAACAAAAGGTGGATTCATTTTTTCAAGGTAAGCTATGCCTTCATTCAAATTTTCTTTTGTAAAACTTGCATATTTAGCCGTAGGTATATTATGCCGTTGCATGAACTCTTTCGCGAAATCCTTACTTCCTTCAAGTTGAGCGGCGTACTTTTGGGGACCGATTACTGGAATTTCGCAGAGGAGCTCATCTTGAAGAAAAAAATCATGAATTCCACATACAAGTGGTTCTTCTGGCCCGACAACGACCATGTCTATATTTTTTTCTAAAACAAATACTTTTATTTCTTCAAAATTCATTGGAGAAATATTTACATTTTTTCCAAACTGCTTGGTTCCGGCATTTCCTGGGGCAATAAATAGTGCCTCTAAAATAGAACTTTGGGAAATCTTCCATGCTAATGCATGCTCCCTGCCACCTGAACCGAGTAATAATAATTTCATGCTATTTTTTTTTTATTAGCAATTGTGCAAAAGTGATTGAAAAAGAACCAATCCATCCTGATTTGATAGAACTGAACTAGCGGCCCTCTCAGGATGAGGCATCATCCCAAAAACATTCTTAGATTGATTTGTTATCCCTGCTATGTTATTCAAAGAACCGTTTGGATTTGCATTTTCAGTTACAGCACCACCCTCTTCACAATAACGAAATAAAATTTGATCATTATCCTCCAATTTTTTTAAGATTGGTTCATCTGCGTAAAAACGCCCCTCACCATGGGCGATCGGAATTTTATAAGATACGCCAGAAAGATTTTTGGTTAATGCAGATGACTTTGAACTGGGCTTCAAATATACATTTTTACAAATAAATCGTTGATTTGTATTGTGTAATAGGGCACCCTCAACCAAGCCTGTCTCAGTAAGTATCTGAAAACCGTTACAAATTCCCATTACATATCCTCCGCGTTTAGCATGGTTTACTACCTCATTCATTATGGGTGAAAAGCGTGCAATTGCACCGGATCTTAAATAATCACCGTAAGAAAATCCACCAGGTAGAATCACAAAATCAACATTTTGAATGCTTGAATCCTTATGCCATAAATTAACAACGGTTTGACCCAATTGCTCAGTTAGAACATCAATCATGTCCTGATCGCAATTGGACCCTGGAAATGTAACAACACCAAACTTCATTTACACAACCTAAATTTGATATGAGATCCAAAGTTAAATAAAATAACTTCTAACTGTGGGGAAGGATTGTAAAAAATTTAATAAAAGAATAACCCAAAGCCATAATAAATAAAATACCAACAAAAAGAGAATACATTCGATTAATAAATCCGTAGTTAACAAAAAAAGGCATGGCTATCAGAATAAGAATGAAGCGTTCCATTTGAAAGAAAAAAATAAAATCATAAAGACCCAAAGCAACTCCAACAATAAAAAATAAAATAAGAGACAACATCATTTTTCGCAATCTTGGTGAAGATTTGATTGAGTTTGATAGATAGCTAACAAAGCCTAACATAAGCAAAAACAACGTATTAACGATGACAAACATCATATCAAATAGTACTATTTTCCAATCTGATGTTTTACCAAAAAAATCTATATTAATAATTTTATCATTCAAAAAATAATAACTCCCCACATACAAAAAAGGCAAAAAAATACCTGTTGAAACTAATAAAATATCTTTTGTTTCGAAGGATTTTATGCTCCAAACGGCTAACCAAAAAGCTAAAATATATAAGGCAGTTGGAGGATGAATACAAACTGAAATCCCCAAAAGAAAAGCACCATTGAAAATATGTTTTTGGACAAACTCTTGCCTCTGTATTTGTAAAACTTCACGAATCACAATAATTAGTAAGCTTTGCACAATCAAAAATGAATTTAAGTAATAAAATGAGTGAAAAAAACTCATCAAAATGATATAAAGAAAGCCGGTCGAATATATATTTTTATCAAAAAAATCATTCTCATTGAAAATTCGCGAAATAGTAAATCCATTAAACAAAATCAAAAACGAGGAAAACAAGACTGAAAAAGTCGGATAAATATTTAAAAATCCAAATAAACCAAGATTAATGTTGGTAGGAATAAAATAAACCCCAGTAGAATAGTTCAATAAATTTAAAATTAGGACTAAAAGGGGAGCTCCTATCAGCCAAGGAAGACGATATTCCACAAAAAACCTAATCATTCTACGAAGTTAACTATTCTTTTTACAACAATTTTGTAGAGTGAGGCTGATTTTGATTTTTCCCCTATCTTTGTGTTTCTCAATTTAAAAATGTAAAAATGAGTCAAGAAAAAAAAAGATATACTGATGCAGACCTTTTGGAGTTTAAGGAGTTAATCAATAACAAACTAAAAGAAGCACAGGAACACTATGCTTTGTTAATTGCTTCACTTTCGCACAGCGATGATCATGGAACAGATGATACAGGAAGGACATTTAATATGATGGAAGATGGTTCAGAAACTTTGTCTCGTGAGGAAGTTGCACAATTAGCCGCTCGTCAAGAAAAATTTATCCAAAACTTACAAAATGCTCTAATTCGTATCGAAAACAAAACATATGGTGTTTGTAGAATTACAAATAAATTAATCCCAAAAGAACGTCTCAGACTTGTTCCTCACGCGACCATGAGTGTTGATGCAAAAAACGCTCAAAATAGGTAAATCAGTGAGGAAAAAAATAATAGTTGCCTCTTGTATTTTAGTGCTAATACTTATAATTGATCAGCTTATAAAATTGTACGTCAAGTCGTACTTTATGCCTGGCGATACGGTTCCTCTTTTGGGTAATTGGTTCCTACTTGAATATATCGAAAATCCGGGTATGGCTTTTGGAACCACTTTCGGATCAAAAGTTTGGCATAAATTAGCTCTAAGTATTTTTAGAATTGTGGCCATAATTGGAATTGGTATCTACCTTTTCCAGCAAATGAAAAAACAGGTTAAAACAGAATTTGTTATCGCTGTTACATTGGTTTTAGCCGGCGCAACGGGAAATTTAATCGATTCCATGTTCTACGATTTATATTTCAATTTTGACCCTTGTATGCCCTACAACGGAATGGAAGGATCGGGTATTTTCGCAGATTGTTATGGTTTTAAAAGAGAGGTGCGAAATACTGGATTTCTAATGGGAAATGTCGTAGATATGTTCAAGTTCCAAGCATACTGGCCAAGTTGGGTTCCTTGGATTGGAGGAGGTGAGGTTTTTCCTGCGATTTGGAACCTGGCAGATGCCTCAATTTCTGTTGGGGTCATTCTCATTTTTATTCGTCAAAAAGCGTATTTCAAAGAAAGCAACACGAAAACCATTTAAATTACTTGGCGTTTCTTGGATGAAATGAAATAATTGCGTCTCGCAAAAATCGTTGGTCGAGATGCGTATAAATTTCAGTAGTGGTTATTGATTCATGTCCCAACATTTCTTGAACAGCACGCAAATTTGCTCCTCCTTCAATCATATGAGTAGCAAAAGAATGTCGAAATGTGTGCGGTGAAATATTTTTTGTGATTCCTGCCACCTCCGCCAAATCTTTGATAATTGTAAAAATCATAACACGCGTCAATTTTGCTCCTCGTCGATTCAAAAAAACAACATTTTCATTCCCAGGTTGAATCGATTGGTGTCTCCGAATAAAATCATTGTAAATACCAATTTCTTTCTCAACACTCGAACTTACTGGAACCAAACGCTCTTTATTTCCTTTTCCAATAACTCGAATAAATCCTTCCTCAAAAAACAAATCTGAAAAACGAAGATTGACAAGTTCGCTAACTCGAATACCACAACTGTACAATGTTTCTAAAATTGCTCGGTTGCGATGTCCTTCATTTTTACTTAAATCAATTGAATCTATCATTAAATCAACTTCTTCAATCGAGAGAAATTCAGGTAATTTACGTCCAATTTTTGGTAATTCTAACAACTCACTTGGGTCATCCTTAATTTCATTTTCGAGCAATAGAAAATTAAAAAATTGTTTGAGTCCTGAAATAATTCTTGCTTGACTTCTTGCACTTAAGCCCATATTATATAGAACAGTAATAAAATCCTTTAAGTCATTGTAGGTCAAATTAATAACTGTCTTTTTTCGAGGGACAGAATAGTCGGCCAATTTCTGAATATCGTTCTGATAAGCCAAAATTGAATTATCCGCCAAGCCTCGCTCGATTTTTAAGTATGAAACAAAATCCTTAATATAGCTGTTCCAAGAAGACATATATGAAAATTGCAATTATTAATGGTCCCAATTTGAACTTATTAGGTTCTCGTGAATCACAAATTTACGGAACACAAACGTTTGAAAATTATCTGGATTCATTGCGTTTGAAACACCCGAATGTGGATTTTGAATACTTTCAATCAAATGTGGAGGGTGAGTTGATTAATTTTCTCCAAAAATCTAATGCAGACGGAATAATTTTAAATGGCGGAGGGTACTCCCATACGAGTGTGGCACTTCGTGATTGTATTTCATCTATTTCATTGCCAATTATTGAAGTTCACATTTCTAACATTGCCGGTCGAGAATCTTTCCGACATGAATCACTGCTTTCACCTGTCTGCGTAGGTTGCATATTTGGATTTGGCATACAAGGATATGAATTGGCATTAAATTACTTTTTAAGAAAATAATTTAGAACAATCAGAATTGATTATCCGCAATTTTATCTTTTGGTTTATCAGGTATTTAAGCATTGATTATTTCGAGTGTGTTGAATTCGATGAAAAAGCGGTAAATAAATGGTATTTTTTTAAATTGAATATAGGTGATTTAATTGAGATTAAATAATTTAATTATTTTTGTTTTTGAACTAGGTAATTTCTCGAAATGAGCAGAAGATATAAAATCTTTCTATTTTCAACGATTGGGTTAACAATTTATGTGTTCCTCGTTTGGATTTTGTATTGGATAGAGTCTTCTAATACTGATTCAAATATTAAAAGTTTTAGTGATGCCTTATGGTATTCTATTATCACACTAACGACAATTGGATACGGTGATTATTTCCCAAAATCCCCCGAAGGTAAGTTAGTTGCACTTTTCTTTGTTCTTGGAAGTATTGGAATCTTAGGTTATGTTATTAGTCAAATTTCAAATAAAATTTATAAACTTATGGAGGATAAAAAATTAGGCTATTTCGGCACGAAAATGGAAAATCATGTTGTAATAATCAACTGGAATGATTTTGCGAAACAAATTCTTTGTGAAATTACAAATGCGGATAAAAAAGCAGTTGTAATTACACAATCAAAAGGGGATGTGGATTACATTTATAATAATTTTGATAGTTCTTTAGTATTTGTTCTTCAAAGCGATCAACTTAACTCCAAAACTTTTGAACGAGCGAACATCGCAAAATGTACAACAGTTCTGTTAAATTACGATGATGATACAGAAAATCTTGTTCATCTGATAACATTAAAAACTCCTTTTCCAAACTTAATTTATGTAATTTCTCTAAATAATACATCCTTAAAAAAAACATTTCGTGAGTTGGGTGTAACATTCACATTATCAAAGAATGAAGTGGCATCCAAGCTTGTCGCAAGTTATATTTTTGAACCCGAAGTTGCCAGAATTACTGAAGGGTTAATGGCCTCAGCTATCAATGACGAAGACATCGGATTAATGCAATTCAAAATAATTAATTCCAACCCTTATATCAATCACAAAGGACTTGATACATTTATGGATTTAAAAACAAAATTTAATATAATCCTTATTGGAATCTCAAAGGCCGTAGGTAACTATTCTTCACTAATTAAAAATCCAACAAACGACCATTTAATTGAGCTTGACGATTATCTTGTCGTAATGGGTAATCCAAATGGGAAAAACCAATTGACTGAAGTTTTTGGGGTGGAAGAGGGTATTTAGTGCTTTAAAAATTGGAATATGCCTATTTTGAATCAAGAGTTTTTCTTGAGGTTGAATGAAAATCAAATACGATTATTGTCTTCAATCCAAAAAAGTGCAGTTCTAAAAAAAAAAATAATAGAGAATTCCTTGGTTCTTCAACCGGGTTTAGAAATTAGAATTGATAATCAATTTTATAAAATAATTTCAGGACTTGGTTCTGGTTTAATCTCAAATGTTTATTGTGTCAAAGATCAAATAACAGGTTTAACTTTTGCATTAAAACATGCAAGAGCCGATTTTGAATTTTATCGCCAGTCACTACAGTGTGAGAAAAATGTTTCAGAATTAATAGAAAGAACTTGTATCCATTTAAAAGTTGCAAAATGCGTAGCTCTTGATACCATATTTCTACTCAAGGAATTTTTACCGTTTTTAACCCTACAACAGCTTTTATTTGAACAAAAAGTCACGTCAATTCAACGCGAAAAAATAGAGTACATATTAGAAGAATGCTCGTTCTTATTTGAAAATCATGGAATTTTAATCGACTTGTCACCCAAAAATATTGCTTGGGATGGATTGAATTGGATATTAATAGATTCAGGTCCTAAACTGCATAAGAGTGATTTCGAAGAAGTATTAAAGGTAAAAACCTGGTCGTCATATTACAATTACATTAAAGATAATATCAAACACGGTGATTCCAAACCTTCTGTACTTTCAATACAAAGCAAAACAGAATTTCATTTGGAAAAAGAAATGATTTTTGTGAAAGATTGGTTGTTATGGTTACCTCTTGATAACAATACTGATTTTAACTTTATCTATGTGATAAAAGATCAAAATATTTTATCTGATGAAGTTATAATTAAAGTATCATTAGAAAATAGTTCTTACCAAGATGTTCTCAAAAAATACATACATCCTCTTTTTCGATTTTTAGCAAAAGTAGCATGGGAAAAAGAATTTTTAAGAGAAATCACACCTAGTTGCCTAAATTTTAATTGGGAAGAGTTGTCAATAAATAAAGATAGCTGCCCCATTGATATTGATTCTTTTGTATCTGAAATTGGAGAAATCCATTTAGGTAAATTTCTGAAATTAGCAAACAAAAATCAGTCTTTTCTTCCTGTTCCAACACTTAAAACAAAAGCATATCGTCATTGGAAAGACCTACTTAATCCTGATTTATTGCATACTACAAGCGATATTTTTCATAACGAACCATTAGAATTTGATGCCTCAATGGTTGATTCACTGAATAGAAGAAAGATTAACATCCCACTTGAAAGAGAATTTCTTCATGCAAATATTGAAATTATAGGTGAAACAAATTCAAAACGCGCCATTCTTCTAATTCCAGGATTTAGAGCAAATATTGAATCTTCATTCGCTTTAATTCACAAACTTAAAAGTCTACAAATAAATGACCAATTTATTGTTGCTCAATTAGGCGTAAAAAATAAAGATGGGAAATTGCTCGTGAGTGCTGGACGCTGGGAATCGATTTTGATTTGGGAAATTTTTGAATATTGTTTTAATTATCTAAACTTTGATAAAATTGATATTTTAGCTGCTTCACATGGTGCAATTGGGGGCTGGTTATCCTCTTGTTTACATCCCCGTGTAAATAAAATTGCTCTTGACTCTCCTCTTTTATATCCACTTAAAATTCTTAGAGAAATATCAAAACACCGCAAAGAATCAGAGAGTAAAATGGAAGAAGAATTAAAAAAAAATGGAATGCCATATGAAGAATTTAAAATGTTTGAAAATCCCCCAAGTTCATTGCATGTAATTACAATGCTACCTGTCAAAGATACTTTTATTGATTTATTTGGAAAAATGGCTTTTGGCAAGGAAACAACTTATAACGGGGGTCATGCCTCTACGCTTCGACATGATAGCCTGAGTAAAGGAATACCTTCTATTTGTGCAGAGAGTTTAAAAAAATTTTTAAACTCAACATAAAAATAACAGCGCCTAAATTTCTGAAAGAAAAAATTTTATCCTCTAAATTAAGCCTATATCTCATTGGTTGTTTTAGTCGTTTTGAACAATACCATCCTAAAACTTTCTTATTTCAACAATAATACTTCTTTTCTTTCTATTAATTTTGTTCTTAAAGAGAAAAATTTTTAGTATGAAAGTAGCAGTGATTGGTGCAACAGGTATGGTTGGTAATGTAATGTTAGAAGTTTTAAAAGAACACAATTTTCCTGTTACAGAATTAATCCCCGTTGCCTCGGACAAATCAGTAGGTAGGTCCATTGAATACAATGGAAAATTATACAATATTGTTGGATTGCAAACCGCTGTCGATAGTAATCCGCATGTGGCGATTTTTTCAGCAGGTGGTGAAACATCTTTACAATGGGCTCCAAAGTTTGCTGAAGTTGGAACAACCGTTATTGATAATTCCTCTGCATGGCGTATGGATCCAACTAAAAAATTGGTAGTTCCAGAAATCAATGGGAATGAACTTACCGCTTCAGATAAAATCATTGCAAACCCAAATTGTAGTACCATTCAATTGGTCATGGTAATGGCTCCTTTACATAAAAAATATGGAATCAAACGAGCAATTGTTTCTACTTACCAATCGATTACAGGAACGGGTGTAAAAGCGGTTGAACAAATGGAAAACGAACGGGCTGGTAAAGAAGGGGAAATGGCTTACAAGTATCCGATCGATAAAAATTGCATTCCTCAATGTGATATTTTCTTGGACAACGGATACACCAAAGAAGAGATGAAATTAACAAACGAAACGAAAAAAATTCTGGACCCAGCTATTAATGTAACTGCAACTGCGGTGCGTGTTCCGGTAGTTGGTGGACATTCAGAGGCAGTAAATATTGAGTTTGAATATGATTTTGAGTTGGAAGAAGTTAAATCAATTTTAGCAAATACGGCCGGGATAACTTTACAAGACGATATTGCTAATTTAGTTTATCCGATGCCGAAATATGCTCAAAATAAAGACGATGTTTTTGTGGGGCGAATCAGAAGAGACGAGAGTCAAGCAAATACATTGAATTTATGGATTGTAGCCGACAATCTTCGTAAAGGAGCAGCAACGAATGCGGTTCAAATTGCCAATTTATTGGTGGAAAAAGGATTGTTGTAATGGCCACTAAAGTCTTGATGGTTTGTTTGGGAAACATTTGTCGTTCCCCCATGGCTGAAGGATTGTTGCGATATAAAATACGACAATTAAACTTGGATATTGAAACGGACTCAGCAGGGACTGCAGGCTACCACATCGGATCAAAACCCGATCGTCGCATGATTGAAACTGCAGCAAAATTTGGTGTGGATATAAGCGATTTGAGAGGCAGGCAATTTAAATCAACTGATTTTGATGAATTCGACTTTATTTTCGCGATGGATAAAGAAAATGAAGTAAATATAAAGCGTTTAGCTTCGAATGAAATTGAAAGAGAAAAAGTCAAATTGTTTTTAATGCATGTAGATTACCCAAATTATGATGAGGTTCCAGATCCGTACTATGGTAGCATGAAAGATTTTGAATTTGTATTCAATATGCTGGATGATGCAACCGATAAATTTATTGAAATGCTTAAAAAATAATGAAAAGAGCAAACGTTTACCTTATTCCCAATACGCTCGGAGGAGAATCTTTATCCGATATCATTCCTACTGATGTGCAAACAACATCCCTCTCACTTCGGACATTTTTTGTTGAAGAAATTCGGTCTGCAAGAAGGCTTTTGCGAAAAATGGACCGTGAATTCCCAATTGATGACTGTACATTTTACATCATGGGAAGATCCATCAAAGAAAAACTACCGATGATTTTATTGGATTTAGCAAAAAGAGGTGAAAGTTGCGGGGTGATTTCCGAGGCTGGTTGTCCTGCTGTGGCCGATCCAGGAGCTGAAATCGTTTCCTTAGCACACGACATGAATATGGAAATTGTACCACTCGTTGGACCATCCTCCATCCTACTTGCATTAATGGGAAGTGGGTTTTCAGGGCAACAATTTACATTTCATGGTTATTTACCTCGCGAAAGAAGAGATCGAATTAAAAAGCTCAAGGAAATGGAAGCCGATGCATTTCGGCATGGAAGAACACATATTTTTATGGATACTCCTTTTCGAAATATGCATGTATTAGAGGATATGGTAAACGAATTGACCGCCTCTACACCACTTTGTATAGCATACAATTTGACATTACACGGTTCCTACGTAAAAACACTCTCCATTTCTGAATGGAAACAACGTGCTATAGATATTGCTAAAAAACCGGCAATGTTTTTAATTGGAAGTAAACGGTAGAAAAATCCATTAACGTTTCTTAAAATTTCTTTGTAAAATTATTCTCTACATTTGCGTATGATTATTTTGCGAAAACATACTCCGCGTTGGGTTGTTGTGGTGCTTGATCTTTTTATAAACCTCGGGGCGCTCGCCTTCGCTTACTTAATACGATTTGATTTAAAAGCAGATATCTCAGTCATTCAAGAAGAATGGAATGTGCTTTCAAAATCAATTCTATTCTACATATTAGTAAAATTTAGTATATTTCAATTATTTCGAATTCAGAAGGGATTAGTGCGCTATACTTCGACGGAGGACTTACGAAGAATCTTTTTAGCTGTTTTAACCTGTTCAATCATATTTACAATTGCAAGTGTTATTCGTGCAAAATTTTTAGACGGATTCTACCTTTTGCCAACATCCATTTTGATTATGGAATTTTTGATGAGTTTTGGATTCACTGTTGGTGGTAGATTTGTAGTAAAATTACTCTATTTAGAATCGACTAAAGACAAATCTGAGAAAGTAAATGTACTTGTCTATGGGGCAGGAGTTTCAGGTTTAATAACAAAACGAACGATATCAAAAGACCGATTTATTAATCAAAAGATAATCGGTTTTTTAGATGATAACAAAATACTTCATGATACTCGATTGGAGGGAACTCGCATTTATTCACCAAAAAAATTAGAACAACTCGCCAAGGAATTTGATATTAAAATCTTAATTATTGCGATACAGAATCCAGATAAGGAAAATATAAATAGAATCGTTGAGAAATGTTTGCGCTTGAGGATTTCCGTTCAGAAAGTTCCTCGTCCAAAAAGTTGGATCAACGGCGAATTTTCAACAAAACAACTTTCTAAAATTAACATTGAAGATTTGTTAGGAAGAAAACCCATACAGTTAGACCAAGCAAAAATTTCGGCAGAATTAGAGGGTAAAGTGATATTAGTTACCGGAGCAGCGGGTTCTATTGGAAGCGGATTAGTTAATCAAATTGGCAATTATCAGCCTAAAACTATTGTGCTTCTTGACCAAGCTGAATCGGCCTTGTATGATTTACAACAAGAATTACATGCTAAAGGAAATCTCTTCGCATTCAACGTTGTAATTGGTGACATTAGAAATCACGATCGATTAAAACGGGTTTTTGAATTCTATAAACCTGAATATGTATTTCATGCCGCTGCTTACAAGCATGTTCCTTTAATGGAAAACAATCCTTCTGAGGCAGTTTTAACAAATGTGAAAGGAACAAAAAACTTGGTTGACTTGGCATTGGAATACAATGTTCAGAAATTTGTAATGATTTCAACCGATAAAGCAGTTAACCCAACAAATGTAATGGGTGCATCCAAGCGCATAGCTGAAATCTATGCGCAAACCAAAAATCAGATGGGAAAAACACGCTTTGTAACCACCCGATTCGGAAATGTTTTAGGTTCTAATGGTTCGGTAATTCCGCTCTTTCAAAAACAAATTGAGCAAGGCGGTCCATTAACAATTACTGACGAGCGCATTACCCGTTTTTTTATGACTATTCCGGAAGCTTGTCAATTAGTATTAGAGGCTGGATCTATGGGACAAGGTGGCGAAATTTTTGTCTTTGACATGGGTGAATCTATTAAAATTATTGATCTTGCAAAAAAAATGATCCAATTGTCTGGATTTGAATTAGGAAAGGATATTGAAATTAAAATTACTGGTTTACGTCCAGGCGAGAAATTGTATGAAGAATTATTGGCATCTGAAGAAAATACGATTCTTACGCACAATCCTCAAATTTTAATTGCAAAAACAAAAGAGAATAACGATAAACAAATAAAAGCCATTGATGAGTTGATTGAACTTTTTGATACTCAACAGAACGAACAAATGGTTCGGAAAATGAAAGAAATTATTCCTGAATACATTAGTAATAATTCGGAGTTTGAAAAACTAGACAACAAATGATTTCTCCTGCCAAAATACAAGTGCGTTATTCTGATTTAGATTTAATGGGACATGTAAATAATGCCGTTTATTTGAGTTATTTCGAAATGACACGGGTACATTATTTCAAGCAATTAGTTGGATCTAATTGGGATTGGCGTAAAGAAGGTGTTTTATTAGTTCGTAATGAAATCGATTATCTTAAACCAATTCTCCTAAACGACGAACCCGAGGTGCACATGACCTTAGAAAAAATTGGTGAAAAAAGTATTTCTTTGCTTTATGAGATTAAGGTAAACGATGAAATTTATACGAAGGGCAGATCTGTTCTTGTTTGTTTTAATTCAGAAGAAGGAAAAACCATTCCAGTTCCTAAGGCAATGGCGGAAGCGTTGAATAGAATAGCTTGAAATACTTGAACTAACTTGAACCTAATATTTTTTTTTCAATTTCTTTATTAATTTTAGCTTTGTTAAAATAAAATCTCATGAAATCTCTATTTTTATTTTCCTTTTTAATTATTGTTTCAAGTGTAAATTCTCAAATTCTTAAAAAATCTTATCATGATTGGAATAACACTCGCGTAAAATATGTCTATTATGTAAATAATCGTGGAGAATATAATGGACTCTTAACCCAATATTCCTATGACGGAGCAAAATTAGGTGAAGAAACTTGGGTTAATGGAGTTAAAAACGGTCCATTCAAGGAGTATTTCACAAGAGGTTCAGTAAGTAAATTAAAAGTTACTGGAAATTATAAAGATGACAATAAACATGGTCAATGGATAACCTATACCTACGTAAAATACGGTCAAAGCTATTTTGATATTATGCAAAATATGGCTTTCAATGATAAAGAAGCAGATATTTTTAATACGGGTGTTCAGACGAAATATGGAGAAGAATTTTTTGATAATGGTCAAATTAACAAAGAAATAAAGTACTATCCATCAGGCAAAATGGCCTACAGTAGAAATTATAAAAATACGCTTTGTTTTGGTGAATACCTTGGATACACGCCTGAAAATCAACTAGTAATAAAGGGCGTTGTTGGTGATAAAGGAAAAATGATAGGTACTTGGATTGTACCGCGTGAAATTAACGGTGATTGTCCCAAAGATAAAAGTGATTTATCCAAAGTTTCGTATACCCAAAAGATTACGTTTGATGATTTTGGTAATATTGATACAAATTATTATTCTAAAACCTATTATTTATCAGGTAAATTAAGGGATTCGGTTCGTATTTTATCCATTAAGTATCAAGGTGCCTTTGATTACAAGGGGATTTGGTATTTGTGTGGACCTAATACACTTATCACAGGGCCTTATAGATCTTTTTATGAATCGGGAAAAATTCAAACTGAAGGATCTTACACAATTGAAAATGGGATTAGTGTAAAATCAGGGATTTGGAAAAATTACGATCAAAATGGAAATTTAACTAAAGAGGTAAACGAAGACGAGGTTAGAGGCAAAGCGGCAGAAGCAAAAAAAGAAGCGGAACGAATTGAAAAAGAAAAAATTGAAAAAGAGCGAATTGCCAAAGAAGAAAAGATAGCTAAAGAAAATAGAGAGAAGGAAGAATTGAAAACACTAATTGATAAGGCAGATTCATCGATTGTTAAGGTTAGTACTCTTTTTACCGATTTTGAAAATTTAGTTTTTCAAAAATCATCCTTTCCTCCGCTGATGGCTGAATACTCCACTTCATATGAAAACGGGAGAACTGTTTATATTGTAAATAAAAAACCTGAATTTTACCAACAAGCTAATATAATTCAATACGCTTTCAAAGAAAAAGTAAATCAATTGAAAAAGAATGATGAAGAAACTTTAAGAAAAATAAAGTCAGTAGAAGATTATAATGCAAATAACAAATACAATTCATGGATAGAGACTAAAACTGTTGATTTTGATGTATTTACAACTCGAAAAAACACTTATTCTGAATTACTCGTTTTAGCAGAGAAACAAATAAGTTTAACTAATAAGTTAATTCAACTTGCAAACGTTAAAACAAAGAACTTAGAGAAACAATTGAAAGCATCAAGTACTGCTGAAGACAAAATCAAAATCATTGAAAATTACCAATTCGAGCCAAAATAATTAAACACTGGTAGTTCATACATATTTTCTATCCTTTTCTTAAATATTCAGCCAATTCCCACGCTGTTAATTTTAATAAAATATGATCTTATCATTCGAACAATAAAAAGGGAACTCATTTTATAAAAAAGCCCCTGAAGGAGCTTACAATTAAAATGACCATCAAAATTTTAGGAAATCAATTTTCCATTGAAGACCTTTTAGGTATAAAAATGTAACAATTTTATAAAATAAGATTCCATTTAGTACACCCTCAAAATTAACAAATGAAAAATTTAAATTCCTTAATAGGTGCTTTAGCCGTGGCATCTTGTTTTGTAATCGGTTCAGGAATGCCTGGTAGTGTAATCATACTTGCTATTGGTTTAGGTCTTCTTCTCCCACTTTTTCTATTCATTCAATTTATAATTGACCTTAAAGAAAAAAATGGGTTTTGGTTATTGAATTTATTAACCAGCCTAGGACTATGGATTTTTGGAAATGGTGCTTTATTTAAAATAATGCATTGGCCAGGTTCTGGGTTTTTATTGTCTCTTGCACTATTTATCTTTTTTCCTTGTGCAATTCTTGTTGCTGTATTTAAAGGATTTGTATCTAGCAAAAATAAATCAGCTCGGATTTTTGCAGGTCTCGGTGGGTATTTACTATCGATGAGTGTTCTTTTTAAAATAATGCATTGGCCAGGATATAAAGCAATTATGACTATTTCGATTCCGGCTATGGCTCTTGGTATTATCTCTCTCGCCATTCTTTGGAAAAATTCGGACAAATCAAATCCGATTTTAAATGCTGGTTTCCTTTTAAAATCAATTTTTGTACCTGTACTTTTAATGACTTTATTTTTAGGACTACGAGTATCTAAAAGCATATTAGATTCATTTGTAGCACTTGAAGAAAATACACAACGGTCGGCTATTGTGCAATTAGATCGAGGAAATGCGTACGTCAATGATTTAGTGCAAGGTATAGAGCAAAATAAAAAAGAGGCACCACTGAAGGCAGCAAAGTGTATTTACTACCTTGATATTATCAAAAAAATAGATAAAAAAACAGGAGACTTAATTGCTTTTATTGATAAAATTAAGTTCAAAATTCTAAGTGAAAGTGGTGAAGCGGTGAATAGTGAAAAAAATTTCGATAAGGAAACTATTATTTGGAAAAAATATAACAAAACAGATCCTTTGCGTCCAAGTAGAATGAATTTAATGGCTATCATGGCAAAAGACCAATACGATGTGCCGATGCATGAAATTATTGGGTCAGAACTATACAACCCTGATCCAAGTAAATCAGGAATGAAACTCTGGAAAATGTTAAATGATTACAGAAGTTTTGTGGTTGAAGAAGTTGGTACCTTCCATACTTCTATCGATTCAACCACTGAAAAAGGAGTAGGAGAACCGAATTTCACTGTTAAAACAAAACACATTAATATGTTTGTAGACAACATGGATCTTGACAAACAAGTGGAGGCCATGTTAAAAGCATCGAATGTAAGCCCAGATGATTTGGGAATTTTAAAACAAATCTACATGGAACTCACCAAACAAGAACGTTTTGAAGAGGTTAATGATGTAAAAAATGTTCATTGGATTGGAAAAACCTTTGATCATTCGCCATTGGTTGGTGCTTTGGCTTCGCTAACCACCCTTCAAAGTGAAATATTAAGTGTAAGAGCAACAACTGCTGGTTTTTTAGCGTCAAAAATTCAAGGAGGTTCAAGCCTAACATTTAATAAATTAATCGCTTTGGCATCAGCCTCTCGAAGTGTTGTTAATCCGGGCGATCCAATTGAAATTAGTGTAGTAATGGGTGCCTATGATTCTGATAATCAACCTATGGTTACAGGTGGTAATTTTACTGTTTCGAATGGAATGGGGATTATGAAAACAACTGCAGGCACATCTGACATGAAATATTCTGGCACTATTGCTATTAAATCACGCACAGGTGCTATCAAGGAATTACCGTGGGAAACTAACATTATTGTGCTAACTAGCGAAAAAGAAGCTTCGATTGAGACACCTGAGATGCAGGTTTTCTATGAAGGAATTCCAATTGAACTTAAAGCTTCCGCCACTGGAATGTATAAAAATGTTCGAATGAGTGTACCGTCACCTTACACAGCTCCTCAAGGATCTGCCGGGTCAGTAATAACTGTATCGTTGACTGGAACTGACTCAGATGGGAATTCAGTAAGTTTAGGTTCTAAAAAATTCATCGTTAAAAAAGCTCCGAAACCTGAATTGTTTTGGAATGGAATTGAGGCAGGAGGCCAAGCGAATGCATCTGCTGGAAATTTAGAGTGTAGATTTGGTAATAATGTTCCTTTTCATCCAAATAAAGGATATTTCAGTATTACTAATTATACAATCACAAGTGAAGGAAGCGATTTAATTTTAAAGGGCTCCGGGAACAGTATTTCTGCAGCACACCTAAATGCACTTAAAAATACGCAATCCAAAAAAATTACAATTACAGTTGATTATACCGGTTCAGGTGAAGGAACAGTAAGCTCTGTATTTAAGAATTAAATTTTTATACTTACTATTGACCTTTTAACTAAAGAATATGAAGCATTTAACAATTTTCGCAGTTTGTTTTATTTTTTCCATAAATATATCTGCACAGTGGACTGTATTGCATTCTGGGAAATACCACAACTTAAATTTGTCTACAGCCAGGAAACAAGTAGCTATTTACAGAGGGGTAGCGTGTGAGGTTCAGCTTGACTCTAAGAAAAACAAGGAGTTGAAATTGACCTCATCAAACGCAACGATAAAACAGAATTCAGCTAGTAGCTATACCATTACCACCAATGAAAGCGCTGCTATAATTCAGATTTATTCGGTCAAAAAATCCAAAATGAAATTGTTGGCTGAGGTTTCAATTCCCGCAGTTGAGGTGCCTAATATGACAGAATTAAATCTATATGGTAATGAAATTCAAATCGGATATAATCTGGCAGATTTTGTAAATGAGAATTACACACTATCGCTCTATGATTCATTAGTATATTATCAGTCTCGTGTAATTAAAAATTGGAATGTAGAATTTATCGGTAGTGCGAGCTCAACAGGAGAAAATATACAATTTAGTGGCAGTGGAGGATTTCTTTCAAATGAAGTATTAAATAACCTAAGACTAGCACGGGAAGGAACTGAATACCGTATTTCTGCAAATTATGAAAGTTTGAATTTTGATCCCTATCAACAAATGCCCACGCGTGTTTTTATAAAAAATGAACAAGAACTCCCAGCAGCGAAATACATAATTCTTAATAATACTCCTCAAAACAAGGGGTGGTTTGACGAAAAAGACCAAAGCAGTTTGATTGGGATGTTGAATAATAATTATGGGATTCAACCAGATTTGAGTAAAGGTATTTTTACTGAATATAAAACTTCTTCAAAGGATGGAGAATTTTTAAGTAGTGGCTTAGAAAGTAGTTTGGTAAAAGATGGTATGGATTCTCAATCAATAAGAGATCTACCATACAATGCAAATCTGAAGTATATAGAAGATGTTGACCCTTTTAGAAATGAAAAAATTATTATATCGAATGACGGAATGGCAGTTCCAGTATATGTTAAGAAAGGAGCAAACATAGACACAAAATATTATTACTATTGGGATTCAATGATAGATCAGCTCGACCCAACAACTGAAACATTAGACCCAAGTGAGGCTGAAATTATCCCAGGAACAGAAAATGACCCGATCCCAATTAATGTAGAATACAGAGTTAGCTCTGTAAATTTCGCATACACGACCGACAGCATCCAACAAATTATTATTCGTTATGACTCAGTATTAAATATTTCTAATGGCGCAATTGAAATTCAACCAACTCGCATCAGTTTAGCGCGTAAATTTGGAAAAAACGAATTAGCCGATGTTGTATTTTCCATGAAGGTGAAAGACTTGGTTAAATTTCAAAGTTACGCGCCAACCATTCAACTTAAAAACGATAAAACAAATGCTTCATATTTTGATTTGGAAAATCCTAATTCATTGTTGGGCTATTTAAATTCAACTCTCGTTCGAGAATCTGATATTGTGAATTTTCCCATGTTAAATAATCGAGGTCCCTTGGAATTTGGGGATGATTGTGATCCTACGGGTAAAATAGATAGCAAGTTAATCGAAGTAAAAACAACCGTAGATCCAATAACGAATGAAAAAATTATTTTGTCCCTTGATGGAATAGCAGTCCCTGTCTATGTGAAAAAAGGATTGAGTACTGCGGTTAAGGAGTATGAATTTTCGGATTTAATGTTATATCAAATTGATCCGAATACAGAAACAATAGATGCTGCTGAGGCTGAGGTTATTCCCGGAACTACATTGCCTTACATTGTTGAATATAGAATAAAAGAAGTGAAAAAATCACAATATAAAGGACTTACAGATCTTTTCATCAAACGTCAATATTTATATGATCCAACGTTTGGTGTTTTTTTAGCAAAACCAATATCAATAGGCTTCGCACAACAAATTCCGGGACAAACAAAACCAACACTTATTATGCAAGTTGATCTAACTCGTGATCCGAAAATTTTGAGCATGCTTCCTAAAATGCAATCACAATTATTTTTAGGTCAACCATGGGCTCTTTCGCTCTTGCAAAATGAAGTTGAGGCAATGGGAGAAACTATTGACGCGGCAAATATTAATACACTTCAAAAGAAATTTCAGTTTAGAAAAAAGATGGTGTCAATAATGGGCGATATGGAAGTATCAAATGAGCCACATTTTTAGTGAAATCAATAAATCATTTAATCATGAAAAAAATAACAGTAATTGTCAGTTTGTTTATTAGCTCTTTCGGAGCATGGGGACAAGGATTTCTTATTGAAACACCTGAAATGCTTGTTTTCTACGAAGGTATTCCAATAGAGATTCAAGCTTGTGCAACGGGAAACTACAAAAATGTAGTTATGAGTGTTCCTTCTCCTTATACAGCAGCATCTGGAAGTGCAGGATCCATCGTAGTGGTTTCATTAAGTGGAACTGACTCAGAAGGAAATTCAGTAAGTTTAGGCACAAAAAAATTTCTTGTTAAAAAAGCTCCAAAGCCAGAATTAATTTGGAACGGTGTTGCAGACGGTGGTCGAGCAATGAGATCAGGGGGGTTGTTAGCATGTGTATACGGAGATAATGTTCCTTTCAGCCCATCAAAAGGAAGATTTGAAATATTGAGTTACAGTATTGTGGTTGAAGGTGTGAAAGGTTCTTTGGAAGGAACTGGGTCAGCCATAAGTACCTCCCATTTAAATGCGTTAAAATCAATCAAAGGAGATAGTCGAGTTACTATTACCGTAAAATATACGGGTTCGGGAAATGGAATTATAAGTGGTAGTTTTCAAATTTAAATTCAAGTTTATGAAAAAAATAATTTTTGTTGGACAATTATTCTTTGCAACGATTGCGTTTTGTCAAGAATTCAATAGTAAATCTGCCATCATTGAAACTCCGGAGATGCAAGTGTTTTATGAAGGAATTCCTATTTTACTTAATGTCGAGGCTTTTGGCGAATACAAAGACATTCAATTAAATATACCAAATCCATACACCGCTCCACCTGGATCTGCTGGCTCAATTGTTACCGTTACGTGCTCAGCAGTTAACAAAAAAGGAAAGAGAGTTGATTTAGAAGGTTGTCGTAAATTCACGGTTAAGAAAACTCCAAAACCTGAATTATCGTGGGGAGGATTTACCGATGGATCAACAGTAAGAGCTTTTTCACAAACTTTATCTGTAGGATATGGAGATAATGTTCCTTTTGGAAAAGGGAAAGATAATTTTACCGTTGTTGGTTATGTGATCAGCGTTTATGGGCTAAAAGGAACGCTAGAAGGTGAAGGAAGTGAAATTTCTGAATTGCATTTAGAAGCGTTGAAAGCAATTTCTAAAGGAAACAAAATTACAATTCAAGTAAAATATTCGGGTTCAAGTAATGGTCTTATTACAAGTATGTTTGAGTTGTGAAATAATTAATTCAAAGTAATCATGAAAAAATTAATTTTAACCATCACAACCATCTTGGGCCTTATTGGTGGTCTTTATGCACGAGTAGCCATTCAATACCAAGACTTGATGGTTGTGTATGCTGGAATTCCAGCAACATTCAAGGGGTCATCAAAACTTGGTTTAAAAGCAGATAAAGAACAATTCATTGCAGACTTAAAAGCATTACATACATTACTTAAGGAAAAAAAGTACGAGGAAGCTTCAGAATTTTTTGTTTTTCCTGGAATGGTTTCAAATGAAGAAATAAAAAATGCAATCAGTAAATTAATTGACCTAAGTGAAATTTCAGAAAAAGGAATTGAGCTTTTATCAGCGAATGGTTCCTTTGGTAGTCTGAGATCAATTTTTCCTGAAAAAGCAGATCAATGGATTGAAAAAATGGGGCAAGGGGCATGTTCCCTTCCATTTGAAAAGTATTTAATAAATCAAGATGGAAATCCTATTCCTGTATATGTAAAAAAAGGGAATGATCCGTACAGTAGTGAGGTAAGAAAAATTTATGAGAATTCAGATCAAATATCTAAAGAGATAGATCCTGAAAGGGAGACACTAAATAACGAAGAGGCAGAAACTATTGAAGATTACCCATATATTGTTAACTATTACATTCGGAACCCACTATATGCTATGAGATTAGGTGAAGCGGAAGTTGGCGGTGCATGGAACGGAGAACACTTTCAATTCTTTCGTTTAGATGATGTTGGTAGGTTAAAGTAAAAACCCAACTACAAACAAACGGGGCTCAAAAATGTAGTCCCGTTTTTTTTTGTTTGAAATGTCGGTGAGGAAAATAAAATCTAGGCATTTTCTGTGAGACTTCTCATTTTGCCCACGACTGGATTTTTTTAAGAACCATAATAGGCGGTCTAACCCAAGCATAAAGTCTGTGCTTCTGCGAAGCAAAAGACGTTTTTAGTTTTGCCAAATCTCAAATGGAATTTGGATTTGACTGAAAACTAAAAAGTCCAGCACTACGTGCCAGACTTCTTTTGTGCCCACGACTGGATTCGAACCAGCACACGCGTAGCGAACCACCCCCTCAAGATGGCGTGTCTACCAATTTCACCACGTGGGCATTATTTATTCTATAATCTGATCGCTTTCAGATTAATCTAAGTTCATTTCAGGAACAAACGCTGGAACAACTAGCTCTCCTTCAGTTTTTGAAACAATTTCCTCTACACTAACTCCAGGTGCTCGTTCAATTAAATGAAACTTTCCATCTTTTATTTCTAATACGGCTATTTCTGTAACAACCTTCTTTACACAACCAACCCCCGTCAATGGTAAGGTACATTGCTTCAAAATTTTTGATTCACCCGCTTTATTCGTATGCATCATTGCAACAATAATATTATCAGCTGAAGCCACTAAATCCATGGCACCACCCATTCCTTTCACCATTTTTCCCGGTATTTTCCAATTGGCGATATCTCCATTTTGAGAAACTTCCATCGCCCCCAAAACAGTCAGTTGAACATGCTGACCACGAATCATTGCGAAAGACATAGCGGAGTCAAAATAAACTGCTCCTTTTCTTGCGGTAATTGTTTGCTTTCCCGCATTAATCAAATCCGCATCTTCTTCGCCTTCAAATGGAAATGGCCCCATTCCTAAAATTCCATTTTCCGATTGAAATTCTACCTCAATCCCTTCTGGAATATAGTTGGCAACAAGCGTTGGAATACCAATCCCTAGATTTACGTACCAACCATTTTGAAGTTCTTGGGCGATTCTTTTAGCTATACCGTTCTTGTCTAGTGCCATGAATTTTTTAATGCGCTAAATTAAGCAGATTTATGTTTCTAATTATCCTTGACAATTGTAAATTTTAGTTTTTTTGATCAGAAAATGGATTTTCTGAAAATGTTTCTTCTGATTTTTCCAATCGAGCGATGTATAAACGATATCTGCTTATTTCTTTCGGCCCACTGCCGATTGCCTCTAATCTATCTCCTATACCATCGGTGGTGGTTTGTGAACTTCGATATTTCAATCCAGAAATAACTCCAACGGAGTCTCTTTCCCAACCTAAAAAAATTACTGAATGACCCGATTTATTATTTCGCCAAAACTGCACAAAATCTCCTGGTTCTGCCTCCTCCCACTCTATTTTTCTCCCCAGTTTTTCTTTTTTTATTACGAACAGACATTGAGTTTCGGCGGATGCTTTGGTGTTTCCGTACCACTCTTTTTGCATTCTTTTTAAATCAGATTTTGAATACCCCTCTAACCATCCATTTTCCTTCAGTGCATTAAATAGCAGATAAAATGTATATCCTGAACAGTACGTGCCAAACTCACTTTTTGTTAACAGCGTATCGGAATTATAAATCAAATCTTCAGGAGAACCACTGCTACTCAACACATAAGACCCACCCTCATGGACATAAGCCTCCTTTAAAATAAAATTATTTAGTGATTGACAATAGGAATTATCAAAAAACAACCAAAAAAATAAAACTAAAAACTTATGTAATTTCTTTAGACAATATTTAGCCAATCTCATGCAATTAAAATCATTAAAACCGATTATTTGCTTAATTTCAAAGAATGAAATTTACGAATAAACTCGCTAAGTTTGTTAAAACACACAATTATTCTTTGGAATCATTGGTAATCATTGTTCCAAATGAACGTGCTATTAAATTCATTTATAAATCTTTATATCAAGAATACGGTATACCCATTTTTTCACCAAAAATTGTTTCAATAGATGTTTGGATTCGTTCAATTTGCCCCTTTACCGTTATTGATAACACACGTTTGCTAATTGAATTGTATCGAATTCAAGAGTCGAATCCGATTGAACAGGGCGAATTGTCTTTTGATCAATTTATGAGCTGGGGACAAACTCTTCTACAAGATTTTGATGAAATTGATCGCTACATGTTGAATCATATAGAAGTTTTTAAAAACCTGAGAGACATTCGTGAATTGGAAAGCTGGGATATGGACTTGGAGGAACTTTCAATAAGCCAACAAAAATTCATGGCTTTTTGGGAAAAATTACCTGATTACTACCAGCGTTTAAATGAAACATTACGCGAGGAAAATAGAACCTATTCTGGGAGAGCTTATCGTTGGGTGGCGGATAATATTACGCTTATTGATCACACTCAAGATTCACAAAAGATTCACTATCTATTTGCTGGTTTCAATGCACTTTCCAAATCGGAAATGGAAATCATGAAATACTTAAAAAATTTCCAAAATGCAGATATTCTTATAGACGCAGATTCCTACTATTTATCAGAAAACATTCATGAAGCTGGCGTTTTTCTTCGAAGATTACAACAGGTACTAGATGTTAAAGAACTAGATTTTACAGAAAATACGTTGAGTACCTCCTCAAAAGAAATTACTCTAGTAGATTGCGCGCAATATACCGGTCAAGTGAAAGTTGCTGCGACAGAATTATCCAAATTATCGAAAGAACAATTAAATGAAACCCTCGTCTTACTTGCAGATGAGGCATTGATAGTTCCGATGCTTCGCAATATTCCAAAATCGGTGGGCAGGGCAAATATAACACTCGGATTACCGTTGAAATTTACTCCTGTAAAAACATGGGTTGACCTCATCTTTAGAATTCAAGAAAACAAAAAGCGCTTTGGGGAGGATGTAATTTATTTTGGTGATTTGGAACAATTCCTCAATCATCCTTTTGTGCAATCCGGAGCTGATAAAGATGAACTCAACCAAATATCTGAATTAGAACAAAATTCCAAGAAATACAATCGCATAGTTCAACGCATCGCAAATTTAGAGCTTTCAGAAAGAATTCTATCGCTTTTAAAATTAATTTCTTCTTCTTGGAATGAGCAATGGAACATAGGAATTAAAAATATAAGAACTACAAACCAACTAATTTTTGAAACATTATCGGAAAAACATTTATTTGAACGTGCCGTCATTCAATATTTCGATTCCTCACTTGTTGAAATTGAAAATATTTCGCAAGAAGGATTACCCAAAATGAATTTGAAAAGTTTTGGGCTTTTATTTAAAAATCAAGCATTCAAAAAAAGCATCGCTTATCACGGAAATCCTGTTGAGGGTCTTCAAATCATGGGGTTACTCGAGACAAGACTACTTGATTTTGAGCGAATCATCCTATTAGGAATGAACGAAGGAAATCTTCCTCCAACTAACATCATTGATACTTTCATACCAATGGACTTTAGAAATTACCTTGGATTGCCTCTCCCGCGAGATAAGCAAGGATTATTCGCTCATCATTTTTACCGACTTTTACATGAATCAAAACAACTTTTTATCACTTATTCTTCAACAGGAGAATCAATTGGCGGTGCCGAGCCAAGTAGGTATCTCATTCAATTGGAAATGGAGCTAAAGCGCAGAAATAAAAATGTTGTTATCACAAAGCAGAACTATCAAATTTCAGAGGACGACAGCATTGAAATTAGAGGTGAGGTTGTCAAAGATGAGTTCTATATGAAACGGCTGAATGAATTTTTAGAGAAACCACTTTCCGCATCAGCTTTGAATAAATTTATGAAGTGCCCCAAAGATTTTTACTATCGTTACCTACTTGAATTCGGGGAAGAAGAGAGTTTAGAAGAAGAGATAGAATCAAACACTTTTGGTACATTTATTCATACCGTTCTCGAAAAATTATACACCCCTTTTGCACTTTTTGACAAATACGGTAAATCTCTTCGAGCTGAGAAAAGAATTTTAACGGTTCAAGATATAAGCAGTATGCTTGAACAGTACGAGGCCCTCATGCATGATCAATTCATGAAGCATTTTGAAAATAATAAAAAGGCTTTTGAGACAGGAAAGAATTTGTTGAGCTATAAAATGTCGTTAGAATTAACAAAAAAGATTTTAGAGAAAGAGAGAGAAGAAATAAATCAAGGAGCTGAACGCTACATTTATCAACTTGAAAGTTATTTAACTGCTGAAATTGAAGTTGAAATTGGCTCTGAAAGACGAAAAATTAAACTCCAGGGATATGTTGATCGAATAGATAGTGATAATGATAAGATGCGTGTTATTGATTATAAATCAGGTTTTGTAAGCAACCAACATGTTCTTTTCAAAGAGGATAAAAATGGCGATGTAAAGGCATCCTTTTCATCCGTTAAACACGCACTCCAATTGGCAGTATATGGTTTGCTCTTTGAAAAGAAATATGGATTTTTACCGAATGATACTGCTATTTATTCATTAGTAAATATTCAAAATGGTTTATTTAAACTAAACTCAGAAACATTATCTCTTCAAGAAATTGTGGCCTTACTTCCAAAGTTAATTCAACAAATAATCAATGAATTATATGACACTAATGAACCAATCAAGCATACTATTGATAGTAAGTACTGTCCGTTCTGTTAATACCAAAACTTTTGGATTATATTAAGAAAGCTTTTTGTAAATTTGTATTTGGTACATTAATACATTTAATAGATCATATATGGTTTTTGATTTGGATATAATTAAGGCAATTTATGCCAAATACCCCGAGCGTATTGCTGCAGCGAGAAAAGTTGTTGGTAAACCACTTACTCTTTCTGAAAAAATATTGTACGCTCATTTGTGGAGTGGGAATGCTACCTCGGCTTACGAAAGAGGAAATTCATACGTTGATTTTGCACCAGATCGGGTAGCAATGCAAGATGCAACTGCTCAAATGGCTTTGCTTCAATTTATGCAAGCAGGAAAAAAGAAAGTTGCTGTTCCATCTACGGTTCATGCCGATCACTTAATTCAAGCAAAAGTTGGCGCAAATAGAGACTTACAAGAGTCACTAAATCAGAACAACGAAGTATTTAACTTTCTTTCGTCAATCTCGAATAAATATGGAATTGGTTTTTGGAAGCCAGGTGCTGGTATTATTCACCAAGTTGTCTTAGAGAATTATGCTTTCCCGGGTGGAATGATGATTGGTACCGATTCACATACAGTAAACGCAGGTGGCTTAGGAATGGTCGCTATCGGAGTTGGTGGAGCTGACGCGGTTGATGTAATGGCAGGAATGGCCTGGGAATTAAAGTTTCCAAAATTAATTGGTGTGAAATTAACAGGAAAATTAAATGGTTGGACCTCAGCTAAAGATGTGATACTAAAAGTAGCTGACATTCTAACGGTGAAAGGCGGAACAGGAGCAATAGTGGAATACTTTGGAGAAGGGGCAATTTCATTATCGTGTACTGGAAAAGGTACAATCTGTAATATGGGTGCTGAAATTGGAGCAACAACTTCAACTTTTGGATACGATGAATCCATGCGAAGATATCTCAAAGCGACAGGAAGAGAAGAAGTTGTTAAAGCAGCCGATGCAATAGCCGAACATCTTACTGGTGATGCAGAGGTTTACGCAGATCCACAAACTTATTTCGATGAATTAATTGAAATCAATTTAAACCTACTCGAACCTCACATAAATGGTCCTTTTACTCCAGATCGCGGTACGCCAGTATCTAAAATGCGCGCTGAGGCTGATGCAAACGGTTGGCCCACAAAAGTTGAATGGGGATTAATCGGCTCTTGTACTAACTCTTCATATGAAGACCTAGCTCGTGCCGCATCAATCGTTCAACAAGCCGTTGAACATGGAATTGAACCAAAAGCAGAATTTGGAATAAATCCAGGTTCAGAGCAAGTTCGATATACAGCAGAAAGGGATGGAATATTAGTTTCATTCGAAAAAATGGGAACAAAAATTTTCACCAACGCTTGTGGTCCGTGTATCGGTCAATGGGATCGTGAAGGCGCTGAAAAACAAGAAAAAAATACGATCGTTCACTCTTTCAACCGAAACTTTTCGAAAAGAGCGGACGGGAATCCAAATACACACGCGTTTGTAACTTCCCCTGAAATGGTTGCTGCCTTGGCAATTTCAGGCGATCTTGGATTTAACCCAATTAAAGATACCTTAACTAATTCGAAAGGAGAACAAGTTAAATTAAATGCACCATTTGGAGATGAATTACCAACAAAAGGATTTGCTGTTGAGGATAATGGATATCAAGCTCCAGCGGAAGACGGAAGTAATGTACAAGTTGTTGTTGAACCAAATTCTTCTCGCCTTCAATTGTTAGAAAACTTCCCTCTTTGGGACGGCAATAATATTGAAAATGCCCGTCTTTTAATCAAAGTAAAAGGAAAATGTACAACTGATCACATTTCGATGGCAGGTCCTTGGTTGAAATACAGAGGTCATTTGGATAATATTTCAAATAACCTTTTAATTGGTGCTGAAAATGCGTTCAACGGTAAAGCAAATAATGTAAAAAATCAATTGACTGGTGAATACGCTGAAGTTCCAGCTGTTCAAAGAGCTTATAAAGCCGCAGGAATCCCATCAATCGTTATTGGAGATCATAATTACGGTGAAGGTTCATCAAGAGAACACGCTGCAATGGAACCACGTCATTTAGGTGTTCGAGCGGTGATAGTTAAATCATTTGCAAGAATTCACGAAACAAACTTGAAAAAACAAGGAATGCTCGGTTTGACATTCAAAAACGAGGCTGACTACGATAAAATTCAAGAAGACGATACCTTCAATTTTATTGATTTGGTTGATTTTGCTCCTGGAAAAACCTTGACTTTAGAACTTTGTCACGAAAATGGTTCAAAAGAATCGATTGAATTAAATCATTCCTACAACAGTCAACAAATTGAATGGTTCAAAGCAGGTTCAGCTCTCAATTTAATTAAGTTAGGAAGGGCTTAGTCATCGTTTAAAAGTTTTCAATTAAAAGTCCTCCTGGAGGCAACTTATTTTTTATACGCGAATTACCAGTTGATTTTTTAATCATTAACAATGGATTTACTCAAAATAATAATCTTCTTTCTAATCAATTTTACAGTTAAAGAATCAATAATCTTTGCACAAGAAAAATGTGATACAATACTTTTGAGACAACATCTTACCACCATCACAAAACGAGAAAAAGCGAGGCATTTTGCAAATCCTGAAGTGCTTGATTCTGTGGCAGCTTACATCCATCGTGAATTTGAAAAATCAGCTGATACCGTTTATTACCAAACGTATCGTGCAAATGGAACCACCTATCGTAATGTGATCGCAGTATTTGGAAGAAAAAATCAAAAGCGCATAATTGTTGGTGCCCATTACGATGTTTGTGGAAATCAAGAAGGAGCGGATGATAACGGAAGTGGAACAGTTGCATTGTTGGAGTTAAGTAGAATGCTCAAAGGAAAAGAACTTAAAAATCGAATTGATTTAGTGGCTTATACACTCGAAGAACCGCCTTTCTTTCGAACGGATTACATGGGAAGTGCCATTCATGCAAAATCAATCGAACCAATTAAAGACCAAGTGTTGGGAATGATTAGTATTGAAATGATTGGTTATTTTTCCGACAAAAAAAATTCTCAGGAATATCCATTGGGAATATTAAAATGGTTTTATGGAGGAAAAGGAAATTATATCACGCTTGTCAGAAAGAGTTCAGCAGGAAAATTTGTAAAACGTTTCATTCAAAACTATAAGAAAACAAAGCTAATTAGAACCAAAAAGTTTGCCGCTCCCCGCTCTCTACCTGGAATTGATTTTTCAGACCACCTAAATTATTGGAACATTGGAATTGATGCTTTAATGATAACAGATACCTCTTTTTACAGAAATAAAAACTATCACAAAGAAACAGATACTATTGAAACGCTTAACATAGCCGAAATGGCAGAAGTAATTAATGCAACCTATCAAGTTTTAGTTTGTTATTGATGTATAAAGATTAGTATTTTTACAACATGAAAGATTTGAGTTTTTCAATCGATGAAATTCGTTCCCAGTTTCCTATACTAAAGCGGACCGTAAACGGTAAAAAATTGGTTTATTTTGATAATGGAGCCAGTTCTCAAAAACCACAATGTGTTATTGATATTATAAATAATTATTATTGTAATGAAAACGCAAATATCCATCGCGGTGTTCATTTTTTAAGTCAAGAGGCAACAACCAATTATGAAAATGCAAGAGAAACGATACAACACTATATTCATGCAAAAGAATCATGTGAGATTATTTTTACTCGTGGAGGAACAGATTCAATTAATCTTGTTGCCACTTCATTTGGTGAAACCTTACAAAAAGGAGATGAAATACTTATTTCATTCATGGAACATCATTCGAATATTGTTCCATGGCAGATGTTGTGTGAGCGAAAAGAACTTGTATTAAAAGTTATACCGATTCATTCAACTGGAGAGTTGAATATAGAAGCGTTTGAAAATCTTCTTTCCGAAAAAACAAAATTACTCGCAATCACGCATGTTTCAAATACTTTAGGAACGATTAATCCGGTCAATTACTTAATTAAAAAAGCACATACTGTAGGTGCTAAAGTATTATTGGATGGAGCACAAAGCATTCAACATTTTCCCATTAATGTGCAGGAATTAGATTGTGATTTCTTTGCCTTTTCCGGTCATAAAGTTTTTGGTCCTACTGGAGTGGGCGTTTTATACGGAAAAAAAGAGCTTTTGGAGTCTATTCCTCCCTATCAAGGTGGCGGAGATATGATTTCTAAGGTTACCTTTGATAAAACAACGTATAATGAGTTACCACATAAATTTGAGGCCGGAACTCCGCATATTTCAGGTGGAATTGCACTCGGAAAAGCGTTTGAATTTCTGAATAATCTTGATAGTGAAGCGGTGATTCAACATGAACGTGCTTTACTCGCCTATGCAGAGGAAAAACTCATGCAAATTGATGGGTTAAAAATTATTGGAAACTCTAAACATAAAGCAAGTGTCATTTCATTTATTATCGATGGGATTCATCCTTTTGACGTTGGGACACTCTTGGATAAACAAGGAATTGCGGTAAGAACAGGGCATCATTGTACACAACCCCTCATGGATTTCTTCCAAATTCCGGGTACGATTCGTGCATCATTTGCTATGTATAATACTTTAGAAGAAATCGATATTTTTATTGCTGCACTGCAACGTTCTATTGATATGTTAAAATAATGGTAGACACAATTGTTTTTTATGACGGATATTGTGGTCTGTGTAATTTCGTTATTCAATTCATCCTCAAAAATGAGCGCAAAGAAAAACTCATGTTTTGCTCATTACAAAGTGAATTTGCTATTGAATTTTTAAAGGAAAAAGGATATGACGCCACACTGTTGAATACCTTGTATTTTTATAATGGATCTAGAATTTTTCGAAAATCGAGTGCGGCACTTCAAATCATTCGCTATTTAAAACCAATATGGTGGATTCTTCTTATTTTTTGGATAGTCCCGTGGTTTGTTCGTGATATTTTTTATGATGGTATTGCAAGCATTCGTAAAAAAATAATTCTGACATCGTGCGCTCTCGAAAAAAGAAATTCTACACGTTTTATTGCATAAAATTTGACCTTAGCTAAATTTAACAGCATTTGCTAATCGAAGCAGCTAATTTATTTGTTTTATCCTACTATCTTTGAATTCAATGGTTAAGGATAAGGTAATTTTAGGGATAGATCCGGGAACAACCGTATTGGGTTATGGAATTATTCATGTCCAGAATAACAAATTATCCATGTTGTCCTTTGGTATTGTTCAATTGTCTAAATTGACGAATCAACCTGATAAGTTAAAACGAATACTTGACCGCTTAAATGGGTTGATTGCTGAATACAAGCCAGATGAAATGGCCATTGAGGCCCCGTTTTTTGGAAAGAATGTTCAATCCATGCTAAAATTAGGAAGAGCACAAGGAGTGGCAATTGCTAGTAGCTTAAACCACAACATTCCATTCGAAGAATATAGTCCAAGAAGAATCAAACAGTCGATCACAGGTTCTGGAAATGCTTCAAAGGAGCAAGTTGCAGCTATGCTTCAGAAGCTGCTTAGTTTTGAGGAAATGCCGAAGTTTCTCGATGCAACGGATGGATTAGCTGTGGCAGTTTGTCATCATTTTTCGAAAGGAGTTGGCGAACATAATAAAGGAAAAGGGAAAGGTTGGTCCTCTTTTATTAACGCAAATCCTGATCGAATAAAAAAATAATGCAAATCAACATATATACAGATGGCGCTTGCAAAGGAAATCCCGGTCCGGGTGGTTATGGGATAATCTTAGAATATAAAAATAGCCGAAAGGAATTGCATGGTGGGTATAAATTGACAACCAATAATCGCATGGAATTATTAGCGGTCATTCTAGGCTTAGAAAGTTTAAAAACAATGCAAATACCAGTTCATATATATTCCGATTCAAAATATGTTATAGACTCAATCACTAAAGGCTGGGTTTTTAACTGGTCAAAGAAAGGTTTCAAAGGGAAAAAGAACAAAGATTTATGGCTGCGCTATTTGACCTTACATTCAAAATTTCAATTGGTGTTTCATTGGGTCAAAGGTCACGCAGGTCATCCTGAAAACGAACGTTGCGACTATTTAGCAGTTCTAGCAGTCGAAAAAGGACCTTGGCTTTCAGATACTGAATTTGAGAAAAATCAAAATGAAAATGATTTTTTCGATTAAGGAATGATTCGCTATCAAAAAGTATGTAAAAAATTTCGTTAACTGGCAGACTAGCGCTGAAAGAGAGACCATTTGCTCGATCTCCAAGAACAGGAGAATTCCAATGAGCCTCCGTAACCATTTCTCAGTTTGGTTAATAACATGTCGTATGAAACGCCAAATTTGAAGTTGCCATAGTCAAGCGAAATAGCAGGAATGAGAACACCACTCGATTGATAATACGATCCAAATCCGATATAAGAATCTTGTTTGTTCTTGGTAATTTTGGAGCCCTCAACCACGCGTGTTTTGTAAAACACTCCACCGACAAGTTCTCTATGAGGCCCTTGTTGGGCATAAAGAAATGAAACCTCCATAGCTGCATTTATGGAGAATGAATAATTAATTTTAGAATTGAAAACCGACTTAATTTTTAATCTATCAGTTGTTATTGAATTATAGCGCAATTTAGGTCTATTTAAATGAAAAAATGCTAAACCAGTTTCAAAGGATAATGCATTTTCTCGAATAACTTTCTTTTGTGTTTGATCATATTTATAATTTATTCCGGCTGATGCATCCAAATAATTGAAATTTGTCATTCCATTTTCTTCACCTGAAGGAATACTTGGGTCAAGCCCATACCCATCCCATTGGCTTAAAAATGTAACACGAGAAAGATCTGCCGACCGATTGGTAAATGCTGTTTGCAATCCAGCAGAAAACTGACTTTGATTTGTTACTGGAACAACACCAGAAAAATTCAAGGCGGCTGTTTTATTTCCAAACCTAGAGTCCCCTCCAATATCATTTAATAAGAGAATACCTAAACCCAAATATGATTTTTCATTGCGAATTCCTTTACCAATTGTAAATTCCGCAGAAACTAATGAAGTCATAAACTGAGTGCCTGCACCCAACCACTGATTCCTATGCGAAGTTGAAAACTGCTCGTACCCATTAAACGTACCGGTTGCAGCTGGGTTGTATAGTATGGCATTTCTATCAATTTGAGAGAAATGGTAATCCTGTTCCCAGGAAATAGTACTAATTAAAGTAATTAAAAGCGTGAAAAGGAGTCTCATCATTTAACGCAAAAGTGTAATATTCCCATTTAGTATTTCTTTCTTACCGTCTACATATTCTACCATTGCTTGATAGGCATATATACCCGAGTTACATGGTATATTCTTGTATGTCCCATCCCAGGTAAAATCACGATTATCTGTTTCAATGATAACATTACCCCATCTATCAAAGATTGTAAAGTTCAGGGATTTAATATTTTTCCCAACAATAATTGAATACACATTATTTTCTGTACTACCAATACCATCTGGAGAGAATGCGGTTGGAATATGAATGCCGTCTGCACAATCTGGATCTGAATCATTAGGGCTACAAGGGTCACACGGATCAGAGCCATTTGTTACCTCCAATCCATCAGATAGACCATCTCCATCCGTATCAAAATTAGTAGGAGAGGTACAAAGCAAGGCTTCTTCCTCGTCAAGTAGGCCGTCAGCATCGGTATCGATTTGGCAATCGATACTCGAATCGTCAGGATCACACGGATCTAGTGGATCGGAGCCGTTTGTAACTTCTGTTCCATCGTTAATGCCATCACCATCTGTGTCTGGATTTGATGCATTTGTTCCATTCGCTGTTTCCTCTGAATAGGTCAAGCCATCGCCGTCAGAATCACAGTTTGGTGCGGTTACATTAGGGATACAAGGATCGTTATTTGCGGGATCAGCTTCGTTATTTACGCCATCTCCATCCGAATCTACAGTCGAAGACTCAAGAGCATCAATTACGCCATCACCATCCACATCAAGTGGATCTGTAGGGTCTGGGCCTATTTCAGCACAATCATTTTGACCATCTCCATCGGTATCAGGATTGTTTGGATCCGTTCCTGCGGTAATCTCGTCAGCATTCAGACATCCGTCTCCATCCACATCGGGAATGTCGGATACGAAAACGGCCACGATATTCTCAACTCCGGTAATATTTAGGAAGTTTGTATCCTGAGTGATAGGAAGCCCCATCGGACCTATTGTGTATTCCCAATGATCAAATACAAATCCTGGCAATGCTTGTGCTACTAAATTTGTCTGAATACCACCAAAATAGGATGTTACCCATGGATACGTCGGTGCCCACTGAGAATTGACTTTAATTTCACCTGATAGAGGGGGAGAAACATTGAATGTGACATTAAATGGCCCTGTAAGTTGATAACAATCAACCATTCCTGCAGTGATTGCCGTACATCTGGAAATAATAAAATTTCTTAGTTGAGTGACTCTATTCTGCCATCCGGCATAGGTTCCACCCCATTTTTGACATTGGCCGGCCATTTCAGGTGCTATTTCATTCACCATACTATCGAGCAGTGGGATTAAATAGCTACATGAGAAATACGTATTGGCCAAATCTGCATACCTTGCAATATAATATTGCTCTACAATTGGATTTTCATTAATCAATTTTTCTAAAATTTCTGTATGTCCTTGGCCGCCGGGATTTGGTAGATTCTCAGCATTGCAAGGGTCCGCATTTGGACTTTCATCGGGAATTCCGGTGTAATTTACGTAGTGGCCAAAAGTTGCATCCATATCCCACAAGGTGTAACGCCATTTCTTTTTATCACCGAGTGGATTAGTCCCTCTCCACCAAGCCGTATTCCAATTTAACCAATCTTGATTTACAGTGAATGAATTAATCATGAAGTAATCAGCCAAAGACTCCCAATTAAGTAAACTGTCAACATATGCAAAATTCGTGGGGTTCCCCATATTATTTGCCGCTATGAAATTTTTCAAATTATTCCAATTCGCAAGAGCATTTGGAGCACCATAATCTTGCCATGTACCACCCCATGTTTTTAAATATTCAATATTGTATTTTCCTTGATTATAGTAATGATTCGTATAGTCGTGGTCATCAGCTTTCTCGCGAATTTCGTATACTCCCCAATAATTTCCGTTGAGATAAACAACACAAGGACGAGATGTCCTTTCATCTAATTTCATTTCTGCACGAATACTTAATGTATGTATAAATGCATCTCTTATATGGGCTCCTTGCTCAAACGAATAGTTATCACTTGCAGCTGGTTTTAGTATTAATCGCTGAAAGTTATTTCTGTCTTTGTCAGGAAATATCTGATGTTCTAGGTCACTGTTGTATCCAAATTGATCGCGCAGAATAAAATCAAAGCCTCGTTGAGAGTACGCCCACGAGTCATTTCCGTGTTCATTAAACTCACCTTGGCCTTCATCAATAAACAATCCATTGTCTTCAAAAAGCTCAAAATTACCCAGGGCAGTAATTTGATTTCCATTAACTAGAAGTGTATTAAGTTGTGCTCCGCATACGGAAACAACAGGAATAGTGTGTGTTACGTTAATGAAGTAGGTACTCGATTCATTAAATGACTGGAGGTTTGTGCTGAATGCTGCAGCCCGAAGAACCCGGGTGGTAGAAATATTAACGGGACCTGTATAGAGCGTTGATGTAGCAGTAGGAGCAGTGCCATCAAGCGTATATCGAATGGTAGCGGTTGGGTCTGGACATGTAATTGTTACGTTTTGGGCAGTGGGATAGAATCCTGGCTGAAGGCTAAAAACAGGTTTTGGCGTGTAAAAATCTACTGCACCAGTATTGGCGGCGTTTGGGGTTGGGGTGGTGAAAAGTTTAAAATCCGGAGCACCATTTGTGGATCGACCAACGGAGTGGTCGGATTTTGTCATGTGCACAATTTTAAAAGAATCCACTACGTTACCGAGTGGATTGGATAATATGATCCAGTCTCCTTCGGTTTGTTTAAGGTTAAAATTGGGGTGGTACTGATTTCCATTCACGGTGTTTCGGTTGGAACAAAAAACCATTTTATAACCATTCGCATTGATGGAGCCACTTGGGATCATCCATTTGGTTAAGTTGGTTGATTTATCAGAAAGATACCATCCTGTCAAGTTGACCGCGGAACCTGTAGGATTAAATAACTCTATCCAATCCTCTCTTTCTCCATAGGCGTCTGTGATACCGTTTACGTTGGAACAGGAGTATTCATTAATAAATAATTGGGAATGAACAGGAAGGTTGAATAAAGAAATTATAAAAAGAAGGAGAAAGTAGCGTTTCATAGTTTAGTTTAAACTAAGTTAATAAAATAAAAATTATATTCATTAGACGTGTCTTGGGGATATAAAGTTGTATTTTTGAGTAAAAAATTTTTAATATGACAAAAATAATTAATTTGCTAACAATCTTCCTACTTATATGTTCGTGTTCCAAATACGAAGGAGAGGGGGGCTCTTCTACCATCAGAGGTGTTATAAGAGAGCAAAAATACAACAGCTTGGGAAACCTGATTTCTGAATATCCAATCGCAGACAAAGATGTATATATTATTTACGGAAACGAAAACACATTTTACGATGATGATATAAAAACAAGCTACGACGGCTCTTTTGAATTTCGCTACTTACGAAAAGGAAATTATAAAGTTTTTGTTTACGAAGATTGCAATACTTGTCCAAGTGGTGTGAAAGAAGTATTAATTCCTGTAGAAATCACAAAAAATAATCAAATCGTAGATTTAGATACGATAGACACTAAAAAGTTGTGATTTGAATAAAATAGTTCCCTTTCTTTTTTCTTTTATTCTTTTTAGTTCCTATTCCCAAGATTCGGAGTTTCAAACGTGGACAGAGACAGGAATAAAAGGACGAGTCGTAAAGCGAATCAATTATGGTATTGACCTTACGAGTAGATTCGGTAATTTGGGGCTTGAAACATTTTTTCCTCAAGCCACACTGAATTATAAGGTAACCGATTGGTTCAAACCATCGATGGATTACCGAATAATTTTCAAAAAAGAGTTGAGCTCAAACTATGATGTTTCGAACCGCATTAATTTCAACCTCAATTTTAATAAATTATTCGAACGGTTCTCTGTTGGCTTAAGATTGCGTTATCAATATTCATTCAATCAATTAACTGGGGCAAATTATCAAGCAGAATTTGATAAGGCCTACCGGATAAAGTCAAATGTAAGTTATGACGTTAAAAATAGCATTTTAACACCAAGTGCATCTATTGAATTCTTTTACAATCCCTCTCGAGGAGCGCTTGGTCAACGATTTACTAAAATGAGAGCATTCATAGGTACTGAACTTGAATTAGATGGGCCACACGGCATTGAATTTGGTTATATTTACGATACATCGATGAATTTACCGGCACCATCCACGCGTCATATTCTGAATCTTTCCTACGTTTTTAAGCCAAAAACTTCTAAAAAAAAGAAGTAAACTAGAATGATTTGGGTAATGCTCCACGACACTAAAATTTATGTTGGTTAGAACTACATTATAGCTGGTCTATTAAATCTGCTAAGTTGTGGTCTTTCATTGAGATTTTCCCCTCACTATGCGTTGTTATTAATATTTTGACTTGGTTGTAATCGTGAAGAAAAATTTCAGGATGATGATTTAATTTCTCAGCAATTTCCGCGACCATATTCACGAAGTTTAATGCTTCAGAAAAGGTATTAAACTTGAAGTTTTTCTCTAAAAAATTATCTTTTTTTTTCCACTTCATTTTACTTTTTTTTGACTCTATTTAAGTTACAAAATACTTCAAATTTGTAATAGGTTCTAATCTCCTCGAATATTAAAGCAAATTTAATAAACTTAGCGTTTAAAGATTTAGAATTTCACACTCGGACGAATTCCTGAGCTTAACTGACCTGATTTATCCTACATTATAGCTGGACAGGTATTAGACAGGAATGAAGTTGGAAGCTCTTACTTAACTTAAGTTATTTAAACCAATCGATGGCCTTAAATGTACATTGTCTTTTGAGTTTGAATTATGTTGATTAAGACGATTCCAAGGATTGGAGGAGTA
>Ga0194123_10000769_pt1 | contig 55881 bp, 48 predicted proteins | sample TA2MahsurfametaG_5_FD_155479 | JGI IMG/M metagenome (GOLD analysis project Ga0194123, IMG submission 155479) | Freshwater microbial communities from Lake Tanganyika, Tanzania - TA2015023 Mahale A surface | ecosystem: Environmental > Aquatic > Freshwater > Lake | place: Tanzania: Lake Tanganyika... | reverse complement strand
ATTTATTCTTTAAATAAATCATACGCTCAGTGGCATCTTTGCTATAGCGAGTTTCAGGAAAGAGCGAGAGCAAGTCTTTGAATGCAAGGAAGGATTGCCTAAGTATTTTAGGATCACGATCGCTAATATCCTGAAGTGTTACCTTTTCGATCAATCCTCGTTGTTTAAAGTAAGCCACCCCTTTTAGGTAGTAAGCGTAATCAAGATTAGGATGATTAGGATGTACTTTAATAAAGCGCTCAACGGTCGACACACATTGGGCTGCGTCTTCTTGCTTATAGAAAGCATAAGCCATATCAAGTTGTGCTTGAGCTCCAAATTTACTATTGGGATAACGCGATTCTAATTTTTTTAAATATTCAACTGCCTTTTTATAGTCACTACTTGTCATCCGTTCCGAAGCTTTTTCATAAATACGTTCAGCTGATAAACCTTTTGTATCATCGAGTTCCGTTGGGGGTCCAAAAATGGCACAAGACTCCAGAAAAAGCATCATAATAACGACTGTCAGAATACGCATACAAACCTTTAACTTTAAAAATACACGAAGAATTATAGCATTATGAGTCATGATGAAAGATTATTGGTCATCCCTGAAAGTCATGCTGGCTTAAGGGTGGATGTCGCTTTGCAACAACTCTTGCCTGAATTTTCACGTTCAAAATTACAAGCGTGGATCAAGGATGAGTTTGTATTTGTCAATCAATTACCTGTGTCTTCAAAACATAAGGTTTATGCAGGGGATGAAATCAAAATCATCGTCCAACAAAATCCAGAGCATCATGCATTTTTACCTGAGGCAATTCCACTCGATATTATTTTTGAAGATGAGGCGTTACTTGTGATTAATAAACCTGCAGGCATGGTGGTTCACCCTGCACTAGGTAATTGGTCAGGCACACTGCTTAATGCACTCCTTCATCATATCCCTGATATCGCACATATGCCTCGTTGTGGCATTGTGCATCGCTTAGACAAGGAAACGAGTGGGCTTTTGGTTGTGGCTAAAACCTTAAGCGCGCAAACATATTTAGTACAACAACTTCAAGCAAGAACAGTGAAAAGAGAATATCGCGCGATTGTCTGGGGGCAGCTATGGAAAAATGGGGTAGTCAATCAACCGATCGGAAGGCATCCTTCCATTCGCACACGTATGGCGATTCATTTATCAGGCAAGCCTGCGATTACCCATTATGAAATTTTAGAACGATTTGGTGTGCATACTTATTTAAGATGCAATCTTGAAACAGGCCGTACGCATCAAATTCGAGTTCATATGCAATATTTAAAAGCACCTATTGTGGGTGACCCTGTCTATGGTTTAAAAAGCATTATGCCAATTAAATCGATGAGTGATGCACTGCGTCAACATATATTAGGCTTTCATCGTCAAGCGCTTCATGCGATTCGATTAGGACTCATGCATCCATTAAGTGGTGAAGCGATGGAGTGGTCTATCGATCTACCAGAGGATATGAAAAACCTACTTGAGATGATTAGGTTAGAACAGTCAGACGTTTTGGATTCATTAGATGATTTGGGTTTTGAAGAATATCTAGATGAGTCAAGTGACGATATGGATGACGATATTTTGGAGGATGATGAGTAATTTTTTTATTCCTGAATGGCCAGTACCTTCCCATATTAAATCCATGCAAACCCTAAGGTTAGGTGGAAAAAGTCAAGGCAAATTTAGCAGTTTTAATATAGCCACACACGTGAATGACGATATCAATGCTGTCGATTTTAATCGGGGATTATTAAATCAATATTTACCTAGTAAACCATATTGGCTAAATCAAACACATAGTAGTGATGTGGTCGAGTTACCATCACCTCTATTAAATGCCGATGCGAGCTTCACAAAAGATAAAAATATTGTATGTGCAGTGCAAACAGCAGACTGCTTACCTTTGTTAATTACAAATAACGATGGCACAATAGTCGCGGCCATTCATGCAGGCTGGCGAGGTCTTTTAAATGGCGTGATTGAAAATACACTACATAAAATGAATCTTCCAGCGCATGAAATACTGATATGGTTAGGCCCTGCCATCAGTCAAAATCATTTTGAGGTAGGCAGTGAAGTGAAAGATAGTTTTTGTGAAAAACATGATGAGGCTGAAAAAGCTTTTAAGTCAGTATCTAATCAAAAATGGTTAGCTGATATTTATAGACTCGCTAAAATTCGTCTTCATGCATACGGTGTTAGTCAAATTTACGGTGCGAGTGTGACTGAAGACTATTGCACATTCGCTCATCATAAGGATTATTTTTCCTATCGACGAGATGGTGAAACCGGTCGTATGGCTTCCCTCATTTGGATTGCATCATAAAGACATCCAATTATTTCAAGTTTCGATATAATGCTTACATTTTAGATTTCAATTTAATTTCATGCATACACTTCTTTGGATTTTATCTTCCTGCTTTATAGGTGGCTTACTAAGTGTGATCACAGCAGCGCTTGTGACACTTCATTCGAGAATACACCTTATCTCACATTTAGTGAGTTACGCCGTAGGGGCGATGTTAGGTGCTGTCTTCTTAGAAATATTGCCGCACGCCTCTAAACTCACAAATAATATTCAAACGACAACCTATGTTGTTTTATTTGGCATTCTTTTATTCTTTGTGCTTGAAAAATTACTTTTGTGGCGTCACTGTCATGGCGATCATTGTGAAGTGCATGATTTGCATCCGGATGACCATAATTCTAAAAGCCACCAGCATGCGCATGACGAAGGACGAAGTGGCAGCATGATCATGGTGGGAGATTTGTTTCATAATTTTGTGGACGGTATTTTAATCGGTTCAGCGTTTATGGTGAGCACGAGTGTTGGCATTGTCACAGCTTTGGCTATTATTGCGCACGAGATTCCTCAAGAGGTGGGTAATTTTTTAATTCTGCTCCATTCAGGTTATAAGAAAAAAGAGGCTTTTATCTTTAACTTGCTCGCAAGTTTTTCTACTGTACTAGGTGGACTCCTAGCTTATTTTATTCTGGAATCCATGATGGATTGGGTGCCCTTTATTTTAGCGTTCACAGCTTCCAGTATGATTTATGTATCCATTGCGGATTTAATTCCAGGACTTCATAAGAAAACAGAATTACGTTCCACTATATTTCAAGTCATCCTAATTGCATTAGGTATTGCATCGGTTGCTATGACTCAATGGATCGTTGAGGGTTAATGGCGTCTTCCATCCCTAAAGTAGGTTTTGTATCCTTAGGTTGTCCTAAAGCAGGTTCTGATTCAGAGCGTATTTTGACACAACTTCGTGCCGAAGGTTATGACATTGCAAAGTCATACCAAGATGCAGATTTAGTGGTGGTCAATACTTGTGGTTTTATTGATTCAGCGGTCAAAGAATCCATGGATGCGATTGGGGAAGCCGTTAAAAAGAATGGCAAAGTGATTGTGACAGGTTGTTTAGGTGCCAAAAAAGAAATCATTGAAGAAGAATATCCAAATTTACTTGCGATTACAGGGCCGCATGCATTAAACGAAGTCATGACGGCTGTGCATACGCACTTAGAAAAACCACATGATCCTTTTAGTGATTTGGTGCCTCCACAAGGTGTGCGTCTAACCCCGAAGCATTATGCTTATTTGAAAATTTCAGAAGGCTGTAATCATCGATGTTCATTTTGTATTATTCCTTCCATGCGAGGTGATCTCGTCAGTCGTTCAATTGATGATGTGATGAGCGAGGCTGAAACTTTGGTGAATAGCGGTGTATCTGAAATTTTAGTGATTTCACAAGATACAAGTGCATATGGTGTGGATGTGAAATATCGAAGTGGCTTTTGGCATGGACGCCCAATTAAAACCAAGCTTTATGATTTAGCAGAGGCTTTGGGATCATTAGGTGTATGGATCAGAATGCATTATGTCTATCCTTATCCTCATGTCGATGACATCATTCCTTTGATGTCTGAAGGATTGATTTTGCCTTACCTTGATGTACCTTTTCAACATGCAAGTCCACGTATTTTAAAATTAATGAAACGACCTGCAAGTTCTGAAAATAATCTTTTGCGTATCAACAAATGGAGAGAAATCTGTCCGGATATCACGATACGAAGTACTTTTATCGTAGGTTTTCCAGGTGAGACGGATGCTGAATTTGAAGCGCTTTTAGATTTTTTAGAACATGCTCAATTAGATCGAGTAGGTTGTTTCAAATACTCGCCTGTGGATGGTGCGAGTGCTAATCTTTTAGAAGGTCAGGTTCCGGAAGAAATGAAAGAAGAGCGATTACAAAGATTTATGGAAACACAAGCACGTATCAGCCACAAAAAACTTGCAAATAAAGTCGGGCAAACACTTACTGTTTTAGTAGATGATCACCAAGGGGACGTTGCGATTGCGAGATCTATGGCAGATGCACCTGATATTGATGGCAAAGTTTATTTGCGAGATGGCAAGCTTTTAAAGCCAGGTGATTTTGTCGATGTTAAAATTGAATCTTATGATCAACATGATTTATTTGCAGGCCCTAATCTTTAAGAAAAAATATCTATGACCGTTGTGACACGTTTTGCGCCAAGCCCCACAGGTTATCTTCATATTGGAGGTGCGAGAACTGCATTATTTTCTTGGGCCTATGCTAAAAAAAATCATGGTCAATTTATTTTACGTATTGAAGATACCGATCTAGAAAGATCTACTCCTGAAGCGGTGAAAGCTATTATGGATGGCATGACTTGGCTTCATCTTGATTATGATGATGGTCCAATCTATCAAACACATCGTACAGCAGTTTATAAAAAATATATTGATCAGTTAGTGAAAGATGATAAAGCTTATCTTTGTTATTCATCTAAAGAAGAATTAGAAATACTTCGTGAAACACAAATGAAAGCAGGCTTGAAACCCAAATATGATGGTAAATGGCGTCCTGAACCTGGAAAAAATTTACCCACCATTCCTCAAGATATAAAACCTGTTGTTCGTTTTAAGAATCCAACATCGGGCAATGTCTCTTGGCGTGATTTAGTGAAAGGTGAGATCACGATTGCCAATGAAGAGCTTGATGATTTGATTATTGCAAGATCCGATGGTACACCCACATATAACTTTTGTGTGGTTATTGATGATTGGGAAATGAAAGTGACCCATGTGATTCGAGGTGATGACCATATTAATAATACGCCACGTCAGATTAATCTTTTAAAAGCTTTGAACGCAAATGTCCCAGCTTATGCTCATTTGTCGATGATTCTAGGAGATGATGGCCAAAAATTATCTAAAAGACATGGGGCTGTGAGTGTGATGCAATATTTTGATCAAGGATACTTGCCTGAAGCCATCCTTAATTATTTAGCGCGCCTTGGATGGAGCCACGGTGACGATGAAATTTTTAGTACGACTGACTTTTGTCAATGGTTTGATTTTGACCATATTACTTCTTCATCGGCACAATTCAATACCGAAAAATTAGATTGGTTGAATAGCCATTACATTAAAACATTACCGCTCGATCGTATAAGCGTTGCGATCGAATCTTATTTAAAAGCGCTTATTAAGACGCCTATTGATGCTGATCTTTTAAAGAAATCGATTGAAATTCACCGTGAACGAGCAAATCATCTCACCACGCTTGCTAAAGATATCGCTTACGTATTTGAGTACCAAAAGCCGAATCCAGAAGATTTTGCAAAACATATTAATGACGAAGCATTAAGCCTTATAAAAATTTTTCAAGCGGCTTTAATTGAGATTGATTGGACGAAAGAAGCCATTCATAATGCTATGAATGAAGTCGTGACATCACATGCGGTTAAATTTCCAAAACTTGCGATGCCACTCCGGGTCGTTTTGACAGGCATTGCACAATCTCCAAGCATTGATGCAGTGATGGCTATATTAGGGCGGGATGAAACTTTGAAGCGTTTAAATCTTTACTTATAACTTTATTTGGAATTGACTATGGATAAAAAGAGCACACACTTACAAGATGATTTTTTAAATCAGCTCAGAAAAGAACATGTGTCCGTCTCTATTTACTTAATGAATGGTATTAAATTACAAGGTAATATTGAATCATTTGATCAGTACGCTATTCTCCTCAAGAACACAGTCAGCCAATTAGTTTACAAACATGCTATTTCAACGATTGTGCCTATGCGCAATGTCAATATCGAGCCTCCAGTAGATGTCGATTAATGTTTGAACGCCCGAATGAAGGTAAGTCCGCTTGTGTCATCAGTATTAATTTTGGTGATGTCGATTTCGAAGAGAGTGTCGAAGAAATAAAAGAGTTAGTTTTAAGCGCTGATATGAAAATTGTCAGTACGGTCAATATTAAAAAATCAGCGCCTGACCCTAAATATTTTTTAGGTTCAGGAAAGGCTGAAGAAGTGAAATTCATCATCCAAGAATCAAAGGCAGATACGGTGATTTTTAATCACAATTTAAGCCCCTCACAAGAACGTAATTTAGAAAAATACTTTAGTGCGCTCATTTTAGATCGCACTGCACTTATCTTATTTATTTTCGCAAAGCGTGCAAAAAGTCATGAGGGTAAACTCCAAGTGGAGTTGGCACAACTTGATCACTTATCTGCTCGGTTAATTAAAGGCTGGAGCCATTTAGAGAGACAAAAGGGTGGTATTGGTGTGAGAGGTGGCCCTGGTGAAAAGCAATTAGAACTTGATCGCCGAATGTTGAGGCTTCGAATAAAGCAGTTAAAAGAAAAACTCGATAAATTAAAACGACAACGCACCATGCAGCGAAAAAAACGAAGTCGTCCGAGTGTGCTTAATATTTCAATCGTAGGTTATACGAACGCAGGCAAATCGACACTCTTTAATCAACTCACGCGTGCCGATACATTAGCCATGAATCAACTTTTTGCAACACTTGATACAACTTCAAGAAAGCTCTTTATAGGAGAGGGGGTGGAATGTGTCGTATCCGATACCGTCGGTTTTATAAAGTCACTTCCTACGACCTTAATTGAAGCTTTTAAATCAACGCTAGAAGAATCAAGAGAAGCCGACTTATTACTTCATGTCGTCAATATGGCTAACCCCAATCATCATGAGCAAATCATCGCAGTCCATAAGATTTTAGAGGAAATTAAAGCCTCCTCTATACCTCAGATTCTTGTTTTAAATCAAATTGATAGGCTTGATATAAAGGCAAATCATGAAAGGGATGAATATGGTAGAATTTCATCTATTCAGTTATCTGCAAAGACAGGCGAGGGGATTGAACTTTTAAAAGAAGCCATCCTCGAAGTTTATGAAGTAAGCCAAATAACAAATACCGATAAATTTAAAGAAACCTCGTTAAACAATACTTAGTTAGTAGACATAATATGGCAAAAAATTCCGAACAAAATAATAACCAAGATCAAGGACCTCCTGATTTAGATGAGCTCCTGAATGACTTGGGTAAAAAAATAGGCCGACTTTTTGGCAGAAAAGAAAGTGCCCAAAAAAATTCTAAGCCGAATAATGAAGGCTCACAATCCAAAACCCCTCAAGATCAATTACCGGTGACAACGATTGTGCTTATTGTTGCCTTAATTTGGGCTGCCACTGGATTCTATATTGTCGATCAGGGCTCTCGCGGCGTAGTGCTTCGATTTGGAAAGAATACAGAAGTCACAATGCCAGGGCCGCGATGGCACATTCCTTTTCCTGTTGAGTCAGTGGAAGTCGTTAATCTAGAACAAGTGCGAACGCTTGAAGTGGGTTATCGCTCGTCCGGTAATAGTGTTGCAAGATCTAAAGAGCTGAGAGAATCATTGATGCTGACCGATGATGAGAATATTATTGATCTACAATTCGCCGTGCAATATAACCTCAAATCAGCTGAAAATTTTCTATTCAATAACCGCTCCGCAGATGCCTCAGTGAGGGGAGCTGCTGAAAGTGCAATTCGCGAAATCGTGGGCAAAAGCAAAATGGATTTTGCTTTGTATGAAGGTCGTGAAGAGATTGCTGTAAAAGCTAAAAAATTAATGCAAGAAATATTGGATCGCTATGACACAGGCATAAATGTAACGAGTGTGACCATGCAAAATGCGCAACCACCTGAACAGGTACAAGCTTCATTTGATGATGCAGTGAAGGCAAAACAAGATTTAGAGCGTCAAAAAAACGAAGGCCAAGCCTATGCTAACGATATTATTCCAAAAGCGAAGGGTGCAGCATCAAGATTAACGTCTGAAGCACAGGGTTATCGCGTGAAAGTAGAAAGTGAAGCTAAAGGTAATGCGAGTCGTTTTGAACAAATATTGACGCAATATAATCGCGCACCTGAAGTGATGCGAGACCGTATCTACATAGAAGCTCAGGAGCAAATATTATCGAATATTTCTAAGGTGATTGTGGATCAAAAAAATTCAAATAGTCTTTTTTACCTACCCTTAGATAAATTGATTCAGCAAACGTCACCAGGTTCTAAAGAAAATATATCGTCCACAATCAATGTCTCACCTCAGGTGGATATGAATCAAACATCTCTTCAAAATCTTGAAAGATCGAGAGATGCATTTAAATCGAGAGAGCGTGAACTAAGGTAATCATTATGAAAAAAATAACATATTTAGCAGTTGGCTTTTTAATCGCAATAATGATGCTTGCGGCATCGACCTTTACAGTAGATCAGAGAGAGCATGCCATTGTATTTAGGTTAGGCGAAATTGTGTCAATCAAGAAAGAACCCGGACTTTATTTCAAGACACCTCTCATTGAAAATGTTCGTTTTTTTGATAATCGTATTTTGACGCTCAATGTTCAGGAAGCTGATCGTTTTATTACGAGTGAAAAGAAAAATGTTTTAGTGGATTCATTTATCAAATGGAAAATCATTGATCCTGCGAAATATTATGTGTCAGTTAAAGGCGATGAGATTCAAGCCGAAAGAAGAATTTCACAAACAGTGAATGATGGATTGCGCGCTGAGTTTGGTAAAAGAACAATTCATGATGTGGTTTCAGGAGAGCGAACTGAGATTATGCAAATTTTAACTGAACGCGCGGATCGTGATTTGCGCTCTCTTGGTATTCAAATATTAGATGTACGTTTAAGGCGCGTTGACCTTCCAAAAGAAGTGAGCGAATCAGTGTATCAACGTATGGATGCAGAACGTAAATCAGTCGCTAATGAATTACGTTCTCAAGGCTTTGCAGCTTCAGAAAAAATTCGTGCGGACGCTGAAAAACAGCGCGATATTATTGTTGCTGAAGCTTATAAAGAAGCTCAAAAATTAAAAGGTGATGGGGACGCAAAGGCTGCAGAAATATATGCTAATGCCTATGGCAAGAACCCCGAGTTTTATGCTTTTTACCGCAGCATAGAGGCTTATAAAAATAGCTTTAAAGATAAAAGTGACGTGATGGTCCTTGAGCCAACCTCTGACTTTTTAAAATACTTTCGAAGCTCAAAGAAGAAAAAAGAATAAAAGATGAAAAATTGGCTTTTTTCATCTTTAGGATTGATGTTAGTCATAGAAGGTCTTATGCCTTTCCTTTTTCCTCAAGGCTGGCGTGATACTTTTAAAAAACTCATTACAATGAAAAGTGGCCAGATCCGTTTTATGGGCCTGGTGTCTTTTTTATTAGGATTAATTTTTATATTCTTAGGTCGTTAATCGATGAATCAATGGACACTTCCCGATTATGTTGAAGACATGCTCCCTGATGAAGCTGTCTATCTCGAGTCTTTAAGACGTTCTATTCTTGATCTCTATCAAGCGCATGGTTATTTCTATGTGATTCCCCCTATGTTGGAATACATTGAATCTTTAAATAGTAACGGTCAGGATATGGATCTTGATACATTTAAGGTTGTGGATCAATTATCAGGTAGACTCATGGGGGTTCGTGCTGATATCACCCCTCAAGTGGCTCGCATCGATGCGCATCTTATTCAAAATGACGAAGTGACAAGACTGTCCTACGCAGGTTCAGTTTTAAGAACAAAGCCTGCAAGCTTTCTTCAATCAAGAGAACCTTTCCAGATCGGAGCTGAGCTCTATGGATTTAAAGGTATTGATGCTGATCTTGAAATTCAAACATTATTAATTAAGACACTTAATACGATTGGTATCAAACATGCCGTATTTGATTTTAATCATCTTGATATTTTTACCACTTTAATTGCTTCATTGGATATGAAGCGCGATCAACTCGATCGTTTATATCAGGCTATGCAGAAAAAAGACAAATCAGAAGTGGTTGATTTGACAAAATCAATGGATAAAAAAAATCGAGATGCATTGATTGCATTAGTTAATCTTTATGGTGATGCGAATATCTTAAAAGAAGCCGAGAAAGTTTTGCCACAAGATCATACGATTAAAAATGCACTACAGTTTCTAAAACAAATTGATAGTGCCCTAAAAAATAATGCAATTAAAATTTCATATGATTTGAGTGATATTCGTGGTTATCAATATCATAATGGTTTGGTATTTTCAGTCTATGCAGACAATTGCTCCTCACCAATTGCACTCGGCGGTCGCTACGACAATATTGGTGCCCCTTTTGGTCGTAATCGTCCTGCAACAGGGTTCACCATGGATTTAAAAAATATTGTCACTTTATTCCCTAATGGAAAAAAAGCGAAAGCTATTTTAGCGCCTCACAATAATGATCCTGAAATACAAAAAGCGATTGAGTCTTTACGTCAAAAAGGTGAAATTGTTGCGATCGATTTATTTGGAAATATGAAAGCAGTCGAAAATAATTGCGATCGCATATTGATTCAAGACGCTTCTCATGCGTGGAAAGTGAAAACGGTTTAATTAAAGATGGCAAAAAATTTAGTAGTTATTGGCACGCAATGGGGCGATGAAGGTAAAGGTAAAATTGTTGATTGGTTAACTGATCATGCTGAAGGGGTGGTTCGTTTTCAAGGTGGACACAATGCTGGACATACTTTAGTCATTGGCCAAGGCTCAAACCAAAAGGAATATAAATTAAATTTAGTACCCTCAGGTATCATTCACAATAATGTCGATTGTTTCATTGGTAATGGTGTTGTCCTCGATATTGAACATTTGCTTCATGAAATTAAAACACTCGAAAAAGATGGTATTGAGGTCAGTAATCGTCTTTTTGTAAGTCCAGGCTGCCCGTTGATTTTAAAACACCATGTTGCACTCGACCAAGCTAGGGAAACGATGCGTGAATCGAAAATCGGCACAACGGGCAAGGGTATTGGCCCTTCGTACGAAGACAAAGTCGCGCGTCGTTCACTCCGCGTCTATGACTTACTTAATCCAGACTCATTTAAAAAGAAACTCATCGAGGTCATGGATTACCATAATTTTGTCTTGCAGCATTATTTGAAAAAAGATCCGATTGATGTCAATGAACAATTCGATCTTTCAATGACGCATGCGGAGAAAATTAAACCATATCTTGCCGATGTATCACAAAAACTTTATGAGGCAAATGCCAAGAATAAAAATTTATTGTTTGAAGGAGCGCAAGGCTCACTTTTAGATATTGATCATGGTACTTATCCTTATGTGACTTCATCAAATTGTGTTTCAGGGCAAGCAGCAGCAGGCGCTGGTGTGGGTCCTCATATGTTGCATTATATTTTAGGCATAACAAAAGCATATACCACGCGTGTGGGTGGCGGCCCTTTTCCAAGTGAACTCGATATTGAAACTGAAAATACACCTGGATATCAAATGTCAACGAAGGGTAAAGAAATTGGCACAGTCACTAAACGTAAAAGACGTTGTGGCTGGTTTGATGCTACGGCATTAAAACGCTCCGCCATGATTAATAGTCTGACAGGTTTATGCATTACAAAGGTAGATGTATTAGATGGCATAAAAAAAATTGGGATATGCGTAGGCTACGAACTAGATGGTAAAAAAATTGATCTACTGCCGTTGGGTGCCGATCAAGTGGCGCGTTGTAAGCCAATCCTGATTGAAGTCGATGGTTGGAATGAAAATACATTTGGAATTAAATCATGGGATGCCTTACCTAAAAATGCACAGCATTACCTCAAAACATTAGAAAAATTATGTGAAGTGCCAATTCATGTTCTATCCACAGGCCCTGAGCGTGATGAAACGATTGTTCTTAAACATCCCTTCGATTAATACCTGATGGCAGATCCTCAAGTTCAGCATGTCAGCACGATTATTTCTGCAAAATGGATCTGTCCTGTTAGGCCGCATAACATAACACTAGAAGATCATTCGATCGTTATTGATAAGGATCGAATCATTGATATTATTGAGACAAAAAAAGTTGCTTCACTTTATCAAACTCAAGAGCACTTTCAGTTTCACCATCATATTGTGACTCCCGGTCTTATCAATGCGCATACACATGCTGCAATGAATTTATTTAGAGGTTTTGCAGATGATCAACCACTTCATACATGGCTTAACGAATCTATTTGGCCGCATGAAAAAAAATGGGTCACCCCTGATTTTGTATATGACGGCACATTAATTGCATGCGCTGAAATGTTAAAGAGTGGTGTAACGACATTCAATGAAATGTATTTTTATCCTGAAGCAGCATCGCGCGCAATTAAACAAAGCGGTATGAGAGCGAACATTGGGCTTTTTGTGATGGATTATCCATCGAATTACGCGAATGATGGGGACGATTACTTGATGAAAGGGCTTGAGGCTCGAGATGGCTGGCGAGATGAAGCATTAATTACTTCAAGCTTAGCACCGCATGCACCATATTCAGTTTCAGATAAAACGCTTTCTCAAGTATTAACCTATGCCAATCAGCTTAATCTCACTATGCATATGCATGTGCATGAAACTGAAGATGAGATTCAAGAAAGTTTAAAACAATACCAATTAAGGCCTATTGAAAGACTAAATCGTCTTGGCATTTTGAGCCCACAATTTATGGCGGTTCATTCTATTTATTTGAACGAAGAAGACTTAACCATACTCTCAAAAGAATCTGCATCAGTCATTCATTGCCCAGTTTCAAATTTAAAATTAGGGAGTGGTATGGCTGATATAAGCACATTACAAAAACATGGCATGAATATATGTATAGGCACCGATGGTAGTGCGAGTAACAATAAGCAAGATTTATTGCATGATATGCAATTAGCGTCTTTACTTGCTAAAGGGCTCACAAAAAATCCTGCAACACTTAATGCTAAAACATCTTTAGAGATGATGACCATTAATGCTGCAAAAGCATTAGGCTTAGACGATCGCATCGGATCTATCGAAAAAGGTAAATGTGCCGATTTGACTATATTTAATATGGACCATATATCAACATTGCCCATGTATGATCCGATGAGCCATTTAATTTATGCAGCATCACGGGAAGAAGTCAGTCATGTTTGGGTAAATGGCATATTGCAATATGAAGAAGGGCACTTCGCATCCATGGATATTCAAGCATGTAAGGATATAGCGCTAAGATGGCAACTCAAGATAAAACAAAACATATAAACGTTTCACAAGAAGAAGTCGATAAATTTAATGAGCTCGCTCATAAATGGTGGGATGAGGGAAGTGAATTTAAACCACTTCATCAGATCAACCCACTTCGTCTTAATTTTATTCACGAAAAAGTGAATTTAAAAAACAAAAAAGTACTCGATGTTGGCTGTGGTGGAGGCATTTTGTCCGAGTCCATGGCAAAACTGGGCGCGGATGTGACGGGTATTGATATGGGTGAAAAAGTGATTAACATTGCAAAGCTTCACGCACTTCAATCTAAACTCGATATTGATTATCAATGTACCTCATTGGAAGTCTTAGCTTCACAAGATGGCCCTTTATTTGATGTCATTACATGTATGGAGATGCTAGAGCATGTGCCAGAACCATCAAACATTGTGTCTTTATGCGCAAAAATTTTAAAACCGGGCGGCACACTTTTTATGTCAACGATTAACCGCAATATTAAGGCCTACTTATTTGCTGTGATTGGTGCTGAATATATTCTGAAGTTATTGCCACGTGGCACACACGATTATGAAAAATTTATTAAACCTTCTGAGTTGATTGGTTGGTGCAGACAAGAAAATTTAAATATTAAAACACTAACAGGTATGACTTATAACCCCATCACAGATATCTACAAATTAGGTGATGATGTATCAGTCAATTACCTGATTGAAGTCACCAAAGACTCACAATGAAAGCAGTTCTTTTCGACCTAGATGGCACTTTGATTGATAGTGCACCGCAACTTATAGGAGCCCTTAATCAATTAAGACTAAAATATAATTTACCCCCCATTCCTTTTTTAAAAGCTCGTCCCTTTGCTTCTCACGGCGCCGCTGGACTTCTTAAAGCTGGATTTGATATCGATAAAAATGATCCTTTATTTGATTCTCGTATTGGAGAATTTTTAGACATTTATAAAGAAATATTCAATCAAGATGTGCAATGCATGGATGGTGTAGAAGCATTAATTCAAGATTTAACCCGTAAAAAAATCCCTTGGGGTATCGTGACTAATAAATCAAGTAAATTTTCAGTACCGATTGTAATGGCTCATCCTCTTTTGAAACTTGCGCAATGTCTTATTTCGGGTGATGACGTAAATACGCCAAAACCCTCTCCTGAAGGTCTTATGAAAGCTGTATCGATACTTTCTATTCAACCATCTGAAGTGATTTATTTAGGAGATGATAGACGAGATATCAAAGCAGCCAATGATGCTGGCATGATAAGTATGATTGCACGTTATGGATATTTAGAAGTAGGCGATGATGGTAAAAATTGGAATGCTCACCATATCATTGATAAGCCCATAGATCTTTTAAATTATCTTTAGTCTTTAATCGTTTTTCTTTCAATCATAGCTTGAGCGAGTGTGCCACTATCGACATATTCAATCTCTCCACCCATAGGTAAACCTCTTGCAATACGACTTAATTTAATACCACGAGATTTAAGAAGTTCAGTGACGTAATGAGCTGTAGCATCACCACTCACTGTAAAATTATTAGCTAAAATGACTTCTTTGACGATACCTGCATCCAGTCGTTTCAAAAGCCTATCCAAATGAATATCTTTAGGACCAATACCATCCAAAGGTGAAAGTTTACCCATTAATATAAAATACATACCGTTATAAGAATGTGTTTGTTCTAGCATCATAAGATCACTTGGCATTTCAACGACACAAAGAAGAGCAGGGTCTCGTTCTTCGGATGAGCAAAGTGAGCAGATTACTTCCTCAGAAAAATTATTGCAATGTGAGCAATGCCCTATAAGTTCGATAGCATTGGCAATTGAACTTGCAAGTTGAGATGCACCTTTTCTGTCATGCTGTAAGAGATGGTAAGCCATACGTAAAGCTGATTTAGGACCGATACCAGGTAAGCACCTTAAGGCGTCGACGAGCTGTTCAAGGGCTTCTGTATTTTTCATCTAATCGAATTAGAAGGGTAATTTCATACCGGGTGGGAGCATATTGCCCATTTTGGCATTTGTTGTTTGTTCAATTTTTTGTAATGCATCTTTAAAAGCCACGATTAAAAGATCTTCTAGCATCTCGTGATCACTCATGACAGAGGGATCAATAGAGATTTTTTTAATTTGATGCTTGCAAGAGATAGCGATTTTAACAAGTCCGTTACTCGCTAAACCCTCGACATCAATCTGCCCAAGTTCATCTTGGGCTTTCTGCATATTAGCTTGCATCATTTGAGCTTGCTTCATTAAATTGCCCATACCACCTTTCATCATATGAGGACTCCTTATAAAGATTGATTAGGTTTAATGCTCGATGGAATAATTTCAGCATTAAATTCTGTAAGTAATGATTGTACGAACTGATCTTGTAACATAGCTTCTTCCGTGTCTTTCATGAGTGTTAAGTGTTCTTCTTGTTTTTGTTTAAGTGGTGAATTATTGGCACCTTTTTGTAAGATGACAAGTTTGATACGCTGATTAAAATGCTCAGATAAACTTAACTCCAATTTCTTTTGGTAAGTTTCATTAAGGAGATGTTTATGCTCATCTGCAATAGATAAAATCATCTCATTATCTTTAAAGCTGACAAGCTCTGATTGTTGTGCCAGGGCTTTCACTAAGCCCAATTTCAATTGATCTGCAAGCTCACGCCAGTTTCCGTGGAATGATAATGTCTTTTTTATTGCTTTATCTTTAATTTCATCTATAACATCAATTTTTTTTTTAATCTCAAACACATCAGAAGAGGTTTCATCAGGCTTTGAAATCACTTCTGGCTTGGCTACATGAGTTGGAATTTCTGTTTTTGCAGGCTCTATCGGTTTAGAAGTAATAACATCCTGAGGTACAAAAGAAAGCATTCTTAAAAGTGTCATGGTAAATCCCGCAAACTCTTCAGGTGCTAAATAAAGATCTCGTCGACCTAATATAGCAATTTGATATAAAAGCTGTAATTGTTCTGCGCTTATTTTTTTTGTTAATGCGATCACTAGATCGCGATCAAGATATGAAGCTTCTAAACTATCTGGGATAGCTTGAGCCACGCTGATAGTTTGAGTGAGGTTAGCAAGATCAAGAAGTGCTGCATCAAATGAAAGATTTCTTTCATTCATTTGTTTTGCAATCTCGATCGCTTTAAGGCCGTCTTGCTCTATGACTGCATGCATTAAATTGAATAAGTAGGATTGGTCAATAGCGCCTAGCATTCTCTTGATCGTAGCTTCTTCGATAGTGCCGCCACAATAAGCAATCCCTTGATCGAGAATTGATAATGCATCACGCATACTTCCATTGGCTGCTTTTGCGATGAGATAAATCGCATTTATTTCATAATTAATGGACTCTTCTTTTAATATTTTTTCTAGATATTCTGAAATAGAAAAAGAAGGCATTTGTTTTAAATTAAATTGCAAGCATCTCGATAAAACAGTGACAGGGACTTTTTGTGGGTCAGTCGTTGCTAAAATAAATTTGACGTGTTCTGGCGGCTCTTCTAATGTTTTCAACATCGCATTAAATGCACTTTTTGAAAGCATATGCACTTCATCGATGATGTAAATCTTAAATTGCCCTTGGGTAGGTGCATATTGTGCGTTATCTAAAAGATCTCGCATATTATCTACTTGGGTATTGGATGCAGCATCCACTTCAATTAAATCTACGTAGCGTCCTTGATCTATTTCAGTACAAGCTTTACAAATACCGCAAGGCGATGAACTGATGCCTTTATCGCAATTAAGAGATTTTGCAAGAATACGCGCTAATGAGGTTTTACCCACACCACGCGTGCCTGTAAAAAGATAAGCATGATGAAGTCTTTTTTGATCAAGTGCATTTTTGAGAGCTTGGACGACATGTGCTTGACCCACGAGCGTATCAAATGAACGAGGGCGATATTTGCGAGCAAGAACTTGATAACTCATGAATAATGTTTAACCAATCCAAGTTAATAAAGAGGCGAGCCAGACCCCCGGCACTTGTTTCTTTAGTTGTGGCTGCTTACTTCCGCACCTGACCAGGTTGGCTAAATTACAATGCGGGGAGGCCCGCCAGTGATTATTTTAACCTAAGGGAACATCTTTTACCCGCACTGTTTCACGGGATGTTGACTTAAATAAGCCCATTCTTCATCACTATATAAGCGTGACCGAATAATAAAACGCATACCTGTTCCATTTTCGAGAGAAAATTGTCCGCCATTGCCAGGAATGGCATCAAGGGTTAAATGTGTATGTTCCCAATACGAGAATTGACTAGCGCCCATATAAAAATGGACACCATGCGTAATACCCACCTCCACGTCAGAGCCACCCAAATAAAATTCACCTTTGGGGTAACACATAGGCGCACTTCCATCACAACAACCGCCTGATTGATGAAATATGATTTCACCATATTTTTCTTTTAAAGAATCAATCAGCTTGTTTGCGGCTTCTGTTGTATCTATGCGTGTAAAAGTTTTTTCCATAAAAAAGAAAGGCAAGACTTAAAGCCTTGCCTTTAGTTTTAGTTAAATTGAATCTTAAAAGAAACCAAGTTTATTTTCACTATAGCTCACTAAAAGATTCTTTGTTTGTTGGTAATGATCAAGCATCATCTTATGTGTTTCGCGACCGATACCTGATTGTTTATAACCACCAAATGCTGCATGAGCAGGATAAGCATGGTAGCAATTAGTCCATACACGTCCTGCTTGAATGCCTTTGCCCATCCTAAATGCGCGATTGCCGTTACGAGACCATACACCTGAGCCTAAGCCATAAAGCGTATCGTTTGCGATTTCAAGTGCTTCATCTTCATCTTTAAATGTTGTTACTGAAACGACAGGTCCAAAAATTTCCTCTTGGAAAATACGCATTTTGTTATGGCCTTTGAATACAGTAGGCTCAATGTAATAACCATCTGCTAACTCACCACTTAATTTTTTGCGGTTTCCACCAATGAGGACTTGAGCACCCTCTTCTTGACCAATTTTCATATAAGACATAATTTTTTCAACTTGCTCACTTGATGCCTGAGCGCCGATCATGGTTGTCATATCAAGGGGATTGTCTTGTTTGATTGCTGCAACACGTTTAAGTGCACGTTCCATAAATTTATCGTATATAGATTCTTGGATCAGTGCGCGTGAAGGGCAAGTACATACTTCGCCTTGGTTAAGTGCAAATAATGTGAAGCCTTCAAGAGCTTTATCAAAGAAGTTGTCATCTTTATCCATCACATCTTCAAAGAAAATGTTAGGTGATTTACCCCCAAGCTCCAATGTGACAGGAATAAGATTTTGTGAGGCATATTGCATGATTAAGCGACCTGTTGATGTTTCACCGGTGAATGCAATTTTTGCAATACGAGGTGAACTTGCAAGTGGCTTACCAGCTTCTAATCCGAAACCATTTACAATATTTAATACGCCAGGTGGAAGGAGATGACCCACAAGCTCAACAACGACTAGCAATGACACAGGTGTTTGTTCTGCAGGTTTTAACACAACGCAATTTCCAGCAGCAATTGCAGGTGCTAATTTCCATGCTGCCATAAGAATAGGAAAGTTCCATGGAATGATTTGTCCAACAACACCAAGGGGCTCATGGAAGTGATAAGCCATAGTGTCGTGATCAATTTCACCGATGCTACCTTCTTGTGCTCTGACGCAGCTTGCAAAATATCTAAAGTGATCAATCGCTAAAGGAATATCAGCATATGTGGTTTCACGAAGCGGCTTGCCATTATCAATCGTTTCCACGATCGCAATCGTTGAAAGATTTTTTTCCATAATGTCAGCCATTTGCATGAGGAGATTAGCGCGCTCAGTAGGGCTCTTTTTAGCCCAGCCATCTTTCGCTGCGTGCGCTGCATCTAATGCAAGATTTATGTCTTTTTCATTTGATCTTGCAACTTCGCAGAATACTTTACCTGTAACAGGCGAAATATTTTCAAAATATTTACCATCCACTGGAGGCACAAATTTTCCACCAATGTAATTGTCATATTTGGCCTTGAAAGGATGTTTCACCCCAAGATTATTCAATGTTTCTAAGCCCATAAATTACCCCTAAGTTGATAATTAATTAATAAAATATATTATATATATTAATAAGTTATGAAATTATTAAAACGGATATACAGCAATAGATGTATGGTAAATAAATTCAATAGATCAACCTTAATACGAGTATCAACTTTAATCAAGTGAGAAAAGATGATTCTTAATGTAACTGACCCTTAAGTTATAATTTCGTCTCTTTTGGAAGGGTGGATGAGTGGTTTAAGTCGCACGCCTGGAAAGCGTGTTTAGGTGAATAACCTAACGCGGGTTCGAATCCCGCCCCTTCCGCCATAATCTACTGATTTATCTTTTAAAGATGAATGTATTGGCTTTATACTAGAGCTTCTCACCCATTTAATTTTTTTAAGCCCGTTTACATACAATGATTGATGATTACAGAAAAGAAGCTGCTGATCGTTTAAAAGAGGGTCTGCCGCCTCTTCCTCTGACGGCTAAGCAAACCGCAGAACTCATAACATTACTTAAATCACCTCATATTAAAGATACCGAAGCGTTGATGGAATTATTTTGTCATCGCGCCCCATCAGGTGTGGATCAAGCTGCATATATAAAAGCTGCTTACCTCACAGATATTGCTAAGGGCATTGAAAAATCTTCAATCATTTCACCTAAATATGCAATTGAATTATTAGGAACGATGGTCGGTGGCTATAACGTTCAATCACTTATATCACTTCTAGATTCAGATCTTGCTGATGAAGTCGTTAAAGTTCTATCTCATATTATTTTAATTTTTGATGCATTTCATGATGTAAGTGAAAAAGTAAAGTCAGGTAATAAAGCCGCAATGAGATTAATGGAGTCATGGGCAAATGGTGATTGGTTTTTAAAAAAACCAGCATTACCAAAAGAAATTAAAGCATTAGTTTTTAAAGTGGATGGCGAAACAAATACTGATGATTTGTCGCCAGCGCAAGAAGCTTGGTCAAGATCAGATATTCCATTGCATGCAAAAGCCATGTTAACTAATAAAATGCCGAATGGTATTCAAACGATTCAAGAATTAAAATTAAAGCAATTACCCATTGCTTATGTAGGTGATGTTGTCGGCACCGGTTCATCAAGAAAGTCAGCCATTAATTCTGTCCAATGGCACATGGGAAATGATATTCCTTATATTCCAAACAAAAGAACAGGTGGAATTATATTGGGTAGTAAAATTGCACCCATATTTTTTAATACAGCAGAAGACTCAGGTGCACTTCCCATTGAATGTGATGTCAGTCAAATGAAAACTGGCGATGAAATTATTATTAGACCGTTTGAGGGTAGTATTTTAAATAGCAAAAATGAATTGATTGCTTCATTCAATTTAACTCCATTTACGCTTGCGGACGAATATCGTGCAGGTGGAAGAATACCCCTTATTATTGGTCGTGGACTCACATCTAAGGCCAGAGAGTTTTTAGAATTACCTCGTAGTACTTTATTCTTAACTCCTGCTCCAGCGGCTTCTTCTAAAAAAGGATTTACGCTTGCACAGAAAATGGTAGGACGTGCCTGTGGATTACCCGATGGTGTTGGTGTAAGGCCTGGAACATATTGCGAACCTAAAGTCACATCAGTGGGTTCTCAAGATACAACGGGTGCTATGACAAGAGATGAACTAAAAGAATTGGCTTGTCTCGGATTTAATGCTGATTTAGTGATGCAAAGTTTTTGCCACACAGCAGCTTATCCAAAGCCAGTAGATCTTAAATTGCAACATGAATTGCCTGAGTTTATGTCAAGTCGAGGCGGTGTAATATTAAGGCCCGGGGATGGCATTATTCACTCTTGGCTCAATCGTCTTTTACTTCCAGATACCGTGGGAACAGGCGGTGATTCACATACGCGCTTTCCTATTGGTATTTCATTTCCAGCAGGCTCTGGACTCGTAGCCTTTGCTTCAGCTATAGGCGCTATGCCTATTGATATGCCGGAGTCTGTTTTAGTGAGATTTAAGGGCAGGATGCAGCCTGGTATCACATTAAGAGATCTTGTGAATGCAATACCTTATGTAGCGATTAAAAATGGAGACCTTACAGTAGCAAAACAAAATAAAAAAAATATTTTTAATGGTCGCATTTTAGAAATTGAAGGGTTGCCTGATCTAAAAATTGAACAAGCATTTGAATTTGCTGATGCATCGGCTGAAAGATCTGCAAATGGATGTACGGTAAAGCTTAACAAAGAACCGATCATTGAATATATCAAATCTAATATTGCACTTATTAAAAATTTAGTTGATAACAATTATGAAGATAAAAGAACATTATTGCGTCGCATGAAAGCCATGGAGGATTGGTTAAATAATCCAGCATTATTAGAAGCTGATCATGATGCAGAGTACGCAAGTATCATTGAAATTAATCTTGATGAAATTAAAGAACCATTAATTGCATGTCCAAATGATCCAGATAACATTAAGACCTTGTCTGAGATTGCAGGTAATAAAATTAATGAGGTGTTCATTGGCAGTTGTATGACTAATATTGGACATTATCGAGCAGCAGCTAAAGTGCTTGAAGATACAGATAAAATCCCAACACGATTATGGATCGTACCTCCCACTCGAATGGATGAAACAGAGCTTAAGAAAGAGGGCGTCTATTCAGTTTTTAATAAAGTGGGCGCTAGGACAGAAGTCCCTGGATGTTCTCTTTGTATGGGTAATCAAGCCAGAGTTGAAGATGCAGCCCATGTTTTTTCTACAAGTACTCGAAATTTTGATAATCGTATGGGCAAAGATGCTCAAGTTTATTTGGGCTCTGCAGAGCTCGCAGCAGTTTGCGCAACTTTAGGAAAGATTCCAACGCTTACTGAATATCTTGCAATTGGTAATCAAAAACTTTCAAAAGATTTAGATTCAATTTATCGATATTTAAATTTTGATCAAATCTCAGAATATAAGCCCAAAAAAATTATTGAAATTAATGAAATTTAAAAGACAGTGACTTTAATCAAAAAAGGAGATTTTATTCAAAGCATCACTGATGCTCTTCAATTTATTTCTTATTACCACTCAGAGGATTTTATCTCTTCGATGCGCGAGGCGTATAAAAAAGAACAATCTATTCCTGCCAAAGATGCAATATTTCAAATTTTAACAAGCTCCAAAATGAGCGCATTGGGGCAAAGACCTCTATGTCAGGATACAGGTATTGTCATTGCTTTTATAGAAATAGGGATGGATGTGACATGGTTATCTGATCTCTCAATTGAAGAAATGGTGAATGAGGGTGTGAAGGGTGCTTATACAAATAAAGACAATCCACTTCGACCATCAATGGTGTCTGATCCTGCAGGTCAGAGACAAAATACAAAAGACAATACACCTGCCATTACACATGTAAAAATAATTAAAGGTGACAAAGTGAGTGTATCTATTAGTGCCAAGGGTGGGGGGTCAGAAAATAAAGCACAATTTACGACACTGAATCCTTCCGATAGCATTGTAGATTGGGTTCTTAAAGTCATTCCAGAAATGGGTGCTGGCTGGTGTCCTCCAGGTGTCATTGGTATCGGTATTGGTGGGTCATCTGAAAAAGCAATGTTAATGGCTAAGGAGTCATTAATGTTACCAATCGACATCCATGCGCTTCTTGAGCGAGGAGCAAAAAATAAAAAAGAAGAGCTACGAATTGAGCTCTATAACAAAATTAATCAACTTGGTATAGGCGCTCAAGGGTTTGGTGGGTTAACAACAGTGCTTGATGTCAAAATTATGGACTATCCTTGCCATGCAGCGTCTCTGCCTGTTGCGCTTATTCCTAATTGTGCAGCAACACGACATGCCCATTTTATTTTGGATGGGAGTGGCCCAGCATATTTTAAAATACCAAATCTAGATGCATGGCCCTCAGATACGTGGTCTCCCCAAAAAGATGCTAAAAGAGTTAATCTTAATTCGATAAATAAAGAATTAATTAAAGACTGGAAAGTGGGAGATTTGCTTTTATTATCTGGAAAATTAATTACCGCAAGAGATAGTGCTCATAAAAAAATTGCTAATCTTTTAAAAAGAGGAGAAACTTTACCTACGGAAATTAATTTTAAAGATAAGTTTATTTATTATGTAGGTCCGGTAAATGCAGTTCATAACGAAGTAATTGGCCCTGCTGGACCCACAACCGCCAACCGGATGGATCAATTCTTGGAAATGACGCTTGGTAAACTAGGGATTCTGGGAACGATCGGAAAGGCGGAGCGTGGAGAAGAAGCAATTAAGATCATTAAAAAATATGAATCTGTTTATTTAAGCGCAGTTGGTGGCGCAGCTTATCTGGTTTCCAAGGCTATTACTTCATCCAAAATTATTGCTTTTCCTGAACTTGGCATGGAGGCTATGTATGAATTTGAAGTCAATGATATGCCAGTGATGGTTTCTACTGATGCACAAGGACATTCAATTTATTCTGAATCTCAGGCCCGATGGAAAAACAAATCTATACCCATCAGCTCTTTTTGAATAAATTTTAGTCAAGTATTTGGCAAAAAGAGCCTTCTATACCCTGCGATGTTATGTCATCTCGTTGAAGATTGATATCAGAATCATTTTTAATTTGCTTATCAAGTTCTAGTAAAAGTTTATTATAGAGTTTCTTGATAGGTATTTCATACAAAATATTAACTCTCCCAATTAGTTCATCTTCTACTTTTATTTTCTTGATGGGCTTCCCATCTTGATTGTAGATTTTAGCTGTGAGCGTGCCGTAAAAAGTTGTCATTAATGGATTATAAAATACGTAGGGATCAACAGAGACCACTAGATTTCCGTAGTTACCTTTTTCGCATAAAGCACTATTGGGAAGCGCTGTTGAGGCTGCTTTTTTTAAAAGTGAGCCCTGTTCAGCCCAATATCCCCTATATTGGTAATTATTTAAATGAATTGGATGCTTATCAAACCTATCATTAATGTGCAACAAATAATCGTAATTCGTATTGGCTTTAACTTCAGATGTAAAGTATTGCGAGACCAAAGCAAAGAAAATTGAAAAAATCACTAAAATTTTTAACATTATTAAGGTATAGTTATAATAAGAATTAAATAGATATTTATTTATGAGATTAGTTTCATGAAAGTTTTTTTATTTTTATTTTTTTGGATGTTACCAGCCATGACTTATGCCGCCTGTTCCTCTTTATATAATCATCAGTTTGATACGCTGCAGGGTGACAAAATTAATTTATGTGATTATCAATCAAAGCCTATTTTGGCGGTGAATACCGCAAGTAAGTGTGGATTTACTCCACAATTTAATGCGCTCGAAGCGCTTTATAAGAAATATCAGGATAAAGGTTTATTAGTGATTGGCTTTCCTTCAAATGACTTTAATCAAGAATTAAGTACTGATAAAGAAGTGCGGGATTTCTGTAAGTTAACATACGCAGTTGATTTTCCCATGACAACTAAATCAAGTGTTACCGGCAAGAATGCGAATCCCTTTTATCAAGAGTTGATTAAAACGTCAGGTCAAATGCCTAAGTGGAATTTTTTTAAATATTTAATACTACCTCAAGGAAAAAAAGTATACGCATTTACAAGTGATGTCACACCTGACTCACCAGCAATTTTAGACAAAATTAAAACAGAATTAAATTAATATTTATTGAGTATTAGGCTGACGAATTTTTTGTAAGATAATTGCCGAGAGCTCTTCAACGGAACGTGCAGTTGAGTCGACCCAAGGAATTCCGACTCTTTTCATAAGATTTTCACTTTCTGTAATTTCTTTCCTGCAGTTTTCAATTGATGCGTAAGCACTATTTGGTCGTCTTTGGCTTCGAAGGCTTCTTAAGCGATCTGCTTGTATGGTTAATCCGAAAATTTTATCAATATATCCTTCTAGAATAGTTGGCAGAGCTTTTCTTTCAAAATCTTCCGGCGTTAATGGATAGTTAGCAGCTTTAATACCAAATTGCATCGCAAGATAAATACTTGTTGGTGTTTTTCCTGATCGAGATACACCCACCAAAATCACATCTGCTTGATTTAGTCCGTTGTGCGTCATCCCGTCATCATGGCCTAATGCAAAATTAATCGCTTCCATTCTATCTGAATAATTAGTACCCGATATACTATGAGCAACACCGGGACGTGTAAGAGGCTTTTCTTTTAATTCAACACCTAGCGGATCAATGAATGAATCAAAAAGATCAATGTAATAAGCATCAACCTCTTTAAGTTCTGCACGAAGTTTCGGATTACCAATGGACATAATAACAATTGGTCTTATGTTATTTTCCATTTTTGCATTCACAATACGTTTTTGGGCATCATCCACTTTTGTATCGGAATCGGTAAATGGAATTCTGATTTGGGTAAATTGCGTATCTGGGAAGTGAGCTAAAAGTTGGCCTAATGCACCAGCAGTAATACCTGTTCCATCAGAGATAAAGAACGCTGTTCTTTTTTGTTGTGCCATTATTTTTGGCTAATACGCTTCCAAGTATTAACTACAGTATCAGGATTAAGTGACATTGATGAAATACCTCCTTTCACTAACCATTCAGCAAAGTCAGGGTGATCTGATGGGCCTTGCCCACAAATGCCAATATATTTTTTTGTTTTCTTGGCTGCAGTAATTGCCATTTCTATAAGTGCTTTCACAGCATCATTTCTTTCATCAAAATTATCTGCCAAAATGCCTGAGTCACGATCAGTACCCAGCGTAAGTTGTGTTAAATCATTTGATCCAATCGAAAATCCATCGAAGTAATCAAGAAATGCTTCAGCTAAGATTGCATTTGATGGCACTTCACACATCATAATCAAGCGAAGTCCATAGTCGCCACGTTTAAGCCCGTTAGCCGCCATAATGGTTGTCACTTCTTTTGCTTCGTCTAGGGTTCTAACAAATGGAATCATAATTTCTACATTCGTTAAACCAAAAGTTTCTCTTACTTTTTTCATGGCTTGGCATTCCATGACAAAACATTCTTTAAAGTCTTCTGACATGTAGCGCGCTGCACCTCTAAATCCAATCATTGGATTTTCTTCATCAGGTTCGTAGATGTCTCCACCAACTAACTTTTTATATTCATTAGATTTAAAATCAGAAGTTCTTACAATGACTGGTTTTGGGTAAAATGCTGCCGCAATGGTTGCAACGCCCTCAGCCACTTTCTCAATATAAAATTGTTTGGGGTTAGGATAACCACGTGCGCGATGTGTAATTTGTTTTTGTATATCTTGTGGCATCGCTGAATAATTTAATATGGCTTTCGGATGAATGCCGATCATATTATTGATGACAAATTCGAGACGCGCTAAGCCTACACCATCATTTGGAATTTGTGCAAACGTAAATGCCATATCAGGGTTACCAACGTTCATCATGATTTTTACCGGCGGTGTCGGAAGGACAGTTTCTTTTTCCGTATTAACTTCGTATTCAAGTGCACCATGAAAAACAAGACCAGTTTCACCCTCTGAACAACAAACAGTTACCATATCTCCATCTTGTAAAAGTGTAGTGGCATTCACACTACCTACAATCGCAGGAATACCAAGTTCTCGCGCAATGATGGCAGCATGACATGTTCGACCACCGCGGTTCGTAACAAGTGCTGATGCTCTTTTCATCACTGGTTCCCAGTTAGGGTCAGTCATGTCTGCAACCAAGACATCACCAGGTTGAACCGCATGCATTTCGGAAGGATCTTTTACAATACGAACTGGACCGACACCAATTTTTTGGGTCACTGCGCGTCCAGCTACAATCGCTTTACCACTTCCTTTTAATTTAAAAATTTCAACTGCATTATTTGATTGCGATTTAACAGTCTCAGGCCTTGCTTGGAGAATATAAATTTTTCCGTCTAAACCATTTTTACCCCATTCAATATCCATAGGACATCCATAGTGTGATTCAATAGTTTCAGCATATTGAGCAAGTTCTAAAATGTCTTCATCGTTGAGGCTAAATGAATCGCTTTCTTTGGGACTAACATCAATGGTGTGTGTGCTTTTTCCAGCTTGTGTAGCATCACTAAAGACCATTTTAATTTTTTTGGATCCAATCGATCTTCTAACGATCGCAGGCTTTCCTTCTTTTAAAAGAGGCTTAAAAACATAGAATTCATCTGGGTTCACAGCGCCTTGAACCACCGTCTCACCTAAGCCATAAGAGGCAGTGATAAATACCACATCTTTAAATCCTGATTCAGTGTCGATCGTAAACATCACACCGGAACAGCCAATGTCACTTCTTACCATTTGTTGAACACCTGCTGAAATCGCAACATCAGCGTGTACAAAACCCTTGTGCACGCGATAAGAAATAGCGCGGTCGTTATAAAGCGATGCGAATACTTCTTTGATTGCATGCTTAATATTTTCAATGCCATGAATATTTAAAAAGCTTTCTTGCTGACCTGCAAAAGAAGCATCAGGTAAGTCTTCTGCAGTAGCAGAAGATCTAACCGCAAAAGTAGTGCCCTCAGCAGAGTTCTTTGTGAGTCGCGTGTAATTTTCCTCAATAGCTTTTTCTAAAGAATAAGGGAAGGGGGTATCAGTAATCCATTGTCTAATTTTTTTACCGCTGACAGCTAGGGCATCCGTAACATCTGTATTTAATGTTTTTAGTTCATCAGCAATTTTATCGTCAAGTTTATTGTGAGCTAAAAATTCTCTAAATGCCAATGCTGTCGTTGCAAAGCCCCTAGGGACTCTGACACCTTTTGCATTAAGCTGTGAAATCATTTCACCTAATGACGCATTCTTTCCTCCCACAGAACCAACATCTGTATTTCGAAGATTTTCTAATGGAATAATATGTGATGACATAAAGGCCTTTAGGTTAATAACTTGAAGAATTTAAGAATTCAATCTTTAGTAATGGGTTTCACGACAAAGATGGTTAAAAATCTTTAAAATGAGATGCCATAAAAAGACGTCATTTTGCCAAATTAACCTCTTATTGTCATCTAAATCCTTAGCCTAAAGATTTAGTGAAATGGGTTGAGAGTGATGTGATTTCCTAATGAGACACAAAAAAGAAATGAGATTAAATAATATGCTCATAATTGTAGCTAAAATGTATCTAAAATTAATTAAAATCTGTTAAGTACAGATAATTACAAATTTTACTTATTATTATTTAAGTATATTTGAAAGGTGTGTTGAAATTACACCTAAAAATTTTTATCCATAAAACATATGTTGAATCTGCTAGATTACGTATCAATTCATATATAATTTTAGATCTGATTTCAAAGACATCATTTTTTGGAGATTTACAGCAATGGCAACCTTATTAGAACAACTAAAAGGCATGACAACAATAGTTGCAGATACAGGTGACGTGGAAGCAATAAAAACAGTAAAGCCTGTTGACGCAACAACAAATCCATCCTTACTTTTGAAAGCAAGTACCCTTCCTCAATGCGAGCCCATGATTAAAGAAGCGATTACTTATGCAAAATCGAAAAGTAGCAACAAATCGCATCAAATTGAGGATGCAGCTGACAAGTTGGCTGTGCTTGTGGGTCTGGAAATTCTAAAACATATCCCTGGTCGTATTTCAACTGAAGTGGATGCTCGCTTGTCTTTCAATATTGATGCGATGGTTAAAAAAGGACGTAAATTAATTGCTCTTTATGAAGAAGCGGGCGTTCAAAAAGATCGCGTGCTTATTAAATTAGCTTCAACATGGGAAGGCATTAAAGCAGGTGAAATTTTAGAAAAAGAAAATATTAACTGTAACTTAACGCTTCTTTTTGGTTTTGGCCAAGCCCGTGCTTGCGCTGAAGCAGGAGTATTCCTTATTTCGCCATTCGTAGGTCGTATCCTTGATTGGTATAAAGCTAAAACAGGGAATACCTACTCATCTGATGAAGATCCTGGCGTGTTATCTGTGCGCAAGATTTATGCTTACTACAAAGAACATGGATACAAAACAGTTGTGATGGGCGCCTCATTTAGAAATATTGGAGAAATTACAGCCTTAGCAGGTTGTGATCGTCTAACGATCGCTCCAAATCTTCTTCAAGAACTTGAAGCAACCCAAGGTGACTTACCGCGCGTTCTTAAAGATGGTGGGGCTACAAAAGCAGCCCCTGCTAAGATGACTGAGGATGAATTCCGTTTCTCATTGAATGAAGATGCGATGGCAACTGAAAAACTTGCAGAGGGTATTCGAGGTTTCGTAGTCGATCAAAACAAACTCGAAACAGCGCTTAACGAGAAGCTATAAATCTTTTCTTGTCACAAAACTGATAAGAAATGATTATTAAATCACGAGGCTAAGGATTGACATAAGACCAATAGCTCTATACTATTAAAGGTCTGCTTCATGAAGTTCAAACTTCTTTTTAGCAACGAACAACTTTAGAAAACTTGTAATAAATACGGAGAAAAAACCATGGCTTTAACACAAATGGCATTAGATTCATTAGATTTTGACGCAACAGTTGCATTAGCAACGAAAGTTGCTCCGCACGTGGACATTCTTGAAATTGGCACACCATGCATTAAGCATAATGGTATTAAGCTTCTTGAAACATTAAAAAATAAATTTCCTAAGAACAAGATTCTTGTTGATTTGAAGACCATGGATGCTGGAGAGTACGAGGCAGAACCTTTTTATAAAGCTGGCGCTGATATTTGTACAGTGCTCGGTGCCTCCGGAATTGCCACAATCAAGGGCGTTGTTGCTGCTGCAAAAAAATATGGCAAAGAAGTTCAGGTGGATATGATTAATGTTCCAAATAAAGAAGCATTAGCAAAAGAGTGTGTTGCTGCTGGTGCACATATCATTGGTGTCCATACTGGTCTCGATGCTCAAGCTGCTGGCCACACACCATTTGCTGACTTAGCTGCAATTGCTGCACTTAAAACAGGTGCTAAGATTTCAGTGGCTGGTGGTGTTAAAGCTGCTACTACTAAGCAAGTTAAAGATGCTGGCGCATCAATTATTGTGGCTGGTGCTGCAATTTACGGTGCTCCTGATCCAGCGGCGGCTGCTGCAGAAATCACAAAAATTGCTCATGGATAATTGTTAAGAAACAATTATTAATGAACTGAATTAAATCCCGACTTAGTAATGAGTCGGGATTTTTTTTATAGTTTTTTATTTTTAAATAAAAGGGTTAAATATGCATCAAAAATTATTATTAGATAAAATCTCAAGCGTTTTATCAGTGACCGAACAAAGCAATGCACCTAAACTTCTTAAGCTTGTTGATGAGGCAGGCCGTATTTTCGTTGGTGGTGCTGGACGATCAGGACTTGTTTCACGTTTTTTTGCAATGCGTCTCGTGCATAGCGGCTATCAAGTGAATATGGTGGGTGAAATTGTGACGCCAGCTATTAAATCTGGAGATTTATTTTTAGTGATTTCAGGTTCGGGCGGCACAAAAACACTTCTACCACTTCTCGAAACAGCCAAATCAAAAGGTGCAAAAATTGTTGTAATCTCCATGAAAAATAAATCACCTATGTCTGACATGGCTGATTTAACTATTCAAATTGGTAATGATGATTCTTTCGGCCTCACTAAAGGTATGCCTATGGGTACCACATTCGAATTATCTACTTTAATCTATTTAGAAGCAGTGATTTCGGAATTGATTCATGCTAAAGGATTAACAGAAGAGGGTATGCGAGCTATTCACGCAAATCTTGAGTAAGGTCAATAAATTAGAGCTCGAAAATGCTGTTAAATAAATAGTCATTCATAGCTTTAGTTAATAATTAAGGGCGCTTTAAGCGCCCTTAATTATTTAATCAGCTTATAATTTACATTTATAAGCTTAGGTATCAACACCTTTTGAATAATACACACCTCATTCCCTTGCCATACGTGCCAGATAGCTCTATTTATTTTGAGGCTATTGCTAATGACCCATGGTCTTTCTATTTGGATAGTGGAATCCAAAATGGCTTAGATGAAAATATTTCTGAGAAATCTAGATACGACATTATAGTAAGCCAACCATTTATTAAAATAATTGCAGATGACTTTAGCGTTAGTATTGAGGAAAATAATCTCAAAAAAATTACAAAAGGTAACCCTTTTGATATTTTAGAAGAAATTCTTTCAGGTTTTGATATTCAAGAAACATCCTTGCCATTCACAGGCGGAGCTTTAGGATATTTTTCGTATGAATTAGGTCAGTCAATCTTTCAGAATAAAAAAGAACACATTGGCATACCTTTGATGATGGTCGGCATTTATGACTGGGCTTTGATTGTAGACCATCAAGACAAAAAAGCGTATCTTGTATCCCACCTTGTAAATAAAGATACAAAAGATTATTTAACTAGACTTAGCATAAAAATAAAAAGCGTAAAACCAAATAATCAATCTTTTAAAATTAATTCAACAATTAGATCGCTATTAAATTTTGAAGCGTATGATTTTATTGTTAATAAAATTTTATCTTTCATTAAAGAAGGGGATGTTTATCAAATAAATATCTCTAATAAATATATTGTCTCTTGTGAAGGTGACAGTTGGGTTGGATATAAGAAATTAAGAGAGATTAATCGCGCTCCTTTTATGGCTTATATTCACTTTGATGATTTTGATATTTTATGTGGATCACCAGAAAGATTTATTCAATCTCACAATAGACACATAGAAACGAGACCAATCAAAGGAACTGAGCCAAGAGATAGCAACCCTCAAAAAGATAGGGAAAATGCTGAAAAATTACTTACAAGTGAAAAAGATCGGGCAGAAAATCTAATGATTGTCGATTTACTTCGCAACGATTTAAGTAAAAATTGTATTCCAGGAAGTATTAAGGTGAAAGCACTTTGCGAACTCAAGTCATATAGTAATGTTCATCACCTAGAAAGTGTTATTGAAGGAACGTTAAAACCTAATTCGACATTAACAAAATTACTTAAAGACTCTTTTCCAGGCGGATCAATTACTGGTACACCCAAAATTAGATCCATGGAGATTATCGGCGACTTAGAACCACATAGACGAGATGTCTACTGTGGCTCAATTGGATATATTGGTTTCAATCATAATATGGATACTAACATTGCAATTAGAACCATAATCAGAAAAGATAATACGCTTCATTTTTATTCAGGCGGCGGTATCGTTGCTCAGTCAAAGGCCAAAAATGAATTTGATGAGATTGCATTTAAAGCGTCTAACATTCGGAAATGGATTAACTTCTTTAAAAAAGATTAAATTAATCTCTTTTTACAAATTTGCCAAAATGTAACATGATACTGGGTAATATTAATAAGTTTAAAATGGTCGATGTTACAAGTCCTCCAACAATGATGGTAGCCATAGGCCCTTCAATTTCCTTTCCGGGTTGGCCACTTCCTAATGCTAGAGGAAGTAAGCCCAAAGCGGTCACAATAGCTGTCATTAAAATTGAGGGCAATCTCTCCGAGGCCCCTTTAATACAAGTCTCTAGATTCCAATGGTAACCTTCAATTTCGATAAGATGTTGATAGTGTGAGATTAGCATAATAGAATTTCTTAAAGTAATTCCGAAAAGTGTTACGAATCCTACAAGCGAACCAATAGAAATCCACCCTGCATTAAAAGTAACAGCAAAAACACCCCCGATAAGTGCAAAAGGGAGATTAAAAAGTGTAAGCAATAGATTTCTTAAGTTGCCAAAAGCTACATAAAGCATTAGCAAGATACCTGCACCTGCAATAATTGAATGAACAATTAACTCTTCTTGTGATTTGGCATTTGCCTCGGCCGCCCCTGTAATTTCAAAATAATTTCCTTGATTTAATTTAAGTGCATTTAGTTTATTTTTTAGATCACTATTAAAATCATTAATATCTCGCTCATCAATATCAGCTGTAATGGCCTGAATACGTTTACCTCCTTGATGAAGAATTTTAGATCTCCCATTTTCTTGCGCGATATAGGCGACTTGACCCAGTTGAACTATTCTTCCATCAGCTCCCATAATTGGGAGCTTTTGAATGTCTGTAATATCATCACGAAAATTTTTATTTAAAATGACAGAAATATTGACTTTAAAATTTCCTTCGTAAACTAGGGCTACTGGAAGACCTTCAAAAGCAGTTCGAATAACATTCAATAAATCAGTTTTTTGGATACCCCATTGACTGAGTTTCTCAGATAATAAATGTATAGTAATTTGTGGAGTGCCTGCAGGCGAGACAATATTAATATTTTTAACACCTTTAATAGATGCGAGTGCTGAAGATATTTTTTGAGTATCTTGATCGATACTATCAAGATTGGTCCCAAAAATATTGATTACTACGGAGGAGTAGTATCCTGAAATTGTCTCTTCGATACGTTCAGTTAAAAAAGTGTTGATCGCAAAATTTAAGCCCACATAATTATTATTTTGGGTTAAATTTTCAATTTTCTTTAAAATTCGATTTTGGGTTGGACCATCTGACTCCTTCAGTTCTATTTCAAATTCACTATAGTGAGTTCCAAAAGTATCAGCACCCATGGGCGACCTACCTACCCATTGTGCAACAGACTTTACTCCTGGAATATTTCGAATTTTTAAACTAATTTCATCACCTACGCGAAGCATTTCTCTTTCTGAAGTTCCAGGAAGAGATGTCATATGCATAATAAAATGTCCCTCATGAAGGGGGGGAATAAATTGTGTTTTAAATAATGGAATAAGTGAAAATCCAATTAAGATAAAAGTAAAGGTGAATAATGTAATGGCAGTCGATTTTTTTTCAATTAAATATAAAAGTTTAATGTATTTATTTTTTATGAAGGTCATTATTGGAGATTCGGACGATTTGAAATTTAATTTACCAAGAAGTAGATAAGATAATGCTGGTGTTACAGTTAATGCGACTATAAGTGAAGCTAAGATTGAAAAAATATAAGCTATACCCAAAGGCCCAAAAAGCTTTCCTGCTACACCATTTAATGTGAGTAAGGGAAGAAAAACGGTAACTACGATCATTGTGGCATATACAACGGAACTTCTTACTTCCATAGATGCGTCGTAAACAACTTTGACAATAGACTCAGGATTTTTTAATTTATTGTTTTCTTTTAGTCGCCTAAAAATATTTTCAGAATCAATTATGGCATCATCAACAACTTCTCCCAAAGCAATGGCAAGGCCACTTAAAACCATAATATTTAGTCCCAGATTAAAATAGCTTAATACTATAATTGCTGTAAGCAGAGAAAGAGGAATAGCAGTTACCGAAATAAAGGCTGTTCTAAAATTAAAAAGAAATAAAAATAACACTACAATGACAAGTAATGAACCAATTAATATATCAAATCGTACGCCTTTAATTGAGACATCAATAAAATTTGCAGGTCTAAATAGTTCAGGGTTAATTTTGATTTCTTGTTGAAGAAGTGTTTGATTCAGGTCTTTTAACGCTGATTCAATAAGTTGTGTCAGTTTGTATGTATTCGAACCTAATTGACCTTGAACTGATAAATAAACTCCTTCGACACCATTTATTGATGCAGCGCTTATAGTGGGGAGTGATCCCTCTGTAATTTCAGCTAAATCTTTAAGATAGATAATTTGATTTTTATTATTAATGAGCGATGTCTTGCCAATATCTGCTAGAGATTTTGATTGACCTTCAGTATTAATAATAATTCTTTGATTGTTATTCTCAATAAAACCAGCGCCTCTAACACCGGACGATTTACTAGCAGCAGTAATAATTTGTTCAATTGAAATATTAGATTGAATTAATTTTTCAGGTTGAATTTCAATTTGATACTGTTTAATTTTTCCACCAAAGACATTTACATCGGCAACACCAGGAATTGATAAAAGATGCGGAATAATAAGGCGATCAACAACCGTTCTTATTTCTGCTAAGGATTTTGTTTTAGATGTAATACCAATACCTAAAACTGAAGATGCCGCAGAGGTTAAAGGTGTAATCTTTGGAGTAATACCTGGCGGCATTATACTTGTAATAGAGGCAAGTCTTTCTGAGATGACTTGCCTATTTCTAAAAATATCTGTGTGCTCATTAAAAATGATGGTAATGACAGATAAACCAGGTATGGATTGGGATCGTATTGTTTCAATACCAATTGTGCCCCCTAAGTTTTTCTCAATAGGAAGAGTGACGAGTGACTCAACGAGATCAGATGATAGACCAGGAGATTCGGTTTGAATAATGACTTGGTTTGGTGAGAACTCAGGAAAAACATTTAGGGGGCTTCTTGTGATCTGATAGAGTCCAAATATGATTGCAATCACTGCAAGTCCAATAATGACCCCAGTATATCTTATTGAAAATTTGACAATCGATGACATCATAATGATTTAATCATCATTTTCATTTTTGATCTGATACTTAAATTCTTCCGAGAGTAAAAGCTGAGCACCCTTAATTACAATCAAATCTTTTTCCTTGATGTGTTCCTCTTTAATAATCCAACCATTTGGACTTTCATTATCAGTTTCAATAACTTTTCGAACAAATTTATTTTCACCAGTTCTTAAATAAACCCAAGCTTGACCTGCATTCCAGATAACAGCCTCTTTTGGAATTGCTAAATATCTTTCTGAGTCTGAAGTTAAATTTTCCTGAACTAAATTTGCAATGACTTTGGAATCAATTCTTAATTTGTTGTTAAATATAATATAGAAGTACGTTTTCCCTTTTAAAGACTTATCAAGACTAGGGGCTTCTGCAAGGTAATTGGCTAAAAATTTTTCCTCAAGATTATCAATTAAGGCAAGACTAATATTTTTAGGCGGCTCATTGCTTGTATTTTCAGCTAAAGTGACTTTTACAATTCTTGCCTTATCTTCAAGGAGAAATTCAAATAATTCCTTATTTATACCTTTATCTATCATAGATAGGATTGTTTCACCCCATTGAGCTCTGATATTTTGTTTTATACCACTCACAAGTTCTTGAGTGGCATGAAGTTTTATTTTTGTATTTTCAAAGGTAACTCTCACTTCCTGTAATGCTTTATCTGAAACATTTTTATTATCATCATTAAGTAATTTAAATCTCTCATAATTCTTTTTATCTCTATCTAACTCATTTGTTAAAATGTTTATTTGATTTTTAATTTCATTGAATCTATTTCTTTGTTCAATCAAAATATCAATGTTTAGAACTGTTGCATAATTAGTGAGATTTTTTTTGTAAATAGAGCTTTGAACTGCTAGGGTTTTGATTCCACTATTTTTTTGTATTTCGGAACTGAGAGTTATAAAATTAATTCCATTGTTTGACTCTAATAATGATTGCGAGATTTTCGAAGTATTATTAGCTATCTTAGTATCATTAAATTCATCGCGCCCAAAGTATATTAATAACCACAATAAAATTAGGATGAGTAATACTTGAACGATAAGAAGTGCACTTAATTTATTCTTCATATTTTTTTAGCATTACCAAGTGGGACTTGCAAAAGGGATTCAAAATCAAACGCTAGTTTTAATAAAGCAATTTTATTTGTGTAAAATCTTCGTTTATATTGCATGGTTACTAATTTTTGTTGCGTTAATTCTATACGGTCTATTTCACCTTGACGAAACTTACTTTCAATTGATTTTTCATATTCAGCCGCAGAGGAGAAATCTTCAACATCTTTTCTAACCATGTTTTTAGCAATTGAATAATTATCACGTAATTTTGATATTTCATTCACAATAGAAGTCTGCATTTTTTCTATTTGTAATCCTTCAATATCTCTTAGATTTTTAGCTTCTTCAACTAAATATTTATTTTTTTCAATTGTTGGGATTATTGACGTGATGCCAAGTAGCCATCGACCTAATCCATAATCAAACATATACCCTGGTGAAAACCTAATATCAGGGTATTGATTTGCGATATTTAACTTTAATTGTGATTCTGAAACTGCATATTTTGCGAGAGCAATTCGTAAGTCAATACGATTAAATAAACCAAGGCTAATAATATCTTGTTGCTTATTTTCTTCATCAAGTATTGTATTAAAACTTTGTATTTGTTCGTCAAGATTTATTGTCGCTATTCTTATTGTATTTATTTTTTCTGGAGAAAGACCAATGATTGACGCTAACTTCGATTTTGTTTCATTGAATTGATACTGCTCTTCATTTAATTTTTGAATATTTTTATTAAGTTCAATTTGATTAAAATTACTATCGACCGAAGAGGTTAATCCTTGTGATTTTCTTTTTCTTACCATATTTAAAATTTCACTTTGAAACTTAATTTCATTCCTTAAAATTTGGAGATTAAGGAGATGTTGCTGATAGCGAATAAAATTAAAAGTTAGATCTGATTTAATATCCCATGCAAGCTTTCTAAGCTCAAGTCTCTTGACTAATGACTGATTGATAGCTTTTTCTTGTCGAATCTTTGCTTTATCAGCTGTCTCAAATAAGGTAGTTATATTCAAACCAATCGCATTTTTTGATTCGTCGAATGTGCCTGTAGTTTGTCTGCCAGTTTCAACTCCTAAGGAAGACGGTGCTTTAATTGGGGAAACTACTTCTTGAATTTTTGCTATATCCCATTCTTTTTTGGCAATTTCGATTTTGGGGTTAAAAAAGAGCGCGCATAGGGTTAGTTCTTTTAAACCCCATTCTTTGATAGGTAAGTGATCATCATTTATGCCTTGACTATTCAAAAAAGACCTAAATGAGGGAGATTCTGGATCTTTCTCGATAATTTGATCTATCATTTTCTCATTGTTTAGAGGCTTAGTTTCGTAGGTTTTAAAGCTACAATTGCTGAGAAATAGGGCTACTAAACCTGCCAAAAGCAACGAATTAAAAAACTGTAATTTAGATGCTTTGATTTTCAATTTATGTCGTAAAAGTCGGATTTAAACAGTTTGAAAGAAGTTACGACATCTTAAATCAAAATATCACTGTATTTCATTGATTCATTGAATTATTTCTTTTCGATAAAGACTAACTTGTTATAAAATAGGGCTAAATTTTTGTTATATATAACTTTTTTAATCATTGCGAGAGTGGCGGAATTGGTAGACGCACTGGATTTAGGTTCCAGCGCCGCAGGGCGTGAGAGTTCGAGTCTCTCCTTTCGCACCATCGATCCAAATTTTAGGGAATTTTAAGTATGGCTACAGCATTGGAAACATTAAGTAACTTGGAAAGACGTATTACGGTTAAAGTGCCTATTGAACCTCTTCAAAAAGAGATGTCTAGTCGTTTTCAACGTTTAACGCGAACAGCAAAGGTTCCTGGGTTTAGACCAGGCAAAGCACCGCTAAAAATGATTGAACAACAATATGGCCCTCAAATAAAAGAGGAAGTATTTGCTGAGGCGATTGAAACTTCTTTTGGCCAAGCTATTCAGGAAAATAAGTTACGTGTTGCTGGCATGCCGAATATTCAACATAAACCACTGAATCAAGTTCACGATGATTTTGAGTATACAGCGACATTTGAAGTTTTCCCTGAAGTTACTTTGTCTGATTTTAAAGCTGCCTCTGTTGAAAAGCCTGTGGCTCAAATTACTGACCAAGATGTTAACAAAACAATTGATGTTTTACTCAAACAGCGAGCACAATTTATTGAAACGAAAGAGGCCGCCGCTAAGGGTGATCGGCTCACTCTAACCCTTACCTCTTTTATCAACGATAAACAGGTTGAAACCACAGGTGACAAACCTATTCAAATTATCTTAGGCGATAATTCTCGAATTGCTATTTTTGACGATCATCTAGTTGGTGGTAAAGAAGGTGAGTCTAAAACATTCGAAGTGAACTATCCGGAAACACATAGCCCTAAAGAATTAGCAGGAAAAAAAGTTCAATACAACGTGAAATTTATTGTAATTGCAAAACCTAAACTGCCAGAAGTGAATGCCCAATTTGCACAATCCCTCGGAGTAGCAGACGGTGATGTGAATAAAATGCGAGAGGAAATCAAACAAAGCTTAGAGCAAGAATTAGATAAGAGAATAAAAATAAAATTAAAAGAGCAAGTCTTTAGTCATTTGTTAGATAGCTGTCAAGCAGATTTGCCTAAAGCGCTTATAAATGTTGAAATTAATCGTATGGCTCAGTCAACTTATGCAAATTTAAAACAACGTGGAGCTGATTTAAAACAATTCAAATTAGAGCCGTCAATGTTTGAAGAGCAAGCTAAAAAAACCTGCAAACTTAGATTAATATTAGCTGAGATTGTTGATAAAAATAATTTAAGAGCAACACCTGACCAAATCAAGGCTATGGTGAACGAATTTGCTCTTAATTTTGATGATACCGATGAGGCAGTGAAGTGGTTTTACTTAGAGCCATCTAGACTTGAAGAGCCAACAGCACTTGCAACAGAAACTAATGTGGTTGATTGGTTTATGAATCAATGCAAAGTACAAAATAAAAAAACAACGTTTGATGAACTTATGACTGGATCAGCTAAGACATAATTATGGCCTACACACCACCAAATAATTTAGGTTATGTGCCAATGGTTATTGAGCAAAGCGGTCGAGGCGAGCGCGCATATGATATATATTCTCGACTTTTAAGAGAGCGCGTGATCTTTCTGGTTGGGCCTGTCGATGATATGACAGCAAATGTAATTATTGCACAATTACTTTTTCTAGAAGCTGATAATCCTGACAAAGATATTTCCTTATATATTAATTCTCCAGGTGGTTCAGTTACTGCAGGAATGGCAATTTATGACACAATGCAATTCATCAAGCCTGATGTAAGTACCTTATGTATAGGGCAGGCAGCCAGTATGGGGGCATTATTGCTTGCTGCTGGAGAAAAAGGAAAACGTTTTTGTTTGCCTAATTCAAGAGTCATGATTCATCAGCCATTAGGCGGATTTCAAGGACAGGCGTCTGATATAGAAATTCATGCAAAAGAAATTTTATTTTTGAAAGAAAAACTAAATCAAATTCTAGCAGATCACACTGGTCAAACACTTAAAAAAATTGCAGCCGATACTGATAGAGATAACTTCCTGAGCGCTGAGCAATCAGTTGATTATGGTATGGTCGACCAAGTAATTTCAAAGAGATCACAAGTAGTTTAAAACTATATTATGGCAACGAAAAGCGATAACGAAAAATTACTTTATTGCTCCTTTTGTGGCAAAAGTCAACATGAAGTAAAAAAACTAATTGCAGGTCCTTCGGTATTTATATGCGATGAATGCGTTGATTTATGTAATGACATTATTAAAGAAGAAGTCAAAGGTGCATCAAAAGAGGTTAAAGATCATGATCAACTTCCTTCGCCGAAAGAAATTTGCGATCAACTCGATGAACATGTTATTGGTCAAACAAGCGCTAAGAAAAGTTTAGCTGTTGCTGTTTATAATCACTATAAAAGACTTAGGGATAGCAATTCTGAGTTAGATATTGAACATAAAGATGTTGAAATTTCAAAAAGTAATATTCTGCTAATAGGACCTACAGGCTCTGGAAAAACTCTACTAGCACAAACGCTTGCAAAATTACTTGATGTTCCTTTTGTGATGGCGGATGCTACAACACTTACTGAAGCGGGTTATGTTGGTGAAGATGTTGAAAACATTATGCAAAAATTACTGCAAAAATGTGATTACGATATTGAGAAAGCCCAAAGGGGCATTGTATATATTGATGAAGTTGACAAAATTTCTAGAAAATCTGAAAACCCCTCAATTACAAGAGATGTATCAGGTGAAGGCGTTCAGCAAGCACTTTTAAAACTAATTGAAGGTACTGTGGCTTCAGTTCCGCCTCAGGGTGGACGCAAACATCCAAATCAAGAATTTGTTCAGCTTGATACAACAAATATTTTATTTATTTGTGGTGGTGCTTTCGATGGCCTTGAGAAAATTATTAAACAAAGATCTGAAAAAGGCGGTATTGGTTTTGGGGCTCAATTAAATAGTAAGGCAGATGCTAAAGTCATAGGGGATGTTATTAAAGATGTTGAGCCAGAAGATTTGATTAAATTTGGTTTAATTCCTGAGTTTATAGGAAGGCTTCCTGTAGTTGCAACGCTTGAATCTTTGAGTGAGGATGCCCTAGTTCAAATTCTGACTGAACCAAAAAATGCCCTCACTAAACAGTATATTAAACTTTTTGCTATGGAAGATGTATCTTTAGAACTTAGACCTTCAGCTTTAAGACTGATTGCGAAAAAAGCGCTTGAGAGAAAGACAGGCGCTCGAGGGCTTCGTTCTATTATGGAACATGTCTTATTAGACACAATGTATGAATTACCCTCTATTCAAAATCTTGAAAAAGTTGTCATTGATGATGGCGTGATTGAACAATCAAATAAACCTATACTTTTATTTTCAGAAAAGAAACAAGTTTCAGGAAAAAAATAAGTTTCACTATTGGTCAGTAAGACCTTGAAATATTATAAACTGACACAATATCCATATTTAATTAACGCTTATGAAAGCAACTAATGGCTCAAGAAATTAAAATTATAAATTCACAACAAGATTTCATGCCGCTACTTCCGCTCAGGGATGTTGTTGTTTATCCTCATCTTGTGATTCCTCTTTTTGTCGGCCGAACAAAATCTGTAAAAGCACTTGAAATAGCATCTGACAAAGATAAGAAAATAATCTTAGTGGCACAAAAGTCTGCAAGTAAAGATGAGCCAGATGCTAAAGACCTTTACGAATATGGAACTGTAGCATCTATTCTTCAGATGCTGAAATTACCAGATGGCACTGTGAAAGTTTTAGTTGAAGGTTTAAGTCGCGTAAAAATTAGAGAAGTGATTGATCAGGAAGCTTGTTTTGCTGCACGCTTCGAAGAATTAAACATTCCTGAACCTAAAGATAAGGAATCGTTAGCATTAATGAGAACTGTATTTTCACAGTTTGATCAATACGTTAAATTAAATAAAAAAATTCCTCCAGAGATTTTAACATCTCTTGCTGCTATTACAGATCCTGGCAGGTTAGCAGATATGATTGCAGCGCATCTTGCTTTAAAGCTTGAAGAGAAACAAACAATTTTAGAAACATTAAAAATTAAAAATCGCTTAGATCATCTTTTAAAGATCATGGAATCTGAAATTGATATTCTTCAGGTAGAAAAAAGAATTCGCGGCCGTGTTAAGCGACAAATGGAAAAAAGTCAAAGAGAGTATTACCTGAACGAACAAGTTAAAGCTATCCAGAAAGAGCTGGGTGAACAGGATGAAGGTGCAGATTTAGATGAACTTGAAAAACGAATTCAAGAAGCAGGTATGTCAAAAGAAGCTCTTGATAAATCCACATCTGAATTTAAAAAATTAAAAATGATGTCGCCCATGTCTGCAGAAGCCTCAGTAGTGAGAAATTATATTGACACATTAATTGGTCTGCCATGGCAGAAAAAAACTAAAATCAGTCGTGAATTATCCCTTGCGGAGAAGATTTTAGATGAAGACCATTACGGCCTTGAAAAGGTCAAGGAACGTATTATTGAGTATTTGGCTGTTCAACAAAGAGTGGATAAATTAAAAGCACCTATTTTATGTTTGGTGGGGGCTCCAGGCGTTGGCAAAACTTCATTAGGCCAAAGTATTGCAAAGGCTGTGAACCGCAAGTTTATTCGTATGGCTCTGGGTGGGGTGCGAGATGAATCTGAAATTCGCGGACATCGAAGAACTTATATTGGTTCTATGCCAGGTAAAATTTTACAAAGTATGAGTAAAGTAGGAGTGACCAACCCGTTATTTTTGCTAGATGAAGTGGATAAAATGGGCCAAGACTATAGAGGTGATCCAGCTTCAGCACTTTTAGAGGTTTTAGACCCAGAACAAAATCATACTTTTACAGATCATTATGTAGAAGTTGAATATGATTTATCTAATGTGATGTTTGTCGCAACAGCTAACTCAATGAATATTCCTGAACCACTTTTGGATCGAATGGAGATCATTCGTCTATCGGGTTATACAGAGGCAGAAAAGCTTAACATTGCAATGCATTACTTATTACCTAAGCAACTAAAAATGCATGGTTTAAAAAAATCTGAAATTAGCATTACCTCTAAAGTTGTAAGAGAAATTATTCAATATTATTCGAGAGAAGCGGGCGTTAGAAAATTAGAACAAGAAATCTCTAAAATATGTCGAAAGGCAGTTAAGGAGTTATTGAGCAAAAAATCTCTCAAAAAAGTCATTGTGAATAGTAAGAATTTAGAGGCTTATTTAGGCGTTAAAGTCTACGACATTGGACTTGCTTCAAAGAAAAACCAAATAGGTCAAGTCACGGGACTTGCTTGGACTCAAGTTGGGGGTGAATTATTGACGATTGAAGCTGTGGTTTTGCCGGGTAAAGGAAAAACGATTATTACAGGGAAATTAGGTGATGTCATGCAGGAGTCTATTCATGCCGCGATGAGTGTTGTAAGAAGTCGAGCTAAGAAGTTAGGTATCCCTGAGAATTTCTATGAAAAAAACGATATTCATATCCACTTACCCGAAGGTGCTACACCGAAAGATGGCCCAAGTGCGGGTATAGGCATTACCTCCGCCATTGTTTCTGCCTTAACTAATATTTCAGTGAGAGCAGATGTTGCTATGACAGGTGAAATAACCCTAAGAGGTGAAGTTTTGCCGATTGGCGGACTGAAAGAAAAGCTTCTTGCAGCTCATAGAGGGGGTATTAAAACCGTCCTGATTCCAGAGCAAAATGTCAAAGATTTAACTGAAATTTCTGACGAAGTTAAAAATACCTTAGAAATTCATCCTGTTCGTTGGATTGATGAAGTTTTAGAGCTAACTTTGATTAAAATACCTAAAAGTGCAGCTGCAAAGGATCAAAAATCCGTGCCTGTACCGCATAAAAAAATTCCTAATATTACAAAAAACATCACACATTAGCTTAAACCTAGCGTTGGTTGGGACTATGTTGTAAAATAGCGGCCTTACTAATGAGTGTGCATGGGTGCTTAGCTCAGTTGGTAGAGCGTCGCCCTTACAAGGCGAATGTCGGCGGTTCGACCCCGTCAGCACCCACCAATTTTAGTAATAAGTTTTGGAGTGGTAGTTCAGTTGGTTAGAATACCGGCCTGTCACGCCGGGGGTCGCGGGTTCGAGTCCCGTCCACTCCGCCAACATTATTAAGGCGAATCCAAAGATTCGCCTTTTTATTCACTCAGTAAGAACTTTTTGGTCGAATTTTTTATCAAACAGCTAAAATGATATTAGGATAAATTCCATGTTAGAAAAATTTAGAAGTTACGCTCAAACTAAAGCTGCACAAATTATTTTAGCGCTCATCCTTATTCCTTTTGCATTGTTTGGCATCGACTCTTATTTAAATCAAGCTGGCAATAACCTAAGTATTGCAAAAGTTAATGGCTATAAAATTGCTTTGCCAGAATACAATCGCGCAATTGAAAAAGTCCGTAATCGTATAATGAGCGAGGGTAAAAAAGTTGATCCCGCCATGTTCGATTCATTTGAATTTAAAGAGTCAGTAATCGATGGCCTTATCACAAAACAACTACTTAATAATGATATTAAAAAATCTCAATTTAGAATTACTGACCAACAGTTAAGCCAATATATAATCGGTATGCCTGAATTTCAGAAAGATGGAAAATTTTCTCAAGAGGTTTACGATAAAGTATTGCAAAACAATCAGCTCACTCCTAAAAAATTTGAAGAAAGCATTAGAAATGATTTGCTGATCCAGCAAGTGCGTGATGGACTTCAGAAACTTATATTCATTCCACCCAATAACTTAGCAGAAACTCTAAGAGCAACATCACAACAAAGAGAAATAAGTATCGCTGAATTTAAAACTAAAGAATATATGACGAAGTCAAATATCGCTGAAAAAGATATACAAGCTTTTTACGATCAAAATAAATCTAAATTTTTAGCGCCAGAACAAGTAAAGGCTGAGTTTGTTGTATTTTCCCTAGCAAATATACTGCCAACTATTAACGTGACAGAAGATGAGATAAAGTCATTTTATAAAGCAAATGCTGATAAATATCAAAATCAACAACAAAGAGAGGCAAGCCATATTTTAATTGCGACATCTAAAAATGCTCCACCAGCAGAAAAAGCAAAAGCAAAAGCGAAAGCTGAAGATATTTTGAATCAGATTCGAAAAAATCCTAAACAATTTGAAGAGTTAGCATCAAAATACTCTCAAGATCCAGAATCTGCTAAAAAAGGCGGTGATTTGGGATCTTTTGGTCGAGGCATGATGGTTAAACCTTTTGATGATGCAGTTTTTTCAATGAAAGTTAATGAGATTAGTAATATTGTTGAATCCGATTTTGGATATCATATTATCAAACTTACCAAGATTATTGGTGAAGGTGGCGGCTTTGATGCTTTGAGACCACAAATTAAAGCTGAATTAATCTATCAAAAAGGACAAGAAAAATTCGCAGCACTTGCTGAAGAATTTAGTAATAAAGTTTATGAGCAATCTTCTAGTCTCGAGGTAGTATCAAAAAGATTTAACTTACCCATTCAAAAAACTGATTGGATTAGTCGTAATGATACAGATAAATTTTTCAAAAACGAAGCATTGATGAATGCTTTATATTCAAAAGAATCTATTAAAGACCATCGAAATACTGAAGCAATTGAAGTAACGCCAAATAACTTAATTTCTGCTCGCGTTGTAGATTACAAAGCACAATCTACAAAGCCATTTGCTGATGTTAAAAAAAATATTGAAGATTATTTAAAATTTGAATCTGCAAAGAAAATGGTTGCTAGCGAAGGAGAGGTAGCCTTAAAGTCTCTCACTGACGCTTCACGTAAGATCGATTGGCAGCCAGCAACATTAGTTGATCGAAAAAATACTAAAGGCTTAAGTGATGCTGTCGTTAATCATGCATATAAAATGCCTACCGATAAGCTTCCTAGTTATAGCGGGTTTATAGATGGCAATAATGGATACGTAATTGTTAAAGTTAACAAGGTATCATTTCCAAATGATAGCAATGAAGAAAATAAACAAGCATTTGCATCAGATTACTCAGAAGCATTATCTGCTGAGTATTTAAGTGCTTATTTGAAAGGTTTAAAAGCGAAGGCGAGTGTATCGGTCAATCAAAAGTTCTTTGAAACTTCACAAAAGAACTAGTCGATTGAGCCTGCAGCAGTAATATTCATACCGCCATCCACGTAGGTAATTTCACCTGTAATGCCTGATGCAAGATCACTACATAAAAAAGCTGCTGCATTTCCAACTTCCTCAATTGTAACGTTCCGCCTCAAGGCGGCATGTTTTTCATTAAATCCAATCATGCGATCAAAGTCAGCGATGCCTGATGCTGCAAGTGTTTTAATTGGCCCTGCAGATACTGCATTTACTCTTATACCCTTTGGTCCTAGACTCTGAGCCATATATCTCACGTTTGCTTCTAAACTCGCTTTGGCAAGCCCCATAACATTATAATTAGGCATGGTTCTTTCAGCGCCCAAGTAACTTAATGTAAGTAAACTCGCATGCTCACTAAGCATCGGCAACGCTGCTTTTGCCAATGCAGTAAAGCTATAAGAACTTATATCATGAGCTATTCTGAAATTTTCACGAGTTGTTGCTTCAACAAAATCACCTTTTAATGCTTCTTTTGTCACAAAAGCCAATGAATGAACAATAACATCTAATTGATTCCAATGTTTTTTTAAAAGAGGAAATAAATTATCAATTTGCTCATCACTTGAAACATCGCAGGGTAGCACAATATTTGAACTAAAATCTTGAGCAAGTTTTTTAACGCGCTCATCATGTTTTTCCATTTGATAGGTAAAAGCTAATTCAGCTCCTTCTCTTTTCATGGCTGAAGCAATACCATATGCAATTGAACGGTCGCTTAATAAACCAAGAATTAAAACGCGTTTACCTGTCAAAAAACCCATGTTGTATCCCTTTATTTTTTTTGATTCTTATTCTTTGGATCAAGTAAATCTCTCAACCCTTCACCGAGTAAATTATAACCTAGGACTGTTATCAAAATAGCGAGCCCTGGAAATAATGAAAGCCACCATGCAAACTGAATATATTCCTTGCCATCTGTGAGAATATTTCCCCAAGATGATTGTGGCGCTTGAACTCCAAGCCCAAGAAAACTTAATCCAGATTCAGTTAAAACTGCACTTGCGATACCCAAAACAGAGCTTACAATAATAGGTGTTAAACTGTTTGGAAGAAGATGTTTGGAGATAAGTCTGAAATCGGAAGCGCCCATTGCTTCGGAAGCTAATACGTACTCTCGATTTCTAAGACTTAAAAATTCTGCCCGGACAAGACGCGTCACACCCATCCACGAGGTCAAGCCAATAACAATCATAATATTCCATATAGATGGTGTTAAAAAAGCAATCACTGCAAGAATAAGAAAAAAAGTAGGGATGGATAACATGATATCTACAAAGCGCATGATAATTGAATCGATATAACCACGATAAAATCCAGCAATAGCACCCAAAAATGTACCAATTAAAGTAGCGATACCTACTGCGACGAAACCTACTAGAAGTGAAATTCTCGATCCATAGAGCATACGCGAAAAAACATCTCTTCCTAGTCCATCCGTTCCCATTAGGTGTGAGAGACTCGGTGGTAAAAGAATAGAATGAATATCAATAAAATTTGGGTCATAGGGTGATAACCATGGAGCGAAAATCGCTATAAAAAGAATACTACTAATAATAATAAGCCCACTTAAAGCTAAAGGATTTTGTATGATTTTTTTCAATTTGAAATGCCCCGTCTAATTCTTGGATCTGCCCAGGCATAGCCAATATCTGCGATTAAATTCCCAAATAACGTTAAAACTGATCCCATCGTGAGAATTCCCATTACCACAGGAAAATCTCTCATTAAAACTGCGTCAAAAAATAATTTACCCATGCCAGAAATTGCAAAAATAGATTCTCCAATTACAGAGCCCCCAATTAGGCCTGGAATAGATAAGCCTATAATAGTAATAAGTGGAAGTAGTGTATTTCTTAGAGCATGACTATAAATAACCTTATTTTCTGGCAAGCCTTTGGCTCGAGCAGTAGTAATAAAATCTTGCTGAAGGACATCTAACATTCCATTTCTTACATAAAGAGAAATGCTTGCGAGTCCACCTAAACATGAAATAGAAACGGGCAATATAAGATGCTTAAATAAATCTACATATTGTGAAAAATGATCCATCTTTTCAAAACCTGCACTATGAAGACCTGAAATAGGAAGCCAAGAATGAGTGACGCCAGTCCAATACATTAATAAAAGTGCTAGCCAAAAACCCGGAACCGCAAAGCCTATAAATACAATTATAGTAATGAGCCGGTCTGGCCATCGATTTTGATTGACTGCTGAAACCACACCTAGAAAAATAGATAGCGCAAAGATGATAAGTAGCCCTATTAAATTAATCATAAGCGTTATAGGTAATGCGTCTTGAATCATACCTTTACTGATATTTCCTTTAGCATCCTTAGTTTCCCATAAGACGGGACGCTGATGTGAGGCGAAAGAGTTGCCAAAGTCTAGTTTAACAATCCGTTTTAACCACAAGCTATACTGCGTCATTAAAGGCTTATCTAGATTGTAAAGGGCTCTTAATTTTTGTCGAGATTCTTCCGATGCTTTTGGATTAAATGCAGATTCTGATGCAGTAATATCACCAGGAGCTAGATGCATAATAAAAAATGAAATAAGACTGATACCAATTAACATTGGAATCATCCATAGCAAACGTTTAATAAGATAGTTAAACATTTTATGGGGTTATTTCGTTTCTTCTAAGAGAGGAGGGAATAAACCACTCATAGGAATTATACGAAATCCCAGCTGGTGGGGCAGGTGACTCAATGCCCTTAATACGTTTATTTATGGCAGTCAATCCATATCCAGCGTAAAGATAAATCACGGGACTTTCCTGAAGTAATATCCTTGAAAATTCATGATAAATTTTTTCTCGCTTATCAGCGTTTAGTTCTGTGCGACCTTCTTCAAGAAGTTGATCAACTTCCTTGTTGTTATATCCAATAAAATTAAATTGACCAGGTTTTTGTTGTGAAGAATGCCAAATATTATACTGATCAGGATCGAGAGATAGACTCCAGCCAAGAATCACCGCATCAAAATCGCCTGTTTTAATAAATTGATTTACAAAGCTTGCCCATTCAATGACTCTTATTTTTACATCAATACCGACATCTTTAAGCCTTCTTTGAATTAGAACCGCAGTCATCTCTCTTTGTTTATTTTGATTTGTAAGAATTTCAAAAGTAAAAGGCTTTCCATCCATCTCTAGGATACCATCATGATTTGAGTCATTAAAACCAGCCTCATGAAGTAATTTAAGGGCTTGATTTTTATCATAAGAATAAGGGTGAAGATTTTTATTGCTCCATCGAGTCCCAGGTTTGTAAGGTGAAGCAACAGGCTCCCCTAAACCTAAAAGCACACCATCAATTATTTCTTGTTTATCAAGTGCATAATTGATCGCTTGCCTTACTTTTAAGTCATTAAATGGACTATGTTTTAGATTAAAGCCCAAATAGGTATAGCTATTTCCGAGTTCTTTATAAAGTGCTAGCTTATTTTTTAGATCAGGTCTGGAGGGAATAACTCGAGCAAATTGAATAGGATTAATATTCATAAGATCAATATTGTCAGCAATCAATTCTAAAAATTGAGAAGATGTGTCAGGAATAAACCTTGAAGTTAGTTGATTGATATTAGGCTCTCCCATCACTGAAAAAGGATTAGCTTCCAAAGTTAATTTTTCTCCATTTACCCATTGAGTTAATTTGTAATAACTTGAACCAGTTGGCTTTCTAGAGAAAAATGTCTGATTGATATTCTCATCTTTTAGAATATGCTTTGGAAGAATTTGAAGAGATGCCCAGCTATCCAACGCAGGCGCATACGCTTTTGTATAATGAATTCGAAATGTATAAGGATCGGGAGCTTCAGCTTCATCAACTAATTTATAGTCTGACCCATAAGGAGTTCTCGTTTTTTCGTCTGTCACAAGTTTCCAAGTAAAAAGAACATCATCAGTAGTTAGGGGATGACCATCAGCCCATTTAAGATTTCTTTTTAAATAAAAAGTAATTGTTTTTTGGTCGTCAGAAATTGTCCATTTATCAGCTAATTCAGGCGCTAACTCTAAATTTTTATCATATTTAATAAGTTTATTAAAAATATTTCCTGAGATTGCTGATGAGGCCGAGTCCCCAGCAATTATTGATATAAGATTACTTGGCTCGCCAGACATTGCATCAATCAGTAACCCACCTTTTTCAGTATTGAAAGGGCCTTCATGGTCGTAGACAAATTCTTTCTTACTATTGCACGAAGGTAAGTTAAGAAAAAAAAGAAATAAAAATATATATTTTAGAAACATAAAGTTTGTCAATTAATTGTTTCTTTTGAGCTGCAAGGTAGATCCAATTTGAATATATGATGCAGTAATTTGATTGATATCCTTCAGCTCATCAATAGAAATTCCATATTTTTTTGAAATTTTAGTAAGCGTATCCCCAGGTTGTACTTTGTATTTATTTGGGCTAGCTGAAATATCAGTTTTACTGTCTTTTTGGATATTTAATTCGCCAATATCTTGACTCACATTTGTCTCTTTACCCTCTTTCTTTGCCACTAGGATGATTGAAGAGGGCTTGATTAATTTTTTTGGATGTAAGTCATTTGCCTTAATAAGATCGCTTTCTTCCATATCAAATTTATTTGCTATTGTTTTAATTTTCTCATTACGTTTTGGTTGATAGATATTCCAGGAGACTAAAGGCTTTTCATTTTGACTTAGATTTTTCACAAAGGTGTCAGCTGCATTTATAGGCAATATAAATCTTTGTGTTTTTTCATTTGTCCTAATAAGTGGTCTTCTATGTTCAGAATTTAAAAGTAAAAACTCATCATAAGAAATTTCAGCAAGATTTGCGGCAAGATCGGCATCTATAACAGCAGGCGCTTCAACATAAGTAAAATAAGGCTTATTGGGTATCGGATCTATATAGAGTCCGTATTGGCTTGGATTAGATACAATATTTTTTATAGCTTGTAGTTTCGGCACATAATCTTTTGTCTCGCGTGGTAGTTTGAGATTTGTATAGTCTGTTGGCAAACCTTTCGCTTTATTTTTAGCTATAGCTCGACTTACAGTCCCTTCTCCAGCATTGTAGGCAGCCAATGCAAGATCCCAGGTGCCAAATAATGCATGAAGCTTTTGAAGGTAATCAAGAGCTGCATTTGTTGCATCTACCACATTACGTCTTTTATCCTGCCACCAATCTTGCTTTAAGCCATAGAGCCTTCCTGTAGAGGAGATAAATTGCCAAATGCCTACGGCCTTACTCCTAGAGTTTGCAATCGGGTTATATGCACTTTCTATCATAGGAAGAAGCGCTATCTCTGATGGCATGCCTCTTTTTTCAACTTCTCCCACAACGTAGAAAAGATATTTCTGGCTTCGATCCATCATTTTTTCTATATACTCTGGTCGCGATGAATACCATTTTTCATATTTTTGAGATCTTGAATTATTCTCATCTTTAATATCAAATCTCGAATAAATTCGCTGCCATAAATTAATTTCAGCCTTAATGGATTTTATGTTTTGAGACTTGCTAGTTGAGCTGCTTGAGTTGAAATTTAAAGTATTTAATTTATTGATTTCTGGATCAAGTTGATCATTGTCTAAAACACTAATTTCTTCTTCTAGAATATTTTTTTCAGCTAAAGCGCTCGACATTAATGATGTCAAAATATAAATACAAGCGAATAGGCGTTTTATGAGCAATATCATTTAAAACTGATCTTTAAGATCTCTAAGCTTTTTAAATGTTTCTAAAGAATCACAACCCAAGAATGGATTTGTTTTTAACTCTTCATCGAGCGACGATGGAATAGTAATTTTTAGTTTTGAAGTAAATTCACTTCTTAATTTGAGATTCATATCATGGGGTTTTAATGAGAGAGCGAATGCAATATTTTTTTTAGTATATTCATGAGCACAATAGATTTTTGTCTCTTTCGGTAAAGCACTTATTTTTTTTAACGAGTTATACATTTGCTCATGGGTTCCATCAAATATTCTTCCGCATCCACATGCAAAAAGGGTATCACCACAGAAAAGGTTTTTCATATCATAATATGCAATATGACCTCGGGTATGCCCAGGAATTTCAATTATTTTATAGCTTATTTGAAGTTCAGGAATATTAATTTCATCCCCATTCTTAAGGCTTATATTGACAAAATTATATTTATCTTTTTGAGGCGCATAGATTTTAATATGCGGATATTTTTTGCGAAGTTCTAAAACGCCGCCAATATGATCTATGTGATGGTGTGTGATTAAAATAGCAGTTAGGCTGAGGGTTTTTCTTTCTAATACTTCGATAACTGGGTTTGCATCTCCAGGGTCAACAACGATGCAATTTTGATCGTTATGAATTAACCAAATATAATTATCTTGAAAGGCTTCAATGGGCTCGATTTGAATTAATTGTTTTTCTTTGTAGCCTGTCATTTATATTCATAGTAAAGTATTTCTATCATTATAAGATACTTTTTATGCCTAAAATTTCACCACAGGAATGGTTTAATAGCCCTTTAGGTCGATATTTGATTTCTTTAGAGTATAAGTATATAAACCCTGTTGTTATAGACACGTTTGGATTTTATGCAATTCAAATGGGTAATTACGATATTGATTTTCTTGATTATTCGCGTATTCCGAACAAATTCTCCTTAAACTCAAATCAGGCTGATTTAATAACGTCGACCGAAGCTTTGCCATTTGATGAGTCTTCGGTAGATTTACTTATTGCTCCTCATATATTAGAGCAAATGTCCAAACCCTATGAATTACTGAAAGAGATCCATCGGGTATTAATGCCTGAAGGACGCTTAATAATTACAGGTTTTAATCCAATGAGTCTGTGGGGAATAAAAAGACTTTTAAGTTTTGATATAGATTATCCTTGGAATACTAGATTTATATCACTGAGTAAAATTAGAGAGTGGCTGCTTATTGTAGGCCTAGAAATGGTTGAAGGAAAAATGGGGTGTTATATCCCCCCAATTCAGCAGACATCATGGCTGAAAAAAACACAAGTTATGGAAAAATTAGGCGATCGATGGTGGCCTATGCTGGGAGGGTTTTATTTTCTCGTTATACAAAAAAAGGTGCATGGTATGACACCTATTAAACCCCTCTGGCAAAAAAGACCAGTTAAGACACCAATATACTCGCCCCAGAAATCTAAAATATATAAAGTTAAACCATGAAACATGAAATTATGATTTACACGGATGGAGCTTGCAGAGGTAATCCAGGAGATGGAGGATGGGGTGCATTATTAATTTCTGGAAAAAATGAGAAATCTATTTGTGGGGGTGAAAGAAATACTACAAATAATCGGATGGAGTTATTGGCAGTTATTAAGGCGCTCGAAATTATTAAGCAGACATCAAAAATTAAAATATTCACGGATTCTACATACGTTCAAAAAGGTATTACAGAGTGGATTCATGTATGGAAACGTAACCATTGGAAAAATAGTAGTAAAAAAATTATCAAGAATATAGACTTATGGCAAAGGCTGGATGAGTTAGCGTCGACTCATTTAATCGAATGGCTATGGATTAAGGGCCATGCAGGTCATGACGGCAATGAGAAAGCAGACCAACTCGCAAATCAAGGCATTGACAGTTTATTTAAGGAATCATAGTGAGGCATATCTTTTTAGATACAGAAACAACCGGATTGTATGCAAATCAAGGACATCGAATTATTGAAATTGCTGCAATTGAAATTATCAATCGCCGACCCACAAATAATTCTTTTCATTTTTATATAAATCCAGATAGGGAAATAGATCCTGCGGCACAAGAGGTTCACGGTATTACTTTAGATTTTTTACAAGACAAGCCTAGATTTACGGAAATTGCTTCTGACTTTATTAAGTTTGTAAAAGATGCCACACTTATTATTCACAATGCCCCATTTGATGTTGGTTTCATAAACATGGAATTTGGTTTAATTGAAAAACCACCGATTGAAGAAGTGGTTGCTAATATTATTGATACATTAAAATTAGCGAAAGATATGCGACCGGGGCAGCGAAATAGCTTAGATGCCTTATGTCGTTTTTATAATATCGACAATTCTCAAAGAAGTCTTCACGGAGCCCTGCTAGACGCACAACTATTAGCTGAAGTTTACTTAGCTATGACCCGAGGCCAAGAGGATCTTATGATAGATTTCCAATACAACGGGTCAGATTTTCTTGGAGAAAAAAATGCCAAACGGCCAACTAATCTTTTTGTTTTAAAGGCTGATGATGAAGAGCTTAAAAAGCATGAAGCATATTTGAATAAAATGAAAGGCGAAAAGAAGTTAATTTGGTAGTCAAATTTGAAATACATCAGCCCAACTGTTTGGCGTTTCGTAGATACGAATTTGTTTAATTTTAAGCTGATGATTAAAACGATTATTAAATTCAGAGCTTAAAGTTAAGTAAGCTTCTGCCGCCATATTTTCTGCAGTTGGAACAACTGGAAAAATTACAGTTTTATGATTAGTTAGTGTGTTTAAAAAATTAACAATTTCTTTATCATCTTTGTAAACAATAAACGCATGATCCCAGCGATCCACTATTAGATCTTTTATAATTTGTTTGACATCAGAAAAATCAATAACCATACCAAAATCTGAGCTTTTATTATCGTCATGAATAGGGCCTGTTACGGTAACTTCGATAGCATAACGATGACCATGTAAATTTTTGCAGTTACTTTTATGGTTAGGTATGCGATGCCCTGCATCAAACTCTAAGCGGGTAGTAATATCCATTTATTAAACTTAATTATCGTCTTAGTAAATGACATTTTACCATTGCTGCACCTTAAAAGATCTATAGCCTTGCAATACGTTGTAATGCTGGAGGATGAGAATCATAAAATGCAGAATATAAAGGGTCGGGAGTTAAAGTAGATGCATTATCTCGATAAAGTTTAACGAGCGAGTCTTTGAGATATTTTGCGCTCGAATGTGTTTGTGCATAACGATCTGCTTCAAATTCATTTTGTCTTGAATAGAAAGCCATGATAGGTCTTATAAAGAAGAAGAAAGTGGGTCCAACTAGCATAAAAAGAAGCAGGGCACTTCCATCTGAAGGGCTTGAAATACCAAGACCATGATAAAACCATATTTGATCTTTTAAGTAGCCTAAGATAGCGAGACCAACAAAACTCACTACGAACATCATAAAAATTCTTTTTTTAACATGGCTATGATAAAAATGACCAAGCTCATGAGCTAAAACAGCTTCAATTTCGTTATGATTAAGACGCTCTAAAAGAGTATCAAAAAATACGATACGTTTGTTTTTTCCAAAGCCTGTAAAATATGCATTGCCATGATTGCTTCTTGTCGATCCATCCATGACAAATAATCCTTGAGACTTAAAACCACATTTTTTTAACAATGCGATGATTTTATTTTTTAAGGATTTATTTTTTAAAGGTGAGAATTTATTAAAAAAAGGAGCAATCCAAGTA
>Ga0194123_10000764_pt1 | contig 56073 bp, 56 predicted proteins | sample TA2MahsurfametaG_5_FD_155479 | JGI IMG/M metagenome (GOLD analysis project Ga0194123, IMG submission 155479) | Freshwater microbial communities from Lake Tanganyika, Tanzania - TA2015023 Mahale A surface | ecosystem: Environmental > Aquatic > Freshwater > Lake | place: Tanzania: Lake Tanganyika... | reverse complement strand
GGCACAGCGGCCGTTCAAACTTCCGGGAGCTGTCTCGGCCCGCATGTCAGCCCCTGCCCGTCCCCAGCCTGTGCTGCAGCAGATCGCGGCCTATTTCCGCTCGCCGTTCACGCCACTGCTGATGTTCGTGCCCCTGGGACTGGCGGTAGACCACCAGGGCACCGGCATCAACCCGCTGCTGATCTTCCTGCTGAACGGCCTGGCGATCATCCCGCTGGCGCATCTGATCAGCAGCGCGGTGGAGCAGATCAGCGAGCGCCTCGGCGACCAGTGGGGCGGTTGCCTGGATGCCACCTTCGGCAACCTGGTGGAGCTGGTGATCGCCTACTCCGCTCTCACCGGCGGCCTCTACGAGGTGGTGCTCGATGGGCTGGTGGGCGGCCTGGTGACCAATCTGCTGCTGGTGCTGGGGGTGGCGGCCCTGGTGGGCGGCCTGCGCTACCGGCGCATGACCATCAGCACCAACACGGCGCTGCTCAATTCCAAGCTGTTGCTGGCCGTGATGATGGTGGCCTTCGTGCCATCGGCCCTCAACCACCTGGGGATGTTCCGCAGCGGGGGCCACCACGAGAACTTCTCGCTGCTGCTGGCGGTGGCGCTACTGGTGTTCTACGCCCTTTCCTACGTCTACCAGTTCTTCACCCACGGCGACCTGTTCCGCCAAGGGCCGCAGCCGTTCGAGACGGAGGAACTGGAACAGGAGCTCCAGCACGACCGTGCGCTCCTCCAAGAGGGCCAGAGTCCCGACCATGGCCACCACCCTCTGGCGGTGGCCCTGCTGGTGCTGGTGGTCACCACGGTGGTGCTGGTGTTCAGTTCCCAGGCGCTGGTGGATGGCCTGGCCGCCTCGGTGAAACAGTTCCGGCTCAGCAACTTCTTCACCGGTGTTTTCCTGCTGCCGATGTTCGGTAGCGCCGCCGAGTTCGTGATCTCGCTGCGCTCCGCCCAGCGCAACCGCATGGATCTGGCCGTGGCCACCACCGTGGGATCCAGCATCCAGATCGTGCTGTTCGTGCTGCCGTTGCTGGTGCTGCTGGGCAGCCTGATCGGCCGGCCGCTCGGAATCTTCTTCAACCCCCAGGCGATGGTGGCCGTCACCGCCTCGGTGTTCGCCGTGCAGTGGGTCACCGAAGACAGCACCCTCGACTGGTTTGAGGGCGCCTTCCTGGTGATGATCTACGTGCTGCTGTTCGCCAGTTGCTTCTTCCTGCTCTAGGAGCCCCGGGCCTTGAGGGCTGCCTTCAGGGGGAGGGAAGCGCCGCCGCATCAGGCGGCAGGGGCAGGGTCAACCCCTGATTGGGACGTGGACTCACCAATTTGTCCAGGGCATCGCGCAGCTTGCGCTCCATCACGAAGCGGACACCATCGGTGACGACCACCCGCACCAGGGTGGGGAGGTCGTTGTTCTTGCTCTGCAGGTAGATCGGTTCAACGTAGAGCAGCCCACGGCCCACCGGCAGCACCAGCAGGTTGCCGTGGATCAGCCGCGAGCCCGTGCGGTTCCAGAGGCCGAACTGATAGCTGATGGCCGGATCCTGTTCAATCAGCGAGGAGATCTGCTGCGGACCCAGCAGCAGCCGCTGCTGCGGGAAACGAACCAGCAGCTGCTGGCCGTAGTTGGGCGGATCATTGCGGGCCGCCAGCCAGCCCACCATGTTCGGCCGCTTCAGGGGGGTGAACGGCAGCAGCAGCACGAACTCCGGTTTGGTCTGCCCCGGGAGCTGCACGGTCACGTGATACGGGCGCACGGGTGTATTGGCCGTGCCATAGATCTCCAGAGGAATCGACCAGACATCGTCGCCGTTGTAAAAGGTGCGCACGTCGGTGACGTGGTAGCGGAGCATCCGCTCGGCCTGAATCGCGAACTGGCTCTGGGGCACCTGGATGTGGGCCAGCAGGGCCTTGGGCATCGCCGAAAGCGGCAGGAACAGCTCCGGGAAAGCGCGACGCCAGGTGCGCAGGATCGGATCCTCGGGATCGTTCACATACAGCCAGACCTGACCGTTGTAGGCATCCACCACCGCCTTGACCGGGTTGCGCAGATAGCGGATGCCACTGGGATGGGCATCGGCGTAGGGATAGCTGCGGCTTACCGTGAAGCCATCCAGCATCCAGTACTGATGCTGGTTGCGGTCGTAGCCAGGGGTCTGGCCGACGCGGGCGGTGACCAGATAAGGCTGACTCTCAAACCGCAGGAAGGGAGCCAGGGCCGCGAGGCGGTCGTTCACCTGCCGGCGCAGCAGCAAACGCGAACGCGGCGTGAGCGACCCCGTGAACAGCAGACGCGGCTCCGGCAGATAAGCCGCCGCCATCAGCCGATCGAGGGGGCCATGAATCGGCACACCACCGCTGCCCTGGTAGTGGGAGTAGACGTTGAGCTCCCCCTCCGGGTAGTCGAATTCACGCACCTGGGTGGGGGCGATCACATAGGGGGCCTTGCCCGAACCGAAGTAGAGGCGAGGTGAGCCCACCGGCAGGGCCTCGCGCACCGTCTCGGTGGGGAGGCCCAGCTCGGGAATGCCCTGCACCTTGCCGCCGCGGCCCAGGTCCTTGACGAAATAAAGAGGCAGTCCATCCGGGCCAAAGGCATTCACGGCGGACACCGTGAAGCCGTAGCCGTGGGTGAACACGAGATGGCGGTTCAGCCAGGTGCGCGAGTCCTTGGGCAGGGCGGCGGTGTCGAGCTCGCGGGCGGCGATCAGGACCTGCTGGGAGCCTTGCCGGGCTGGATCGGGGCTGAGGGGATAGCGATCCACCGCCGCGGAGGGGAAGCGGTAGTAGAGGCGCAGCTGCTGCAACTGCCGGTTGGATTCGAGCAGCGGTTTGCTGTCCCACAGTCGGATGTTGCTGAGAGTACCCGGTGCAGCCGCCAGGTCGGCGGCCGTGAGCCGCTGGGTGGGCTCCAGCGTGCGCTCCTGCACCGCCTCAAGGCCGAAGGCCCGGCGGGTGGCCTGGATGGAGCGGCGCAGGTAGGGCGTCTCCAGGGCCAGCTCCCGCGGCTGCACCCACACCCGCTGCACCAAGGGCGCCACGATCCATTCAACGAACGGCACCGCCAGGGCGGTGGTGGCAAGGGGAATCAGGGCGCCACGGCGCAGCCAGTTCCGGGGCAGGGGCACCAGCAGGCCCAGGCTGGTGAGCAGCAGCAGGCCGGCGAACAGCAGCCGCAGCGGCAGGCGTACGTGCAGATCGACGAAGCCGGCACCCGACGCCACACCGCTGCCCTGCACCATCAGATCGAAGGGCGCCAGGGCATTGCTCAGCGCCGCCATCACCGCCAGCACCGCCAACTGGGGCTGCAGCACCCGCTGCTGCTGGCGGCTCAGGCCGGGGAAGCGCAGATCGGAGAGGCTGCTGCCCTCCGTGAGCGTCAACCAGAGGCAACCCGCCAGACCCACCACCGCCTGGGCGATCACCACACTCACCAGCAGGTGCAGCGCCGGCAGCTGCAGCACCGTGAAGGCGAGGTTGAAGCCGGCCACCGGATCCCGTTCGGCGAACGGCACCGCCAGCAGCGCCGGCAACCAGAGGCTCCAGCCACGAGCCAGGGCCGTCGCCGATCCCGCCAGGGCTGCGGCCAGGGCGATGCGCAGGGTGGTGAACGGCCAGAGCAGCAACGGTGGCAGCAGCACTGCCCCCAGGCCGACGAACAACCCGGGGGGCAGATCCGCCAGCACAGGGATCCCGGTGATGACCTTGCCGCTGAAGGGGGCGGCGATCAGATCACGGGCCTGCACCAGCAGATAGGTGAGGCCACCGGCCAGCAGCAAGAGCAGAACCCCGAGCACCAGCACCAGCGGCCAGTGCCCGAGCGCGATCAGTGGTGACTCCTGCAGACGTTTGCGGCTCACCTCCTGGCGCAGGCGCCAGCAGCGCTGCAGCTGCTGCAGCTGCAGCGGCACCCCCAGCCCCATCACCACCGCGAAGGCCAGCAGCTGCAGCAACCAGCGCCGCCACAGCACCGGTGCCGCCTGGAATTGCTCAAACCAGCGGTGCTCGATCCAGAGGCGTGGCACCACCATCGCCGCACCCACCGCCACACCCAGGGCCACCAACAGGAGCCCCACAACCGGCAGGCGAAGGCGAGAGCGACTGAGCAAAGGGGTGGGGGCGAGCCAGGTCCGCCCACGCTGGAGTTCGCCACAAGCTACCGCCGGCGACCGGCCGGATCCAGCCAGCGCCTCCCCGCGCAAAGCCATCCTCAAAATCCCGACACCCAAGATCGGGCTTTGTGATCCACGGCGGTTGCCGTTGCTAGCCTCCACGTCCCGCCCCGGTTGCGCCGTGACAGCCACGCTCTCCCGTTCGACCTTCACCGGCCTGCGCTGCAAGGAATGCGGCCATGCCTATGAGCCGGGCGCTCGTCACGTCTGCGAGGACGTCTGCTTCGGCCCGCTGGAAGTCGTCTACGACTACGACGCCATCCGCAGCCGCGTCAGCCGCGCCACGATCGAAGCCGGACCCGCCTCGATCTGGCGGTACCGCGAATTCCTGCCGATCGAGGGCGACCCGATCGATGTGGGCACCGGCTTCACGCCCCTGCTCAAGGCCAACAACCTGGCCCGCCGCCTGGGCCTCAAGAGCCTGTACATCAAGAACGACGGCGTGAACATGCCGACGCTGTCCTTCAAGGACCGCGTCGTGAGCGTGGCCCTCACCCGCGCCCGCGAGCTGGGGTTCACCACCGTGAGCTGCGCCTCCACCGGCAACCTGGCCAACTCCACCGCCGCCATTGCCGCCCACGCCGGCCTGGAGTGCTGCGTGTTCATCCCCAGCGACCTGGAGCTGGGCAAGGTGCTTGGCACCCTGATCTACAACCCCACCCTGATGGCGGTGAAGGGCAACTACGACCAGGTGAACCGCCTGTGCTCGGAGGTTGCCAACACCTACGGCTGGGGCTTCGTGAACATCAACCTGCGCCCCTACTACTCCGAGGGCTCCAAGACCCTCGGCTACGAGGTGATCGAACAGCTGGGCTGGGAGCTGCCCGACCACATCGTGGCGCCCCTGGCCTCCGGCTCCCTGTTCACGAAGATCCGCAAGGGCTTCGATGAATTCATCAAGTGCGGCCTGGTGGAGGAGAAGGCGGTGCGCTTCAGCGGAGCCCAGGCGGAGGGCTGCAGCCCGATCGCCCAGGCCTTCGCCGAAGGCCGCGACTTCATCACCCCGGTGAAGCCGAACACCATCGCCAAGTCGATCGCCATCGGCAACCCGGCGGATGGCCCCTACGCCATCGACATCGCCAACGCCACCCAGGGCACGATCGCCGCGGTGAACGACGCCGAGATCATCGAGGGCATCAAGCTGCTGGCCGAAACCGAGGGCGTGTTCACCGAAACCGCCGGCGGCACCACGATTGCGGTGCTCAAGAAGCTGGTGGAGCAGGGCAAGATCAACCCCGAGGAGCGCACGGTGGCCTACATCACCGGCAACGGTCTGAAGACGACCGAAGCGGTGGTGGATGCGATCGGTGCGCCCTACACGATCGAGGCCCAGCTCGACAGCTTCAACGCCGCCTGGCAGCAGGCCCAGGCCAGCCACGCCAACGGCTGATCTGCACCCAGGCGCTCCAGATCCCCAGGGCGGCAGTCCTGCCCCCGTTTTCTCCTTATCTCCACCACCATGGCCATCCAGGTCCTGATCCCCACCCCCCTGCAGAAGTTCACCAACGACGAGGCCAGCGTCAGCCTCGAGGCCGGCACGGTGAGCGCCCTGGTGGAGGCCCTGGAGGCCCGCTTCCCCGGCATCCAGGCCCGCCTGTGCGATGAGAGCGGCAAGCTGCGCCGCTTCCTCAACATCTATGTGAACAGCGAGGACATCCGCTTCCTCGAGAACGAGGCCACCGCCCTCAACGACGGCGACGAGGTGTCGATCGTGCCCGCCGTGGCCGGCGGCTGATCGGCGGCGCTGATCCCACTGATCTCTGGCCCTGATCCGTAGCAGGGGAGGCAGCCCGTCAGGGGCCACCTCCCGCTCAATAGGGTTTCGTTAACTATTTCAGACCCGATCCGGGAGTACCTGCCCATGACCAAGGCCCCGATCCACTCCCCAGAGCTGGCCCGCGACTGGCAGGCCAAAGCCCTGGTGTACGACTACCGCCAGGCCGCCAATCCCGTGCGGGCCGGGCTCACCGAGCCCGTGCCCTATCGCCAGTGGCCCGCTAGTCTGCACCAGGCCGGCCCCACCCGGGTGATCCCCCTCGACCTCAGCGTCGAGCTGGGCTGCCCCGGCCCCGCCACCAGCCCTGCCCTCGCCGCCCACTTCCTGCGTCTGGAGGCCGGCGAGGGCCTCAAGGCCGCGGCCGAGGCCACCAGCTCCCTGTTCCATGTGCTGGAGGGGTCCGGAGAGCTGGTATGGGGGGAACGGCGCCTGCGCTGGCAGGCCGGCGACCTGCTGGTGCTGCCCTGGGGGCCCACCCCCCTGCTCCAGGCCGAAGCCACCAGCGTCCTCTACTGGGTGCACGACGGCCCCCTCCTGGAGCATCTCGGGGTGCAGCCGAGCCGGGCGCGCTTCGAGCCCACCCACTACCCGGCGGCCCGGCTGGAGCAGGAACTGACAACCTTGCTCGCCGATCCCTCCGCCGCCCGCAGCAACCGCCTGAGCGTGCTGCTGGCCCATGCCGACTTTCCTGCCAGCCGCACCGTGAGCCACACCCTCTGGGCCATGCTCGGGGTGGTGCCATCGGGGGCCGTCCAGCCCCCGCATCGCCACCAGTCGGTGGCCCTCGACCTCATCCTCGACTGCGATCCCGGCTGCTACACCCTGGTGGGCACCGAGCTCAACGCCGACGGCACCATCCGCAACCCCACCCGCATCGACTGGGAAGCAGGCGGGGCCTTCATCACCCCTCCGGGCCACTGGCACGCCCACGCCAACGAGAGCGGCCGCATGGCCCGCCTGCTGCCGATTCAGGACGCGGGGCTACACACCTACCTGCGCAGCCTTGACATCCGGTTCAGCGGAGGGCTCACCGGCTGAACCGGAGGCGATGCGGCGACGCTCATCCGCCTCCACCAGGCTGCGGAAGGTGTCGCCCTCCAGGGTCTCCTCGGCGATCAGGCGCTCCACCAGGGCATCCATGAGGGCACGACGCGGGGTGAGCAGGGCGATCGCCTGATCGAGCGCCTGGCGCGCCAGCAGGCGCACCTGGGTATCGATGCGCTGGGCGGTTTCCTCGGAGTAGTGCGGCTGGGAGCGCAACCAGTCGCGCCCGAGGAACACCTCAGGCCCCTCCGCCTCCAGGGCCAGGGGCCCGAGGGGAGAGAAGCCGTAGCGGGTCACCATCTCACGGCCGATACGGGCCACCAGATCGAGGTCGCCCGAGGCACCCTGGGTGACCTCATTGGGACCGAACACCACCAGCTCGGCCGCCCGACCACCCATCGCCACCACCAGGCGAGCCTGGAGATAGGCCTTGCTGATCAAGCCGGAGTCGAGCACCTCTTCGTCGGGCATGGTGCGGGCAAAGCCGCCCACACCCCCGGCCCGGGGAAGCAGGGTCACCTTGTCGAGGCGGTCGGCATGGGGCACGAGGGTGGTGAGCAAGGCATGGCCCACTTCGTGGTAAGCGATCAGGCGCTTCTTGGCGGAATCCTGCAGGGCCGCCACGGCCAGTCCCATGGTGATCCGCTCAAGGGCGTCGTTGAGGGCCTGCTCATCGATGCTGGTCTGCTGCCGCCGGGCGGTAAGAATGGCTGCCTCATTGAGCAGGTTGGCCAGATCGGCCCCGGAGAACCCTGGGGTGCGGCTGGCCCAGTCACTGAGGGAGACCCCCTCCCCCAGGGGCCGGGTGCGGGCATGCACCGAGAGGATGGCCTCCCGGCCCCGGCGGTCGGGCAGATCCACGGTGATCCGCCGGTCGAAGCGCCCCGGACGCATGAGGGCCGCATCGAGCACATCCGGCCGGTTGGTGGCGGCCAGCAGGATCACTCCGGAGTTCTCGGCGAAGCCATCCATCTCGGTGAGCAGCTGGTTCAGGGTCTGCTCGCGCTCGTCATTGCCCCCACCGATGCCAGCACCCCGCTGGCGACCGACGGCATCGATCTCATCGATGAAAATGATGCAGGGCGCCTTCGCCTTGGCCTTGCGGAAGAGATCCCGCACCCGGCTGGCCCCCACGCCCACGAACATCTCCACGAACTCGGAGGCGGCCATCGAGAAGAACGGCACCCCGGCCTCGCCGGCGATCGCCCGGGCCAGCAGGGTCTTGCCGGTGCCGGGGGGACCCACCAAGAGCACGCCCTTGGGGATGCGGGCGCCGATGGCGGTGTAGCGCTCCGGCGCCTTGAGAAAGGCCACCACCTCCTGGAGCTCCTCCTTGGCCTCGGCGATCCCGGCCACGTCCTCAAAGCGCACCGGCACGCTGCCCTCGGCCTGAAGGCGGGGTTTGCTGCTGCCGAAGCCGAGGGCCCGGTTGGCCACCTGGGCCGAGCGGCGCAGCAGCAGGGCCAGACCGGCCAGCAGCAGCAGCACCAGCAATCCGTTGGACACCAGGGAGGCCGTGGCCGCATCGGCCCGGTCGTCCCGCACGCTCAGGGGCACGCCGGCCAGCTCGGCGGTGCGCAACACCTGCTGCTCGTTGCTGAACATGGCCACGCGGGCCTGGCGTCCGTCCTTGAACTGCACCCGCACCTCCCGCTGGCGGGGTGAGAGTTCGAGCTCACGCACCTGGCCAGTGCGGATGTCCTTGAGCAGCTGGCTGTAGGTCGGCTGCGGGGCGGCACCCTCTCCGTCCAACCACTCGCGCAGGCTCGGAGGGGTGGAGCGGGACGCTGCAGGCTCAGCCTGGGGGGCTGCCGGCTGGCCGGCCGGCGCAGGAGCAGGGGCCGGAACAGGGCTGGCGCTCACGGAAGTCCGTCTTTGGCTGGAGCTTAGCGATTTGACGAAAGGCCAGTCGGGCAGGGAAGATCATCGTTTGGCTGTGAGTCGGGGATGGCTGTTCCCAAGAAGAAAACCTCGAAAGGCAAGCGCAATCAGCGCCATGCCCACTGGAAAGCCAAGGCTGCAGACGCCGCCCGCAAGGCGATGTCGCTCGGCAAGGCCGTGCTGAGCGGTCGCTCCCAGGGCTTCGTCTACCCGATCAGCGAAGACGAGAGCAGCGAGAGCTGAGCCACAGCTCCTCAGCTGGCCGCCGGCGCCGGTTCCGCCACCAGCAGGTGGTGGAGCCGGCGCCGTTGATCCAACAGGGCGGCGGCCACGGGTCGAAGCGCATCGCGAGCCGGCAGGGAGCCTGCAATGGGTCCTTCGGTCTGCCCGGCAACCTTCTGCAGGTTGCTTCGGCCGGCTGAACCATCCCCCGGCGGGTCTACGAGCGCCTGCAAGGGCTGCTGATAGAGCTGCGGCGGCAGGCTGCAGAGGCTGGCCCGCACGAGGTTCCCAAGGGCGGCGGCACTCAGGGTGTCGCCGCCCTTGCGGCGTTGGCGGGCCTCTGCCTGAAAGCGCCAGCGGCGCGGCAGCTCCCAATGCAGAGGATGCATCAACCACAGCTCCTGGCAGCTCTGCCAGAGGGGCAGGTAGGCCTGAAGAGCCCTGTCCCAATGACCCAGCCAGCTGCGTTCCTGCTCGCGCAGCGTCTCTCCAGGCCCCTCGCTGCCCTGCAGGAGCTGGGGGACCAGGGCACTGCCGAGGGGACGGCAACCCAGGAGCCAGCCCTCGAGCAGCAGGGCATCGGCGGGCACCACCCGATCGGCGCAGCGATCGCCTTCACCATCGCGGAGGGTCTTGTCGAAGCGGGGCAACCGCAGCACCCCTCCGGAGCGCCATTGCTCCAGCCGCTCGCAGAGCAGGACAGGGTCGTGGCTGCCAGGCGGCACCCGCGTGACGCCAAAGGGATTGCCGGCCAGGGCCCGCTGCCGCTCCGCCCAGGGCAGGTAGACGTCGTCGATGGAGGCCACGGCGAGCCTGAAACCGAGGAGGGGCGCCAGCTCCGCCAGCACCCGGCCCAAGGTGCTCTTGCCGGCTCCCACCGGCGCATTGAGGGCGAGCACGGGGCGGCCCCCAGCCCCCGCAAGCTGATGCAGCCGCTCCAGCAACGGCAGGGCGAACCCATGCAGCAGCACCGGATCCAGGGGCAGCTCCGGCGGCAGGCGTGCACACCAGCGCCGATGCCACCCGTCCGGATCGGCAATACCGCAGCTCAGGAGCCAGGGGCCTTCAAACCCCCGCTCGAGCAGATCCTGGCGCTCAAGCCGCATCAGGTGCCCAGCTTGTAGGCCTCAAGCACGAGGGCGTACACCAGCCCGATGCGCAGGTTGTCGGCGATCCGCCAGCCCAGGGATGGAACGCCCTGCACCATCCGGCTCCGCAGCCGCACCAGCAGCTCGAGGGCCAGCACCAGGGTGAGCACGATGGCCGGCCGCCCACCGGGGAACAGGGGGAGCACATAGGAGGTGACATTGCCGCCGGCGTAGAAACCCAGCAGCAGGGCCAGCAGCACCACACTGCGGTGCCGCCAGCCCCCCCTGAGTTGGGCCGAAAGCGCCTCGGCCAGGCCGGCGCTGACGCGCTGAAAACGGGTGCGCTGGGGGAGCAGGGACGTCACAGCAAGGTCTCGAGATAGGAGAGCGTGATCCCCGGGCCTTCGCAAGCGGGCCCCTGGAGCACCCGATCCTCAGGGCCAAGACCGGAGAGCACGGCCCGGGCCGCGCCGAAGTGGCCAGGGGCGAGATGGTGGCCGTAGTGGCTCCGCGTAATCACGCAGGCCAGACCTGCCGTCGTCGCCGAGGCCAGGCCGGCGGGGGAATCCTCGATCGCCAGCAGCTGATCGGGCGCCAGCCCCAGGCGCTCGCTCGCCTGCCGGTAGGCCTCGGGATCGGGCTTCTTGCGGGCCACATCCTCGCCGCACACCCAGAAGCGGAAGGCCCCGCCGGCCTCGGGGAGCAGCCGCTCCACCAGGGCGGCCACCGCGGTGCGACCGCTGGTGGTGACGATCACCTGCTGCAGGCCGAGGCGCTGGGCCTCGAGGATCAGGGTGCGCACGCCGGGGCGCAACTGCAGCGCGCCCCGCGCCATCAGCGCGGCGTAATGGCCCTGCTTGGCGGCCTGCAGGGCCTCCACCCGCTCCGCCGTGGGAGGGGCATGCTCGAGTTCGGTGAGAGCGGCGGCGATGCGTTCCCGGCCCCCGGCGATGGCCAGCCAGCGCCCGTAGGTGACGGCATCCCAGTGGAGTGTGATGCCCGCGGCGGCGAAGGCCGCATTGAAGGCACAGCGGTGACCGTCGCGCTCGGTTTCAGCCAGGGTGCCATCCACATCCCAGAGCAGGGCCTGCAGGGCCATGGCGGGCCTTCTCCCTCCACAGTGCCCGCACGCTACGGGCAACGCCGGGCCAGGCCACCACAATGGGGTGAATCCGCCCCTGGCTCTTGCTCCCAGCCCTCGACGCGCAGCGCTGGCTGCTGCCGGCTCCGCTGGGGTCCCTGGCCGAGCCCGCCGCGCTGGAGCAACTGAACCCTGCCGGAAGCGAGCCGCTGCCGGGCCCGCTGCTGGCGTTGCTGGCGCGGCGCGGCCACACCAGCGCGGCCGCCGTGGGCCAGCTGCTCGATCCCCCACCGGCCCCCGACCCCCTCCAGCACTTCCCCGACCTGGAGCGCGCCGTGACGCGGCTGGAGCGGGCATGCCGGCAGGGGGAGCGCCTGGCGATCTGCGGCGACTACGACGCCGATGGCATGACCAGCACCGCGCTGCTGGTGGGGGTGCTGGAGCGCCTGGGGGCCAGCCCCCAGGCGGCGATCCCCAGTCGGCTGGAGGAGGGCTACGGGCTCAACACGGCCATGGTGGAGCAGCTGGCGGAGGCCGGGGTGCCGCTTCTGGTCACCGTCGACAACGGCGTTTCAGCACGGGAAGCCCTGGAGCGGGCCGCGGAACTGCGCCTGGAGGTGATCCTCACCGACCACCACACCATCCCGGAGACGCTTCCACCCCACCTCGCCCTGCTCCATCCCGCCTGCACGCCGGTCGATTCCCCCTACCGGGGTCTGGCGGGAGTGGGGCTTGCCTACGTGCTGGCCGCAGCGCTCTGCGAGCGCCTCGGCAGCCCGGCGGGCCTCCGGGTGGCCCGCGACCTCTTCTGCGTCGGCACCATCGCCGACATGGCACCCCTGCAGGGGGTGAACCGCCGCTGGCTGATGGATGGGCTCCCCCAGCTGGGCCGCAGCGCGCTGGAGGGCCTGCAGGCCCTCCAACGGCTGGCCGGGGTCGATGAGGAGCCGCTCGATGCCCAGGCCGTGGGCTTCCAGATCGCTCCCCGCATCAATGCGGTGGGCCGGCTGGGGGATCCGACCCTGGTGGTGGAGCTGCTCACCACGGCCGATCCGGAGCGAGCCCTGGAGCTGGCCCGCGACTGCGAAACCCTCAACCGCCAGCGCCGGGACCTCTGCGAAGCGATCGAGGCTGAGGCCCTGGCCCTGCTGGAGGCCGACGGCAACCACGCTCCCGCCTTCGTGCTGCTGGCCCAGAACCACTGGCACCACGGTGTGATCGGCATCGTCGCCGCCCGGCTGGTGGAGCGCCTGAGCCGGCCCTGCGCCCTGCTGGCCGGCGAGGGTGGGGGGCGATTGCGGGCCTCGGTGCGGGCGCCGAAGGGGTTTGCCGTGGATGGAGCACTGCAGGCCTGTGCCGACCTGCTCGAACGCTTCGGCGGCCATCCGGCCGCGGGTGGTTTCAGCGTGCGCGGCGAGCAGGTGGCCGCCCTGCAGGCCCGGCTGGAGGAACGGGCCCAGGCCTGGCTACAGACCCGCGGGGACGGTCAACCGGTGGAGCCGGAGGCCCTCGTGCCCCTGGCCATGCTGAACCGCGATTTCCTGCGCCAGCAACAGCGGCTGGAACCGTTCGGGATCGGCCATCTCCAGCCCATCTACTGGAGCGCCGACTGCCTGGTGCGCCAAAGGAAGATCCTGCGCGGGGGCCATCTGCAGCTGGAGCTCGAGCAGGATGGCGGCCATCAGCGGGCCATCGGCTGGCGCTGGGCGGGAAACGTGGAGGCCATCCCGCCCCGCGTGGATGTGGCCTACCGCCTTCAGCGCAACCGCTGGCAGGGGCGGGAGACGCTGCAGCTCGAGCTGGTGGGGCTGCGGACCCATCCCGGCAGCGAAGTGGTGCTGCAGCGGCGGGAGCGGCTGTACTGGTGCCGGCGCCAGGGTGATGGGCTGGTGGTGCGCAATGCGGCGGGCCAGGAGCTACGCAGCGACAGCGCGCCCGACCATCCCTACCTCAGGGCCCTGCTGCAGGATGCGGCCCTGGCCCTGGGTCTGGCGGCCTGAGCGCAGAGCTGCCCGCGTGCAGGGCGTCACTCACCCACGCAGCACTCCAGATCAGAGGGCGCCGCGGCGGTAGAAGAGGATGAAGACCACGGCCGGGCCGGCCAGGGTGATCAGGGCCAAGGCGGCGAAGTTGGCAATCAGGTGGAAGTCGAGACCCATGGATGCCGGCGCGGTGGCGCAAATCACACGTTCAGAGCCTAAATGGCAGGAGCGGCCCGCACCGACGGGCCGCCCTCCCATGTGACGGCTTGTCACAGCGCTCTGCCTGCGATGCTGAGGGTCCTCGCCCTGCGGCCATGGCCCCGCACCTGCAGTGGCACTGCATCGCCGGCTGCGGCGCCTGCTGCCGCCTCGACCCCGCCCAGCGGGAGGACGCCCTCGAAGCCCTCAACCCCGAGCAGCGGCAGGCCTATCTGGCCCTGGTGGGCGCCGATGGCTGGTGCATTCACTACGACACCGGCGGGCGCCGCTGCCGGGTGTACAGCGAGCGGCCGGATTTCTGCAGGGTGAGCAATCTTGTGAGCCTGTTTGCCCCCGAACTGCACGGGGCGGGCGCCGTGGAACCCAGCCCGGAGACCCAGCCCCCGGAACACGGCGGTGGGGCCGGCGACGCCCCGGCTGGCTGGACGGAGGCGGACCATGCCCTGGCGATCGCCTGTTGCACCCAGCAGATCCGCAGTGAGTACGGAGGACGTGGCAGGGTGATGCGTCGATTCCAGCGGGCCATCCGCCGGCCATGAGCAGCGAGTCCCCCACCCAGGCCGAAGCGACCGACCCGGCCAACGGCGAACCGGAGCTGGCCGACCAGCCCCGCCGGGTCTGGATCACCGCCTTTCTCACCACCTTCACCACGGTTTTCCTGGCGGAGCTGGGGGATAAGACCCAGCTGGCGGCCCTGCTGCTCTCGGCCCAGTCCGGCCGTCCGGTGCTGGTGTTCGTGGGGGCCTCCCTGGCGCTGATCTGCTCCAGCCTGGTGGGGGTGATCCTGGGCCGCTGGCTCGCCCGGGTGATGCCGGCCCACCAGCTGGAGCGGCTCGCCGGACTGCTGATGGTCGGCCTGAGCCTCTGGCTCGGCCGGCAGGCCGTGGTGCACCTCACCCCACTGCCCAGCGATCTGCTCCAGGGCTGACCCCCTCCCGATCACCCCCCATGGATCTCGCCCTGCTGGCCTCCACCTTCGTCACCGTCTTCCTGGCGGAACTGGGTGACAAGACGCAACTGGCCATCGTCACGATCAGCGGCACCTCCACCCGCCCGGGGGCCGTCTTCGCGGGCAGCTCCCTCGCACTCGTGCTCGCCAGCCTGCTGGGGGCTGCCGCCGGCGGCTCCCTCTCGGCGGTGATTCCCACCGATGCCCTGCAGCTGGCGGCCTCCGCCGGATTCCTGATCCTGGGGCTGCGGCTGATCATCAAGGCCTCAGCAGGCGAGGCCGAGGCCAGGGCGGCGGCAGAGGGGGAGCAGGCAGGCTGAGGCCACCTGGCCGGGGCCACCCCCACTGCCTAAAGTCCAACCAGCAGGAGCCAGGGGGTCGTGGGCATCGCTCCGAGCCCGGACCACCGCTCCCACCCGCCATCTGCGCACGCCCCCAGGGGCGACCTCCGGTGGCAACCGCCAACCAGCTGCCAGACCCGATGAAGTTCACGGTCGCCGACCTGCTCGACCAACTCTCCCCTGAGGAGGCCCAACCCCTGGCCAACCTGGAGAAGGCCCTCGGCTTGAGCCGCAGCGCTGAAAAGCAGCAGCTGCGCATCGCCGTGGAGGCCCTGGAACGCCTGGAGCTGGTGGAGGTGAGTGAGGCCGGCCTGCGCCGCCGTGACAACCCGGAGCTGATCCCGGCCCGCCTGCGCTGCTCCAGCAAGGGCTTCTGCTTCGCCCTGCGCGATGACGGCGGCGACGACATCTATGTGCGCGAGCACCAGCTGAACCATGCCTGGAATGGCGATCGGGTGCTGGTGCACGTGACCCGCGAGGGGGGCCGGCGTCGTTCGCCGGAAGGCGGAGTGCAGTGCATCCTGGCGCGCTCCACCACAAGCCTGCTGGCCCAGGTGGAGCAGCAGCAGGAGCGGCTGGTCGCCACCCCCCTCGACGACCGCCTGCTCACCAGCGTGGAGCTGCCCGCCGCCGACGCCGAGCACCTCGATCCGGAACACCAGTCGGTGGTGGAAGTGCTGATCGACCGCTACCCGGTGGCCCAGTTCTCACCCCAGGGCCATGTGGCCCGGCGCCTGCCGGTGAACGGCGGCGAGGCGGCCGACCTGGATCTGCTGCTCACCAAGCACCGCCTCAGCCAGCGCTCCGCCGCCCCCAGGGCGAGCCTGCGCAGCCTGAATGCCAAGGAGCGCACCGATCTCACGGCGCAGCCGGCCCTGCTGCTCGACCTCTGGAGCGGGCGGGAAGCGCCGGGCCTGCCGGCCCTGGCGCTGGAGAAGCGCGAGGGCGGGGGCTGGGTTCTCTGGCTGCACAGCCCGGCCGTGGCCGAGCGCTTCACCCCCGGCAGCAGCCTCGATCTCTGGCTGCGCGAGCAGGCCGATGCCCTCTGCGTCGGCCGCCAGTGGCTGCCCCTGGTCAGCGGTGCCCTGGCCAAGGCAGCGGCCTTCAAGGTGGGCGAGGAGCAGGCGGCCCTCTCCGTCGTCCTGGAGCTGGATGGGGAGGGAGCGCTGCAGACCTACCGGTTCTGCCGCAGCCAGATCAGACCGGTGGCGAGCGTGGGCGCCGAGGCCCTGATGGCCCTTGTGGAGCGCAAGCCCAAGAGCCGCACCCTCAGCGCTCCGCTCAAGCCCCTCAAGGACCACCTCGAGCCGCTGGGCGAGCTGCTGGAGGTGGCCGCACTGCTGCAGCAACAGCGACGCGGCCGGGGTTCGGTGGAGCTGAACCTGGCGATGCCGGGAATCGACAGCCTCGCTGACCTGATGGTGCCGGCCCCGGTTCCGGGTCTTCAGGGCTGGCTGGTGGAGCTGCCCGCCCACCATCCCTCGGCCCTGCTGCGCGAGGCGATCCTGCTGGCGGACCGGGCCCTGGGCAGCCACCTGGCAGCCCTCGGACTGCCCGCCCTCTTCAGCGCCAACCCGGCAGCCGACCCCAGCGATCTCAACGACGTGGCCAAGGCGGCCCTGGCCCTGGAGATTCCCCTCGAGCTCGACGAGGACGGCCAGGCGAGCGCCACCGAACTGGCTGCCGCCTTCGCCGCCACCGATCGCAGCCGGGCCCTGCAGCAGCAGCTGCGGGCCGTGATGCCCCCCCAGCAGCTCGAACCGAGCCCCGCAGCCCATGCCCTGGCCGGCATCGATGGCGAGACCACTGCCTTCGCCCCCTGGAGCTGCCCCGCCCTGCACTACGCCGACATCTGGAACCAGCAGCTGCTGGTGCTGCTGCTCACCGAGGGCAAGGACCGCCCCAGCGTGCGCCACAAGGTGAGCGTCGACCTCAGCTCGCCGGCCTGCCATGGCGCCATCGACTGGCCCCTGCTGGCCCCCAGCCAGCTGGCCCCCTTCCAGCAGGCTTTGGAGCACGGGCTGGTGCAACGCCTGGCGGGCCGGCGGCGGTTCCAGGCCGAACTGGAGGCCGACCTGCTGGCCATGGCCCAGGCCCGGCAGGCGGAACCGCTGGTGGGCCAGACCCTGCCCGGAGTGATCAGCGGCGTGCAGAGCTACGGCTTCTTCGTGGAAGTGCCCCCCTCCAACGTGGAGGGCCTGGTGCACGTGAGTTCCCTCAAAGACGACTGGTACGAGTACCGCTCCCGCCAGAACCGGCTGGTGGGCCGCAAGAACCGCCGCGCGTACATGCTCGGCGATGCCGTGGAGGTGGTGATCGAAAAGGTGGATGCGCTGCGGCACCAGATCGACCTGGCGGTGGTGCTCCCCGAGGGTGTCGAGCTGGCTGAGGAGGGCGCAGCGGACGACGAGGCCGACGGGACCGAGGCGATCGTGGCCGTTCCAGTCCTCAGCGAGGCCTGATCGCGATGGCGCCCGTGGTGCTGGCCATCTCGGGCGCCTCGGCCCAACCCCTGGCCCAGCGGGCCCTCCAGCTTCTGCTGGGGGGGGGCGAAGAGGTGGAAGTGGTGATGAGCCGGGGGGCGATCGCCGTCTGGCAGGCCGAACTGGGGATCCAGGTGCCGGGCCAGCCCGAGGCGCAGGAGCAGTTCTGGCGGGACCGCACCGCGACCGACCGGGGAACCCTGCGCTGCCATCGCTGGAACGATCAGGCGTCCGCCATCGCCAGCGGCAGCTACCGCACCCGCGGCATGGTGATCCTGCCGGCATCGATGGGCACCGTGGGGCGGATTGCCAGCGGCGTCGCGCTGGATCTGGTGGAGCGCGCCGCCGACGTGCACCTCAAGGAGAACAGGCCGCTGGTGATCTGTCCGCGGGAAACCCCATGGAACCTGGTGCACCTGCGCAACCTCACCGCCCTGGCCGAAGCCGGGGCGCGGATCGCCCCACCGGTGCCGGCCTGGTACCACCAGCCGCGCACCATCGAGGACATGGTGGACTTCCTGGTGGTGCGCATCTTCGATCTGCTCGGCGACGAACTGGCTCCCCTGCAGCGTTGGCAGGGCCCACTGCGGGGGTCAGACTCCCCTGCGCATCCCGCCTGAGCCCCGGCCGTGCTGCGCCAGCTCCTGCTTCTGCCCCTGCTTGCCCCCCTGCTGGCGGTGATGCTGGTCGGTGCCCTGAATCCCAGGCCCGCCGTGAGCCTGCGGCTGTTGATCTGGAGCAGTCCCGCGCTGCCGATCGGCGTGTGGATCCTGCTGGCCGCCGGCGGAGGCGGACTGCTCAGCGCCACCAGCACCAACCTGGCCCTGCGCACCGGCAGCGCCGATGCCAGCGGAGCTCCACGGGGCCCGCGGAAGGTGCGTCGCCCCCTGTGGGACCGGGAACCGGCCCAGCCCCGGGAGCAGGAAGGCCGGTTCAGGGCACCCTGGAGCGAGCCCGCTGCCCCCGCTGCGACGCCAGGGGCCGCCGCCGGCCCCAGCCGCGCACCGGGCGAACCGGCACCCACGGTTGCCGTTCCCTTCCGGGTGATCCGCCGACCCGCTGAGGCGGTGGCCTCAGGCGGAGGTTGCACTGCCAGCAGTGGCGGTGGCGGCGATGACTGGGGCGAGGGTGCCAGCGACGACTGGTGAGCTGCTCAGGCGGGCCGAGGGGCCCCCTCCCGGGCCTGACTAAAGTCGCCCCCATCCCCAGAACGGCGCCCGAGCCCGGTGAGCGATCCCACTCCTGCACCCAACCCGGAAGCCCCTAAGGATCCGGCGCCCCCTAAGGAAGCGGCCGCCAAGGCCGCTCCAGCCGCCGCCAAGCCGGCGAAGCCTCCGGCCCCCGAGGACGCCCCCTTCGCCTCCTTCGTGCCCGAGCAGCTGATCCCGGCGCTGGTGCAGGAGATCGCCAGTTACGGCGGGCCTGAACCCCGGATCCGCTTCGAGCAGGGACCCATGCCGGTGGTGGGCAGTGACTGCTGGATGCTGATCGGTGAACTGCCGGGGGAGCGCCGCTTCTGGCTCTGCTTCACCGAAGAATCCATCAACGCCGCCAAGACGATCGCCGTGGCCGAGGCAGGTGCCAGCCCCAGCCTGCTGGAGTCGTTCCTGATCGACGAGAAGAAGATCACCCTCGCCCTGCTGGTGTCACGCCTGGTGCAGCGCCTCAACGGCCAGAAGTGGCTCGGCCCCAACTGAAGGGGCTTTACACGCCGCACCGGCTCCCGCCCCAGGCCCCCTACGATGCAGCCACTGCTCCGTGCTGCTCATCGATGGTGCCCCCAACCGCAGTCGCCACCTCCAGTGAGACCGGCCAGGTCCAGACCGGTCAACCGGTCGGCACACCTGATGCCCCGGCGGTGAAGGATCCGGTGAAGGACACGATCCTTACCCCGCGCTTCTACACCACCGACTTCGACGCCATGGCGGCGATGGATCTCCGCCCCAATGAGGTGGAGCTGGAGGCCATCTGCGAGGAGTTCCGCAAGGACTACAACCGCCACCACTTCGTGCGCAACGCGGAGTTTGAAGGAGCGGCCGAGAAACTCGACCCGGAAACCCGCCAGGTGTTCATCGAGTTTCTCGAGCAGAGCTGCACCTCGGAATTTTCCGGCTTCCTGCTCTACAAGGAGCTCAGCCGCCGCATCAAGGAAAAGAACCCGCTGCTGGCCGAGTGCTTTGCCCACATGGCGCGCGATGAGGCCCGCCATGCCGGCTTCCTCAACAAGGCGATGAGCGACTTCGGGCTCCAGCTCGATCTGGGCTTCCTCACCGCCAACAAGGCCTATACCTTCTTCAAGCCCAAGTTCATCTTCTACGCCACCTATCTGAGCGAGAAGATCGGCTACTGGCGCTACATCGCCATCTTCCGTCACCTCGAGAAGAACCCCGAAAGCAAGATCTTCCCGATCTTTAATTTCTTCGAGAACTGGTGCCAGGACGAAAACCGTCACGGTGATTTCTTCGACGCCCTGATGAAGGCCCAGCCCGACACGGTGCGCGGTCTGCGGGCCCGGCTGTGGTGCCGTTTCTTCCTGCTGGCAGTCTTCGCCACGATGTACGTGCGCGACGTGGCCCGCAAGGAGTTCTATGAGGCCCTGGGGCTGGATGCCCGCGAGTACGACAAGCACGTGATCGACAAGACCAACGAGACCTCCGCCCGGGTGTTCCCGGTGGTGCTCGATGTGCGCAACCCCCGCTTCTGGGACGGTCTGGAGCGTCTGGTGAACAACAACGCCAGGCTCAGCGCCGCCGATGCCAGCTCCGCTCCCGCTCCGGTGAAAACCCTGCGCAAGCTCCCCTGGTGGATTGCCAATGGTCTGGAGATGGCCCAGCTCTTCCTGATGAAGCCCATCCGCAGCGAGCAGTTCCAGCCGGCGGTGCGCTGACTTCCGCCGGAGCAGCGGCTTCGCGCCATCGGTAATCGAGGCCCTGGCCCCTGCGGCCGGGGCCTTTTTGCCCGCATCACCTGATTGCAACCGGCAGAGCCGCTCCCCGCCCCCTGATCCCGATCCCTCGTTCCTCGCCCGTTCCCATGGTCGTCACCTCCGCCCCCCCCGATCTGCAGCATCTCGATCAAAGCTGGCAGAAACGGCTGGAAACCCTGCTGGCGGCGGGTCGGAGCGCCGGGGCTGACCTGGTGGAGGTGTTCCTGGAGCGCACCGATCACCTGGGGGTGCTGGCTGAGCAGGACGGCATCACCAGCGTGAGCCCGGCCTTCGGCATGGGCGCCGGCCTGCGGGTGTTCCGCGGCCTGCGGGATGGCTTCGTGAGCACCAACGACCTCAGCGAGGGAGGCCTGCTGGAGGCCCTCGACCAGGCCCTGGGCATGCTCGGCCTGATGCGCAGCAGCGCGGGGCTCAGCGGCTTCGAGGGCCTGGCCCCCCTGCGCGACCACGCCAGCACCAAGACCGACTGGCTGGAGCGCTGCCCCGACCTGGCCCAGGCCACCGCCCGGCTCCTGGAGGGCACCGCCGTGCTGGAACGCCATGGCCAGCACCTGCAGGTGCGCCGTGGCAGCTACGCCCGCGACTGGCAGGAGGTGCTGGTGGCCGCCAGCGACGGCACCTTCGCCCGCGATGTGCGCCTACACCAGTCGCTGGGCCTGAACGTGCTGGCCGCCGATGGCGAGCACCGCTCCAGCATCGGCCGCCGCTACGGCAGCCACGGGCGGCCGGAGCAGCTGCAGCAGTGGGATGCGGACGCCAGCGCCCGGGAGGTGTGCGAGAGCGCCGGCGCCATGCTCTACGCCGACTATGTGGAGGCGGGCCAGATGCCCGCGGTGCTGGCCAACCGCTTCGGCGGCGTGATCTTCCACGAGGCCTGCGGCCACCTGCTGGAGACCACCCAGGTGGAGCGAGGCACCACCCCCTTCGCCGAGAAGGTGGGCGAACCCATTGCCCACGAAGCGGTGACCGCCATCGACGAGGGCCTCAGCGATGGCGCCTTCGGCTCCCTGGCCATGGACGACGAGGGGATGGAGCCCCAGCGCACGGTTCTGATCGAAAACGGGGTGCTGAAGCGCTTCCTTAGCGACCGGGCCGGTGAACTGCGCACCGGCCACGCCCGCACCGGCAGCGGCCGGCGCCAGAGCCACGCCTTCGCCGCCGCCAGCCGGATGCGCAACACCTACATCGCAGCCGGTCCCCACACCCCCGCCGACCTGATCACCTCGGTCGACCGGGGGCTCTACTGCAAGTCGATGGGGGGTGGCAGCGTCGGCCCCACCGGCCAGTTCAACTTCGCGGTGGAGGAGGGCTATCTGATCGAGAACGGCCAGCTCACCAAGCCGGTGAAGGGCGCCACCCTGATCGGCGAGGCCAGGGAGGTGATGCCGCGCATCTCGATGTGCGCCAACGACCTCGACCTGGCCGCCGGCTTCTGCGGCTCGGTGAGCGGCAGCGTGTTCGTGACCGTGGGCCAGCCCCACATCAAGGTCGACTCGATCACCGTGGGGGGCCGCTGACCATGACCGTTTCCACCGGCACCCAACCCACCACCCTCAACGCCGAGCAGCTGCGCGGCCAGTTGGAGCAGCTCGCCCAGCGCCACGGCATCCACCAGTGGGACCTGGGCGCCTCCTGCAGCACCGACACCTCGGTGCAGGTCGACCGGGGGGAAGCCAAGCAGATGAAGGGGGCCCAGCGCAGCGCCATCACCGTGCGGGTGTGGAACAGCGACGGCCTGGTGGGCATCACCAGCACCTCCGATCTCTCCCCTGCGGGCCTGGAGAAGGCCCTGAGCGGCGCCAAGGCCGCCAGCGCCTTCGGCAATCGCGACGACACCCCCGCCTTTTCGCCCCTGGCCACCGCCCCCCTGCCGGAGCTGGATCAGCCCCTGCGACCCAGCGCCCCGATCCTCAGCCTGCTCGACACCCTCAAGGACGCTGAACGCCAGTTGCTGGAGCGCCACCCGGCGATCGGCACCGTGCCCTACAACGGCCTGGCCCAGCGCCGCAGCGAGCGCATCTACCTCAACAGCGCCGGGGCCTGCCGCCAGCAGCGGCTCACCACCGCCAGCATCTACCTCTACGCCCGGGCGGAGGAAGCCGGGCGCAAACCCCGCAGTGCCGGGGCCGTGCGCCTGGCCTATGGCACCGCCGACCTCGACCTGGCCGGTTGCATCGCTGAGGCCGCCGAGCGCACCATCAGCCACCTCAACTACGCCCCGATCGACACGGGCCACTACACCTGCGTGTTCAGCCCGGAGGCCTTCCTCGATCTGATCGGCGCCTTCTCCAGCCTGTTCAATGCCCGCGCCGTGCTCGACGGGGTGAGCCTGAGCAGCCGCGAGTCCCTCGGCCAGCAGCTGGCCGTGCCCTTCCTCTCGATCACCGACAACGGTCTCCATCCCGGCAACATCGGCTCCTCCGCCTTCGATGGCGAGGGCACGCCCACCCGGGCCCTGCCCCTGCTCGAGGGAGGGGTGCTCGCCAACTTCCTGCACTCCGAGGCCACGGCCCGGACCTTCGGCGTGGCGCCCACCGGCCACGCCGGCCTGGGAGCCAAGGTGTCGGTGAGCCCCGACTGGTTCGAGGTGGGGGCCGCACCGGGCAGCGGCGGCGGCCAGCAGGGCCTGGATCAGCACACCCAGGGGGACGGCCAGGGACTGGTGGTGATCGACTCCCTCTCCGCCCTGCATGCCGGGGTGAAGGCCAGCCAGGGGGCGTTCTCCCTGCCCTTCGACGGCTGGCTGGTGCGCGGCGGCGAGCGCCGCTCGATCGAGGCGGCCACCGTCGCGGGCGACATCCGCCAGGTGCTGCAGGCGATCGTGGGCTTTGAGGGCGACGCCAAGGTCACCCCCGACGGCCTCTGCCCCCACGTCTGGGTGGACGGCCTGTCGATCACCGGCGAAGCCTGAGCCCAGGAACGCAGTCAACCCATGAACGTGCTCTTCTGGGGCACCCCGGCCTACGCGGTGCCCAGCCTCAATGCCCTGCACGCCGCGGGCCACCGCCTGGTGGGGGTGGTGAGCCAACCCGACCGTCGCCGCGGCCGGGGCAAGGAGCTGATGCCCAGCCCGGTGAAGGCACGGGCCCTGGAGCTGGGGTTGCCGGTGTTCACCCCGGAGCGCATCCGCCGCCAACCCGAGCTGCAGGCCGAGCTGGCAGCCCTGGGTGCCGATCTCTCGGTGGTGGTGGCCTTCGGCCAGCTGCTGCCCCCTGAAGTGCTGGCCCAGCCGCCCTTCGGCTGCTGGAACGGCCATGGGTCCCTGCTGCCGCGCTGGCGCGGGGCGGGGCCGATCCAGTGGAGCCTGATCGAAGGGGATCCCGAAACGGGAGTGGGGATCATGGCGATGGAGGCGGGGCTGGACACCGGCCCGGTGCTGCTGGAGCGGGCGATCCCGATCGGCCTGCTGGAGAACGCCCAGCAGCTGGGGGAGCGCCTGGCCGCCCTCACCGCCGAGCTACTGGTGGAGGCCCTTCCCCTGATCGAGGCCGCCGGCCCCGGACCGGAGCGCGAGCGGCTGGAGCGGCTCCAGGTGCATCCCCAGCGGGAAGAGGGGCTCACCTACGCCCGTCTGCTGAACAAGGACGACTACCCCATCGACTGGCACCAATCCGGCCTGTGCATCCACCGGCGGGTGATGGGCCTCTACCCGGGAGCCCACACCAGCTGGCGCGGGGAGCGCCTGAGGCTGCTGGCCACTGAGCCCCTGGTGCAGCGCCTGGCCGACCAGATCACCCCCGAGGCTGCGGCCCTCTGCGGCCGCTGGCCCACCGCCAGTGATGCCGGTGAGGCAGGCATGGTGCTGGCCTGCGAGCCAGGGCTGGGGCTGGTGGTGACCACCGCCGGCTGTCCCCTCCTGATCCGCCAGGCCCAGCTGGCGGGCAAGGCCGGGGCCAGCGGCCAGGCCCTGCTGCAACAACTCGGCGCCCGCCCGGGCGACCGGCTCGGGGGCTAGCCCATAAGTTCTGTGTCGTCAGCGGACGCACACGTCACGGAACCCTCACGAATCGCTAGAGAGGATTCAGCCGAAGCTGGAGCCATGGGCCACGAACTGTCCTATGTCGGTGAAGCGGGGGCGGGGTGCAGCATCTACCGGGAAACCTCCGGGCGCTACGTGGTGAGCCAGGGGGATCGGCTCCAGCAAGGGCGGCGGGTGGCCACCCTCGCCTGCGCCTACGCCACCTGCCGGGAGCTCAGGAACAGCTCCGGCAGTGCCGGCCTTCATTCCCCGACTTCTGACTCCAGCGCTGGCGTGGACTTGCGGTAACGGGCATGGAGCCCCTCCAGCTGCTGGTGCACCGCCCGCAGCTGGTCACGGATGGGTTCGCTGTCGTCGAGGCGTTCCAGCGAGAGCAGCATCGATTCCACCTGGCTTTTGCAATCGATCAACACGCGGCATTGGGGAGATCCGGGCTCGTAGGGCATGGCGACCTGTGATGCCCCCCCATCGCAGCCGAGCTCAGCGGTCGCGGGTGTGTCGGTTGTTGCCGTTTCCAGACCGGCGCGGCTGGGCGGGGCCCCTCGAAGGCCGGCCACCCTGGCGGCGTCCCCCGCTGAGATCGAGGGGTGGGGCACTGAGCACGGTGGGCTCGAAACCGGGCACCTCCTCCCGGGGCAGACGGCTGCCGATCAGTCGCTCGATCGCCCGCAGCAGCTCATGCTCCTCCGCCGCCACCAGGGAGATGGCATGGCCGGGGTGACCGGCTCGACCGGTGCGACCGATGCGGTGCACGTAGTCCTCGGCCTGGTTGGGGAGGTCGAGATTGATCACGTGGGGGAGCTGGTGGATATCGATGCCCCGGGCCGCCAGATCGGTCGCCACCAGCACGCGCAGCTCGCCGCTCTTGAAGCCTGCGAGGGCCCGGGTGCGGGCGCCCTGGCTCTTGTTGCCGTGGATGGCGGCGGCGGCCATGCCAGCCTCCGTGAGCTTGTCCGCCATCCGGTTGGCGCCGTGCTTGGTGCGGGCGAACACCAGCACCTGCTGCCAGCCCTGACTGGCGATCAGATGGGTGAGCAGCTCCGGTTTGCGGGCCATGTCGCACGGGTGGAGCAGGTGCTCCACGGTGGTGGCCGTGCGGTTTTCCGGCGTCACCTGCAGCTGCACGGGGTTGTGCAGAAGGCCATGGGCCAGGGCCTTGATCGGGCCACTGAAGGTGGCGGAGAAGAGCAGGTTCTGGCGACGCGGTGGCATCAGGGCCAGCAGCCGGCGAATATCCCGGATGAAGCCCATGTCGAGCATCCGGTCCGCCTCATCCAGCACCAGGATCTCCACCTGATCGAGCCGCACAGCGCCCTGCTGCTGCAGGTCGATCAGGCGGCCCGGAGTGGCCACCAGCACATCGGTGCCGGCCCGCAGGCGGTTGATCTGGGGGTTGATCTTCACCCCGCCGAAGACCACGTCGCTGCGCAGATCGAGATAGCGGCCATAGGCGGCGACGTTCTCGCCCACCTGGGCGGCCAGCTCCCGGGTGGGGGTGAGCACCAGGGCGCGCACGCCACCGCCGCGGGCATGGGGGCCGTGGCGGAGCCGCTCGAGCATCGGCAGGGTGAACCCGGCGGTCTTGCCGGTGCCCGTCTGGGCGGCGGCCATGACATCGCGGCCCTCGAGCACCGCGGGGATGCACTGGTGCTGGATGGGAGAGGGGGTGGTGTAGCCCTTGGCCGCCACGGCCTGCACAATCGGCTGGCCCAGGCCCAGTTCGGCGAAGGCGGCCGCCACGGCCGCATCGACCACCGGTGGCGGAACGGAAGTCCGTTGCCCTGGCACCGCGCCGGCATCAGCCAGGCGGGGCTGCGAAGCGGAGGGGCGCCGCCGGCGAGCACCGCCAGGGGCGGAGAGGGGGGCAGAGGCCTGTCGCGGAGAGGCGCTCGCGGAGGACCGGGACCCGGAACTCAGGGAAGAACGACGATCGCCACTGGACTGGCGGCGGCTGGTGGAACGGGTGATGGGGCTCAGCACCGGGATGTGACCTTCACCCTAGGTCGCGCGGCCACAGCGGCCCACGCCATCGCGCAGGTCCTCAGTCCAGGTAGAGGTGGCGGGCCTGGGCCAGGGTGGCCCGGAGATCCCGATCGCCCAGGTCGGCAGCCTGGGCAAAGCCCTGGGTGCCCAGCCAGCGGCGCAGGGCCGCCAGCCCATCCGCCGTCGGCTCCACCCCCCCGAACTCGGCGAAGAAACCCTCCTGGGCCGCCAGCACCCGGAACTTGAGACATTCCAGCAGCTGGGCCCGCAGACGGGCGGGCTGGATCAACCGGCAGCGGCGCCCATCCACCCCCAGTTCGATCTGCGGGGCGCTGGCAATGGCGGGAATCCAGGGGGCGAGCACCTCCAGCCTGTCGGGGGGCTGAAAGTGGCGCTGCTTGGTCTCCAGGTGGGGCCAGTAGATCCAGCCCTCCACCGGGGCAACCGCCCCTGTCCAGCGCAGCCGAGCGGGCCAGAACGAGAAGGTCTCCGGCGGATGGCGATCGGTCCAGAGCAGGGCAGGGATGTGCCAGCTGGGATCGCTCAGCCGCCATTCAGCGCCGGGGAAGGCGAGGTTGAGGGTGCCGGGGAAACAGGCGCTCAGATCGAGGCCCGCCGCCAGGAAATGGGGGGTCTGAAGGGCAATCGTGCCGGCCGGATAGGGGCTGTCGCCCGCCTGGCCGGAGGCCACCCGATGGCCGGCCACCAGCCGACAGGGGTGCCAGCACCAGCGCTCAGCCACGGGGCTCGAAGTGCTCACAGCGGTCGCAGGGGCCGGCGGGAAGCACCGCGCAGCGCAGCAGGGGGCTGCGGGCGTTGTAGCGGCACTGGGGATCACCGATCACAAAACCCTCGCCCCAGGGGCGGGCATCCGGCGGCCGGCGCTCCACCTTGCCCTGCAGGGCCACGCTCGCCAGCTCGTAGCGACCGTTGCGCAGGCGATAGCGATGACGGCGCTGCAGCACGAAAAAGGAGGAGTCCCCCCAGGGCAGCCAGCGGCCCGGCTGGGGAACGGCAGCCAGGGCCTCGATCTCCAGGGAATCGAGCAGCCGATCACTGCCGATCTGGCGCAGTTCCACCCGCATCAATCGCCTCCTGCAGCGCTGCCGCTCACGCTGCGGGCTCCGGGTTGCGCACGGAGAAGCCCCACGTAAACAGCCCCAGCACCAGCAGCAACAGCAGCCACTCCGGCGGCACGAAGGACGGCAGGCCGAGCCGCAGCAGCAGCCGGATCCCCACCAGGCCCACCGCCAGATAACCGGCAGTCTCGAGGTGGCGGTAGCGCTCCAGCCAACGGATGAAGAGCTCGGCGGTGAGTCGCAGGGCAATCACCCCGATCACGCCACCGGCGATCACCAGCTCCAGCCTGTCACTCACCGCCACGGCCGCGGCCACGCTGTCGAGGGAGAAGGCGAGATCGGTGAGGGCCAGGGTGGCGACAACGCCCGCCAGGCTGGCGGAGACGTGCCCTCCATGGCCGGCAACGCCTCCCCCGGTGCTGAGGCCGTCGCCGTCCTCATCCCCATCGATGCCCTCTTCACGGCCCTGGGCCACCAGCAGGAGGTGACGGCCGCAGAGCCAGAGCAGATAGCTGGCTGCAGCGAGCTCCAAGGGCCAGAAGTTGAGCACCCAGCGAGCCGCCACGATCAGGCCGATCCGAAAGGCCAGGGCCAGCAGCAGGCCGAGATTGAGGGCCATCTCCTGGCGGGCCCGGTCGTGCAGACGGCGGGAGATGGCCGCCAACGCGATGGCGTTGTCGGCGGAGAGCACCGCCTCCAGGGCCACCAACAGGGGAAGGAGGAGCAGCACTTCCCCCCACTGATCGGCACTCTGGATCAGAGGTGTGAGCGACTCGATCGACTCCGCTTCCAATCGCTTCGCCTTCCAGACAGGGGCCCAGCGCCACTCTAGGAAGATCGCTACGCCTGCCCGTTCCGCCATGCCCGTTCAGGTGCGACTGGTCCACGCCGAAGCCGGGGCCAGGATCGTGGAGGCCCGGGCCCTCGAAGGCGACGCCCTGCTCGGCTCCGCCCTGGGGGAGGGGGCCACGGCAGAGGAGGCGGAGGAGCGGGCCCGCCAGCGTCTGCAGGCCCAGCTGCAACAGCCGATCCAGCTGCCACAGCCAATGCCGAGACCAACGCGAGCACCAGTGCCCTCGGCGGCCACCCCAACGGCGCCGGCGCGCTCAGCGGCACCCCCAACAGCGCCGTCGCCCGTGCAGCTGGCGGCAGCCGAACCCGCAGCAACCGATCCCACCGCTGAGCACAGAGCCGAGCACAGGGCCGAGATGGCCATCTCGAGCAGCGGCCCCAGCAACAGCCAGCCCCACTCCTCAGTGACCCCAGCCCCACCGGCCCCCATCCCCCACGAGGAACCCCCGGGCGATCCAGAAGACTGGAGCAGCGAACTGGCCCGCATCGACCTGCAACTGCAGCGGCTGGGCTGGCAGCGGCCCCAGGAATCGGCCTATCTGGAGCGGGCCTTCGGCCATGGCAGCCGCAGCCGAATCACCACCTATGCCGACCTGCTGGCCTACCTGCGCACCCTCGAGACCCTCGAGCCGGGCTGTGACCCCGACAGCGTGCCCGTGCCGCTGCGCCGCCGCGATCTGCTCACGCAGAGCGACGCGCTGCTGGCACAGCTGGGATGGAGTGCGGGCCAGGGGCGCCAGTTCCTGGAACAACATCTCGGCCTGGCCAGCCGGCAGCAGTTGAGCGACCCCCAGCTGCTCCAGTTCAACATGCTGCTGGAGGAAGCGGTCCTGGGGTCGGGGAGCCCAGAGCTTCCGCCGGGCTGAGGGGCTGTGCGAACAGGAAACCCTGTCCCAGGCTGCAGCCCATCGCCAGCAGGGCCGCCCTCTGGTCCTCGGACTCGATCCCCTCGGCGACCACCTCCAGCTGCAGCTCCCGGGCGAGGTTCACCACCGCAGCGATCAAGGCGTGGCGACGCCGGTCCTCCAGCATGGTGGCGGTGAAACTCCGGTCGATCTTCAGGCCGTCGATCGGCAGCTCCGCCAGCCAATTGAGGCTGGAGTAGCCGATGCCGAAGTCGTCGAGCACCACCCGAAAACCAGCCTGGCGCAGCTGGGCCAGCTCCTCGCGGGTGCGCTCCGGCTGCTCGATCAGCGCCGTTTCCGTGACCTCCACGGTGAGCAGGGCGGGGGGGCACCCGAAACGCCGGGCGGCGGCGATCAGCTCCTTGGCCAGGCCACTGCAACCCAGCTGCTGGGTGCTGAAGTTCACGGCCAGCCCGAGGCCGCGCTCCAGCAGGCCGGAGTGGCGTGCATCCTGCAGCACCTGGCTCACCACCAGTTCACCAAGGGCCTGAATCAGGCCGGAGGTTTCCGCGACCGCGATGAAGTCAGCCGAGGACACCAGCCGACCATCCGCATGCTGGGGACGGACGAGGGCTTCATATGCCACCACCCGGCCGCTGGCGAGTTCCACCACCGGCTGATAGTGCATCGTGAGCTGCTGGGAGCGCAGGGCCTGCTCCAGAGCGGAGCGGATCTGGACCCGCCACTCAAGGGTGCGGGCAATCTCCTCATCGAAGACGACCACCGGCCGGTCCGGGCGGCGCTTGGCCTCATACATCGCCAGATCGGCGTCATGGAGGAGCTGGTCCGGACTCAGCCCGCAGCCGTTGCAGAGGGAAATGCCGACACTCACCTGGGGGGTGATCACGAAGGGCACATCACTGATCTCCGGCCGCCAGGGTCGACCGACCACCTGCAGGAGCCGCTCGGCAATCTGCACCGCATCCTCAGCCGCCTTGAGCTCGGTGCAGAGCAGCACAAACTCATCGCCCCCCAGCCGGGCGAGCACGTCGTTGGGCCTGAGCACCTCCTTCATGCGCTGGGCCAGCTCGATCAGCAACTGATCACCCACCCGGTGGCCGTAGGTGTCATTCACCTCCTTGAAGCGATTGAGGTCGCAGAACAACACCGCCAGCCAGCCGGGATGGCGATCGAGACGGACCAGTGCATCCTCGATGGCAATCGCCAGCCCCCGCCGGTTGGGCAGACCCGTCACCGGACAGGTGTGCACCTGCTCCGCCAGGGCCAGTTGCTGATCCATCAGCTCCTGGGAGCGGTGGCGGAGCTCCTCGAGGGAGACCCGGTCGCTCACATCGTGAAAGGTGAAGACGTAAGGGGCCGGCTGCTCGAGATGGACAGGACGCCAATGGATCTCCACCACCTGGAGCGGCTCCCGTCTCACCACGGTGGTGACGTTGCCGCCCTTGGGGCGCGCCGCCACCAGACCATCCACCCCCAGGCCCCGATCGGCGTCCACGGCATCGCGGAGCAAGGCGGCCAGTGGCTGCCCCAGCAGCATCAGCCGCGGCCGGCCGATCAGCCCCTCAAAGGACGCGTTGCACCAGAGCAGCTGTCCCTGGCCATCGGTGATGGCCAGGCCATCGGCAATCTGGGCGAGGGCCAGCTCAAGGCGAGCCAGGCTACGGCGGAGCTCCCGTACCAGGCCCGACTCCTCATTCATGCGTCGGCGGGCGTGCCATCGGGCAGCGGGGTGAGCGTGGCCCCGAACAGCCAACCGGCATCACCCTTCTCGGCAACGATGAAGTGCTCCGAGACCAGCTCACGGCCATCGGCACAGAGGGTCTTCAGGCGCAGGGGATGGGCCAGGATTGTGGAGCGCTCGGTGGCCTGAAAGCGGGAGAACCCGAACTGATGCGCCATCCGGAAGGCGTCCGGGAGGATCAGACCGAGGGGTTCGCCCACCAGTTGGGCATCGCTCCAGCCATAGACCTCAGCAAAGGGGCGGTTGAAGCGCAGCACATTGCCTAGGGCATCCGCGAGAACAAACGGACGATCACTGGCCTCCATCTCCGCAATCGTGGGAGGCCCAGGGTCGGCGGCAACCGGAGAATCGCTTTGCATCAGGAACAAGGTTGATGTCTGAAGCCTGTGCAATCACCAGGCAGAGACAAAAGCCAGGATCCTATTACAGTGGTGAAAGCCTGATTCAGCCTCTCGGGATTTCGCCTGAATAGCAAGGAAGCGAAGACAGCAGCACAACGCTGCCAAGCCACTGCACAACGGTCGTCGCTCAGCTGCTTTCGTCGCTCAGCTGCTTTCGTCGCTCGGCTGCTTTCGTCGCTCAGAAGCTTTTGTCGTTCAGGGACTTTTGTCATCCAGTGGCCCGCTTCATCGAAAAGCCACCCCCGTGCTGGCCAGCGATCAGGCTGCTGACCCGACGGGAACGAGCAGCCTGGATGGGCGCATCCGAATCGAGTGAAGGCCTCTCAGGCTGCGGGCCTGCAGTAACGGCGCACCAGGGAAGCGCCCAGGCCCAGCTGGTGCTGGTTGGCATAGGCCTCCCGCTCCAGCTCCCGCTCCAGGGGACTGGCCGAGCGATACACGTCCTCCCCCAGCACCGACTGGAGCTGGGGAGGCAGGCGATCATCCAGGCCGAGGCGGCGCGGAATCGCCCGCACATGGCCATTGCGGCAGCTCTGGGCCACATGAATCGCTTCATGGTTGAGCACCTTGGCGAATTCGGCGCTGCCGTTGTTCAGGGCTGAGGGTTTGATGCGCAGGGTCCGGGCCCTGGGATCCCACTCGCCTGCGGCACCCCGCTTGCGGGGCTCGGTGAGCTGGATGCGTACGCCCACCCGCCCGAGGGTGGCCAGGAGGTCAACGATGGCGTTGCGCTCGGTGGCGAAGGTGGGTGGATTGGCCATCAGCACACGGATCTCGGCCAGGGAGAGGGGCGGATCGCCGCTGCGCCGCTTGTAGTGATAGCGGGTGCGGCCATTACCGAGCCGTTCAGCCCGGGGAGTCCAGGCCGCATCGGCCACGGCCAGCGTGCGAAGCAGGCTGTCCTTGTCAATGCCCTCCAGGCCTGCAGGCGTGGGCGGCAGCACCGTCGCCAGCGGCGCCGGAGGCTCCTCCAGCCGCAGGCCCGTGAGCAGCGGTGGTGCCAGGGCCGCCGCCAGCCCCACCATCGCCACCCCCCCCAGGACCTGCAGCAGGCGAGCGCTGCGGCGCGGCCGCTCCACCGGCACCAGGGGGCCGCCGCAGCGGGCACAGATCCAGCTGCCATCGCGGCGACGCACCATGGCCAGGGGCCTGGGCAGACAGGACGGGCACACCAGGGGCTTCACCACCTCATTGTGGGGGAGTTGGCGGTGGGGCGGCTCCCCCCGATGCCGGAGGCCGGTTGCGAGGATCGGGGACCCCGCCCCCTGCGACCGATGCCCCTCGCCCCCCTGGTGCGCCAGCTGCAGCAGGCGCCCCTCACCGGCGAGCTGCGGGCGCGGATCGGGCGCAGAGAGCGGCTGCGGCTCAGCGGTGCGGGCCGGGCGGCCCGGGCCCTGGTCAGCAGCGCCCTGGCGACCGAGGGGTCCCTGCTGGTGATCGTGCCCACCCTGGAGGAAGCGGGCCGCTGGGCGGCGCTGCTGGAGTTGATGGGTTGGCGCAGCTGCCAGCTCTATCCCACCAGCGAGGGAAGCCCTTATGAGCCCTTCGATCCCACCAGCGAGATCACCTGGGGCCAGCTGCAGGTGCTCAGCGAACTGCTGGAACTGGCCAGCGCGGAGAACAAGGCAAACGGCGGCCGGCGGCTGGCGATTGTGGCCACCGAGCGGGCCCTGCAGCCCCACCTGCCGCCCCCGGCGGCGCTGCAGCAGCAATGCCTGAGCCTGCGCAAGGGCGACAGCCTGGATCTCGAGCAGCTGGGCGAAACCCTCACCCGCCTGGGCTACGAGCGGGTCACCACGATCGAGCAGGAGGGCAGCTGGAGTCGCCGCGGCGACATCGTCGACGTGTTCCCGGTGAGCAGTGAGCTCCCCGTGCGCCTGGAATTCTTCGGCGAGGACCTGGAGAAGCTGCGGGAATTCGATCCCGCCACCCAGCGCTCCCTCGACCCGATCGAGGTGGTGCGGCTCACCCCCAGCGGCTACGGGCCGCTGATCGCCGCAGCCCTGCGCGAGGCCATGCCCGATGGGCTGGAGCAGCTGCTGAGTCCGGAAGCGCTGGAGCAGTTGCTGGAGGGGGGCACGCCCGAAGGGCTGCGGCGGCTGATGGGCCTGGCCTGGGAGCGCCCCGCTTCCCTGCTCGACTACCTGCCGGCCGCCACTCTGGTGGCGATCGATGAACGACGGGCCTGCCTGGCCCACGGGCAGCAATGGTTCGACCACGTGGTCGGCCACCACGCCGAAACCGAAACCGAGCTGGGGCTCGAGGCCGGCACCACCCTGCCCGCCGTGCAGCACCGCCCGCCGGCCGACACCCTGGCGGAGGCAAGCGGCGGCTTTGCCGGCTTCGATCTGGCCGATCTGCACGAGAGCGACAACCACCCCAACGGCTTCGATCTGGCCAGCCGGCCGGTACCGGCCTACCCCAATGCCTTCGGCAAGCTGGCCGAGCTGATCAAGGGGTTCCAGAAGGACAAGGCCAGCGTCTGGCTGCTCTCGGCCCAGCCCAGCCGGGCTGTGGCCCTGCTGGAGGAGCACGACTGCATCAGCCGCTTCGTGCCCAACCCGGGTGACACCCCGGCGATCGACCGCCTGGTGGAGCAGGGCACACCGGTGGCCCTCAAGAGCAGGGGCACCGCGGAGCTGGAGGGCCTGCAGTTGCCGGCCTGGAGGCTGGTGCTGATCAGCGACCGGGAATTCTTCGGCCAGCACGCCCTGGCCGCCACGGGCTATGTGCGCCGCCGCCGCAAGGCCGCCAGCCGCACGGTCGACCCCAACAAGATGCGGCCGGGCGATTTCGTGGTGCACCGCAACCACGGCGTCGGCAAATTCCTCAAGCTCGAGAAGCTGGCGATCGGCGGCGAATCGCGCGACTACCTGGTGGTGCAGTACGCCGACGGCCTGCTGCGTGTGGCCGCCGACCAGCTGGGCAGCCTGGGCCGCTACCGCGCCACCGGCGACACCCCGCCCGAACTGAACCGCATGGGCGGCACCGCCTGGACGCGGGCCAAGGAGCGGGCCAAGAAGGCGATCCGCAAGGTGGCGGTGGATCTGGTGAAGCTCTACGCCGAGCGCCACAAGGCGCCGGGCTTCGCCTACCCCGCCGATGGCCCCTGGCAGGGCGAGCTCGAAGACTCCTTCCCCTACGAGCCCACCCCCGATCAGGTGAAGGCGATCGCCGAGGTGAAGCGCGACATGGAGCAGCCCTCGCCGATGGACCGGCTGGTGTGCGGCGACGTGGGCTTCGGCAAGACGGAGGTGGCAATCCGGGCGATCTTCAAGGCCGTGACGGCCGGCCGGCAGGTGGCGATGCTGGCGCCCACCACGGTGCTGGCCCAGCAGCACTGGCGCTCGCTGTCTGAGCGCTTCGCCCCTTACCCGGTGAAGGTGAGCCTGCTCAACCGCTTCCGCACGGCATCCGAGCGCAAGACGATCCTCGAGGGGCTGAACGAGGGCACGGTAGATGTGGTGGTGGGCACCCACCAGCTGCTCTCCAAGGGCACGGCCTTCAAGCAATTGGGCCTGCTGGTGGTGGATGAGGAGCAGCGCTTCGGCGTGAACCAGAAGGAAAAGATCAAGGCCCTGCGCAAGGACGTGGACGTGCTGACGCTCTCCGCCACGCCGATCCCGCGCACCCTCTACATGAGCCTTTCGGGTGTGCGCGAGATGAGCCTGATCACCACGCCGCCGCCGCTCAGGCGGCCGATCAAGACCCACCTGGCCGCCCTGGATGAGGAGGCCGTGCGCAGCGCCATCCGCCAGGAGCTCGACCGCGGCGGCCAAGTGTTCTACGTGGTGCCGCGGGTGGAGGGGATCGAGGAGGTGGCCGAGCGGCTGCGGCTGATGATTCCGGGGCTGAAGCTGCTGGTGGCCCACGGCCAGATGGCCGAGGGCGAGCTGGAAAGCGCCATGGTGGCCTTCAACGCCGGCGAGGCCGACCTGATGCTCTGCACCACGATCGTGGAGAGCGGCCTCGACATCCCGCGCGTCAACACGATCCTGATCGAGGACGCCCACAAGTTCGGCCTGGCCCAGCTGTATCAGCTGCGGGGCCGGGTGGGCCGCAGCGGCATCCAGGCCCACGCCTGGCTCTTCTATCCCGGTGATGCCTCTTTGAGCGAGGCGGCGCGCCAGCGGCTGCGGGCCATCCAGGAATTCGCCCAGCTGGGCAGCGGCTACCAGCTGGCCATGCGCGACATGGAGATCCGCGGCGTGGGCAACCTGCTGGGGGTGGAGCAGAGCGGCCAGATGGAGACCATCGGCTTCGATCTCTACATGGAGATGCTGCAGGAGTGCCTGGCGGAGATCCAGGGCCAGGACATCCCCAAGGTGGACGACACCCAGATCGACCTGCCGATCACCGCCTTCATCCCCGGCGACTGGATTGCCGACAACGACGAGAAGATGGCCGCCTACCGCGCCGCCGCCGAGTGCGGCAGCCCCGAGGCGCTGCTGCAGCTCGCCGCCGACTGGGTGGACCGCTATGGCGCCCTGCCGGCGCCGGTGATCGCCCTGCTGCAGCTGATGGAGCTCAAGCTGCTGGCCAGGCGCTGCGGCTTCTCCCGGATCAAGCCCGAGAAGCCGAACATCGCCCTGAACACCCCCATGGAGGAGCCCGCCTTCCGCCTGCTGCGCCAGGGCCTGCCCCAGCATCTCCATGGCCGCCTGGTGTATCAGGCCGGCTCCGGCACCACCGCCAAGGTGCTGGCCCGGGGACTCGGGGTGTTGCCGATGGAGAAGCAGGTGGAGGAGCTCAAGGGGTGGCTGGAGCAGATGGCTGCACAGATCCCCGGTGCCGATGGCCTCACCGACGCGCAGCGGCGCGACCAGCAGGCGGCGCTGAACGAGGCCGTGCTGGCGGTGTGACCGATCGGTGCCGGGCCTGCGACGACCCGAGCCCCACCACCCTCAATCTTCCGTTACAGTTCTGAGAACTTCTGTAACGGGCTTGAGGGCATGGGCGAGGTGATGGAAGTGGGCACTGGCTTCGGCGGCAGCTTCACGCTGCTGTCTGGAATGATGAGCCTGCTCGCCCTCGGCATCTACGCCCTCACCCAGGGCGATGCGGGGAACAACGACGATGACGATTCCAGCCCCGGTGGTGGCCTGATGCAGCCCGTGGCCTGATCTCATCCGTCCTGATCCGAACCAGCCTCACCCGCCCTGCTGCGATCGGCGGTAGGCCTTCGGCACGACGTGCAGGAACAACCACCACCAGATCAAGACTCCCAGCACCAGAGGGGCGGAGATCCACCAGCGAGCGGGCCAGACCCAGCTCGCGGCCGGTATCGCCACACCGGTGAGCACAATGCTCCAGGGCTGACACCACCAGGGTTTCAGGCTCCAGAGAGTCCCTTCATCTGACAACTGGTCGGCCCTCACGGTCTCGGTCTCAACGCCAGCCCGGAACCCTTCCATGCCTCAGGTTCAGGGCTTGCCCGTGCCGACGGCGGCTGGCACGTTCGCACTACCGGGGCTATAGGCCTTCAGCACGCTGCCGGCCGTACGGAGCTGCTTGACCAGGGTGGTTTCAGCGGTGCGGTACTGGCTGTCCTTGCGGGTGCCGATGTCCTCGAGCTGCAGGCGCTGGGCCTCCTGTTCGCTCATCTTCGCCGGCACATCCGGATCAATGCCGTACTTGTGAATGTCGCGGCCGCGGGGAGTGAGGTACTTGGCGATGGTCACGGTCATGCCCGAGCCGTCGGAGAGACCCCGCACCGACTGCACCAAGCCCTTGCCGAAGGTTTTCTGGCCCACCAACAGGGCCCGCTTGTTGTCCTGCAGGGCACCGGAGAGGATCTCGCTGGCACTGGCCGAGCCCTCGTTCACCAGCACCACCAGGGGCCTGGTGGTGAGGGCGCGGCCGGTGGCCCGCTTCACATCGGTGATGCCGCTGCGGGTCTTGGTGGAGACAATCGTGCCCTCGTTCAGCCACTGGCGGGCGATCTCCACGCTGGCCATCAGCAGGCCGCCGGGATTGCTGCGCAGGTCGAGCACGTAGCCGTCCACCCCCTGGGCCTCCAGTTCGCGCACCGCCTTGCGCATGTCCTTGGTGGCGTTGGCGTTGAACTGCTTCAGGCGGATGTACCCCACCTTCAACCCTTCAGGGGTGGTGTTGATCTGATGCTCCACCGCGTGCAGCTCAATGCGCTCGCGGGTGAGGGGCACCTCCAGCACCTGGGCCTTGCGCCGCAGGGTGAGGTTCACCTGGGTGCCCTCCTGGCCGCGGATCAGCTTCACCGCGTCCTCGGTGCTCATCCCCTTGGTGCTCTTGCCATCGATGGCCGTGATCACATCCTTGGGCTGCACCCCGGCCTTGGAGGCCGGCGAGCCCTCAATGGGGGCGACCACCACCAGCTCCTTGGTGTCCTTGTCGAGGCTCAGCTGGATGCCCACCCCCGAGAGCTCGCCGGAGGTGTCGATCTGCATCTCCTTGAACTCCCGGGGGTCAAGAAAACGGGTGTAGGGGTCATCGAGGCTGGCAAGCATGCCGCGAATGGCCTCGTAGGCATCCTTCGGGCTGCCGTAGCTGCGTGCCAGCACGTCACGCCGCAGGGTGCGCCAGCGGTCGGGGGTGTACTTGCCGTTGACGTCGAGATAGTCGCGGAAGACGATCTGCCAGGTCTGGTCGATCACCTCCTTGGGGCTCTCGAGGATGCGGGCGCTGCCGCCCGGGGAGGTGACCGCCTCACGGGCCATCACGGCCGTGGCGGCACAGACCCCGGCGCTCACGAGCACGATCAGGCCGGTCTGAGCACGCATCCGGCTGCGAGCACCGCCCATGGCAGAGGCCCATGCAGGACCTGGGAAACTGTCTTCAAGCTAGCGCTGGCAAGCCCGCGCAACGGCCCCGGCCGGGGGGATTTCCCGTCAGGGATCCACCCAACGGCCGTCCTCCTTGATCAGGGCGATCAGGGCCTCCACGCCCTCGGCCTCCGGCACCTTGCGGATCTCCTCACGGCCCCGGTAGAGGGAGATCACGCCGGGGGTCTTGCCAACGTAGCCGTAGTCGGCATCGGCCATTTCACCGGGTCCGTTGACGATGCAACCCATCACGGCGATGTCGAGGCCCGTGAGGTGAGCCGTGGCGCTGCGCACCTTGTGCAGTACCTCCTCCAGGTTGAACAGGGTGCGGCCGCAGCTGGGGCAGGCCACGTATTCCACCATCGTCTTGCGCAGGCCCAGGGCCTGCAGGATCGAGTAGCAGACCGGAATCTCCTTCTCCGGCGCCTCGGTGAGCGACACGCGGATCGTGTCGCCGATCCCCTCGGCCAGGAGCGGCGCGATGCCGGCGGTGCTCTTCACCCGGCCGTAGTCGCCGTCACCCGCCTCGGTGACCCCCAGATGCAGGGGGTAATGGAACCCCTCGGCATCCATCCGGTCGGCCATCATCCGGTAGGCGGCCATCATCACGGGAGCCCGCGAGGCCTTCATCGACACCACGATGTTGTGGAAGTCGAGGCGGTCGCAGATGTGGATGAACTCCATGGCGCTCTCCACCATCCCCAGGGGGGTGTCGCCGTAGCGGAACAGCATCCGCTCCGCGAGGGAGCCGTGGTTCACGCCGATGCGCAGGGCCTTGTCCTGCTCTTTCAGCACCTTCACCAGGGGCTCGAAGGTCTCGCTGATGCGCGCGCCGATGGAGGCGATTTCGGCATCGGAAAACTCCGTGCGGTTGGGGTCGGGTTTGTCGAACACGAACAGCCCGGGGTTGATGCGCACCTTGTCGACGTGCTGGGCCACCTCCAGGGCGATCTTCATGCCGTTGTGGTGCACGTCGGCCACCAGCGGCACCGGCCGATAGGTGTCGATCAGCCGCTGGCGGATCTCGCCCATCGCCTTGGCATGGGCCAGGCTCGGCACCGTCACCCGCACGATCTCGCAGCCCGCCTCGTGCAAGCGGCGGATGCCGGCGGTGGCCCCCTCGATGTCGAGGGTGTCCTCGTTGATCATCGACTGCACCACCACCGGGTGGTCACTGCCGATCCAGATGTCCCCCACCCGCACGCTCCGGGTCTTGCGACGCCTCAGGGTGGTGGCGTAACGGGGGTTGCTGGCCCAGGCGGCGAGGTCACTCGCTGCGGAGGATGCCGCGTCGGAGCGGGCCAGGGTGCCGGTCATGGCGGGGGGGGCCGGAAGTGGCTGCAAGGCTGTCACAGAAGCGGCGTCAACTGGCGGAAGCTCCAACGGCGGCAAGACGCTCCCGCACCGCCTTGAGGTCCTGCCAGGTGTGCCATTTGGGGCTGCCCTGCTCCCGAGACGGATTGCGCAGCAGATAGGAGGGATGGAGGATCGGCATCAGCCAGCGGCCCTGCAGCAGCTCCCCCTCCCCGGCCATCCACTGGCCCCGCAGGCGGGTGATGCCCCCCCTGATGCCCAGCACCCCCTCGAGGGCCGTGGCGCCGGCGAGCAGGATCACCGCCGGATCCACCAGGCGGATCTGGGGGTCCAGCCAGGGGCGACAGGCCGCCATCTCCGCCGGAGTGGGCTTGCGGTTGTCGGGCGGGCGGCACTTCACCACATTGCAGATGTAGGCGTCGCGGTTGGAGTCGATCGCCACACTGGCGAGCATCTGATCGAGCAACTGGCCCGCCCGCCCCACAAAGGGCTGGCCGCTGGCATCCTCCTGGGCGCCGGGCCCCTCGCCGATCACCATCAGCCGGGCGCGGGGATTGCCCCGGCTCACCACCACCCGGCTGCGGCCGGCGGCCAGGGAACAGCGCTGGCAGGCCGCGCATTCCTCCGCCAAGGCCTGGAGATCGGCGGGCGCCGGGACCACCGGCGGCTGCAGCGAGGAAGGGGAGGCATCCATGGGGGCATCCTCTCCCCGGGCAGGCCGCCGGAGATCAACCACGGGCGGTGCGAGCCTGTCGATTCGCCGCCAACGCTGAGGGGGAGCACGCGTGCGGCAGGATGGCTCCAACGCTCATGCCGTGCCATTCCGATGCCGGCACCATTGCCGATGCCGGAACCTGGGACGCCTGTCAGCGACTGCCCCGCTGGCCCGTCGGGCCTGACCCTCTCGCCCCGGGCCCAGGCTCTCCAGCCCTCCCTCACCCTGGCGATCGCGGCCAAGGCCAAACAGCTGCGCGCCGAAGGCCGGGACATCTGCAGCCTGAGCGCGGGCGAACCTGATTTCGACACCCCCGCCTTCATCCGCCAGGCGGCGGCCACTGCTTTGGAGGCCGGCCACACCCGCTACGGCCCCGCCGCCGGTGAGCCGGCCCTGCGCGAGGCGATCGCCGCCAAGCTCAGCACTGAAAACGGCGTACCGACCCGGGCCGAACAGGTGCTGGTGACCAACGGCGGCAAGCAGGCGCTCTACAACCTGTTCCAGGTGCTGCTGGGCCAGGGGGATGAGGTGCTGCTGCCCGCCCCCTACTGGCTCAGCTACCCGGAGATCGCCCGCCTGGCGGGCGCCTCGGTGACGGTGCTGCCGACCGAAGCCGCCCAGGGCTTCCGACTGCAACCCGAGCAACTGGAGGCGGCGATCACCCCCGCCAGCAAGCTGCTGGTGCTCAACAGCCCCTCCAACCCCACCGGCATGGTGCTGAGCCGCCAGGAGCTGGAGGCGATTGCGGCCGTGCTGCGCCGCCATCCGCAGGTGGCGGTGGTCTGCGACGAGATCTACGAATTCCTGCTGGCCCCGGGGCACAGCCACCACAGCTTCGCTGCCGTGGCACCGGATCTGGCCGATCGGGTGTTCGTGGTGAATGGCTGCGCCAAGGGGTGGGCGATGACGGGCTGGCGGATCGGCTGGCTGGCGGGGGCGCCCGCGGTGATCGCTGCCGCCAGCGCCCTCCAGAGCCAGACGACCAGCAACGTCTGCAGCTTTGCCCAGTACGGCGCGCTGGCGGCGGTGAGCGGTCCGCGGGACTGCGTGCAGGCCATGGCCGCCCAGTTCAACGAGCGCCGCACCCTGCTGAGCGAGGGACTGCGGGCCATCCCCGGCCTGCAGCTGCTGCCGCCCGAGGGTGCCTTCTACGCCTTCCCCGACGTGAGCAGCTACGGCCTCGATTCCATGACCCTCTGCAACCGCCTGCTGGATGCCGTGGGGCTGGCGGTGGTGCCCGGGGTGGCCTTCGGCGACGACCGCTGCATCCGTCTCTCCTGCGCCGCTGCCCCGGCGACGATCAGCGACGGTCTGGAGCGGCTGCAGCGCTTCCTGGGGAGCCTCTAGCCCCAGGGTGAACCGGCGGCAGCCGGCAGCCACGTGAAGCAGCATGGGCGGGCCCGTTTCACCCCGCCCTTGTCCTGGGCGGACACGCTGATGCGCACCCGAGAACGTTGGACCGCCGCGCTGGCAGGCCTGTGCCTTGCCCTGCTGCCGGCGGTCGTCGCTCCTCTCCCTCCCCAGCTGCTGCCGGCGGCAGAAGCCCAGCAGACCAAATCGCGACCGGTGCTGCGCATCGGCGCCATCCCCGACCAGAACCCCGAAAAACTCAACCGCCTCTATGGCCTGGTGGCGGCGGAGCTCAGCCAGCAGCTCGGGGTGACCGTCACCTACGTGCCGGTGACCGACTACGCCGCTGCGGTGGCAGCCTTCCGCACCGGCAGTCTCGATCTGGTGTGGTTTGGCGGTCTCACCGGCGTGCAGGCCAGCCTGCAGAAACCCGGCGCTCAGATGATCGCCCAGCGCGACATTGATGCCCAGTTCTACAGCGTGTTCATCGCCAACACCCGCAGCGGCATCAAGCCGATCCAGAACCAGAAAGGCCTCAGTGTGCTGAAGGGCAAGCGGTTCACCTTCGGATCGGAGAGCTCCACCTCCGGCCGGTTGATGCCCCAGTACTTCCTCAGCCAGGCCGGTGTGAAGCTGAGCGACTTCGCCGGCGGTGCCCCCGGCTTCAGCGGCAGCCACGACGCCACCATTGCCCTGGTGCAGAGCGGCACCTACGACGCGGGTGCGGTGAACGAGCAGGTGTGGAAGAGCAACCTGCGCAGCGGCAAGGCCAACCGCAGCAAGGTGATGCAGATCTGGCGCACCCCCAGCTACCCCGACTACCTCTGGCTGGGACAGCCCAACCTCGACGAGCGCTTCGGCAAGGGATTCACCGCCAAGCTGCGCGGCGCCATTCTCAGCTGGCGGCCGAGTGATCCCGAGCAGAAGCAGATCCTCTCCCTGTTCGGAGCCCAGCAATTCACCACGGTGAAGGCCGGTGAATACAAAAAAATCGAACAGGTGGGCCGGCAGATCGGCAAGATCCGCTGAGGCCTGGGCAGCGCGCCGGCGCCAGGCAGGCCAGAATCGGTATCCAGCCCGGGAGACCGCGTGGTCTGGTTGATCGATCTGGTGCTGCTGCTCGCCGGCCTGGTGCTCTGGGGCCGCGCCAGCCGCGAGGGCGATGAGGCCTGGTCACTCTTTCTGCGGGGTGTCGCCCTGCTGGACCTGGCCTTCATCGCCTTCGGCAATGGCCAGCTTCTGCTGGAGGTGCCCCTGCTGGCGCTGGCGCTGGCGCTCCCCTCCGCCGCCAGCCTTGAGCGGCGCCGCTCCTGAACCCCGCATGAATCCCCGGGGACCGGATCTGATCGAGGTGAGCCTGGTGGCCCTGATCCTGGCGCTGATCGTGTTCCGGCTCACCCAGGCCTGAGGTCTCCGGCAGCAGGCATGAGCAGGCCGGCAGCAGGGAAGATGGACGATGGGGTGAGCCGGCCGGCATCCTGATCGATCACCACACCAGCGACCTGACCACCGCCGACCTGCTCAGTCTGGAGGGCATCACCGTGCGCGGGCGCCGGGAGCCCCGGCTTGCCGAGGTGAGCCTGCGCATCCAAGCGGGGGAGCGGGTGGCCCTGCTGGGCCCCAGTGGCGCCGGCAAGAGCACCCTGCTGGCCGTCGCCAACGGACTGCTGCTGCCGGATGGCGGCACGGTGCACTGGCAGGGGGAACCCCGGGCCCGCAGCGCCAGAGCCCGCAGGCGCCAGCAAGCGCGCATCGGCACCCTCTGGCAGGACCTCCGCCTGATCGAGGAACTGAGCGTGCAGCAGAACCTCAACGCCGCCCGGCTGGCGCGGTGGGGCTGGCCACGGGCCCTTCTCAACCTGGTGATGCCGGTGGAGACCCAGGCCTGCGCCACCCTCCTTCAACGTCTCGACCTGGATCCCGCCCTCCTCGGCCAGCCCGTCTCGGCCCTTTCCGGGGGCCAGCGACAGCGGGTGGCCCTGGCCAGGCTGCTGCGCCAGGAGCCGCTGCTGTTGCTGGCCGATGAACCCCTCGCCAGCCTCGACCCCCGCCTGGCCGAGGAACTCCTCGCCCTGCTGCTGGCGGCGGGCAGCGCCCCCCGGGCCCTGCTGCTGAGCCTGCACCGGCCGGAGCTGGTGGGCGGTTTCGACCGGGTGGTGGGGCTGCGCAGGGGGTACATCGTCTTCGACCAGCCCGCCAGCAGCCTCACCACCGCCCAGCTGCAGGCTCTCTATGCCGAGGACGGCGCCCCGTGAGCCCCGCTCAGGCTGCGGCAGCGAACGGTCCGCAGGTGGCGGCGCCCCTCTGGGTGCTGCTGCCCGCGCTGGTGCTGCTGCCGCTGCTGCTCGTGCTGCCCGGCATCAGTCATGGCGGGGGATGGGAGCTGGTGGGGCAGTTCGCCAGCGCCGGCCTCCAGCCCTCCCTGGATCCCCTGGTGCTGCGCTCGGTGCTCAGCGGCCTGGGGGTGACCATGGGCATCGCCCTGCTGGGCTGGGCCGGCAGCGTGGTGCTCGGGGTGGTGCTGGGAGTGGCCAGCTCGCGGGTGGTGTGGCAGACGGTGACGGGCAGTACGGCCCTGGCCGGTTGGATCCGCCGGCTGCTGGCCCTGCCCCGCTCGATCCACGAGCTGCTCTGGGGCCTGCTCCTGCTCCAGCTGGTGGGCCTGCAGCCGGCCGTGGCGGTGGTGGCGATCATCCTCCCCTTCGGCGCCCTGGTGGCCCGGGTGATCAGCGACCTGCTCGATGCCCTGCCCACCCGCAGCCTCGAAGCGCTGCGCTGTGCCGGAGCCCCTGCCGGTCCGGCCCTGCTCACCGCCCTCGGGCCGCCCCTGCTGCCCCAGCTGATCAGCTACAGCGGCTACCGCCTGGAGTGCGCCCTGCGCAGCGCCACCCTGCTCGGGGTGTTCGGCCTGGGGGGACTGGGCACGGAACTCAAGCTCACCCTGCAATCGCTGGCCTTCCGGGAGCTCTGGACCGGCCTGTGGGCCCTGCTGATCACCATGCTGCTGCTGGAGATGCTGCTGGGTCGGCTGCGCCAGCGCTGGGCCATGCCGGGCCGGCTGGCCCTGGGGCAGACCCGGGTGGGCGGCAGCGGCCGCGAACTGCTGTGGGCCGGTGCCGCCCTTCTCCCCCTGCTGGGGGCCGTGGCCTGGGGCCTCGGGGTGGATCCGGCCAGCCTGCTGCGCTGGCAGCCCCTGCCGCCGATGCCAGCGGCCAACTGGGGGGCGGTGGCGGCCCTGCCCTGGGGAGCGCTCGTGGGCAACACGGTGGTGATGACCCTGCTGGCCGCCGCTCTGGCGGTGGGCCTGGCTCCCCTGCTCCTGCTGCTGGTGCAGCCCTGGCCAGGGGGCCGCTGGGCCCTGCAGGCCCTCTGGGCCCTGGGCCGCCTGTGGCCGCCGCCCCTGATCGCCCTGCTGCTGCTGTTCCTGCTCCAGCCGGGGATCATCACCGGCGCGCTGGCCCTGGGTCTGCACAACCTGGGGGTGCTGGGCAGGCTGCTGCTCGAGACCAGTGAGCACGTGGGAGACGGGGCCGAACAGGCCCTGCTCGGGGCCGGCAGTGGCCCGCGCCTGGCCCTGCTCTACGGCCGCTTCAGCGGCCTGGCCCGGCCCTACCTGGCCTACGGCGCCTACCGGGCCGACGTGATCCTGCGGGAATCGGTGGTGGTGGGTCTGGTGGGCGCCACGGGCCTGGGCAGCCAGTTGCTGGAGGCCCTCAGTGCCTTCGCCTTCGATGAACTGCTGGCCCTGCTGCTGGCCTACGCCCTGCTCACCCTGGTGGGGGAAGACCTCAGCGATCGCCTGCGGCGGCGTCTGCTGGCCGGTGCCCCCCGTCCAGGCTCCCCCGGTGTGGGCACACCAGACCGCGGCTGAGCAGCAGCTCGGCGGCGGCCTCTGGGTTGAGCGCCCCCAGCTCCACCGGCTGACAGAAGTGGCCGCTGAGGTCGTGGTCGTAGCAGCGATCGTAGTAGTCGAGCATCTGGCGGCAGGCCGTGGCCCAGTCGCACTCGGCGATCGCCTCCAGGGCCAGGGCGGTGCGCTGGGGCCCCAGCCGCCGGGCGATCCGGCTGGTGGCCTCGGCCAGGGCAGCGGGATCCTGCACGCCATAGATGCGCACCAGGTGCTCCACCCGCTGCTCCAGGGGTCGCTGCACCTCCAGCACCGGGGCGGCCTGCATCTGGCGCCAGAGACCAGCGGGGATGCGGCAGCGGCCCACCTGGGCACTCTCGGCTTCCAGCCAGATCTGCGGCGCCTGGCGCAGGCCGTGCAGGGCGAGGGCCAGGCGGTTCTCGTAGTGCTCGCTGCTCGGCTGGGGAGGGAGCCCGAGGGCCCCGAAGCTGCTGCCGCGGTGGTGGGCCAGGCCCTCGAGGTCCACCACCGCCACGCCGCGGCACGCGAGCGCCAGCAGCAGCTCCGTCTTGCCGGTGCCGGTGCGGCCCCCGAGCAGCTGCAGGGGCCAGGGCTGCTCAAAGAGCTCCAGGGCCCAGCGCCGGTAGGCCTTGTAGCCACCCTCGAGCACCTGCACGGGCAGGTCGAGCTGGGAGGCCAGCCAGGCCACGCTGCCACTGCGCATCCCCCCCCGCCAGCAGAGGAGGCGCAGGGGCTGGTCGGGAGCCGGCGCCGCCAGCTCAAGCAGCCGGGCCGCCATCCGCTGCAGGCGCGGCCCCACCAGGGCCAGACCCTCCAGCACCGCCGCCTGCCGGCCCTGCTGTTTGTAGAGCGTGCCCACCGCCGCCCGGCCGTCATCGTCGAACAGGGGGAGATTGACGGCGCCGGGGATGTGCCCCTGGGCGAATTCCGACGGGGTGCGCACGTCGATGAGCGCACCGCGACCCGCCAGAAAGGCCGGCACCGGCAGGCGCGGCTGGGGAGCAGGACAATCCATGCACCAATCGTGCCTGGCCGCGCCCATGCCCCTTCCCGTGCCCCGCAAGCTGATCGTGCTCGGTGACAGCGGCGTGTACGGCTGGGGCGATCCCCTGGAGGGGGGCTGGTGTGAGCGGCTGCGGCGCCACTGGATGGAACTGCCCGGAGGCCCCGTGCTCTACCCCCTCGGGGTGCGGGGCGACGGGCTGGAGCGGGTGGCGGCCCGCTGGCGCCGGGAGGTGGAGTGCCGCGGTGAGCTGCGCCGCCAGCAGCCCCACGGCATCCTGCTGGCCGTGGGACTCAACGACAGCGCCCGGGTGGGCCGGGCCGATGGCCGCCCCCAGCTGGATCCCGAGGGGTTCCTGTTCGGGCTGCAGCAGTGGCTGGCCGAGGCCAGCACCATCGCCCCCGTGCTGGTGCTGGGGCTCACCCCGGTGATGGAGGAAGCGATGCCCTTCGCCGACGTGCTCTGGTATGGCCTGGAGACGGTGCGCCGCTATGAGGCGCTGCTGGAGGAGGCCTGCATGCAGGCCGATGTGCCCTTCCTGCCCCTGCTGGAGAGCCTGCTGGCCGATCCCAGCTGGCCGCACTGGCTCCTGGACGACGGCATTCACCTGAACAGCGATGGGCACCGGCAGGTGTTCGAGCGCGTCCGCCGGTGGCCGGCGCTGCTGCAATGGGCCGACCTGCAGCCCCTGGGGCTGGCCACCGCCAGCGTCTGACACCAGCTGCTGCCCCCAGGGGCGGGCTGTCGCCAGGGCGGGCTGCTAGCCGATCAAGCGGTGCTGGCCGTCAGAACAGCGCCATCAGCAGGGCCACCACCAATGCCCCCACCAGCACGGCCAGCAGACCGCCCACCGCCAGCAGGCTGATGCCCGTGGCGAGGGCCAGGCGGCGCGTGGTGACCGGGAAGAGCAGGTAGAGGGTGAGGGCGACCGCCACCGGCCACAGCGGCGGGATCAGCAGACACACCGCCGCGAACATCCCCAGCTTCCGGCGCTGCCGACGCTGGTGCAGGAGGGCCTCGTCCTGGCGACGCCGCTGCTGGCTCAGGTCGGCCTGCTCCTCATCGCTCAGCCAGCGACCGTGCCGGCGCGCCTGTTCCAGCTCCAGCTCAAGCTGCAGGGACCGCGGGGTGGTGGAGGTCATCGGCGCAGGGGGCGCGGGGGCCAGGGGAGGCATGAAACCGCCCGCAGCCACGATCTGTTCAGGTTAGGGGCACCCCGCCTCCCCCGAATGGGGGATGACCGCCCCCCAGGGCGGGGAGGGCGGGCCGGGACCACGGGCGGACGGTGAAGGGAGCCCCCCGACACGGGGGCCATCCCGTTCTGTCCCCACGACCCCATGGCCCCATCCACCACCTGCCAGGAGCGCAATGCCAGGCTGCTGCTCCACCGCGACCACAGCCGCTCCGATGCGGCGCGGCTGCACTGGCGCAATGCCCTGGTCCGCGAAAACCTCGGCCTGGTGCGTCTGGTCGCGAACCGCGAGAGCCGCCGCACCGGCCGATGCTTCGAGGAGCTCTGCTCCGCGGGCTACGAGGGGCTGATCCGGGCCGTGGAGGCCTTTGACAGCGGCCGCAACTGCGCCCTGAGCAGCTTCGCGGTGCCCTACATCCGGGGGGCCATGCAGCTGGATCAACGCGACCGCCAGCAGCCGATCAACACCCCGCGTCGGCTGCGGGAACTGCTGCAGCGGGCCCGGAGACTGCAGGAGCAGCGTCGACAGACCGGTCTGCCGCCCCTGGCGGGAGCCGAGCTCGCGGGAGCACTGCAGTGCAGCCTGCGCCAGCTGGAGGAGGCTGCGGGGGTGCAGCGCGCCCTGGCGGTGACCAGCCTCGACCGCCCCCTGGGCGGAGTGGGCGGAGATGGTGGGGCACAACAGGACGGTGCAGCGGGGAGTGATGGGGGCGGCAACTGGCACGAGCGCCTGGCCGCCCCCGGCGGCGACGACGCCGATGGGCATCTGGCGTGGGTGCGGCAGGCCCTCGCCCAGCTCGCTCCGGACGACCGCGAGCTGCTGGAGGGACGCTGGATCGATGGCCTCAGCTGGTGCACCCTCGCAACCCAGCTGGGCTGGAGCAGCCAGTTCTGCCGGCAGCGGGGCCTGGCACTGATGCTGGAGCTACGGCGCGCTGCTGCCGCCGGCCTGGAGGTGCCCCAGGCCCCAAGGCTGACGGCCCACGGTCAGAAGGGGGCCAGGGCGGGCCAGATCAACAGGGCCAGCAGGGCCGCCAGGGCGGTCTGAAGGGCATTCACCGCCTCGTTACCCAGCCAGCGCCAGCGCCCCTGGGCCGTGGCACCGATCAGGCTCTCCAGCAGGGTGGCCGCCAGACCGACGACCACCACCAGCGCGAAAGCCCGACCGTCGGGGACGAGGTCGAGGGCCCTGGCCAGGGAGGCCATCAGGGCACTGCCCGCCAGGCTGGCGGCGGTGCCCTCGAGACTGATCGCGCCCTCGGTACCGGGTGGCACGGGCCGCAGGGTGGTGATCAACCAGGTGTGACGGCCCCACCGCTTGCCGATCTCACTGCCACAGGTGTCGGCGAGCTTGGCGGCGAAGCTGGCGGCGAAGGCGATGAGCAGGGGTTCCACCCAGACGGCCGGCACCAGGGGCACGGCCAGGGCCACCAGGGCGCCGGTGGCCGCCGACCCCCACACGTTCTCGGGCCCCCGTCGGCCGCCGCGGGCCTCAGCCAGCCCCCGCTCCTGCTTGCGGCGGAAACCGAGGCGCGTCACCAGCGACCCCAGCAGCAGGTAGGCCACCACCGCCAGCCAACCCCGCGGCCCCAGACAGCCCCAGAGCACGGTGCCGAGGATCGCGGCATGGCACCAGCCAGCCGGAGTGAGCAGGGGCAGGCGCTGCGCCAGGGCGATCAGCACGCCGTTGAGCCCGAAGGCCACCAGCCATGTGATGGGCTGCTGGGCCGGCAGCCAGGCGGGGAACGGAACAGCCACGGCCGCCGCAGGACAAGGGGCCACCAGTGTGTTGCACAGCCCAAAGCAGCGGGCTGCCGGCCGCACCGGACGCTGGATAATCGGCCCACGTCTTGGTTGCGGCGATGATCTTCAAGCGCAAGGAATCCTTCTTCCTCGATCTGAGCGGCGGCGATCAGGGCCAGACCAGGCAGGAACCGGCAGCCGTGCAGGTGGCCGTCGCCGCCCCCGCACCCGCGGCCCCCAAAACCTCCGCCCCGAAAAGCGCTGCACCCGCAGCCTCAAGTGCCGCCACCGGCACCGTTCAGGACAGCGCGCCCAGCGCAGCCCAGCCCGCCAAACCGACCCTCACCACGGCCGAGGCCCTCGCCGCGGAACTGCGCGCTGCCCAGGAGTCCCGCCCCGCACCGAGCAAGGCCACTTTCGCCCCCGACAACCTCAACCCCGCCAACGCGGTGCCCAGCCGCCGGCGCACGGCCGGCGCCAATCTGGCCGGCTTCAAGGCGATGGCGGCTGAGATGTTCAAGAGCTGAGCTGTCGCCGCCAGCTCACCATCCCGGCGACAGCCGCCACCGCGGCCGTCGAGCAGCGCAGGATTGTTGAGCCGAGACTCACGGGCTGCCAGCCGGCTTCGACGGCAGCGCGCTCCTCGTCAGGGGTCCACCCCCCTTCCGGGCCGATCGCCACCCACACCTGCTCCGCTCCCGCGGCGGGCAGCAGATGCTCCATCAGTGGCAGCCCCTGCTGCCGGGTGCTGGCCAGCAGCCTGATCACCCCATCAGCAGGCCGGGCGCCGGTCGACGCCGGAGCCGCGAGCCAGCGAATCGCCTCCTCATCAGCCGCGAGCTCGGGCAGCCACAACCGCTCGCACTGCTCCACGGCCTCCCGCAGGATCGCCTCGCGCCGCTCGGGCCGGAGGCGATCCTGCGCCACGCTGCGGCAGGCCCGCAGCAACTGCAGGCGATCCACGCCCAACTCACAGGCCATGCGCAGGAGCACGTCGGCATCGAGCCGGGGAAGCGCCACCGCCAGGGCCAACTGGGGCCTGGGGGCCGCTTCCTGCAGGAGGGGACAGGCGAGGTCCTGCTCCAGCACCGCCAGTGGGGGGGCCACCGCCTCCAGCTCCAGGCGGGCAGCCCAGAGCTGGCCCCGCCCATTGACCACGGCGAAGGGGTCGCCGGCGCGCAGCCGCAGCACCCGGCGGAGGTAGTGGGCCTCCTGCGCCTCCAGGGGCAGGGCGCCGCCCGAGGCGAGCAGCCGCTCGGGTGTGACCAGCAACCGCCGCCATTCCCGCGCCATCCTGCGCCTCAGTCGCCCATCAGGGGAAAGAGGGCTTCGGGTTGCTCCTCCACCGGCCAGTCCTCATTGAGGCCGCCGATGCAGAGCTCGGCGATCTCCACCACGTCGTTGTCGAGCTGGCGGAGGGCGTTGATCAGCACGTCAAGGCCGAAGGCGTCGCTGGTGCCCAGATCCACCCAGCAGCGGGCCCACTCCCCCTGGTACTCGACCGGACCCATGTTGTGCATCAGGGCGGGCATCGCCCCGGCGGCCGACTCGGCGTCGTAGGCCATCCAGCTCAGCTCGGCACCCTCCTCGTGGGCCTGGAGGTTCTCGGCATTGAAGCCGCCGAGCTTGCCGAGGAAGAACCAGCTGTCGAAGGTGGTCTCCACGTAGCCCCGCTCTCCCTGGCCGGGGGGATGGGGAAAGCGCATCCAGATCCAGCAGTTGAACGGATCGAACTCGCGGAAGCGCACCTCCATGGCGGGACTGGGGGAGTGACGGCGGAACCCTCACTATCCACCACCCGTACGCCCCGCAGGCATGCTGGGACGATGCTCGAACTCAGCGGGGTGCGCTATCAGCCGGCCACGGCGGCCCGACCGGTGCTGGAGAACGTGACCTTCCAGCTTGCCCCTGGCCAGCTGGCCCTGGTGGCCGGGCGCAGCGGCAGCGGCAAGACCACCTTGCTGGAGGTGATCAGCGGCCTGGCGGAACCGGAGCGGGGGCAGATCAGCTGGAGCGGCCAGCGCCTCAGCGCCCGCCAGCGGCGCTGGCTGTGCGGGCTGGTGTTCCAGTTCCCTGAACGCCACTTCCTGGGCCTGAGTGTGGGCCAGGAGCTGCGGCTGGGCCAGCGGCGCCTGGATGGTGATCGCCTGGCTGCCGTGCTGGAGCTGGTGGGGCTGAGCGGGGTCTCCCTGCAGCAGCGGCCGGAGCAGCTCAGCGGCGGCCAGCAGCGACGGCTCGCCCTGGCGGTGCAGCTGCTGCGCGATCCCCGGGTGCTGCTGCTCGATGAGCCCACCGCAGGGCTCGACTGGGCTGTGCGCAGCGATGTGGTCGATCTGCTGGCCGCCCTGGCCCGGGAGCGGGCGGTGCTGGTGGTCACCCACGAACCCGACCTGTTCGCCGCCCTGACCCCCTGCACCTGGCAGCTCACGCAGGGGCACCTGGAGAGGGCGCCGGAGCCCGACGGGCCTGGGGAACACCATCCGTACGATGCCCCCATTGCGCACGGGCAAGTGTGAGCGACCAGCTGTTGCGAGCCACCGCAGCCGGAGGCGGCATCCGGCTGGTGGCCGTCACCACCACCGAGGCGAGCCGGCGGGCATCGGAGCGGCACCACCTCTCCTTCCTCACCACCGCCCTGCTCGGCCGGGCGATGACGGCCGGCCTGCTGCTGGCGAGCTCGATGAAGGTGGCCCACGGCAGGGTGAATCTGCGCATCTCCTCCGATGGCCCCCTCCGCGGCCTGATGGTGGACGCGGGCCGGGACGGCAGCGTGCGTGGCTACGTGGGCGAGCCCTCCCTGGAGCTCGATCTGGTGGAGGAGAGCGACGGCAGCCGCCACTTCGACTTCCGCACCGCCACCGGCACGGGCTACCTGCATGTGGTGCGCGACCTGGGTGAAGGGGAGCCCTTCAGCTCCACGGTGGAACTGGTGAGCGGCGGCATCGGCGACGACGTCGCCTCCTACCTGCTCCATTCCGAGCAGACTCCCTCGGCGGTGTTCGTTGGAGAGCAGATCAACAGCAGCGGGGTGTGCTGCAGCGGCGGCGTGCTGGTGCAGGTGCTGCCCAAGGCCGCCCGCGAACCCGCCCTGGTGGCCCTGCTCGAGGAGCGCTGCCGCGAGGTGAGTGGCTTCAGCCAGCGGCTGGCGGCCTGCGAAGGCCACCTGGAGACCCTGCTCACCGACATCTTCCCCGACCTCGACCCCCAGCCCCTCGGGGGGCCCGAGGCCCATCAGCCCGCCTACTGCCAGCCCGTGGCCTTCCGTTGCCCCTGCAGCCGCGAGCGCAGTCTCGGCGCCCTGAAGCTGCTGGGCCGCGATGAACTGAGCAACATGCTGGCCGAGGACGGCCAGGCCGAGCTCACCTGCCACTTCTGCAATGCCGTGTACCGGGTGGAGGGCAGCGAGCTGGAGGACCTGATCGAGGAGCTCAGGCCACCAGCAGAGAACCGAGCAGCAGCAGGATCAGGGCCGGCAGGCTCTGCACCTGCTGGGGCGTAAGCGGCAGGCCCAGGGGCAGGCTCGCGGGGGCGGCTGCCGCCAGCAGCCCACCGAGCACCAGGCCGAGCGTGAGCAGTCCGAAGCCCCAGCCCACCGCCGACAGGAAGCGGCGACGGCGGCGCTGCAGGCAGACCACGCAGTGGGCGGTGGCCAGCGCCAGCAGCAATTCCGCGGGCGGAGCGGGCAGGAGCAGCAGCAGGGCCAGACAGAGGCCGGAACCTCCGAGGGCCAGCCAGCGGTCGTTGCCCTCGGCCAGGGCAAAGCTGGGAGCTGAAAGGCTGGGCGCCGTCACCCGGGGCAGCGGCATCCGGGGCAGGGCAGGCATCGGCAGCCGGGGGGCGGGACTGGCCTGCTGCTGCTCCCGCGCCGAGGCGCTGCGGGCGGCGGTGCTCACCCGTCCCTGCTGCCGCTCCTTGAGGCGATCCATCAACACCGCGTCGTAGGCCGCCTCCACCCGGGAGCGGGCGATCGGATCGTCGCCGGCCTCATCCAGGCGCGCCTGCCGGGCGGCCTGCACAGCATCAAAGCTGGCATCGGCCTCGATCCCTAGGCGCTCGTAGGGGGTGAGGGCGGAACTGGCCCCCTGATCGGCGTTCTGGTCAGTGGGGTCGGTCATCACCGGGGGGGAGCAGGGTGGAACGCCTGTCCCTGAGCGTATCGAGGCTCCCCTAGAAGAGGGGGTCGCTGCAACGGAAGCCGCCTTCCTGCTGCAACCGCTCACGGCAGCGTTCGGCCTCGGCGAGATCGAGGCGGTGACGACGTTTCAACAGCGGCATCTGGGGAGGGAGATGGCTACCCTCTCGAATTTCCACCTCATGGCAGGCCGGCGTCTCAACCGAAGCCTGCAACTGAAAGCTCACGTAATCGCAGCCCCCGTCAGGACGGGGCCGCACCAGCCAGAGCGGCTCGGGCATCGCCGTGATGGTTTGTTACAGGAAGTCTGGCGCGGCGATCCGGCGACTGTGGGACCCGTGGCACTCAGAGGCTGATCGGCTCCACCCCACTCACCACCGGAGCCACCCCGCTGAGTTCGAGCTCGGGATGGTCCTCCCGCAGCTGGTTCAGGTTCCAGTCGTTCTTGAACAGCAGCACCGGCCGGTTCCAGGCATCCCGCACGGTCTTGCAATTGAAGATCCGCCCCACCGCTTCCAGGGCCGGCCAGCCGCCCACCACCCAGCGGGCCACGGCAAAGCCCAGGGGTTCGAGCCGGGTCTTCACCCCGTATTCATTCTCCAGGCGGTACTGCACCACCTCCAGCTGCAGCTGGCCCACCGCCGCCAGGATCGGATCGCGCTTGCTCTCGTCGGTGTCGTAGAGGATCTGCACCGCCCCCTCTTCCCGCAACTCATTCACCCCCTTGCGGAAGCTCTTGAAGGCCGAGGGATTGGGGTTGCGCAGCCAGGCGAAGATCTCCGGGCTGAAGCAGGGGATGCCCTCGTATTCCAGTTTCGGCCCCACATAGAGGGTGTCGCCGATGGCGAACATGCCCGGGTTGTTGAGACCGATCACATCGCCGGGGTAGGCGTCCTCCACCACCTCACGGTCCTGGCCGAACAGCTTCTGGGGACGCGAGAGGCGGATGGTGCGGCCGGTGCGGGCGTGCTGCACCGCCATGTCCTTCTCAAACCTGCCGCTGCACACCCGCACAAAGGCCACCCGGTCGCGGTGGCGGGGATCCATGTTGGCCTGCAGCTTGAACACAAAGCCGCTGAAGCCCGGCGCCACCGGCTCGATCGCCCCGGCACTGCTGGCGCGGGCGATCGGCTTCTGGGCCAGCTCCAGGAAGGCATCGAGAAACGGCCGCACGCCGAAGTTGGTCATGGCCGAACCGAAGAACACCGGGCTGAGCTCGCCGGCGTGCACCAGCTCCAGATCCAGCTCGTTGCCGGCACCCTCCAGCAGCTCGAGCTCCTCCAGGGCCGCCTCCAGCAGCTCGGGTTCCACCGCGCCGCTGCTGCGCGCCGCGTCCACGCCGAGCACCTTCTCCGCGGAGGCGCGGCCCCGTTCCGCCCGCTGAAACAGGATCACCTCCCGGGTGCGACGGTCGATCACGCCCCGGAAGCGATCACCGCTGCCGATCGGCCAGTTCACCGGCCAGCAGGCCAGGCCCAGTTCCTGCTCGATCTCATCGAGCAGCTCCAGGGGCTCGCGCCCCGGCCGGTCCATCTTGTTGATGAAGGTGAAGATCGGGATCTGGCGCATGCGGCAGACCTCGAACAGCTTGCGGGTCTGGGGCTCGAGGCCCTTGGCCGCGTCTTCGAGCATCACCGCGTTGTCGGCGGCGGCCAGCGTGCGGTAGGTGTCTTCGGAGAAGTCCTGGTGGCCTGGGGTGTCGAGCAGATTGATGGTGCTGCCCGAATAGTCGAACTGCAGCACCGTGGAGGTGATCGAGATGCCGCGCTGCTTCTCCAGCTCCATCCAGTCGGAGGTCACCTTGCGCTGCTCGCCCTTGGCCTTCACTGCCCCGGCCTGCTGGATCGCCCCCCCGTAGAGCAGGAGTTTTTCGGTGAGGGTGGTCTTGCCCGCGTCGGGGTGGGAAATGATCGCGAAATTGCGGCGCCGGGCCACGGCCTCCGCCAGGGCCTCCAGCTCTGGACCAGGGCCGGCGGGCACAGAGAGGGAGGAGGCGCTGGTGCCCAGGGCGGTGCTGCTGCTGCTCATGGGCTCAGCCTGGCAGAGCAGGGAGCAGCGCCGCCATCAGGGCAACCGGCCCCGCACCTCGAGATGGGCTTCGTCCAGGGACACCACCTCCAACCCAGCCAGCCCCGCCTGGCGCAGCTGCTCCACCACCTCCTCCGGGGTGAACGCCGCATGCAGGGAGGCGCGGTAGTCGCGGCGAAGCACCTCCGGGGCATCGACCATCGACGCGGCCACCAGTGCCTCCACGGCGTCGGCACTGGGCGGGCGGCGCAGATCCTGCACCAGCACCAGGGCCCCGGGGGCGGCCAGCTGGGCAACCGTGCGCCAGAGGGCGAGGGGGTCGTGGAGGTGGTGCAGCAGGCTTTTGCTCACCACGGTGGTGAAACAGCCAGCCAGGGGCGTGGGCTCGGGCAGGGGCAGCAGGGCCTGCTCGAACCGCAGGCGGCCAGCCAGGGCGGGCTCAGCCGCCAGGCGCTCCTCGGCCACCGCCAGCATGCGCGGAGCCCCATCCAGCCCCAGCACCCTGGCCTCGGGCCAGCGGCGGGCCAGCCGGAAGCTGATGTTGCCCGGCCCGCAGCCCAGATCCACCAGCTGCGCTCCCACCCGGCCGCCGCAGAAGTCAGCCAGGCGCTCCACCATCGCCTGGTCGGACGCCTCGAAATCCGCCGCGGCATAGGCCTCCACCTGGTCGACGCCATCCATCAGTTCCGGCTCGGGAGTGCGAGGCAACACCATCGGCTCAGGCCCAGCGGCCACAGAGCCTTCACTCTGAGCGCCGATGGCCCCCCCTGCCACTGGTGGTAACGACGGCTTGCACACCCCACCCCTGGCGTTATGGTGCGCAAAACCTGGATGAATCGCCGGTGACCAT
>Ga0194123_10000754_pt1 | contig 56631 bp, 40 predicted proteins | sample TA2MahsurfametaG_5_FD_155479 | JGI IMG/M metagenome (GOLD analysis project Ga0194123, IMG submission 155479) | Freshwater microbial communities from Lake Tanganyika, Tanzania - TA2015023 Mahale A surface | ecosystem: Environmental > Aquatic > Freshwater > Lake | place: Tanzania: Lake Tanganyika... | reverse complement strand
GATGTCGGGCTCGACGAGTGACTTGATGAGGTCGATGAGCTCCTCGGCCTTCTCGGCCGCGGGTCGTCGGTCGGGTGCCTCGCCGGGCTGGCCGAACGGGGCGCCGCCGCCACCACCACCACCACCGCCGCCACCGCCGCCACCGCCGCCACCGAATCCGCCGCCACCACCGCCGGCACCGCCTCCGCCGCCGCCTTGGTTGCCCTGCTGCACGGCCTGGTTGAGGTTGAACTCCGGCGCGTTGTCGAAGTTCGGCGCCTCGAAGAGGAGGTCACGGATCGGGTAGATCTGCGTCTCGAGCGCGTTGCGCGCGTTGAGCCGGGACTTGGGGCCCACTTCCAGGTAGCCCTGCCGAAGCTGCCAGCTGGCGGGCTCCGTGGTGGTCATCTCGATCATGCGCTCGAGCACCACGAGGGCCTGCGCGTTGCTCATCTCGAGCGTGATGGGCGTCTCGGGGTCGAATCCGTCGGAGGCGCCGGGGTCGTCGGACCACCGTACGAGCATCTGCACGCCGAGGAGCTGTCGCAGGTACGCGAACGCGTCCTTCGCCTTGGTCTGGTCGAACTTCACGCTGACGCCGGTGGTCAGCAGCACGCGCAGGATCCCCATCTTGGTGGCCGCGCGCTCCGCCTGGCGCTGCTGGCCCACGATGGCGATGCGCTCGCCGAGGCTCTGTGCGGATGCGGAGGTCGCCACGACGGCGGCCAGCAGGCCGGTGCAGGCGAACATGGGTCGGATCCTGGTCATCGGGGACCTCCTTGCTCCCGGAGTGTACGGAGGGGCTCCGCCGGGCAGATCACGGATTCGGGCCGAATTGGCCGGGAACCGGCTCCGAGAGCCGTTCCAGTGCCGCCTCGGACTCGGCAAGCGCGAGGATCGCGACGGCCTGCGCGGCCACGGGCTGCGCCGCGTCCGCGGGCGAGGCGAGGATGCCGCCGACGGCGCGCTCCGGGGTGGGCGCGCAGTAGGCGATGCTGCCCGGTGCGGCGAGTTGCGCGACGAAGCGGACGGCCCAGCGGAGCGATGCTCGGTCCTCGCCGTCCCGCATCGGCGCGCGCCATGCCGGCTGGCCCGCGAGCATCGCCACGAAGAGCTGCGACCGGAGCGACTGTGCGCTGATGCGGCCGGCCGCGGAACCCGCCATCGGGTAGGCGCCGTCCATGTCCGCGAGCGAGGCGGGCCGGGTCCCGTCATCCGGCCGGACCTGCGTGGCAAGGAGCACCGTGCGCGCGGCCTCGAGCCGATCGCGGTGCGGTGCGGCCGCGGCCGCCCAGGCATCGCCGAGCAGCCGGCGGAGCGCGTCGAAGACGATGGGTGCCACGAGCGGCAGCTCGGCCGCGGGCGTCTCCGCGAGCGTCTCGTCGAGGAGGCGCTCGAGCGCCGCGCGTTCGAGGAGCACGGCGCCCGCCGCGGCGCGCGCGGCCGCGGCGTCGAGCACTGCCGCGCGCACGTGGGGCCGCACCGAGGCAAGCGCGGCGGGCGTGGCGAGCGATGCGAGCGTCGGCACCAGCTGCGCGGCGAGCCGGTCGTGCGCATCGCCGCCGAGGTCCGCCGCCGCGAGCAGCGCATACGCGACCGCCGCCGGCTCGGCGGCGGTCGGTCGCTCGGTCGGGTCGGTGTCCTGCAGCGCGGCGAGCACGCGAAGCGCGGCATCGCGCGCCTGCGCGCGAACGGGGGCAGGCCATGACGCCACGGTCGATGCGCGCGCCAGCGCCCACGCGCAGAGCGCCTGCTCGGCCGGGCCCGCCGCGAAGGGCTCGTATCGGTCCGCCGCGATCGCGTAGTCGCCGCGCAGGCCGGTGCGCGCGATCTGCGCCGCGGCATCGTCGGGGAGTCCCTCGGCCGGCGACGGGGGCTGCAGCTGCGCGGACAGTCGTGCGATCACGCCGGCCGCGAGCCGCGCAGCCTCGCCGGCCCGTGCCGGTTCCGATTGCAGGGCCGGCACCGCGCGTGCGAGCACGAAGGGCATGGCGTCCGGCGCGCCCTGCGCGATGCGGATGGAGCGCGACGCGTAGATCGCCGTGGCGCCGCCGAGTTCCTGAAGCTCCGGCAGGTCGCGCGGCGGCAGGCCGAGGTCGGTGACGAGCGACAGCACGGCGCGCGAGACCGGCGATGCCATCCTGCGCGCGAGCAGCACGGACGCCGGTTCGTAGGCGGTCCGGCTGCCGTCGGCCATCACCAGGCCGCACTCGCCCGGCTCGACGCTCCGGGCCACCTCTTCGAACGTCCGGCCGATGAGCGGTTGCCTCGGGCCCGCGAGCTCAAGTTCCAGCGTCACGGTCCGGGGGAATTCGGCTGCGCGCTCGGCGCCCTTGACCGCGCGGCGGCTGAACGCATCCTCGAGCGCGGCGCGGAGCGCGGCATCGACGGGCGCCGGCGTCCTCCCCTCGGCAAGCGCCTTCCCGATGCCGACCGTGCGGCCCCGAACGCGCAGCACGACGGCGGCCGCGTGCACATCGGCCGGCGTGGGAACCGGTTCGCCGCGCCCGGCGGCATCAAGCCAGCGGCGGGCCGCGAGGTAGGTGGCGACAGCGGCCTCCGCGCTCGGCGCATCGTGGCCGCTTGCTGCGTTGGGTGCGGGGGGCCCGGCAGGTGAAGCAGGGCTGCTCCCCGGAGGCGCGAACGTGGTGACGGCGGGGGATTCGGGTGCGGATTGCGGCAGCGGAGACGCCTCGGCAGCCGCGAGCGCGGGCCACACGAGTCCGAGAATGACGGCTTTACAGGGCAAAGCCCGCATAATCAGTGTCATCTCGCAGGTTTCCGCGCGTTCGGCGCTCACATCGGTGGACGAATCCCGCGTGTCGGGGAAGACTCTCATCGTAGCGCGGGGGGGTCCACGGCAACCAGCCGTCCCCCGCGCCGCACGTCTGTGAAATCGAAGAGCAGAACCATGCGCACCGTCGCCATTGCAGCATCCAACGTGATCTCGGTCGAGGAGAGCGCTCGCCGCATTCTCGTCCTGGCTGCCTTCGCTTTCCTCGCGCTCTGCTGAGCGCGGGCACGAATGGACCGGCCGCCCCTCGAGGCCGGAACCACTCTGAAGCGCGGACGAAGTCCGCGCTTCGGTGCCTTTTGCGCGTGGCACTTGCGGGCGGGGCGGCGCTTGCGATGTTCGCATGGCGCCGGCGCACTGCCCACCCTCGCCTTGCGGGGCGGGCGGCATGGCGCCGCCGCCGCCCCTCCGGCGAGGGGGCCAGGCACCCGATTTGCCGGTGGCGTCGGCTCCGCAATGGCCTCATCGTCGCGCGCGATGCGCACGCCGTGAGTGCGTGCGTTCGACCGCGCGATGACCCGAGCCTCCAAAGGCACCGCAGGCGCCCCGGGAAGGGCGCCTGCGTGGAGTGTTGCGTTTCAGCGGGCCGGTGCTCGATCAGAACTTGATCTTGCTGGTGCCGAGCGAGCCGTGGTCGTCCATGCCGCCGCGCGTCGGGCGCTGGCCCGTGTCGCGGCTGCGGCGTGCGGCCGGGTCCTCCTCGAGCGACGCGCCCCACTGCGCGCGCTTGAGGCTGAGGCCGATCTTGCGGTCGTCGGTGTCGACGCGCAGGATCTTGACCTCGACCTCCTGGCTGGGCTTGACCACGTCCTGCGGGTTGTCGACCTTCTGGTCGGAGAGCTCGCTGATGTGGAGCAGGCCCTCGAGGCCTTCCTCGAGCTCCACGAAGACGCCGAAGTTGGCGATCTTCGTGACCTTGCCCTTCACGATCATGCCCGGGCGGTAGGCGCTCGGGATGGCCTCGAGCCACGGATCCTCGGTGAGCTGCTTGACGCCCAGGCCGATGCGCTGCTTCTCCTGGTCGACCTCGAGGATCACGCACTTCACCACGTCGCCCTTCTTGTAGAGCTCGTTCGGGTGCGCCACCTTCTTGGTCCAGCTGATGTCGCTGACGTGCAGCAGGCCGTCGATGCCCGGCTCGATCTCGACGAACGCGCCGTAGTTGGACAGGTTGCGGACCTTGCCCTCGATGACCGAGCCGCGCGGGTACTTGTCGGCGACGAGCTCCCACGGGTTGACCTCGGTCTGCTTCATGCCGAGCGAGATCTCGAGCTTGTCCTTGTTGATGTCGAGGACGACCACGTCGACCTCGTCGCCCACGTTGACCAGCTCCGACGGGTGGTTCACGCGGCGCGTCCAGCTCATCTCGCTGACGTGCACCAGGCCCTCGATGCCCTCCTCGAGCGCGACGAACGCGCCGTAGGACATGAGGCTGACCACCTTGCCCTTGACCCGGCTGTTGACCGGGTACTTCTTCTCGATCTCTTCCCAGGGCGAGGTCTCCTTCTGCTTCAGGCCGAGGGCGATCTTCTCGCGCTCCCGGTCGATGTTCAGGATCTTGACCTCGACCTCGTCGCCGATCTTCACGATCTCGGTCGGGTGGTTCACCCGGCCCCAGCTCATGTCGGTGATGTGCAGCAGGCCGTCGAGGCCGCCGAGGTCGATGAACGCGCCGAAGTCGGCGATGTTCGTCACGGTGCCGCGGACGATGTCGCCTTCCTTCACGGCGCCGAGCAGCTTGCTCTTGGCGGCCTCGCGCTCCTCCTCGATCAGCTTGCGGCGGCTGATGACGATGTTCTTGCGCTCCTCGTCGATCTTGAGGATGGACGCGCGGATGCTGCGGCCGACGTAGTCGCCGATGTCGCCGGGGCGGCGCACGTCGACCTGCGAGGCGGGCAGGAAGACGGGAACGCCGATGTCGACGAGCAGGCCGCCCTTGATCTTGCGGAGGACCTTGCCCTCCACCACGTCGCCTTCCTTGCGCGTGACCAGGATCTGCTCCCAGCCGCGGATGCGGTCGGCCTTGCGCTTGGAAAGCACCACCGCGCCCTCGGCGTCCTCCATCTGCTCGAGGAGGACCTCGACCTCGTCGCCGATGGCGACGCCGGTGTCCTCGAACTCGGCCTTGTCGACCTGACCCTCGCTCTTCAGCCCGACGTCGACGATGACGAAGTCGCCGGACATGCCCACGACGCGTCCCTTGAGGATGGCGCCCGGTTCGGTTGCATTGGGCTCCGCGCCGCCGACGGCGGTGCCGGAGGTGATCCCGGAGAGGAGCGACTCGAGTTCAGTGGCGTCGAGGCCAATGTCCTCGATCAGGTTGTAGTCGACCATGATGTCTTTCTGGTGGTGCGTGGCTGGCCGTCACGACGCGCGTCGCGAATGCGGCGGTGCGAGTTCCCCGGCAACGGCACCGGGGGAGAACCGCGCAGGGTACAGCAACCGCGGGGGCATTCGTCCCGTCCCTCCCGGACCATTTCCCGAACGTCCTCGATAACTGCGCCGCCCGCGCGGCCGAGATTGGTCCGGGAGGAGCGGGACGAGTCTCAGTCGCCGCGGTCGATCGACGCCCGGATCCGCGTCAGCGGCTCGTCCTCGTCGATGGACGCCTTCGTCGCGGCGCGGTCGAAGCCGGCCAGCGTCGTGCGCATGGTGCGCCACTGCGAGGCGAACCCGAGCACGCCCACCACGTTGACGGCGAAGCAGACGGCGAACGTGAGGTGCGACACTCCCGTCGCGTCCAGCCACTTGTAGAGCGCCACCGCCAGGAAGGGCGCGATCACCCCGCGGATGCCGTTCAGCGTCACGTGGACGCTCATGTAGAGCGCATCGCGTTCCGCGCTGGCGAAGTCCTGGTGGCCGATGTTCCACGCGATGCTGCCGCCTGCGAAGCCGACCCCGAGCAGGGCGCCAGACACGTAGAAGAGCCACAGCGACTCCGACCATGCCGCCAGCCACATCACGCCCGCGGCGGTCACGAAGCTCCAGCCGTGGATCGACCGGAACTTGACGATGTGCAGCCGGTCGAGGAGCCGCGCCCACACCGGGATCACGAGCGGCATGGTGAGGAGCGGGATGATCGTCGTGGCCAGGATGGCCTGCAGGTAGGTGGCGCCCAGACGGTCCTCGAGGAAGATGGCCTGCGGCGCGCCGATCATCAGGTTGCCGAGCCCGAACACGAACATCCACGCCATGAACGTCCGGTAGGGGCGGTCCTCGACCAGCACGCGCCAGTTGGTGCGCAGCGCGTCGCCCGCCACGGCCGCGGTGCGGACAGGGTTCGCCGACACCTCCGCGGTGCCGGCCTCGGCGCGCTCGCGCTCGGCGAGGCGCCTGCCGCCGCGCAGGCGCACGTGGCGGAAGATGGAGTTGCCGTAGACGCCGACCGCCGCGAGCACGGGGAACACCACGTGGAAGCTCGCCGGGTTCAGGTCCATGCTCGCGCCCACCACCCATCCGGCGAGTGCCAGCATGATGGACTGCACGGTGGCCATCTTGCCGGCGATGCTCGCACGCCCGTTCTTCGGGTAGTTCTGGCGCCAGATTGCCGCGCGCACCGTGATGACGCCCGTCCAGGTGCTGCGCGCCAGCAGCACCAGCACGCACGTGCCCAGCAGCCCCCACTCGCTCACCGGCATGGCCGCCACCAGCGCCACGCACGCGCACGTGGCCAGCTGGATGCGCGAGATGAACGCCACCTTGTCGCGCCCGTTGCTGACGCGGCTCCAGAGGAAGCTGGTGAGGTTGGCGAAGTTCGGTGCCGCGCTCACGAGCGCCACCGCGAAGTCGAGTGCCGCGGGCGAGACGCCGGGCACGCCGGCCCAGGCCTTCTTCACGATGACCGACATCGTGCCGCCCTCGATCGCGCCGAGCATGATCGGCAGGAAGGCCCACGAGACCAGCTCGCGCGCGTAGTTGGCGCGCTGCATCGTCGGGATCGCCCGCGGGTGGAAGCTCCACAGCCAGCCGGTCAGCAGGTCAACCAGCGTGCGGGGGTGTGCGACGTGCTTCATCGAGGGGGCGGTGGGGGATCGACGGGGCCCGACCCCGTCGGGGGCCGACCGGGGCGAAGCTCGAACCCCAAGCGTAGGTGGGCTCGCCTGCCGTCGATCCCGGCCTTCCACTCAGAGGAGGCATGGCCATCGTCGCAGCAATTAAGGGGCGATCCCTTGGGGTTCGCATCGGTTCGAGCAAATAGGCCCCGAGCCGTGCACCCGAGGGGGTCGGACCCCGTCGATCGATCCAAGTCTAGCCGCGCCCGGCGGTGGCGCGATACGCCTCGTAGGCACGCTCGAGGCTGTCCGGGATCATGCGAACGCCGCCCAGGACGCTCATGAAGTTGGTGTCGCCGGCCCAACGTGGCACCACGTGGCCGTGCAGGTGCTCGGGCAGGCCCGCCCCTCCAGCGCGCCCGAGGTTGACGCCGACGTTCATCCCCTGGGGCTCGAACGTCCGCTGGCACAGGTCCATGGCGCGCTCCATCAGGAGCCAGAAGTGGGCCCGCTGCGGCGGCGGGTATCGGTCGATCGTCGGCTGTGCCTCGCCGAGCGCCACCAGCAGGTGGCCATTGGTGTAGGGGTAGCGGTTGAGGAGGATCATTCCCCGGTCGTCTCGGAAGACGACGTGCTGCTCGCGGTCCCGCTCGGGATGCGCCCAGTACTCGGCCAGGAAGTTGGGGGATCCGCCCGCCGGGGCCGCGCGCGCCGCCTCGGCCTGCGACTCCAGGCCGCGGATGTAGGCCATCCGCCACGGTGCCCACAGCGATTGCATCATCCCGCGAGTGTACGGAGGCGAATTTCCGAATTTCCCGGCAAGGCATGATCCTCCTTCGTGCCGGTTTGCGCCTTGAAGGGTGCAGGCGAGGCTCATGACCTCCTCGCCGCCTCAACAGTCGCGCGCGCGCCACCCTCTGGCGCGCGCGCGGTGTTTTTCGACATTCCGCGCGAATCCGTGATCCGTTCGCGCAGTGCTCCGCGCCTCCGATGGCGAACCGAAAGGGCGACCGGGCCGCACACGGAATAGGGAACCCCGTTGCGGACGCAGACCGGTCAACCACGCGCAGCCTCTCGCGCTTATGTGCGTAGCGGAATTCGAGAGCGGCTTCAGTCCTGACCCGGGAACGGCAGGGCTGAAGCCGAGCTGTGCTTTTGAGATCGATGCAAGGTGTTGCCGGGCAGCGGCGTGGGCCTTCGTGGTCCTGTGCAGTGGATTTCTCCAGAGAAATAGATTCCGTTCGTACCTCCCGTGGCCGCAGGCACTTGCGGCAACCCTGGGTCGGTGCATGATGGTCCCGTCACCCACAACCATCTTCCGTGTTTGTTTGACTCGCCCCGGATCGGGGTTATGGTCGGGGCCGGAGGAGGGAAACTCCAGTGAGCAGTTCGGTTCAGGCAGAGGAAAAGGTCGTTGATGTTGACCCCTTTGAGCAGGGCGACCAATGCGGTGGTGCCGCGGCCGGAGGCCGCATGGCACCGCGGCTGCGGACGATTGCCGACGGTTTCGGGGAGATCTACCCGCAGTTGCGGTCGATGGCATCGGTGCTGATGCGCCAGGAGCGCGCCAGCCACACGCTGCAGCCGACCGCGATCGTGAGCGAGGCCTTCCTGCGCCTGGCGCACCGGCGCCCCGACGAGTTCGCGTCGGCGAGCAACCTGCTCGCCGTCAGCGCGCATGCCATGCGCTGCGTTCTGGTGGACCATGCGCGTTCGCGCGGTGCCGTCAAGCGCGGAGCCTCGCGGCGCGGGGGCGACGCGGCGCTCGCGTTCGTGCCTGCCTCGCAGGTGGACCCCGCCGACGTGGTGGCCATCGACGAGGCCCTCAAGGAACTCACGGAGATGGACGAGCGCGCCGCGCGCGTGCTTGAGTGCAAGGTGTTCGCGGGAATGACCGTGGCGGAGATCACAGAGGCGCTCGGCGTGTCGCGCCCGACGGTGAACCGCGACTGGCGTTTCGGACGCGCGTTCCTCGCCCAGAAGCTCGGCATCGAGCTCGGCGACGACGACGGTCCGGAGGCCGACGCGGGCAAGTGACCCGGGGCCGTGGGCCTCGCGTGTTTCGAACGGACGGGAAAGGGGACGTGGGAGTGGAAAGCAACACAGAGTCGATCCAGGATCGTGAGGCCGCTCCGGCCGACGCGGGCAAGTCGAACCGCCTTCGGCGCGCGCGCGCGATCTTCACGTGTGCGTGCGACATGCCGCGCGAGGAGCGCGTGGCGTTCGTCGAGGACGCATGCGGCGAGGATGCATCGCTGCTCGCCCTGGTGCGGGCGCTGCTGGTGGCCGACGAGGATTCCGGTTCCGCATGGGACTGCGCGGGCGTGGAGGTGCAGCCTGCGACGCCGGCGCTGACCCTGCCCGCGGGCTACGAGCCCGTGCGCGAGCTCGGCCGCGGCGGCGTGGGCGTCGTGCACCTCTGCCGCGAGCGCGAGTCCGGCGACCTGGTGGCGGTGAAGGTGGTGCACCTCGCCAGTTCCGGTCGTTCGGCGGCGGCGCGCTTCCGCCGGGAGTGGCGCCTGCTGTCGAAGCTCCGCCATCCCTCGCTCGTGTCGCTGCGCGCCGCGGGGACGCTCGACGGCGGTTGCGCCTACCTCGTGATGGACTTCGTGGACGGCTGGGACATCCGCCGCCATTGCCGCGAGCGCTGCGTGCCGGTGTCGCGCCGTCTCGAGATGCTGGCTTCCGTGGCCGAGGCGCTCGCCGTGGCCCACGCCTACAACATCGTCCACCGCGACATCAAGCCCGCCAACATCCTGGTGGAGCGCTGCGGCCGCGCGCGGCTCATCGACTTCGGTGCCGCGCGCGTCTCCGACGGCGAGCTGCATTCGCGCCACGAGCACACGCTGACCGGCCAGATCGTCGGCACGCTCAGCTACCTGAGCCCCGAGCAGGCCTCCGGCAACTCGCGCAGGGCCGACCAGCGCTCCGACCTGTACCAGCTCGGCGTCGTTGCCTTCGAGCTCTACGCCAACCGCCTGCCCTACGACCTCGACGGCCAGACCTCCGCCGAGGTCCTGCGGACGGTGATCGCCGAACCGGCCGTGCGGCTCGATGCTGCATGCGGGCTTGCGGCGACGCACCCCGGCGTGGCGTTCTTCGAGCGTGCGCTGGCGAAGGACCCCTCGGCCCGGTTCGCGTCGGCGCACGAGATGGCCGCAGGGCTTCGCGCGCTCGCCGTGGCGGTCAAGGGCGAGGCTGCGCCAGCCGCACGCACAGGCGGCCACCGGCCTCGAGCCGCGCGCTAATCCGTACTCGGCCGTCGGGAAGCTCGATCGAGGCACGATCCTCGCGCTCGTCCGGGATGGCGTCGAACATCGGCCAATCCCAGGCGTCCTCCACGGCAAGCGTGCTCCCGCCGGGAAGCCGGTAGAGCAGGTCGGCCACGGCTGCGGCGGTGCCGCGAGAGATCACGAGCTCAATCTCGATGGGGGCGTCGTCGGTCGATGCGATGCACCGGCCCGGCAGCACCAGCATCCGGGCTTGCCCGTGCTCGAAGTCCGACCCTTCGCCTTCCTTGGTCTGGAGCCACTCGTGCTCGGACCGTCCCAGGCGCACGATGGCGCGCTCGAAGGCCGGGGCTGCCGATCTGGTCGACAGCGCGATCTTTCGGGGAAGATCGACGGGAAGGGGTGGAAGAGAAGTCTCGGGGAGGCCGTGGTCCATCGCTGCCCTCGCACTGCTGCGCGGACGGAACATTCCTCTCTCCGCTGGCATAGGCGCGGCTTGACGGGTGCCCGGCTCACGAAACTCACGAATATTGGCAGTTTTTGTCCCGGAATCGGGTCGCTGGCGGGGTGGCCGGGAGACCCGGTGACCCGGTGACCCGGTGACCCGGAGGACCCGGTCACTGCGAGCCACTGCCTTCATTCGTCGCTCCGTCCGCCGGCTCGAGCCAGAATCCGCGGCGCCCGGATGGCGAGTCCTCCAGCACCCCGCGGACCGGCACCTCCAGCGACCCCGCCCACACGCGCCACGCAGGCGCCGGGCCGGCGCCGGGCGGCAGCGCGCGCGCGGCGGTGTCCCGTTCGGCGGTGACGCGGACGGTCCATCCAGGCACGGCGACCCCCTCCGCCGTGGGCTCGGCGCTGGCCGACGCCGCAGCGACTGAATCCCGAAGCCTGCGGAGCGCGGCCGTGTCCTGGTACTCCACCACCCATCCGGATCGGCTGGATCCGTGCCACCAGAGCCGCGAGCGGCGCCGAGGCACGCCTTCCTCGAGGAGTTCCGCGCGCAGGCCCACCAGCATGTCGCCGAATCCGTTGCGTCCGAAGGACTGCATGAAGAACTGCAGTGCGATGGGGTACCCGTCGTCCTTCCACGCCACCACCGGCTGGCTGAAGCACTGCATTGCGCTGGCCTGAGTTGCCTCGGTGTCCTCGCCCTGGAGCGGCGCGAGGTCGGTCGCGATGGCCGGGCCCTCGGCGACGACCGTCGGCCCATCCTCCCACGGTCCCCAGCCCACGCCGTCGCCCGACAGTCGGCGCACCTGCGTCACGAGCTTCGCGCGCAGGCGGCCGTCGACGGGTGCGCGCGTCACGGCCAGCACGGTCCCTGCCGGCGACCTGCGCATCCCCGACTCGCCGGTCCCGCAGAGCCATGGCCCGTCGCTGCCCGCCTCGCGGATGCGCCACTGCGCATCCGTGCCCCAGACCGTGGCGCGAATGCCGACGAGGGCCGGACCGCCGGCGGGGAATCGGTCGAGCGGCACGGCCTCGAACCACGGCGGCAGCGCATCGAGGATCCCCGCGCGCTCGAGCGCGAACGCCCGGCGCGCCGTTTCCCTGGCAGACGTCGCCGAGCCCGGTTCGCCGGGCACCGGCGCGTGCTCCGCGGGGTTCGCGAACCCGACGGCCTGCAGCACCTGAGCGCGCGGTTGCTCGATGCCGCCGGAGGCGACGCCGTCCGCGGCGAGCGCCCGAGCCGCGGTGATGACCTCGTCGGCATCGAGGTCGCCGGATGACAGCCGATTCCGGAGCTCGGCCACCAGGTCGGCGGGCTGCGCCTCCACCGGCAGGAGCGACGGCAGCCTGACCAGCACCGCGTCCGGAACCCACGAGGCCCACGTGCGGTTGAGGAGGCTCGACTGGGCCCACGCCGCCCCCACCATGATGGTCATGAGCGCCAGCGCGGCCACGCCCCAGCGGCGCCGCGCCTGCGCGAACTGCCCCTCGCTGGCCGCCACGAACCCGCACTCGCCGCACGTGAGCCCGGGGGTGCGCGAGAGGTCGTGCCAGCACCCCGGGCAGCGCCGGCGCCCGTTGGCCTTGTCGCCGAACAGTGCCCACCAGATCACGCCGACCCCGGCCGCCGCCAAGAGCGCCACCAGCCCGAAGCCGGCGATGAGGAGTGCCGTGAGCGTGGCCACGCGGTCACTCTAGCCCGGCTGCGCGGCCGCGTGCCCTCAGGCCATCCGGATCCACTTGAGCAGCTCGCGCGGGCTCGGCGGCTTGCCCTGCATCAGGACGCCCACCCGGAAGATCTTGGCACCGCCCCACAGGAAGACGAACACCCACGCGAAGCCCCACACGATGCTGGCGGCCACCTGCCACGCGGCGATGGGCTCGCTGCTTGCGGAGACGCGCAGGGCCATGACGTACGGGATGGCCGGCGGCACGAAGCTCGCGACGGTGGCAAGCCAGCCGTTGGGCTGCTCGCTGATCGGCAGCCACAGCATGAGCGGCACCATCATGACGAGCATCACCGGGGTCACCAGGCTCTGTGCCTCGCGCAGGTCGCTGACCGCGCTGCCCACGCTCGCCATCATCACCGCCACGAACGCGTAGGCCATCACGAAGTACACGCCGAGCAGCAGCAGCAGCTTGACCGACACCAGGTCCGCCATGGCCGCCGCCGCCAGGAGCGACAGCCCCAGCCCGCCGTACATGCCGAGCATCAGCGCGCTCACCGCCGCGTAGCCGAGGATCTTGCCCAAGAGCAGCTGCATCGGGCTGACCGCGCTCAGGATGACCTCCATCACCTTGTTGGACTTCTCCTCGATGGTGGTGGTGAGGAGGTAGTTGCCGCTCGTGAACGTGGCGATCCAGAGGAGCATCATGAAGCCCATCGGGAGCAGGGTCTTCGCCACCTTGCTCTCGGAGGCCTCGCCGCCCTCGGCCGAGAGCCTTCGCACCGCGGTGGCCGGCTTGCTCAGCAGCGTGCTCAGCGACCCGTAGTCGCTGCCTGCCTTCTGCACGCGGGCCTTCACGATGGAGTCCGCCAGTGCGCGCTCGAGCAGGCCCGTCAGCCGCGGCGGGCTCTTGCTCGGCACGATCAGCGTGAAGGTGGCCGGTGTCCCGTCGGCGGCGACGGGGTTCGCCTGCAGCAGCTCCGCCGGGACGATCGCCAGCCCGAGGAGCTCGCCCGACTGCACCTGCGCGCGGAGCGCGTCCTCCTGCGACGCATCCGCCACCTGCTGGACCTTGACGTCCACGCGCGGCGCCAGCGCGGCCGCCTGCGACGCGGCCTGCCCGGCGGCGCCCTCGGGGAGGAGGGTCGAGTTGCGCTCCAGCGCCTTGCGCGCCTCGGCGGCAACCGCATCGGGGCCGAGCTCGGCCGGGAGGTACCCGGCCACGGAGCCGCTCGGGTCGATCACCGCGAGCGTGCCGGAGACCGGCGCCATCTGCGAGCCGACCAACGCGCCGATGGCGGCGACCGCCACGAACATCACCACCGGCATCACCAGCGCGCCGAAGATGAAGCCCTTGGTGAGCACCGTGTGGCGGAACTCGCGCCACGCCACCGCCAGCACGCGCCGCAGCGCCGCCGGGTCCTTTTGCATGGGACTTCGCTCATCCATTGCCGGATTCCTCGCTCGGGGGAAGGGCCTCGCCGACGAGCTCCACGAACACGTCGTCGAGCGACGTGCGGCGGAGCTCGACCGACCGCATCGGCATCGAGGCCATCGCCTCGCGCATGACCTGCTGCGGGTCGACGTCCCGGGCCACCGTCAGCTCCGCGGCCCGGCGCTCGGGCACCCAGTGCGCGTGCTCCACGCCCGCCAGGCGGGCCAGCGCGTCCGCGCACGACGGATCCGCCGCGACGGGCTCGGCCTGCACGGTGCGCGGGTCGAAGCGGGCCCGGATCTCGGGCATCGTGGCGTCGAGGATCTTCTCGCCCCGGTTGATGAGCACGATCCGGTCGCAGAGCTGCTCGGCCTGGTGCATGACGTGCGTCGAGAAGATGATCGTGCGTCCCTGCGAGTGCAGCTCGCGGATCAGCCGGTTGAGGAGCCGGGCGTTGACCGGGTCGAGGCCGCTGAACGGCTCATCGAGGATGACGAGCTCCGGCTCGTGGATCACCGATGCGATGAACTGGATCTTCTGCTGCTGGCCCTTCGAGAGCTCCTGGCAGCGCTTGCGCGCGGCCTCGGGCAGCTGCACGCGCTCGAGCCACCCCTCCACGCGGCGACCGAGGCCCGCCGGGGGCACGCCCTTGAGGGTGGCCATGTAGCGCAGGAACTCCGCGACGCGCATGCGCCGGTAGAGGCCCCGCTCCTCGGGCAGGTAGCCGATGCGGTCCTTGGCGCGGATGGCATCGGCCCCGAGCACCTCGAGCGTGCCCGCGTCGGGGTGGATGATCGACATGATCATCCGGATGGTGGTGCTCTTGCCGGCGCCGTTCGGCCCGATGAACCCGGTGAGCGACCCGCGCTGCACCTCGAGCGAGATGCCGCGCACCGCCTGCACCTCGCCGAAGCGCTTGCTGACATTGCGGAGGATGACTGCCGGTGCGTTCACGGGATCACTTCGCGGCCGGCGGCGCTGCCGGTGCGGCGGGTGCGCCGCCGGCCGGGGCCGCGCCCGCGGGCTTCGCGGGGCCCGCCTTCAGCGCCTTGATCTCCTCGGGCAGCTCGAACGCCTTCTCGTCCACGCCTGACCATTCCACGGAGTCGACGGTCATCACCTGGCGCTGCCCCATCACCCTGGTGGTGGTGACGGTGGGCATGCGCACGTCGCCGAAGTCCTCGTACTGCGTGACCTCGATCACCGCGGGGATCTCGCCCATGGGCGTGGGTACGCGCAGCGAGGTGCCGCGCATGAGGCCGGAGTCCTTCTCGTAGAACTGGTGCATCTCCCGCGGCTTGGTGCCCGTGCCCATCACCTTCACGCGCCAGCACGGCGCGCCCTCGAACTCGAAGAGGCCCAGCACCTCCGCGCCCGCGGGATCCTTGACCAGGCCCAGGTCGCGCTGGAAGTTCGAGTCGCGCAGGAGGTCCGCGATCTCGGAGTCGGACATCAGCGCCGGGCCGCGCATGGGGTCGATCGACCAGCCAGTGGTGCCGTCGCAGCCGGAGCGCGTGATGCCCATCCCGGGAAGGTCAATCGTCACCAGCACCTTGCTTGGCGCGATGGTCAGCATCTCCATGGAGCCCTTGAGCCCCGCGGAGGGGATCTCGAGCCCGCCCTTCATGCGGGCCTGCTTCTTGGTCTCCCAGGCCTTCTCGCCGCCCACGGCCTCGAGGTGCCTGCGGAAGACGTCGACCGCCGCCGGCTTCGCTCCCTCGAACGCGATCGCCTTGAACTGCTGGCCCTCGGGCTTGGCGGGCGCTGCCTGCGCGGGCGCGGGTGCCGGCGCGGCCGGGGCCGCGGGCTGCTGCGCTGCGGAGAGTGCGGAGAGCGCCAGGGGCGCCAGGAATGCTGCGATGCGTGCGTTCGCTCGGTTCATGGGTTCGGTTCCTTGGCGGGGGTGTCCCGCCGCTGCGAGGCGATCCACCGCACCGCCTCGGCGAGGGCAGGGTCGCCCTCGCGCGCGTAGTCGGCGCGGACATACGGTCGTGCGTTGTCGGGCGCGACGCCGCCGCCCTCGAGGGCGCGGCCGTCGGGCAGCCGGTAGTCGGCGAAGGCGTGCAGGAACACGTCGCCGTTGGGCAGCGGCTCCGCGGCGGAGGGCAGGGCGGCGCCGGCGGTGCGGCTGCCGAACACCTTCGCGCGGCCGAGGAACTGCAGCCCGCCCGCGAAGATCTCCGTGGTGCTTGCGCTGCCCTCGTCGACGAGGATGGCGAGCGGGCCCGCGTACGGGTCGACGGCCTTGCCGTCGGCGCTCGAGCGGCGCGGGTTGGTCGTGAAGGTGATCTCGGTGTCGCGCGTGCGCATCGTTCCGAGCGGCTCGGCCTTGGGCGTGAAGTGACCGGCGATGCCCATGGACATGCCGCCGATCCCGCCGGGGTTCCCGCGCAGGTCGAGCACCATGCCGTCGGCCGTGCGGAACCGGTCGACGGCGACGTCGAACGGCCGGGCCACGGGGATCAGCCAGACCGAGAACGAGACGAGGCCGATGCGGCGATCGCGCGCGCCGAGGCGCGTGGCCTCGTCGGTGGCGAGCTCGCGCGCGGTGAGTTCCGTCGGCAGCGGCGGCAGGTTGCCGAACTTCGCGTGCGGACGATCGTCCGACGCGAACGTGAAGGTCGCGTCGCGTGCCTCGCCGCCGAACGGCTCGATGCGCCACGTGGTGCTCGCGCCCGGCTCGCCCGTGGCCAGCGCCTCCGCGAGCGATCCGCGGCGCTCGCGCTCGCGGCCGGTGCCTGCGGGGACGCGCGCCGTCGGGTCGCGGCCGTCGATCGCAAGCACGCGATCGCCGGGCACGATGCCCGCGCCCGCGGCGGGCGACGCGGGCGCCACCGACACGACGATGGCCTCGAAGCCGGTGCTGCCGTCCTTCGGAAGGAAGGCGAGCGTCGCGCCGGATCGGCCCTCGCGCTGCGCGGGTGCCTCTGCGGTGCCCTCGTTCAGCTCGCGCGGGATGATGCCGAAGTGGCTCTGCCCGAGACGCTCGAGCGTGTCGCGGAGCACCGCGCGGAGCGCGTCGTCCGTGGCGGAGGCCTCGGCGCGCGGGCGGAACTCGGCGCGTGCGGCATCCCACGGGGCGCCGACGGCAGCGGGGTCCCAGTGCGTGTCGCGGACCATGGTCCACATGGCATCGAAGGTGGCGGCGTTGAGCTCGCGGCGCGCGGCGTCGACCTTTGGCGTCGCCTCCTGGGACGCCGCGGGCGACGCGGCGAGGAGAAGCGTCGCCGCAAGAGCGTTCCACGGACTCCGGGTCATTGGGGCCGGAGGCTACGAGCGGGCAGATGGGCTTGGGCGGACGAAACTGCCATGGCATCGCCATACCATGAAATAGTCCGAGAACCAAGGTATCTCTCCTATCCATCCGTTCATCCGGATGAACGGTTGAAAGGCACCGAGGCCGGGGGTACTGTTCCAGCATGGCCAGTGGCTTCCAGTCGGCGCTCGGGAAGGGCGTGATCGTGTTCGACGGTGCGATGGGCACCAGCATCCATGCCTGCGCGGACTGCGGGCCGGACGACTACCTCGGGCGCGAGAACTGCACCGACATCCTGGTGCGGAGCCGGCCGGACCTCATCCAGCGCATCCACGAGTCGTTCCTCGCGGCCGGTGCCGACGTGGTGGAGACCGACTCGTTCGGCTCCAACAAGCTCGTCGCCGCCGAGTTCGACCAGGAGATGGTGGGCTGGGTCTACGACCTCAACGTCCGCTCGGCGCAGGTCGCGCGGGCCGCGTGCGAGAAGTTCAGCACCCGCGACCGCCCGCGCTTCGTCGCCGGATCGATCGGGCCCGGCACCAAGCTCATCACCCTGGGGCAGGCAAGCTGGGAGACGATGCTCGACTCGTACCGCGAGCAGGTGCGCGGGCTGGTCGACGGCGGCGTCGATTGCCTCATCGTGGAGACGTGCCAGGACCTTCTGCAGGTCAAGTGCGCGGTCAACGCGTGCCTCGACGCGCTGGCCGCGGCCGGCAAGACGCACGAGGACATCCCGATCCTCGCGAGCGTGACCATGGAGACCACGGGCACCATGCTGCTGGGCTCCGACATGGCCGCGGTGGTGAACGCGCTGGCGCCGCTCCCGATCGCGAGCCTCGGGCTCAACTGCGCCACCGGGCCCACCGAGATGGCCGAGCACGTGGCGTACCTCGCCAGGCACTGGGACCGTCCCTTCAGCGTGATCCCGAACGCGGGCCTCCCCATCCTCGTGGACGGCCGCACCGAGTACCCGCTGCGGGCCGACGCCTTCGGCGTGGCCATGCGCCGGTTCCTCGAGGAATTCGGCGCGGGGATCGTCGGCGGCTGCTGCGGCACCACCGCCGACCACATCCGTGCGCTGCGCGAGCAGGTGGGCACGCGCTCGCCGGTGACGCGCGCGGCCGTGCGCACGCCGGGCTGCTCGAGCCTCTACGGATTCACCGAGTTCCGCCAGGACAACAGCTTCCTGATCGTCGCCGAGCGCACCAACGCCAACGGCAGCAAGAAGTTCAAGACGCTGCTCGATGCCAGCGACTGGGACGGCATCGTGAGCATGGCCAAGGAGGAGATGCGCGACGGCAGCCACCTGCTCGACGTGTGCGTCGACTTCGTGGGCCGCGACGGCGTGAAGGACATGGCCGAGGTGTCCAGCCGGCTGGTGCAGCACGTGAACGCGCCGCTGATGGTCGACAGCACGCAGGCCGACGTGATCGAGGCCGCGCTGAAGCGCTCCGGCGGCCGGTGCATCGTCAACAGCATCAACCTCGAGGACGGCGAGAAGCGCCTCGACGAGATCTGCCCGCTGCTGCGGCGGTACGGCGCCGCGTGCGTGGCGCTGACCATCGACGAGGACCCGCAGGCCGGCATGGCCAAGACCGCGGACCGGAAGGAGTCGATCGCCGCGCGCATCCACGACCTCTACACCCGCAAGTGGGGTCTTCGCGAGGACGACCTCTTCTTCGACCCGCTGACCTTCACCATCGCCACGGGCAACGAGGAGGACCGGCGCCTCGGGCTGGAGACGCTCGACGGCATCGAGCGGATCTCGCGGCGCTTCCCGAAGTGCCAGATCCTGCTGGGGCTCTCCAACATCAGCTTCGGCCTGAAGCCCGCGGCGCGCACGGTGCTGAACAGCGCGTTCCTCCACGAGGCGCGCCAGCGGGGACTCACCGCGGCCATCGTGCACGCCAGCAAGATCCTCCCCCAGAACCGCATCCCGCGCGAGCAGTGGGACGCCGCGATGTGGCTCATCTTCGACCGGCGGGGCGCCGCCCGCCCGGAGGGCATGCCCGAGTCGTTCGACCCGCTGCTCCACTTCATCGGGCTCTTCCCCGAGGGCACGGAGACCGTCGAGGCCAAGCGCACGCTCGCGGACCTGCCCGTGGAGGAGGCGCTGCAGCGGCACATCATCGACGGCGAGGACAAGGGCCTCGAGCAGACGCTCGAGCGCGGCCTGGCGCAGTACCCGCCGCTCGCCATCATCAATGACCACCTCCTGGCCGGCATGAAGATCGTCGGCGACCTCTTCGGCGAGGGCAAGATGCAGCTGCCGTTCGTGCTGCAGAGCGCCACCGTGATGAAGAAGGCCGTCGCGCTGCTGCAGCCCCACATGGAGAAGTCCGGTGCCGCCGGCAAGGCCAAGGCGCGCATCGTGCTTGCCACGGTGTCCGGCGACGTGCACGACATCGGCAAGAACCTGGTGGACATCATCCTCACCAACAACGGCTTCGAGGTGCACAACATCGGCATCAAGCAGCCGCTGGCGACGATGCTCGACGCGGTCGACCGCACCAAGGCGGATGCGCTCGGGATGAGCGGCCTGCTGGTGAAGAGCGTGGCCGTGATGGAGCAGAACCTCCACGAGATGAACGAGCGCGGCATCAGGGTGCCGGTGCTCCTCGGCGGCGCCGCGCTCACCCGCCATTACTGCGAGGGCCACCTCCGATCCAGCTACAAGGGGCCGCTCTACTACGGCAAGGACGCGTTCGAGGGGCTCTCGGTGTGCGATGCGCTGGCGACCGGCGCGCTGGCGGCCATCGACGCGCAGATCGACGAGCGCCTCGGCAAGCGCGCGGCGGTGGATGCGCGCGTGGCCGCGTCCCGCGCCTGCGCCGCGGGCAAGGAGCCCGGCGGTGCCACCGTGGTGGCGGAGAGCGTCGACGGCGGCGCCGCGGCGCGCGGCGAGCAGGGTGCCGCGGGCACCGAGGCGGCGCGCGCGGCAGGCGGGATCGAGCCGGTGGACCGCGTGCCGGAGCCCCCGTTCTGGGGCGCGCGCGTCGTGGAGCGCGTGGCGCTCGACGAGGTGTTCCCCTACATCAACCACAACGCGCTCTTCCGCGGGCAGTGGGGCCTCAAGCCGGGGGCGCTCGATGCGGACGCGTACGAGGAACTGCTCGAGCGCGAGGCGCGCCCGGCGCTCGAGCGCCTGCAGCGCCAGGCGCGCGAGGACGGCGAGGGGTTCCTCGCGCCCAAGGTGGTCTACGGCTGGTTCCCGTGCGCCGCCGACGGCGACGCGCTCGTGGTCTTCGACCCGCAGGACCCGGGCCGCGAGCTCGAGCGCTTCGCGTTCCCGCGGCAGAAGTCGGGGCGGAGGCTGTGCATCGCCGACTTCTTCCGCCCTGTCTCCGGGCGGGAGCGCGACGTGGTCGGCTTCACCTGCGTCACGATGGGCCCTCGCGCGAGCGAGCGCGCGAAGGCGCTCTTCGAGGGCAACCGCTACACCGAGTACCTGTATGCGCACGGCTTCGGCGTGGAGTGCGCGGAGGCGCTCGCCGAGCTGTGGCACAAGCGCATGCGCGCGGAGCTCGGCGTCGGCCACGACGACAGCCCGCGCATCCGCGAGCTCTTCCAGCAGAAGTACCGCGGCTGCCGCTACAGCTTCGGCTACCCGGCGTGCCCCGACATGGCCGACCAGGAGAAGCTCTGGCGCCTGCTGCAGCCCGAGCGGATCGGCTGCCGGCTCACCGAGAACTTCCAGATCGACCCCGAGCAGTCCACGAGCGCGCTTGTGGTCCACCACCCGGGTGCGGGATACTTCGCGGCGTGACGGCCGGCCACCCCACGGTCCTCTGGCTCCCGTTCCCGTTCCACGCCTCCGCGCCGCGCGCGGAGCTGCGTGCGCTGGGACGCGCCGCCAGCAGGACCGCGTTCGGGCTGGCCGCGCGCGAGTGGCAGTCGCGCCATGGAAGGGCCGAGTGGCTCGACGCGGCAATCGGCCACGATGCGCGCGGGGCGCCGCTCGTCGAGGGGCACCCCGATGCGCCGCACCTGTCCATCGCGCACACCTTGGGGCTCGCCGGCTGCGCGATCGCGGCACCGGGCTGCGAGCCGCCCGGGATCGATGCGGAGCCGGTCGGCGCCGCCGCGTCCGGCGCGGTGCGCCGGCTGGCCGAGGAGACCGGCGAGGCGGGCCTTGCGTGGGGCGACGAGCACTGGCCGCTGCGGCTCTGGTGCGCCAAGGAGGCGTGCGTGAAGGCCGAGCGCGTGGGGGCCGACCTGCTCGGTCGCACGCTCCGCGTCCAGCATGCCGGCGTGCTCGAGCCCGACGGCGCGCAGCGCGTCGTCGTGCGCACGCACCGCGACCGCGTGCTGGCGGTGTTCACCGCCGTGGTCGGTGGGCACGTCCGGGCGTGGACGGTGTGACGGCCGCGGTCCTCACTCCTCCTCGACCGGCGGCTCGTCCTTGGAGGGCGGCCGCACGAAACGCAGCAGCGCGACGCTCCCGAGGATGAGCGGCGCGGCAAGCGCCACGCGCGCGGGGATGCGTTCGCCGGCGAGCAGCGAGCCGAGCACCAGGGCGACCATCGGGTTCACGTACGCGTACGTGGCGACCGAGGCCGCGCTCACGTGGTTCAGGAGCCAGACGTACGCGGTGAATCCGAGGAGGGACCCGAACACCACCAGGTACGCGATGGCCCACAGCGATCCGGGCGTCACGGCCTCCCACGACGGCCAGCGGTCGCGTTCCAGCATCGCCGTGACCACGAACGCCACCGCGCCGCCGCCGAGCATCTGCATCACGCTGGCGGCCCAGAGCGAGGGCGAGCGCTCGGAGTGCTTCGCGACCATGGTGCCGAGCGCCCATGCCACTGTGCTTGCCGCCGCGAGCAGGACGCCGACGGTGTCGAGCCCCCCCACGGCGGCCCCGTCGCCGGTCATGCCGAGGATGGCCACGCCCCCGAGGCCGCACGCGAGCCCGAGCAGGATGGTCCGGCTCGGCGCCCCGGCGCGCGTGATCAGCCGGTCGAAGAGCACGATCCACACGCTGCTGACGCTCACGATCAGCGCCGCCACGCCGGAGGGGATCCGCTGCACGCCCGAGGAGACGAGCACGTTGGCGGCGGCGAAGAGCAGGGCGCCGGCGATCGCGCCGTTGCGCCACCATCGCAGGTTGCGGAAGTCGGCGGCCCGGAGGTTGCCGGTGGCGGCCATCAGCGCCGCCATCGCGATGCCGCCGATGATGAAGCGGATGCCGCTGAGCAGTGCCGGCGGGAAGCTCGCCATCGCGAACTTGCTTCCGAGGTACGTCGATCCCCAGAAGACGTACAGCGCCGCGAAGGCGGCGACCACCTGCGAGCGCGGGGCGTTCACGGCGACTCGGTCATCCAGGAGGCCGGGTTGCGGCCTGCCTCCGCGCCGACGTCGGACAGCGATCGCATGGTGGACTCCTTGAAGACGCCCGCCTCGGGCTGCTTCCACGTGCTCGGGATGGCCACCCAGCGGACCTCGACATGGCCCTCGCCCCGCAGCTCGCTGGCCTCGGTCATGGCGTACAGGTGGCGGAGCGCGATGTTGGTGGATGCGCGCACCGCGATCTCGAGGCTGCGCTCGATGACCGAGGGCCAGGTCGGCTGCACGGTGCGCGGCTGGGCCTGCGCAGAGTTGTTCAGGATCACCCAGTAGCGGACGGTCGGCACCGGCGCGTCCGGGCACATCCGCTTCCAGATGGCGCCGAAGGACATCCCGCGCTTCACGTTGCCGCCGCAGATGGTGTTGCTCGTGACGGCGCCGTCGACGTAGATGGACCCGTCGATCTCGCGTGGCGGGAAGCGGCCGGCACTCCGCTCGAGGCAAGCAGGATGTTCCGAAGCCGCTTCAGGTCGTGCTTCTCCACGGCATCGCGCGCCGCCATTGCCCATCGGAACGGCTGCGGGCTGCCGTCGTCGAGGTTGGTGGTGTTGATGATGCGGACCCTGCCGTCGTCGCCGGCCCGCGCCACGCGCTCCGCGAACTCCTCCGTGATCACGGCATCGATCTCGCGCTCGAGGCCCGGCACCTCGGCGAAGCTGGCGTTGTCCGGCACGAGGAAGGGGAGCCCGCGCGTCTTCACCCAGTCGGCCTTCCGGTTGCGGTACAGGTCGTCCACGGTCTTCAGGTCCGCGTCGGTGCCGAGGAACGCGAACGGCGCGATCAGCGCGCCCGTGCTCACGCCGCTCACCACGTCGAACTGCGGGCGCTTCAAGGCCGGGTCGGTCGCCTCGCCCGAGCCGCGCAGGAGGCCCGTGCCGAAGGCGCCCCAGTCGCCGCCGCCGGAGATGGCCAGGACATCGAGGGTCGCGTTCGGGTCCATGGCCTGTCGCTCGTGCATGCGCTCGACGAGCGAGGAGATCGCTTCCAGTCCCTGGCCCATGAGCTCCGCGCGGAGTTCCGTGCGTTCCGCGAGGAGTTCCGCCTCGCTCTGCTCGGGACGGCGCTGGGCACAGGCGGCGAGCGATGCGGCGAGGGTTGCCGCGAGGGCGATCCGAAGCGTGGAGCGCGTGCGTGACATTGGGGGGGGGCGAGTGTAGGGCCTCGCCCGGGGCGCGGGATCCCCGCTGCATGCACCCCCTAGAATGCGGGGCAGCCAGGAGACCACGCCCATGACGGCCAGCCAACCGACCGCCGCGAAGCCCGCTACGCCCGCCAAGCCCGCGGTCGATCCCGAGACCGTCACGCTCTCGGGCTACGTGATCGACGAGCGCTACGGGCCGCGGTCCGTGCAGGTGAACGACCCGGCGGATGCCTCGAGGCCGCACCCGCGCATCGGCGAGCCGGGCCAGTTCCCGTTCACGCGCGGCGTGCATTCCACGATGTACCGCAGCCGCCTCTGGACCATGCGCCAGTTCGCGGGCTTCGGCTCGGCCGACGACACCAACCGCCGCTTCAAGTACCTGCTCGAGAACGCCAAGGGCACGAAGGCGAACACCGGGCTCTCCACCGCGTTCGACCTGCCGACGCTGATGGGCCGCGATTCGGACGACCCGCTGTCGGCGGGCGAGGTGGGCCGCTGCGGCGTGGCCATCAGCACCATCGAGGACATGCACCGGCTGTACGCGGACATCCCGGTGGGCGAGGTCACCGTCAGCCAGACCATCAACGGGCCGGCCGCCGTGATCTGGGCCATGTACCTGGCGATGGCCAAGGAGCGCGGCATCCCGTGGAGCTCGATCGGCGGCACGCTGCAGAACGACATCCTCAAGGAGTTCCACGCGCAGAACGAGTTCATCTACCCGCCCGAGGCGAGCGTGAAGCTGGTGGTGGACACCATCGAGTTCGCGGTGCAGCACCTGCCCAGGTGGAACTCGGTCAGCATCTCCGGCTACCACATCCGCGAGGCAGGCTCCACCGCCACGCAGGAGCTGGCCTTCACGCTCCGCGACGGGATGGAGTACGTCGAGGCGTGCATGAAGCGCGGCATGGACGTGGATGCGTTCGCGCCGCGCCTGAGCTTCTTCTTCAACAGCCACAACGAGTTCTTCGAGGAGATCTGCAAGCTCCGCGCCGCGCGCCGCATCTGGGCGCACGCCATGCGCGACCGCTACGGCGCCAGGCACGAGCGCAGCATGCTGATGCGCACGCACGTGCAGACGGCCGGCTGCAGCCTCACCGAGCAGCAGCCCCTCAACAACATCGTGCGGGTGGCGTACCAGGCGATGGCCGGCGTGCTCGGCGGTTGCCAGAGCCTGCACACCGACAGCATGGACGAGACGCTGGGCCTGCCCACCGAGACGGCCGTCCGCGTGGCGCTGCGCACGCAGCAGATCCTGGCGCACGAGACAGGCGTGCACCGCACCGTGGATCCGCTCGGCGGCAGCTGGTACGTCGAGGCGCTCACCGACCAGATGGAGAAGGACGCCAACCAGTTCGTCCGCGAGATCGACGACATGGGCGGCGTGGTGGCCGGCGTCCACAAGGGCTACTTCCGCCGGCAGATCGCCGAGGCGAGCTACCGCTTCGGCCAGGAGATGGAGGCCGGTGACCGCCTCGTGGTCGGCATGAACGCCTACACCGACGGCAACGAGGGGCACCAGGTCGAGATCCTGCAGATCCCGCACGCGGTCGAGACCGAGCAGTGCGACCGCCTCGCGCGGTTCCGCCGCGAGCGGAGCGCCGACGGCGTGAAGCGCGCGCTCGACGGCATCCGCGCATCCGCGCGCGCGGGGCAGAACGTGATGCCCGCGCTCGTCGACGGGGCGCTCGCCAAGTGCACGCTCGGCGAGATGGTGCAGGCCATGGCAGACGTCTACGGCCGCTATTCGGGCGGCCCCGAGTGGTGAGATTGGCCCCGTTCCTCCCGGACCATCTTCTGCGCCGCGTGGCGCTCGGCACCGTGGTCGGCACGATCGCCGCGTTCGCGTGGGCGTACGTCAGCTGGTCCTCGGTACGGCTCTACGACTGGGCGGTGCAGCCCATCCCCGCGGAGGCCGAGGTGTCGTCCGCCATCGCGCGCGCGGTGCCCAAGGACGGGGCCTACGCGTTCCCGTGGATCGACATGGACGCGGCGCGCGCCGCGCCGCCGGAGTCCCGCCGCGCCACCGTGGATGCATGGCGCGCGCGCACGCAGGACGGCCCGGTGGGCGTGCTCCTCGTGCGCCAGCAGGGGAAGGACCCGCTCGCGCCGCAGCGCTACCTCATCGGTGCCGGCTACCTCGCGTTCTGCTCGCTCCTCATGAGCGTGCTCATGGCCACCATGCGCTGCCCGTCGTGGGCGGGCCGCTGGGCCATCGGCGTGGTCATCGCGCTCTTCGCGGCGATGGCCGCGGACGGACCGGACCTCGCCTGGTTCCAGCTGCCTGCGCGCTGGGTGTACATGGGCATCGCCGACACGTTCCTCACGTGGACCGTGGCGAGCGCGGCGATCGCTGCCGTCGTGAGGCCGGTGCCTGCCCCCGCGTCGACCGGCACGGGGCGCGGTTCCGCGTGAGGACGCTGCGCACGGCGTGCTTCGCGCGGTGGGCTGGCCTGCGCCGGCGCCTGCCGCACGGCATCCAGGATGCGCTGACGCACCTCCCCACCTCCGCGACCGGATCCACACCCGCCCTCTGTGCCGAGCGCTGCTGGCATTCCTGGTCGCTGGGGCAGGGCATGCACCGACCGCTGGAGGCGATCACCTCGCAGCCGCCGGCCTTCGGCGCACGGCTTGCTCCGCAGGCGGCGCCGTGCCCGCCGTGGCCGCATTTCGTGGCGGAGATTCCCCGCGGACGCGTGCTCGGCGGCGCGTGCACGGCCATCGCCCCGGGCGGAGTGGTGCTTGCCGACGCCAGCCCGCACCACTGGGTGCCGGTCGAGCGCCATCGTGCCGTCGTGAACTCGCTCTGGGCGCCGCCGCCGCGGCGCCTGCCCGGCACCTCGGCGCTCGTGGGTGCCAGCGGCCACCGCAACTACTACCACTGGATGTTCGACATGATCCCGCGGATCGAGCTGATCCGTGCCGCGGGCCGCGCAGAGGGCATCGACCGCTGGATCCTGCCGCGGACGCCGCTCGGCGCCGCGGGGCGCATCCTCGAGCTGTGCGGCATTGACCCCTCGCGCATCCACTGGCACGGCCGCGGCGCGCACGTGGAGTGCGAGCGCCTCGTGGTCAGCAGCCCGCCCGCGCCGCTCGGCGGGGCCACCGCGCGCTCCGTCGCATTCCTCCGCGAGCGGTGCATCCCGCGCGAGCTGCGCGACCGGCCCGACGCACGCCGCCGTCTGTTCCTCGCGCGCAAGGCGACGCGACGCGTGGCCAACATGGATGCCGTCGAGCCCGTGCTGCGCAAGCACGGCGTCGAGGTGGTCGCCACCGAGGGCCTGTCGTTCGACGAGCAGGTGCGCATGTTCGCGGGCGCCTCGCTGCTTGTCGGTGCGCACGGCGCGGGGCTCACCAACGCCATCTTCATGCCCGCCGGATCCGCGCTCGTGGAGGTCGTGCCCTCGTGGTACGCGGTGGCGTGCTACCTGGTGATGGCGAACGAGGCGGGCCTGCGCTACCGCGTCATCGAGGGCCGCGAGGCCGGGGGCTCGGGCGGGGATCCGCACCGCGACCTTGCGATCGACCCCGCGGAGCTTGACGCGCAACTTGGCGCGGCGATCGCCGCCGGCGCCTGAAGCGCACGAATCCCGCTGAGAATCGCGCGCTTCCGGCTACACTGCGCGGTCCATGTCCGCGCCCGACCGCCAGACGCTCGAGACACTCGCCCGCACCGCAGCCGGCGCGCTCACCGCGCTGAAGTCGCTGCAGCGCGCCGACGGCCACTGGTGCGCGGAACTCGAGGGCGACTCGATCCTGCAGAGCGAGTACCTGCTCATGAAGTGGGTCCTCGGGCAGGAGCGCGCGCCGATGGCCGACGGGCGCGACGGGCCGGCCACGCTTGCGAAGATCGTCACGTACCTGCGCTCGCAGCAGCGCCCCGACGGCGGCTGGGGCCAGTACCCCGGGAGCGCCGTCGACCTGAGCGCCACGGTCAAGGCCTACTTCTGCCTCAAGCTCCACGGCGACTCGCCGGACGCGCCGCACATGCAGAAGGCGCGTGCGGTCATCCGCGGCATGGGCGGCGCCGAGGGCTGCAACAGCTTCACCAACTTCTACCTCGCGGCGCTCGGCCAGATCAGCTGGAACGCCGTGCCTGCCATCCCCCCGGAGGTGGTGTGGCTGCCGAGGTGGTTCTACTTCCACATGGACCGCATGAGCGCGTGGAGCAGGACGATGATCCTGCCGCTCGCCATCGTGGCCACGCTGCAGCCCACGCGCAGGCTGGGCGCGGGGCAGGGGATCGACGAGCTCTTCGTCAGCGAGCGCGACCGCCACCGTCTGAAGATGCGTCGCAGCACTCCCGCGTTCTGGCGCGTCTTCTTCAAGGCCGTGGATGCCACGCTCAAGGCCGTCGGACGGCTGGTGGGCACCGGGCCCCGCAGGCCCGCGATCCGCAGGGCCTACGACTGGATCCTCGCGCGCGCCTCGCAGGACGCCCCCGCACCCACCGAGGGGCTCGGTGCGATCTTCCCGCCGATGGTCTACATCCAGGTGGTGTTCCACGCCCTCGGCGTGCGGCGCGACGACCCGCTGGTGCAGCGCGCGGAGCGCGACCTCGACGCCTTCTTCATCGAGGAGCGCGACCCCGTGCTCGGCAGCACCATCCACATCCAGCCGTGCTTCAGCCCGGTCTGGGACACGGGCATCGCCAGCTACGCGCTCACGGACTGCGGCCTGACCTCGGCCAGCGAGCCCGCGCTCGCGCGCGCGAGCGAGTGGCTGCGGTCGAGGGAGGTCCGCTGGACCGGCGACTGGGCCGCGAACGTCCGCCCCGGCACGCGTCCCGCGGGCTGGTTCTTCGAGTACCGCAACGCGTGGTACCCCGACGTCGACGACACCGTGATGGTGGCCATGGCGCTCAAGCGCGCGGGCGGCACGGAGAACGAGGCCGCCGCGCGGCGCGCCATCGAGTGGGTCTTCGCCATGCAGTGCGACGACGGCGGATGGGCCGCGTTCGACCGCAGCAGCAGCCACCAAGTGTACGAGTACGTCCCGTTCGCCGACCACAACGCGATGCAGGATCCCTCGTGCCACGACATCACCGGCCGCACGCTCGAGTGCATGAGCTGGCTCGGCCACGGCATCGACAATCCCGCGATCGCGAGGGCCGTCGAGTACGTCAAGTCGCACCAGGAGCCCGAGGGCTGCTTCTACGGCCGCTGGGGCGTCAACTACATCTACGGCACGTGGCAGGCGGTGATCGGACCGATCCGCTGCGGCGTGCCGCGCACGGAGCCCTGGATCCAGCGCGCCGGCGCGTGGATCAAGAGCGTGCAGAAGCCCGACGGCAGCTTCGGCGAGAGTGCCAACAGCTACGAGGACCGCGCGCTGATGGGCACCGGGCCCAGCACCGCCAGCCAGACCGCATGGGCGGCGATGGTGCTGCAGGAGGTCTACGGCCCGAACGACCCGGACCTCTGGCGCGCACTTCGCTGGCTTGCCGGGACGCAGCTCTCCGTGGCGGACTCGGTGGATCGCAGGCTCAACCCGGACGGCGACCCGCCGGGCAGCTGGGTCGAGACCGAGTTCACGGGCACGGGCTTCCCGAAGGTCTTCTACCTGCGCTACCACATGTACCGCCTGTACTTCCCGCTCATGGCGATCGGCCGCGTGCTTGCGGCGCATGGCATCACCGTGCAGGAGGCGTCCGCGGGCCACGTGCGCGGGCGCGCGGGACGCGAGCCGGAGCTGGCGCGCTGACGCTTGACGCAAGGGGGTGCGGGGCGCAGGCGCCGCGCGCGTGCGGTCAGAACCCGGCCGGCGCGTGGAACGCCACGCGTTCCCCCGATGCGGGATGCGTGAACTCGAGCCGCTCCGCGTGCAGGCAGAGGCGCGGCGCCATTGCGCGGACCTCGGGCGGGGCGTAGAGGTCGTCGCCGAGAATCGGGTGGCCGATCGCCAGCAGGTGCACGCGCAGCTGGTGGCTGCGGCCGGTGACGGGCAGCAGCTCGAAGCGCGTGCGGGCGGGGTCGTCCAGCTTGGCGCGCACGTTCCAGCGGGTCACGCTGGGGCGGCCGTGCACGAAGTCCACCACCTGCAGCGGCGTGTTCACCAGGTCCTTGCGGATGGGCAGGTCGATCTCGCCGGCGTCCTTGGGAGGGTGCCCGGCCGCCAGCGCCACGTAGGTCTTCCCCGTCTCGCGCCGCTCGAACTGCATGCTCAGCGCTCGGTGCGTGTCGGCGTCGAGGGCCGCCACCAGCACGCCGCTCGTGTCGCGGTCGAGCCGGTGCACCACGCGGGCGCCGGGGAAGCGCGCGGCGAGGCGGGCGATCAGGCAGTCGGCCTTCTCCGGCCCGATGCCGGGCACCGTGAGCAGCCCGCAGGACTTGGTCACCACCAGCAGGTGCCGGTCCCGGTGCAGGAGTTCGTAGCCGTCGCCGGTCATGCGGGGTGGGCATCCTAGAATCCCCGAGATGCGCAGCGCCGCCATTGCCTCGTTGGGTCTGATCGCGTTCCTCGCCGCCTGCGCGTCCGGCGGTGGCGCGGGCGGTGCCGGCGCCGTGGCGCAACCGGGTGCCGCCCGCGCGGAGCCCGCCGCGGCGCTCGCCGCGCGCGCCGGCGACTGCAGCGCCGCCGAGGCCCCGGTGCTGCGCAACCACGTGCAGCTGACGTTCGCCGACCGCTTCGCCAAGGCAGGCGAGAACTACTTCAGCCCAGACGACCGCCGCATCGTGTTCCAGGCCGTGGAGCGGCCGAAGGACGGCGGTGCGCCGAGCGAGTTCTATTGCATGTACGTCGCCGACGTCGTGCGCGATGCAGGCGGCCGCATCACCGGCATCGACGGCATCCGCCGCATCAGTCCCGAGGGCAGCGCCAACACATGCGGCTGGTTCCACCCCACGGACCCGAACCTCGTGATCTTCGGCAGCACGGTGGTGCCGCCGTCCAACCGCGAGACCCCCGGCTACCAGCGCGGCACGGGTCGATACCGCTGGCAGTTCCCGCCCGAGATGCGCGTCGTGCAGTGCGACCTGCGCACGGCCGACGGCACGGCGCGGTCGCTGCGGCCGCTCGTCGGCGACGGCAACGGCTACGCCGCCGAGTGCAGCCTCAGCCCCGATGCGCGCACGCTCCTCTACACGGAGGTCGACCCGAAGACGCAGGGCGACCTGTGGGTGCTCGACATGCCCACGGGCGAGCGGCGTCGGATCGTGCAGGCACCCGGGTACGACGGCGGGCCGTTCTTCTCGCCCGACGGCAAGCGCATCATCTACCGCAGCGACCGCCGCGAGGACAACCTCCTGCAGATCTACCAGGCCGACCTCGTGCGCGACGCGTCCGGCAAGGTGACCGGCATCGCCGACGAGCGCGCGCTCACGGCCAACGAGCACGTGAACTGGTGCCCGTACTACCACCCGGACGGCCGGCACTTCGTGTACGGCTCGAGCGAGGTCGGGCACTCCAACTACGAGGTGCTGATGCGCGATGCCGAGCATCCGGAGCGGTCGATCCGCATCACCGAGTGTCCCGGTGCCGACGTGCTGCCCGTCTTCAGTGCCGACGGCAGGTGGATGCTCTGGACCGCCCAGCGCGGCAGCGACGATGCCGGCGGCGGCAAGCCGTCGAGCCAGGTGTGGGTTGCCGAGTTCGACCTCGAGGCCGCGAAGCGGAAGGTGCCGCTGGCGGCGGGGTCGGCGGCGAAGGAGCATTGAGATGCGCATCTACCGCGACCGCCGATTCCTGATCCCGTTCCGCAGCGCGCTGCTGCCGCAGGTCTTCACGGACGTCCTGGTGGTCGGCACCGGGGTCGCCGGGCTGCGGACCGCGATCGAGGCGGCTCGGCACGGCGACGTGATCGTGCTGGCCAAGGAAGCGGTCGACCTCTCCAACACCAGCTGGGCGCAGGGCGGCATCGCGGCCGTGCTCGCGGCCGACGACACCGTCGAAAGCCACGTCGCGGACACGCTCGAGGCCGGTGCGGGCCTCTGCGATGCCGGCGCGGTGCGGACGCTCGTCGCCGAGGGTCCTCGGGAGATCGCGCAGCTCCTCGAATGGGGCATGCAGCTCGACCGCGGCTCGGACGGCCGGCCCGCGCTCGGGCTCGAGGGCGGGCACCGGCACGCGCGCATCGTGCATTCCGACGGCGACGCCACGGGGCACGAGCTGGCGCGCTGCCTGATCGAGCGGACGCGCGCCATGCGCGGCATCCGCGTGTTCGACCGCTGCTTCGCGGTGGACCTGCTGCGTGCGTCGGACGGCTCGGGGCGCGTCACGGGCGCGCTCACCTGGCACCCGCGGTACGGCCTGCAGATCGTGTGGGCGCGCGCCACCGTGCTCGCCTCCGGCGGTGCGGGGCAGGTGTTCCGCGAGACGACCAACCCGAAGGTCACGACGGGCGACGGCATCGCCATGGCGTGGCGCGCGGGCGCGGAGCTGAGCGACCTCGAGTTCTTCCAGTTCCACCCCACCGCGCTCTACGTCGCGGGTGCCGGGCGCATGCTCATCAGCGAGGCCGTGCGCGGCGAGGGTGCGCACCTCGTCGACCGCGCGGGCACGCGGTTCATGCAGGGCGTGCACGCGATGGCGGAGCTCGCGCCGCGCGACATCGTCAGCAAGTGCATCGTCCGCCACCTCGCGGGCACCGGCGATGGCCACGTGTTCCTCGACTGCCGGCACTTCCCGGCGGGGCGTTTCGCCGAGCGGTTCCCTGGGCTGCACCGGATGCTTGCGGGGTTCGACATCGATCCTGCCCGCGACCGCATCCCCGTGACGCCGGCAGCGCACTACATGATCGGCGGCGTGCGCACCGACCTCGACGGCCGCACCAGCCTCGCGGGTCTCTGGGCCTGCGGCGAGGCGGCGGCCAACGGCGTCCACGGTGCCAATCGCCTGGCATCCAACAGCCTGCTCGAGGGCCTGGTATTCGGTCGCCGCGTGGCGGAGTCGATCGTCCGTGACGCGCCGGGCGAGGCGCTTCCGCGGCAGCTCGCCAGCGACGTCACCACCGCGACGCACGGCGAGCTTGACCTTGCCGACATCCGCTCCAGCCTGCGCAGCGCCATGTGGCGAAACGTGGGCATCGAGCGCCATGGCGGGAAGCTGCCGGACGTGCTCGGCATGTTCGAGTTCTGGGGCCGCTACGGCATGGACGAGGTGTTCGAGGCGCCCGAGGGGTGGGAGGTGCAGAACCTGCTCACCGTCGGCTGCCTGATGGCACGCGCCGCGCTCGAGCGGGCCGAGAGCCGCGGAACGCACCAGCGCACCGATGCGCCGGCGACCGATCCCGCGCAGGCGGTGCACCTCGACTGGGCAATCGACCGTGCCGGGGCGCTTCGGCGCGTGCGTGCCGCGGAGGTGACGGCGTGACGGGGACCGTGCGGGCGCGGACGGGAGCGGGGCCGGCGTGTGTGCGCGCCGTGCGCGGCGCGGTCGTGGCGTGCCTGCTCGTGCCCTTCGGCTGTGCCGAGGAGCGCGTCGAGTACCGCTACCGCCCGTCGTTCATGACCGACCCGAGCGCGCCCAAGGAGGTGACGCTCGCGGACGGCACGCGCGTGGTGTTCGTGGACGAGCCGCTCGGGCAGCCGAAGCCGTCCGCCGAGGCGGCCGCCCCCGTGCTCGGGCCCGACGGCAAGCCGGTCCCGAGGAAGGTCTTCCAGCCGCGCGAGGAACTCGACGACGGCACGGTGATCCTGCGCAACCTCATGCCGGCGGACGTGGTGGCCAATGCGATGGCCTGCTTCCGCAACGAGGAGTACCGGCTGATGTGGGACCAGCTGCTCGCGCCTGAGTCGCGCGATGCCTACGAGCGCACGGGCGGCTTCCAGGCGTTCGAGCAGTGGTGCCGCACGAACCGCAAGCCGACCATGGAGCTCCTCAACCGCATGCGGTTCAACGCCGTGGGCTCGGACGTGGCCATGAAGGAGGTGCGCCCCGGCGTCATGCGCGCCACGCTCGCCCCGCACCTCTGGGAGCAGTTCAACCTGCGCGTCGTGGAGTTCGAGCAGACGAAGGACGGGATGAAGCTGCTGACGATTCGGTAAGTGGTGTCCGGGGTAGCCCCGCACCCCTTTGTCCGGCCATTCCGCATAGACAGGTGCGGGGCTTCCCCGGACACCGTTTCACGTCTCGACCATCATCGAGACCGCGTTGCCGCCGCCGAGGCAGAGGCTGCAGAGGCCGCGCTTGCCGCCGGTGCGGTGCAGCTGGTGGACGAGCGTCACCAGCACGCGTGCGCCGCTCGCGCCGATCGGGTGCCCGAGCGCGATGCCGCCGCCGCAGATGTTGAGCTTCTCGTGCGGAATGCCGAGGGGCTTGGCGTCGGCGAGCACCTGCGCGGCGAATGCCTCGTTCACCTCGAAGAGGTCGATGTCCGACACCTTCTTGCCGGTCTTCGCAAGCAGTTGCTCCATGCCGACCTTCGGCGCGATGAAGAGGTCCTTCGGGGCCACGCCTGCGGTGCCGTAGCCCGTGATCCGGGCCAGCACCTTGAGGCCGAGTGCCTTGGCCTTCTCCTCGCTCATCACGATCACCGCGGCGGCGCCGTCCGAGATCTGGCTGGCATTCCCGGCCGTGACGCTGCCGTCCTTGGTGAACGCCGGGCGCAGCTTGGCAAGGCCATCCACGGTGCTGTCGCCGCGGAAGCCCTCGTCCGCGTCGAGGCCCGTCTTGCCCATGCACTGCTCGGGCGTGAGCGCCACCATCTCGGCCTTGAACCACCCGTTCTTGGTGGCTTCGGCCGCGCGGCGGTTGCTCTCCACGCTGAACGCGTCCTGATCGGCACGCGTCACGCCGCAGGTGGCGGCGGTGTGCTCGGCGGCGTTGCCCATCGGCCAGTTCTCGAACGCGCAGGTGAGGCCGTCGAACTGCATGTGGTCGACGAGCGTGCCCGCGCCGTACTTGATGCCCGCGCGCACCTGCGCCAGGTGCGGCGCAAGGTCCATGTTCTCCATGCCGCCCGCCACGACGCAGTGGGCCTCGCCGAGGCGGATCATGTTGGCGGCCTGCATCACGGCCTCCAGGCCCGAGCCGCAGACCTTGTTGACCGTCACCGCGTTCACGGTGTGCGCGATGCCGGCCTTCAGCGCGGCCTGGCGAGCGGGGTTCTGCCCGAGCCCGGCCTGCAGCACGTTGCCCATGAAGCAGGCATCGACCTGGTCCTTCGCGGCCGGTGCGTCCTCGAGGCAGGCCTTGATGGCGTAGCTGCCGAGGACCGGCGCGGGCACGCGCGCGAGCGAACCGAGGAACTTGCCGATGGGCGTGCGACGGGCGGCGACGATGACGGGCGTGTTCATGGGGGAACCATGTTAGCCTTCCGCCCATGGCCGAACCCGCACCGAAGCAGGCCCCCCGGGGCGTGGTCAAGGACAACCTGGTGTCGCTGCAGAGCTTCATCCTGGAGGAGGAGGCCCGGCATCCGAGCGCCACGGGCGAGTTCAGCTGGATCATCAGCGCCATCAGCCTGGCGGCCAAGATCATCGCCCACAAGGTGCGCCACGTGCGCCTGCAGGGCGTGCTCGGCGAGGAGGGCGCCACCAACATCCAGGGCGAGGACCAGTTGCGCATGGACGTGATCGCCAACGAGGTGATCATGCGCGTCCTCGGCGGCCGCAGCTCGATCGCGGTGCTCGGCAGCGAGGAGGACGAGGAGCCGACCATCCTGCGGCGCGGCCACGAGGGCGGCCGCTACTGCGTGCTGTTCGACCCGCTCGACGGCTCCAGCAACCTCGATACCGCGGTCGGCGTGGGCACCATCTTCACCATCCTCCGCAACGATCCGCACATCCCGGGCGCGGTTGAGACCGTCTGCCAGCCCGGCCACCAGCAGGTTGCCGCGGGCTACGTGCTCTACGGCTCGAGCACGGTGTTCATGATCACCACCGGCCACGGCGTGCACATGTTTGAGCTCGACGCCGCGGTGGGCAGCTTCATGCTCGTGAAGCGCGACCTGCAGATGCCCCCGCGGAGGAAGATCTACTCGGTCAACGAGGCCAACAGCGATGGCTTCCCGAAGGGCTTCCAGGACTACCTGAAGTGGGCGCACGCCGAGGGCTACTCGAGCCGCTACATCGGCAGCATGGTCGCGGACATCCACCGCACGCTCCTCAACGGCGGCGTATTCCTGTACCCGCCCACCAAGAAGCACCCGAGCGGCAAGCTGCGGCTGCTGTACGAGGCGAACCCGATGAGCTTCCTCGTCGAGCAGGCCGGCGGCACGAGCATGACCGCCGACGGCCGCCGCACGATGGACCTCGTGCCGCGCGAGCTGCATGCGCGCGTGCCGCTGGTGCTGGGGAGCCGCGATGAGGTGGCGGCGGTGGCGAGGTTCGTGAAGTAGGCGGGGGCGAGATCAGGGGTTGCGGGCGACGCGGAAGCCTTCAAATTCAGTGCGGCGATCCGGGTCAAATCCGATCCGGAACGAGCTTCGCACGTTGAAGGAAGGCGTCGAGTTGAACCAAGAGCCGCCCCGGATGACCCTCTGGGTTCCGGAGACAGGGCCAGTGGGGTTCGACTGAGGACCAGCTTCGTAGTCGCCGTACCAATCGCCGACGAACTCCGACACGTTCCCGAGCATGTCCTGCAGGCCAAAGCCGTTGGCTGCCTTGAGGCCGACGGCGCGAGTGCCGCATCCGTCGGCGTAGCAAGTGTTGTAGATGTACCACCCGATCGCGCCGACTTCGCCGTCATTGTTAGTGCCGCCGGGGTTCGCTGCCCAGCCGTGGTACGCAGTGGTCGTGCCGGCGCGATACGCATACTCCCACTCGGCCTCCGTCGGCAGGCGCATCCCGGATGACATCAGGAAGCCCTGGGCGTCGTTCCAACTGACCATCTCCACTGGTCGATCGTCCGAGCCCGCTTGTCCGTTCGAGTTTGAGAAGAAGGCTGGGTTGCTTCCCATCCTGGCTTGCCACTGGGCCTGCGTCACTTCGTATCGACCCATGTAGAACGCTGTGCTCATGGTGACGGAATGGACCGGGTACTCGCCCGCCCAGCACCCCCACTGGTCCGACGCCGAACACCCCATCTGGAACGTGCCCGGCGGCACGAGCAGCATCTCGATCCCGGTGCCCGTGTCCCGCACGCGCCACGGCAGGCCCGTAGCAGTGATCGCCGCGCGCAGCGTCGGGTCGGTGACCACGGCCGGGTCCGGCTGCGTCTCGAGTACCGTCGCCTACGCGGGGACGTTGCTGCTCGGGCACGGGCCCCAGCTGAACAGAAGCATGCCGAGATCCGCGCCGTCGACCTGGCCGCTGTCGTCGGCTGCTCATCGATCCACGTCGCGTGCGCGCTGGGAAAGTGGCCCACCCGTGGCATGGTCTCAGCGTATCCACGGCCGGCGTCCGGGCCTCGGCGGGTTCCGGCTCGGCGGCGCGGTCCGGCTCGGCGCCTGGGTCCGGGTAAAGAAGTGCGGGGTTACCCCGGACGCAATTTCGTCACTCGAACTTCCCGCGGTTCACGATCTCGAAGTCGTACAGCGCCGCGAGCTGCGCGGCGTCGAGGCGGTCGAGGCCGTTCAGCTTCTCGACCAGCGGCTTCGGGTCGTGCATGGCCAGCCTGCCGAGCTGCTCGAACTTGTTGGCGAGGATGCCCTTGAGGTCCGCCGCCGTGTTGCGCGCGTGGCCGCTCGGGTACATCACGAAGCCGCTGTCGAGGCTGCGGCCGTCGGTGGTGGTGATCACCACGCTCGTCGGGATGCCGTCGGGGTAGTTGCGGTCGTACTCCGGGCCGCCGTGCGCGAACTCCATCTTCGCCATGTAACCGCGCGTCACCGCGTTGTGGATCGCGTCGGCGCTGTAGTCGTAGGGCGAGAGGAAGAGGGTCTTCCACATCGCGTCGTTGTCGGCGGCGATCTGCCCGGTCTTCATCTCGGCGGCCTTCTCGACCGCCTTTCGCAGCAGCGTTCCCACGATGTAGACCATCGAGTGGTCCGCGCTCTGTCGGGTCTTGGGGTCGCGCTTCGCCGGGTCGCCGATGATGCCGAACGCCGGCTCGTACGCCACGATCTTGATGCCCTTGATGAGCGCGGGGTTCTCGAGGATCTCCGGGTGCTTGCGCATCAGGTCGATCATGCCCTGCAGCGCGCCCGCGGACTGGTGCTCGTAGAGGCCGAGCTTGAAGTGCATGCCCATCACGGCGAAGTCATCGCCCTGCGTGGAGAGGACGAGGGGGAACGGGCTGTCTCCCTGGGTCTTCTCGAACTGCCGGAACATGCTCTCCGGGTTCCGGAAGATGTCCTTCGGTCCGATGAACCCGCGCATCGAGCGCATCATGCTGAGGACGGCCACCTCGGTGCTGATTGCCGCGCTCGCGCCCTTGGAATCGGAGAGCTGCTTGCCGGCTCGGATCGCGCGCCACGGGATGTAGTGCGCCACGACCATGCCGATGGCGCTCTCGATCTGCTCGGGCGTGGCGCCCATCATGGCGCCCCAGGTGGCGGCGCTCGCGATCGCCCCGTGCACCACGTGGTCGATCTTGTAGGTCTTGAGGCTGAACACCTCGGCGAGGCGGCCGCGGATCTCGTCCGACAGCATCATGCCCTTGAGCGCCCACGCGCCGTCGCGGCCCTTCATCTGCGCGGCGGCGATGGCCACCGGGTAGAAGTCGTTGTGCCCGAACTCGCCGGCGGTGAAGCCAAGATCCTTGCGGAAGCCGAAGTTGGTGCCGTTGGAGTCCCACTCGCGCACGGCGGAGCTGTTGGCCACGATCGCCTTCTCGGGGGCCACCTTCACGGTGCTCCCGAAGAACGGCACGCCGTCGCCACGCCGGTACTCGAGCGCCTCCTCGCGCAGCAGGCACGGGGCGTTGGTGCCGAGGGCCACGGCGCTGATGCCGCACAGAACGCTGTCGGTGTGGAAGAGCTTGGTGCGCTCCTCGACCAGCGCCGACGGGCGCGCGTTCTGCATGAAGTCGACGGCGAACTGGCCGATCTGGAGGGCCTGGTTGGCGCTGGGCTTGAGTTCGATGCTCATGGCGTTGTGCTCTTCCTTCGGGTTCGCCGGGCGGCCTGCGGGACGTCGCGCCCGCCGCGGCGAGCCGGGCAGTGTAGGGCGGGCCGTGCTACCCTCGCCGTCGATGGCGAACGTGATCTGCATGCGATGGGGCACCAAGTACGGCCCCGGATACGCCAATCGGCTTGCGTCCATGGTCCGCCGGCACCTGAAGCGGCCGCACCGGTTCGTGTGCATGACCGATGACCCGTCCGGGCTCGACCCCGGAATCGACGCGCGCCCGCTCCCGGACTTCGACGACCCGGGCGGCCCCGAGCGGGGCTGGCGCAAGATCTCGACGTTCCGCCGGCCGCTCTTCGACCTCGAGGGGCCCACGCTCTTCCTGGACCTCGACGTGGTGGTGGTGGGCGACCTCGGCCCGCTCTTCGACCACCCCGGCGAGTTCCTGATCATCAAGGACTGGAAGCGGCCGTGGCGGCCGACGGGCAACTCGTCCGTCTATCGCTTCAACGCGGGCGCTCACCCGGAGCTCCTCGATCGGTTCATGCGCGAGCACGCGGCCGTGCGCCGCGAGGTGCGCAACGAGCAGGAGTACATCTCGCGCGAGCTGCACCGCGCCGGCAAGCTCTCGTACTGGCCCAAGGAGTGGTGCGTCTCGTTCAAGTACGGGTGCATGGCGCCGTTCCCTGCCTGCTGGTGGAGGCCCGCGCGCATCCCCGCAGGCGCGCGCATCGTGGTGTTCCACGGCCACCCCAACCCGCCGGACGCGATCGCGGGCCGCAGCATCAAGCTGACGCGGCACGTGCTGCCCACCCCTTGGGTGGCGGAACACTGGAAGTGATCACGCGAACAGCGCGTCGAGCAGTTCCACGACGCCCTTGCCCTCGGTGGCAACGGTCTCGAGGATCGGCCTGCCGGACGCAATGTCGAGCAGTTCGCGCACCAGCTTGGCCTCGCCTGCGTGGTCGGCCTTGTTGGCCACGAAGAGGTCGGCGATCTCGAGGATGCCGGCCTTGTCCATCTGCACCGCATCGCCCATGCCGGGCACCACCACCACGGCGGTGCGGTCCACGTGCTCGCGGATGGCAACGTCGTTCTGGCCCGCGCCCACGGTCTCGATGATCAGGCTGTCGAAGCCCGCCGCGCCGATCAGGCCGACGATGGTGGGCAGGCTGCGGTAGTCCTCGCCGACGATCGCCAGCGAGCGGTAGAAGACCTTGTCGTCCACCGCGTTGAAGTCGACGCGCAGGCGATCGCCGAGGAGCGCGCCGCCGGTGATCGGGCTCATCGGGTCGAAGGCGACCACGGCCACGCGCTGGCCGCGGCGGACCGCCTCGTTGGCCATCGCCGCCACCAGCGTGCTCTTGCCGGCGCCGGGCGAGCCGGTGATGCCGACGACGCGCGCGGGGCGCTTGAGCTCCGTTCCCGGGGGCAGGGTGCCGGCATGCGCCATCGAGATCCGGCGCGCGAGCGTCGCCTCGCGGACGCTGCCCGCCGCGAGCGGCGCATACGGGCGCACCGAGGCGCGCACGCTGTCGACGATCTCCTCCATGCCCGTGCCCGTGTGGTAGACGCGCGCCACGCCGGCATCGAGGAGCGCCTGCACGTCCGCCTGCGGGATGATGCCGCCGACGTTCACCGCGATGTCGCCGCGTCCCACGGCCTTGAGTTCCTGCAGGAGCCGGGGCACGAGCACCAGGTGCGAGTTCGACATCATCGACGCGGCCACGCAGTCGACGTCCTCGTCGCGCGCGCCGATCGCCAGGCTCCGCGGCGTCTGCCACAGGCCGCTGTACACGACGTGGATGCCCGCGTCGCGCATCACGCGCGCGATGAGCTTCACTCCGCGGTCATGGCCGTCGAGGCCCATCTTGCCGAGCAGCACGCGCGGGCGGTGCGGCAGGTCGCTGCAGCGGTCCTGCTTCGGGATGGAAGTGGTGGGCTCCGCGGTCGAGCGCATGGGTCAGCCCTGTGCCCCGGGACCCTGCGAGGCACCGTCCGCCGGCGCCTCCGCGGGCCGCGCCGCCGCCTCCGCTTCCTCGGCGCGGATCTTCTTCAGGTCGCGCGCGTCCTCCGTCCAGTCCTCCGGGTGCATCCGCGACGCGATGGCGCCGACGATCAGGTGGACGTTGCGGAACTTGTAGTCGTCGAGCACCACCAGTCGCCCGCCGCGGGCCTTCACGGTGGCGATCGACTTCGACATCCACCTCGACATGTCGATGTCCTCGATGTCCGACGCGGCGATCGCGGGCCCGCCGGGCACCTCCAGGGTGCCGTCATCATCGAGGCGGTACTTCTTGCCGGCCACCGCCAGCCACTGCCAGAGGAACCACGGAACCCCCATGATGCCGCATCCCACGATGTAGAGCCAGAGCTGCACGGGCCGGTCGTAGGCGGCCGGCGCGACGGGCTTGCCCTTGTCGACGGTGGCCTTGGCCTGCTTGTAGTCCTCGATCTCCGCTGGCGTCAGCGTGCCGACGGGATCGCCCGGCGTGGCGGGGCGGGTCTTCGCCTCGAGTTCCTCGTAGCGTGCGGCGGCTGCGTCGTAGCGCTGCACGGCCACCTCGCGGCGAGGGATGGTGACCCAGTAGTCGTATGCGCCCCAGAGGGCCAGCCCCCCGCAGATCACGGCGTAAAGGATGTTCCACCACTTCTGGCGGGGCTGCAGCGAGGTCTCGACGGCCATTGGCGGAGTGTAGCCGTGCGCGGTCAGCGCTTCGGCACGGCCGGCGTGGCGGCACCGGCGGCAGATGGCGCCGCACGAGGAGGGGCCACAGGCGCGGCGCTGGGCGGCACGGCACTTGCCGGAGCCGCGCTCGGCGGCGCGGAACTCGCTGGCGCCGAGGATGCCGGGGCGGCCGGCGCTGGCGCGGGAGTCGAAGCAGGCGCGGCCGGCTTCGGAGCAGGCGCGGCCGGCGGTGCGGGCGCGGCCGGCGGTGCGGGCGCGGCCGGCTTCGGCGCAGGCACTTCCGCGGGCGGCGGCGCGGTGCGGCTTGCGGTGACCGCCTGCACGGCGGCAGGGTCGCCTGCCAACACGTCGAAGATGCGAACGGCCTTCCATCCGTCCCGCCACTCCTCCACCAGCGCAAGGTGCCGCGGGTCATCCAGGTAGCCGCGGTAGGCGGAGGCGTCGGCGAAGCCCACGTAGATGCCCACGTCGTAATCCTTGGTGACGTTCGTGCGCCCCATGTCCAGCGGAACGCCGCAGGAATAGGCGGCAACGCCCGGGATCCCGGGCAGCGCGCGGTCGCAGTCGGCAACGAGTTCCCCGATGCGGGTCGGGTCCTTCAGCTGCACCAGCACCACGTGCGTGATCGGGGCGGTGCCGAGGTCGTCCTTGCGCGCAAGCGACTCCGCTTCCGGGGTTGATGCGCACCCCGCAGCCAGCAGCATCCATGCGCCCCACGCAAGCATGGGTGTTCGGTAGTGCCGGGGTTGAGCCATCGCGGGAGAGCGCATTGCGGTAAGTCTAGTTTGGCGCGGGATGTCCCGGATCGCGTCGCGGGCCCGACGCACGTCCGAAAGCAGTGCCGCCGCGCGTGGCCCCACCGCAAAAGGCAGCCCCCTGCCGCGGGGGTGGGCATCCGCGGCAGGGGGAGGAGGAACGGCATGCGCCTTGCGGGCAGCCGTCGTGGTGAGTGACGCGATGGGGCGAGGCGGTCGGCGCCTGCGGTCACCCTGTCCGGGCCCGGCAGGGGACGCGTCGAGCGCGCCCGAAGCCGGGGGGGGGCATCCGTTCCCGGTGGAGGGGGCCGAAGTGCGCGCTATCCGTGCTCATCCGGCCGTGCAAGGAGGGTCCATCCACTCGCTGACCGAAGCGCCTTCGCGCACTCGCCCACATCGCGTCGATTGTCGCGCCGGCGCGGGTCGGAGTCCGCGCGCGGCGCATGTGCAGGTGTGGCCTGCGCGACGCGGCCGTGCGTCGCTCGAGGCGGATTTCAGGAGGCCCCTGCGTGCGGTGCACCAATCCGTGGCGCGCCGCACGCAGGGACGTGGTCCGTGGGCTCAGGAGCAGCCCATCGAGCTGCCGCAGTTGAGGCAGCGGTAGCAGGTGCCGTTGCGGACGGTGATGGAGCCGCAGCTGTCGCAGGCCGGGGCGTCGCCCATCAGGCTGGCGTTGGACTGGTCAAGCACGCTGCCGCCGCGCGCCTCGGCGGACGCCGACTGGTCCGGGGCCGCGGCCCCCACCAGCGCCCCACCCGAACCGGCGTCCGTCGACGCGGCCGCAATGACGGAGATGGACCGCTGGGCAAGGATCGAGTGAACGTCGACCTTCGCCGGGGCGGCACCGGGCACGCTTGCCGCCGATGGACCGTCCATCGGGGCGACGTGCGATTGCGCGCTGATGCGTCCTTGCCATCCGGCCTCCTTGCCTTCGGTGATGGATGCCGCGGCGCCTCCTGCGCCGTGGGTGCCGCCCGCGGCGGAGACCTCCGCCGGCTTCGAGCGACGCGGTGCGTTCTGCTCCCGGTAGCCGGCGATGAACTGCATGCCGAGCCACCGGAAGATGTAGTCGACCAGGCTCTTGGCGAAGGGGATGTCCGAGTTGGTGGTCATCCCCATCGGCTCGAAGCGCTGGTGCGCGAACTTCGTGACGATGCTCTCGACGGGCACGCCGTACTGCAGGGCGAGGCTGATCGCCGTGCCGAGGGAGTCCATGAGCCCGCCGATCGTCGAGCCCTCCTTCGCCATCGTGATGAAGAGCTCGCCGGGCTTGCCGTCGTCGTAGAGGCCGACGATCAGGTAGCCCTCGTGGCCGGCCACGTTGAACTTGTGCGTGACCGACTCGCGGGTGTCAGGAAGCCGGCGGCGCATCGGGCGCTCGACGACCCGCTCGACCTCGACCACGCGCTCGACCTCGACCACGCGCTCCACCACGGTGACGGTGGACGCCGCGGGCAGGCCCTCGGTATCGGCCTCCTCGCGCTCCTCGGACGCGTCGCTCTTGGTGCTGAGCGGCTGGCTGAGCTTGCAGCCGTCGCGGTAGAGGGCGTTCGCCTTCAGGCCAAGCTCCCAGCTCAGGCGGTAGCACGCGCCGATGTCCTCGACGTGCGCCTCGTTGGGCAGGTTGATGGTCTTGCTGATGGCGCCCGAGATGAAGGGCTGCGCGGCGGCCATCATGCGGATGTGGCCCTCGGGCGCGATGAACCGCGTCCCGAGCGTCCCGCAGCGATTGGCGCAGTCGAACACCGCGAGGTGGCGCTCCTTCAGGTGCGGCGCGCCCTCAACGGTCTGCGAGCCGCAGATGCGGAGGTTGAGCGCCTCGATCTGCCGGCGGTTGAGGCCGAGCGCCCGGAGGCCGTTGAACTTGGCGTCGTTGCGGGCGGCGGACGGGTCGATGCCGTGCGCCGCGAGGACGCGCTCGGGCATGCTCCAGGCGCTGAACGCGAACGAGATCTCGAAGACCGTCGGCAGCCCGTTCTCCATCTTCACCAGCTCGTCGCCGGTGAAGCCCTCCTGCAGGAGGAAGTCGCGGAAGCTGGTGCCGTGCGCGGGGATGGTGCCATCCTCGGCGGGCATCGGCACCTCGAGGCTGAGCGTGCCCATCACGTGCGTCACGATCTCGTCGACCTGCACCGGCGAGTAGCCGAGGGCCGAGAGCGCGGGGCGCAGCGATTGGTTGGCGATCTTGAAGTAGCCGCCGCCGGCGAGCTTCTTGAACTTGGTGAGCGCGAAGTCGGGCTCAACGCCCGTGGTGTCGCAGTCCATCAGGAGCCCGATGGTGCCCGTGGGGGCGATCACCGTGACCTGGGCATTGCGGAACCCGTGCTTCTTGCCGAAGGTGAGCGCGTCATCCCACGCGGCCACGGCGCGGCCGAGCAGGTCGCTCGCGTTGGCAAGCGCCACGCCGCCGGACTGGAAGATGCCGTGGTCGATCGGCACCGGCGCGATTCGCAGCGACTCGTACTCGCCGCCGTCGCGCGCGACGCCCATGGCCGCCCGGCGGTGGTTGCGAACCACGCGAAGCATGTGCTCCTTGTTGTCGGCGTATCCGTCGAAGGCGCCGTGCTCGGCCGCCAGGACGGCGCTCGCGGCATAGCTGCGACCGGTGAGGATCGCCGTGAGCGCACTGCACACGGCGCGGCCGGCCTCGCTGTCGTAGGGGATGCCGGCCTGCATCAGCATGGCACCGAGGTTGGCGTAGCCGAGGCCGAGCGTGCGGTACTTCCAGCTGAGCTCGGCGATCTCCTTGGACGGGAAGCTCGCCATCAGCACGCTGATCTCGAGCACCACCGTCCACAGGCTGATCGCGTGCTCGTAGCCCTCGAGGTCGAAGGTCCGCGACTCGGAGTCGTAGAACTTCATCAGGTTGATCGACGCGAGGTTGCACGCCGTGTTGTCGAGGAACATGTACTCGCTGCACGGGTTGCTGGCGTTGATGCGCCCGCCCTCCGGGCAGGTGTGCCATGCGTTGATGGTGCTGTCGTACTGCACGCCCGGGTCGGCGCAGTGCCAGGCGGCCTCGTTGATCTGCTTCCACAGGTCGCGCGCGGGCAGCGTCTTGGCAGCCTTGCCGTCGGTGCGGCGGGTGAGCTGCCACTCGCCGTCCTTCTCCACCGCGTCCATGAACGCGTCCGACAGGCGGACCGAGTTGTTCGAGTTCTGGCCGCTGACCGTGTAGTACGACTCGCCGTTGAAGTCGTAGTCGAGCTTCAGGCCGAGCTGCTCGGCGATGGCCTGCTGGTTCGGGGCGAGGTGCTTCATGCCCTCGACCAGGGCGGCCACCTTGATCTCCTCGCGGACCTTCCAGTTGACGAACTTCTCGATGTCGGGGTGATCGACGTCGAGGCACACCATCTTGGCGGCGCGGCGCGTGGTGCCGCCCGACTTGATGGCACCCGCGGCGCGGTCGCCGATCTTGAGGAAGCTCATCAGGCCCGAGCTGCGCCCGCCGCCCGAGAGCGGCTCGTTCTCGCCGCGGAGGTTCGAGAAGTTGGTGCCGGTGCCCGAGCCGTACTTGAAGAGGCGGGCCTCGCGCGTCCAGAGGTCCATGATGCCGCCCTCGCCGACGAGGTCGTCCTTCACGCCCTGGATGAAGCAGGCGTGCGGCTGCGGGTGCGTGTAGGCGTCCTTGGCCAGCGTGCACTTGCCGGTCTTGTGGTCGGCGATCCAGTGGCCCTGCGCCGGGCCGCTGATGCCGTACGCGTAGTTGAGGCCCGTGTTGAACCACTGCGGGCTGTTCGGCGCAGCCATCTGGTTGACGAGCATGTGCGCCAGCTCGTCGTAGAACGCGTCCGCGTCCTTCTTGGTCGTGAAGTAGCCGAACTTGTCGCCCCAGTGGCGCCAGCAGCCTGCGAGGCGGTGCACCACCTGGCGCACGCTGCGCTCGGGTCCGAGGACCGGCTTGCCGTTGGAGTCCTTCAGCGGGCGGCCGTCCTTGCCGAGCTGCGGCACGCCGGCCTTGCGGAAGTACTTGCTGACCACGATGTCGGTGGCCAGCTGGCTCCAGGTGGCGGGCACCTGCGCATCATGCATCTCGAAGACGGTGCTGCCGTCGGAGTTGCTGATGCGGCTCGAGCGGGTAGTCCACTCGACCGATGCGTAGACGTCCTTGCCTGCGGTGGTGAAGCGTCGTGCGATGCGCATTGTGCTGTCCGTGTCTCTCTGGGGGTCGGGCGCGCGATGCCTGCGCGCCATGCTCGGGAACTCGAAGTCGGTGCGACGCCGGCCATCCGAGGCGCGGCGCCCTGGTCGGTGCGTGTCAGCGTCGGTGGTTCGGGGTGTCGGTGAATGCAACGCCGTCCACGCGGGGAAGCGTGAGTCCGGCCTGGTCCTGGTACTTGCCGCCCTTGTCCGCGTAGCTCATGGAGCACGCCACCTGCGCCTTGAGGAAGATCATCTGCGCGATGCCCTCGTTGGCGTAGATCTTGGCGGGGAGCGGGGTGGTGTTGCTGATCTCGATCGTGACCTTGCCGCGCCACTCGGGCTCGAGCGGCGTGACGTTCACGATGATGCCGCAGCGGGCGTAGGTGCTCTTGCCCACGCAGATGGCCAGGATGTCGCGGGGTACCTCGATGGTCTCCACGGTCTCGGCCAGCGCGAACGAGTTCGGCGGGATCACGATGTGGTCCTTGCCCGTCTCGTCGGTGTCGATGGTGATGAACAGGTCGTTGGTGAACGCCTTGGGGTCGACGATCGCCGTGCCGCCGCTCGTGGCGTTGGTGAAGACCTTGAAGCGCGTGCCCACCCGGACGTCGTAGCCGTAGCTCGACACGCCGAACGAGACGGTGCCCGGGCGCTTCGCATTGTCCGCGAAGGGGATGATCCGCACGGAATCGCGGATCTGCGTGTCGCACAGAATGCTCATTGCCCGACCCCTTGAACGGACCGTCCTGGTCCGACGAATGCCACGACGAACGACCCACCACGAACTCGTGCCGGCGGCACCAACGCCGACGCCGAGGAACCTCGACTCTTTGCTACCGAACAGGCCCATGTTCGGGCGATGTTTGGTAGACTGCTGCCGCTCCCAACACCACTAACGGTTGCGAGCGGCGGGTCATGGTACCCCTACCGGTTGTGGGTGCAACCCGTTGCATGAGCGTTTTTATTGACTTTCTGGCGTCGATCCACAACTGGCCCGATGGCAGCGGTTTAGGTTCTGTGAAGATCGTCGTCCGTCATTTCTCGGATGTGGACAGCGTGTCAATGCCTGTCTCCTAGACTCGCTCCCTTCGCACACGGCGGAAAGCTCCATATTCATGCTGTCTCTTGATGCAGACGACTCGTCCGATGGCCCGGTGGTGACGCCCGCGCTCGACCCCGATTCGCTGCTCGTGGGGCTCACCGAAGACCAGCGCACCGCCGTCTCGCACGTCGACGGCCCGCTCCTGGTGCTGGCGGGGCCGGGCTCGGGAAAGACTCGCGTGATCACGCGCCGCGTCGCGCGGCTCGTGGCGCTCGGCATCCCCGCGTGGCAGGTGCTCGCGCTCACCTTCACCAACAAGGCCGCGGGCGAGATGAAGCGACGCGTCGAGGAGATGGTGCCGGCGCACGTTCCCGGCCGGCGCGGCCTGGTGGTGAGCACCTTCCACGCGTTCTGCGCGATGTTCCTGCGCCGGCACGCGACGGAGTGCGGCGTCGATCCCGACTTCGTGATCTACGACGCCGACGACCAGCGGAGCGCGATGAAGTCGGCGCTCGCCGACGCGGGCCTCGACGCCAAGAACTTCCAGCCCGCGGCGGTGCTGTCCAAGGTGAGCGGCGCCAAGAACCAGCTGCTCGACGCGGCGGCGTTCCGCGAGGAGGCCTCGGACTTCTCGTCCCGCCAGGTGGCCAAGGCCTACGAGGCGTACGAGCGGATCCTGGCGCGCAACAAGGCGCTCGACTTCGACGACCTGCTGATGCGCGTCGCGACGGCGCTCGGCACCGACGACGCGCTGCGCCGCACGGTGTCGGCGCGCTACCGCTACGTGCTCATCGACGAGTACCAGGACACCAACCGCGCGCAGTTCGCCATCGCCCGGCACATCGCGGGCGAGCACCGGAACATCTGCGTCGTCGGCGACCCCGACCAGTCCATCTACCGCTGGCGCGGGGCGGACATCCGCAACATCCTGGAGTTCGAGGAGTCGTTCGAGGGCGCCACCGCCGTGGCGCTCGGCGAGAACTTCCGCTCCACCGAGCACATCGTGGCCGCCGCGGACTCGCTGATCCGGCACAACAAGCGCCGGAAGGCCAAGCCGCTCTACACCGCGCAGGGCTCCGGCGAGCAGGTGCGCGTGGTGCGCGTGCCCGACGAGCATGCCGAGGCCGACGAGGTGGCGAAGGCAATCGTGTCGGCGAACGCCGCGGGCGTCCCGTGGCGCGAGATGGCGGTGCTCTACCGGATGAACGCGCTCAGCCGCGTCGTCGAGGACGCGCTCCGCCGCCGCCAGGTGCCGTACCGCATCGTGCGCGGCACCGCGTTCTTCGAGCGCAAGGAGGTCAAGGACCTGGTGGCCTACCTGCGCATCGTGGCCAACGCCGCGGACGACGTGGCCTGCGCGCGCGTGGTGAACGTGCCGCCGCGCGGGATCGGCGAGAGCTCGGTCGCCAAGATCGAGCGCACGGCGCTGGTCCGCGGCATCCCGCTCCTCGACGCGCTGCGCCTGGCGCGCGACGCGGGCGTGGCCGACCGCACGGCGCGCAGGATCGACGAGTTCCGCGGCATGGTGTCGCGCTGGCGCGGCGTGCTCGAGCAGGGCGAGCCGGGCGCGCTGGCGGCGTTCGTCGAGATGGTGCTCGACGAGGCCGGCCTGCGTGAGTTCGCCGACGGCACCGACGGCGACGACCTCGACCAGCGCCGCGCGAACCTCGACGAGGTGGTGAACGCGGCCGGGGACTTCGAGCTCCCGGAGGACCCGGCAGGCGCGGCGCCGACGCTCCTGCGCGCGCTGCAGGGGTTCCTGCAGTCGGTGGCGCTGGTCGCCGACTCGGACGCGTTCGACCCCGAGAGCGGCGCGGTGACGCTGATGACGCTGCACGCGGCCAAGGGCCTGGAGTTCGAGCTGGTGTCCATGGTCGGCTGCGAGGAGGGCCTGCTGCCGCACGCGCGCGCCCGCGAGGGCGGCGAGGACATCGAGGAGGAGCGCCGCCTGTGCTTCGTGGGCATGACCCGCGCCAAGCGCCGGCTGCTCATGACCTACGCCGCCAACCGGACCGTCCGAGGCATGAGGATGAGCTCGATGGAGAGCGAGTTCCTCCGGGAGATCGCCGAGGCGAACGTCGCCCGCGAGGACCTCGCCGGAGGGTGGATGTCGGGAGACGGCGGGAACGGCGCCGACGAGCCGTGGCGCGACGAGTTCGACTCGCCGCGCGGACTCGGCAGCCAGTTCCCGGTGGGCTGCGCGGTGCGGCACCCGCTGTTCGGCGTGGGCACCGTGCAGGCGATCCTGCCGCGCGGCAGCGTCACGAGCGCGCGGGTCGCGTTCCGGACGGTCGGCGTGAAGACGCTGGTGCTCGAGTACGCGAAGCTGGTGCGGCTCTAGCGGCCTTGCCGGCCGGGGCCCTGGCGCCCATCGTGCCCGCGCGCTCCAGGATCGGCTTCAGGTAGCGCCCGGTGTGCGAGGCCTCGTTGCGTGCCACGTCCTCGGGCGTGCCCGCGGCGACCACGGTGCCGCCGCGCTCGCCGCCCTCGGGCCCGAGGTCCACGAGCCAGTCCGCGCACTTCACCACGTCGAGGCAGTGCTCGATCACCACGAGCGTGTGGCCGGCGTCGGCGAGCCGCTGCAGCACGCCGAGGAGCTTCTCCACGTCGGCAAAGTGCAGGCCGGTGGTGGGCTCGTCGAGCACGTAGAGCGTGCGCGCGCTCGACATGTTCCCGAGCTCCGTGGCGAGCTTGATGCGCTGCGCCTCGCCGCCCGAGAGCGTGGTGCTCGCCTGGCCGAGCTGCATGTAGCCGAGCCCGACGTCGCGCAGGCACTCGAGCATGCCGCGCACCTTCGGGTACGCGTCGAAGTGCGCCACCGCGTCGTCCACGGTCATGTCGAGGACCTCCGCGATCGACTTGCCCTTGAAGCGGATCTCGAGGGTCTCGCGGCTGTAGCGGCTGCCCTTGCAGGCGTCGCACGCCACGAACACGTCGGGCAGGAAGTGCATCTCGATCTTGACCATGCCCTGGCCCTGGCAGGCCTCGCAGCGGCCGCCCTTCACGTTGAAGCTGAAGCGGCCGGGCTCGTAGCCACGGATCTTCGCCTCGGGGACCTTGGCGAAGTGCTTGCGGATCTCATCGAAGATGCCGGTGTACGTGGCGGGGTTCGAGCGCGGCGTGCGACCGATCGGGCTCTGGTCCACCTCCACGACGCGCTCGATGCCGGCGAGCCCGTTGACGCGGTCGTGCGCGCCGGGCACGCACTTGGCGCCGTGCACGTGCTTCTGCGCCGCCTTCAGCAGGATGTCGGTGACCAGCGTGCTCTTGCCGCTTCCCGACACGCCCGTGACGCACACCAGCCCGCCGAGCGGGAAGGCGGCGTCGATCGACTTCAGGTTGTTCTCGCGCGCGCCCTTCACCACGATGGCTCGGTCCGCGGCCAGCGGCCGGCGCCTCGCGGGCACGCCGATCGCGCGGCGGCCGCTGAGGAACGCGCCCGTCAGGCTGTCCGTGCACGCGGCCACTTCCTCCACGGAGCCCTGCGCCACGATCCGCCCGCCGTGGCGGCCGGGCCCGGGGCCCACGTCCACGAGGTGGTCGGCCGCCCGGATCACGTCCTCGTCGTGCTCGACCACCAGCACGGTGTTGCCGATGTCCGCGAGGCGCCGGAGCGTCGCGAGCAGCCTGTCGTTGTCGCGCTGGTGCAGGCCGATGGTCGGCTCGTCGAGCACGTAGGCCACGCCCACGAGCCCGCTCCCCACCTGCGTTGCCAGGCGGATCCGCTGCGCCTCGCCGCCGGAGAGCGTGCCGCTCGCGCGGTCGAGCGTCAGGTAGCCCAGGCCCACGCTCGCCAGGAAGCCGAGGCGCGCGTCGATCTCCTTCAGGATGGGCGCGGCGATGGTGCGCTGCATGTCGCTGAGCGCGAGGCTCGCGAAGAAGCCCACCGCGCGCTCGATGCTCATGGCCGTGGCGTCGGCGATGCTCGCGTCGAGCGAGCCGCTGCGGACCTTCACCGCGAGCGAGGCGGGCCGAAGGCGCCGGCCCGCGCAGGCGGGGCAGGGCGTCGAGCTCATGTAGGCGAGCAGGCGTTCCTTGACGAACTCGCTCTCGCTCTCCTCGAAGCGGCGCTTGAGGTTCGGGAGCACGCCCTCGAACTTGCCGCCCACCGCCTCGCGGTCCTTCTCGGGGATGCCGTGCATCAGGTAGCCGCGCAGCTTCGGCGGCAGCTTGTCGAAGGGCACGGAGGGCTTCAGCTTGAAGTGCGCGCCGAAGTTGCGGATGGCGCGCGCGTAGTACATGTTCATCCGCGGGCCGTTGCGGCGCCACGGCTCGATCGCCTCGCTGAAGGGCACGGCGGTGTCCGGGACCACCAGCGCCTCGTCGAACTCCTGCACGTGCCCGAGGCCCGCACAGAGCGTGCACGCGCCCTGCGGGCTGTTGAAGCTGAAGAGCCGGGGCTCCAGCTCCTCGAGCGCGCACTCCGGGTGGTCCGGGCAGCTGAAGCGCTCGCTGTAGCGGTGCTCGGCCCAGGTGCCCTCGGCGCCCTCGGTCAGGACGAGGAGCGACCCCTCGCCGAGCTTGAGCGCGGTCTCGACGCTCTCGGCGATGCGCTGGCGGTCCTCGGCGCGGGCGACCACGCGGTCGACCACCGCCTCGATGTCGTGCATCTCGTAGCGGCCGAGCCCGAGCGGGTTCTCGCCGCCCGCCTTCAGCGCCTCGCGCACGTCGATGACCGCGCCGTTCACGCGCGCACGCACCAGGCCCTGCTTGGCGAGGCCCTCGAGCACCTCCTTGTGGAATCCCTTCTTGCGGCGAACCACGGGCGCGCACACCATCATCCGCGCGCCGTCCTGCGCGAGCAGCGCGTCCACGATCTGCGTGGGCGCCGTCGCCCGGATCGGCTTGCCGCAGGTGCGGCCCTTGTCGTCGGCGTGCCAGCACGTCGGCGTGCCGCAGCGCGCGAAGAGGAGGCGCAGGTAGTCGTAGATCTCGGTGGTGGTGGCGACCGTCGATCGCGGCGTGTGCCCGCCGCCGCGCTGCTCGATCGCGATGGTCGGCGGCAGGCCCTCGATCGACTCGACGTCGGGCTTCTGCATCTGGTCGAGGAACTGGCGCGCGTACGCGGAGAGGCTCTCCATGTACTTGCGCTGACCCTCGGCGAAGATGGTGTCGAAGGCGAGCGAGCTCTTGCCGCTGCCGGATACGCCCGTCATCACCACCAGGCAGTCGCGCGGGATGGACAGGTCCACGCCCTTGAGGTTGTGCTCCTTGGCGCCTCGGATCCGGATCGACCGGAGGTCGGATGGGTCGGCGGGGCGCTTCATGGGCAGTCCGCAAATATAGGGCTGCCAGCGGCTTGCGGCGGTGGGCCGGCCCGGTTGCGGGCGCGAAACCCCGATTTGTGCGTCTCCACGCGTCCGGCGGTCGAATGATTGGGAGCGATGCTCTCCGGCGCCGCCGCCAACCTCCGCCCCGATGCCCGTCAGGCCGCGCTCAGCCGCGTGGCTGCCGGGATCGTTGCGGCACCCCTGCGGCGGCGTCCCCGTGCCGACCGCGGCGAACTTGCCCTGGTCGAGCGCGCGTCGCGGCGGCTGGTGCTCGGCCGCCGTCCCCGCTGAAATCGGTCCGGGAGGAACGGGACCAGCCTGTCCCTACTTCCGCCCCTTCCTGCCGCGCCCGGCACGCGTGCCGGGCATGCCCGCCTTCGGGCGCGGCTTCTCCTCCTCCACGGGCTCCTCGGCCAGGCCATCGATCTCCGGCAGCGCCTCGACCTTCCTGAGCTGGTCGCGCAGGCGCGCGGCCTTCTCGAACTCGAGCGCGCCGGCAGCCGCAAGCATCTCCTCCTCCAGCTCGCGCATCGCCTCGGCCTTGCGGAAGCGCTTCGGCTCCCTCGCGCCGACCGCCTCGCGCTCGGTGCGGTTGGCCTTGATCTCGAGCTCGATGCCGTGGCGGATCGCCTTCCGGATGGTCTCGGGCGTGATGCCGTGCTCGGCGTTGTAGGCGAGCTGCTTCGCGCGGCGGCGCTCGACCTCCTCGATGGCCGCCTGCATCTCGGGCGTCACCTCGTCGGCATACATCACCACCGCGCCGTTGGCGTTGCGCGCGGCGCGTCCCATCGTCTGGATCAGGCTTGACCTGCTGCGCAGGAACCCCTGCGTGTCCGCATCGAGGATGCACACCAGGCTCACCTCGGGCAGGTCCAGTCCCTCGCGCAGGAGATTGACGCCCACCAGCACGTCGAACTCGCCCTCCCGCAGCTCCTTCAGGATGGTCAGGCGGTCGAGCGTCTCGATCTCGCTGTGCAGGTAGCGCACCTTCACGCCGTTCTTGTGCAGGTAGTTGGTGAGCTCCTCGCAGAGCCGCTTGGTGAGCGCGGTGACCAGCACGCGCTCGCCGCGCGCGGCGCGCTCCCGGGCGCGCTCCAGGAGGTCCGGCACCTGCCCGCGCGCCGGCAGCACCGTCACCTCCGGATCCACCAGCCCCGTGGGGCGGATGACCTGCTCGGCCACAACCCCGTGGCACCTCTCCAGCTCGTGGGGCGCGGGCGTGGCGCTCACGTAGACGACGCTCGGCACGATCTCCTCGAACTCCTCGAAGCGCACCGGTCGGTTGTCGAGCGCGCTCGGCAGGCGGAAGCCGTGCGCCACCAGCGTCTCCTTGCGTGCCTTGTCGCCGAAGAACATGCCGCGCACCTGCGGGAGCGTGACGTGGCTCTCGTCGATGATGCAGAGCCAGTCGTCGGGCGCGTGGTTCGGCACCCGGCGGAAGTAGTCCATCAGCGTCCACGCGCGCGCGCCTCGCGGGCGCCCGTCGAAGAAGCGGCTGTAGTTCTCGATGCCGCTGCAGTAGCCCGTCTCCTGGATCATCTCCAGGTCGTACTTGGTGCGCCCGAGGAGCCGCTGCGCCTCGAGCAGCCTTCCCTCGGCGCGCAGCTCCAGCACCCGCGCGTCGAGCTCGGCCTTGATCTCGTCCACCGCGCGCTTCATCTGCTCCTCGGGCATCATGTAGTGCACCGCGGGGAAGATCCACGCCCGCGACTCCTCGCTGAGCACCTCGCCGCTGACGGGATCGAAGAGCTCGATGGCCTCCACCTCGTCGCCGAACAGCCCGATGCGGATCGCGTGCTGCTCGCTCGCCGGGAACACCTCGATGCTGTCGCCGCGCACGCGGAAGTTCCCGCGGCCGGGCTCGACCTCCTTGCGCACGTACTGCATCGCCGAGAGGCCGAGCAGGAAGTCGCGGCGCTTGATGACGGTGCCGCGCTCCACCACGATCATGCGGTTGCGGAACTCGTCGGGGGAGCCGAGGCCGTAGAGGCAGCTCACGCTCGAGACCACGATCACGTCCTCGCGCGAGAGCAGGCTGCTCGTGGCCAGCAGCCGCAGGCGGTCGAGGTCCTGGTTGCGGCTCGCGTCCTTCTCGATGTAGATGTCCCGCTGCGGGATGTACGCCTCGGGCTGGTAGTAGTCGTAGTAGCTGACGAAGTAGCAGACCGCGTTCTCGGGGAACAGCTCCTTCATCTCCTCGTAGAGCTGCGCCGCGAGCGTCTTGTTGTGGCTGATGAGGAGCGTGGGCTTCCCCGTGCGCGCGATGACGTTCGCCATGGTGAACGTCTTGCCGGTGCCGGTCGCGCCCAGGAGCGTCTGGTGCCGCTCCCCGCGCGCAAGCCCCGCCACCAGCTGCTCGATCGCCTCGGGCTGGTCGCCCATGGGCTGGTAGGGGCTGCGGAGGCGGAAGGGGGAGGGCATGGCAACGCTCGCGGGGCCTCTCGCCCCCTCGCTCACCGCATCGGGATCTTCACGCCCAGGCGCGTTGCGCAGTCCTGCGCCAGCTCGTAGCCGGCGTCGGCGTGGCGGAACACGCCCATCATCGGGTCGTTGGTCAGGACGCGCTCGAGGCGCCTTGCGGCCTCCGGCGTGCCGTCGGCCACGATCACCTGGCCCGCGTGCTGGCTGAAGCCGATGCCGACGCCGCCGCCGTGGTGGAAGCTGGTCCAGCTGGCGCCGCTCGCGATGTTCACGGCGAAGTTGAGGATGGCCCAGTCGCTCACCGCGTCGGTGCCGTCCTTCATGGCCTCGGTCTCGCGGTTGGGGCTGGCCACGCTGCCGCAGTCGAGGTGGTCGCGGCCGATCACGATCGGCGCCTTGACCTTGCCCTGCGCCACCAGCTCGTTGAAGCGCAGCCCGGCCCGGTGCCGCTCGCCCAGGCCCAGCCAGCAGATTCGGGCGGGCAGCCCCTGGAACGCCACGCGCTTCTGCGCCATGCGGATCCATCGGTGCAGCCCCTTGTCCTCGGGGAAGAGCTCGAGCACGGCCTCGTCGGTGACGCGGATGTCATCCGGGTCGCCCGAGAGCACCACCCAGCGGAAGGGCCCGCGACCCGTGCAGAACTGCGGGCGGATGTAGGCCGGCACGAAGCCCGGGAAGGCGAACGCGTCCTCGAAGCCCTGGTCGAAGGCGCGCTGGCGGATGTTGTTGCCGTAGTCGAACGTCTTGCTGCCGGCGCGCATGAACTGCACCATGAGGCGAACGTGCTGCTCCATGCTCCTCATGGAGAGGCGCTGGTACTCCTCGGGGTCGCGCGCTCGCAGCGCGTCCGCCGACTCGCGCGTCATCCCCACCGGGTAGTAGCCCTCGAGCGGATCGTGGGCGCTGGTCTGGTCGGTCAGCGTGTCGGGCACGATCTTGCGGTCATGCAGGCGCTGCAGCATGTCGACGGCGTTCGCGAGCACGCCCACCGAGATGCCCTCGCCGCGGCGCTTCAGGTCGAGCGCGCGGTCGATGGCGGCGTCGAGGTCGTCGTGCACCTCGTCGAGGTAGCGGTCGTGGACGCGCTTCTCGAGGCGCTCGCGGCAGACGTCGGCCACCAGCGCGGTGCCCTCGTTCATGGTGATGGCGAGCGGCTGCGCGCCGCCCATGCCGCCGCAGCCGGCGGTGACGTTGAGCGTGCCCCGCAGCGTGCCGCCGAAGTGCTGGCGCGCGCACTCGGCGAACGTCTCGTAGGTGCCCTGCAGGATTCCCTGGGTGCCGATGTAGATCCAGCTGCCCGCGGTCATCTGCCCGAACATCATCAGGCCGCGCGCGCACAGGTCGTCGAAGTGCTGCTGCGTGGCCCAGTGCGGCACGAGGTTGGAGTTGGCGATCATCACCCGCGGCGCATCGGCGTGCGTGCGGACGATGCCGACGGGCTTCCCGCTCTGCACGAGGAGCGTCTCGTCGGCCTCGAGTCGCCTCAGGCCCTCGATGATGGCATCGAAGCACTCCCAGCTGCGCGCGGCCTGGCCGCGGCCGCCGTAGACCACCAGGTCGCCCGGCCGCTCGGCAACCTCGGGGTCGAGGTTGTTCATGAGCATGCGCATGGCCGCCTCGGCGGCCCAGGTCTTGCAGGTGCGCGTGTTTCCGCGCGGGGCGCGGATGGTGCGGCTTGCGGCGGCGGTCGTCATGGGGACGATTCTAGGCCGCGGCCGCATCCGGCCGGCCCGCTCACGCGCCGGCCAGCGACCCCGCAGCCACGAGGCGCGCGATTTCCGCGATGTCCTGAGCGGGGGAGCGGTCCCCGGCAAGCCGCGGGACGCTCGCGCGCACGGCCGCGTGCAGCGCCTCGACGCCCGCGCCCGACCGGAGCGGGCGCTGGTACTCCAGCCCCTCGCACATCACGAGCAGCTCGATCGCGATCACGTCCGTCGCCAGCCGCACCGCCGCGCGTAGGTGGTTGGCGCTGGTGGCGCCCATCGAGTTGTAGTCCTCGATGCCGGCGCTCGTGACCACGTTGTGCGCGCTCGCGGGGTGCGCCAGCACCTGCAGCTCGTTGCAGCACGCCGCCGCCGCGTACTGGGCGATCATGTAGCCGCTGTTCATGCCGGGGTCCGCGCTCAGGTA
>Ga0194123_10000749_pt1 | contig 56950 bp, 49 predicted proteins | sample TA2MahsurfametaG_5_FD_155479 | JGI IMG/M metagenome (GOLD analysis project Ga0194123, IMG submission 155479) | Freshwater microbial communities from Lake Tanganyika, Tanzania - TA2015023 Mahale A surface | ecosystem: Environmental > Aquatic > Freshwater > Lake | place: Tanzania: Lake Tanganyika... | reverse complement strand
ACCTCGGGCGAGTCCTTCTCGAGCGGCTCCAGCCAGCGGTAGTCGTCGGTGACCTTGGTGCCGGCGTAGTCGTCGGTGACGGGCGCGGCCTTGGTTTGCGGCGGGATGGCGAACGTTGCGGCGAGTGTTGCGGTGATCAGCATGCGCCCAAGGTACGCCAAGTCCGGGAGGCAATCAGGCCCGGGCCGCGAGCCGGAGCACCTCGGTGAGCGCCGAGTTCGACTGTCCGGCGCGCACGAGCCCGATGAAGGCGGGCTCGAACCCGGCCCGGAACAGCGATCGGGCCGGAAGCGCGTCCGCGAGGAATTGCCCCTCTTGAAGCGCCCGCAGCGACTTCGCGACGCGAGTGCGAAGCGGGCGGCGGAGCTCGATGGCGGCGCAACGAAGGCTGCCGAGGACGTCGCCGCTCAGCGCCTGGGCCCCGGCAAACGCAAGCGCAAACCTGCGGGTGGTTCCCCTGAAGGCTGCGCTGGGACGGAGCCCAGCCACGGACTGCTGGGCCTGGCGCATCAGGAGGTACTGCCTCAGCGCCTCCGAGACGCCGAAATTCGGCTCGCCGAGCCTGATGTACTCGATCGACATGTCGCCAAACAGCCGTCGATGACGCCGTATGGCGTCAAGCATCGAGGTGCCACCGTTCACATCGATCGCGAGGCACGCAAACGCATGGCCGACCGATCGCCTGAAACCCGAGGCCGCGAGGTCGTTCACCGCTGCCTGGAAGCTGATCCGTCTCGAGAGCAGCGTCTCGAGCATGGTGAGCGCACGATCGCCGCTTCGGGTCCCGCGGCGGACCTCGGCCAGACCGGAAGTCCGGAGGTACCAGGCCGCGGTGAACGCATCGTGGTCGTCGACGTCGCGGTCGATGGACTTGTCGATGGACCTGTCGATGGACCTGTCGAGCGAGTCGCTGTACCGGGCCCACTGTCGCTCCTGCGACTGCTCCTGCATGAATGATGGAGCCGGCTCGGCCCGTGCGTCGCGGTGGTCCGGCGGGGCGTGATTCGTGTTCGGGATCGGACGGAGCGCTTCGATCTCGTGCACTTCGAGTCCGTAGCTTTGGAGCCACTCCTCGACTTCGGCCATCGAGGCAGCTTCTGTGGAATCGCAGACCTCGACGCCCGTGCAGTCGTACGCCCGGTATTGGAAGGTTGGCATCTCGGAATTCCTTGCTTCGGCCACGAATGCTAGCGGCCGAGCGGGGCCTCGGTCAACGAGATTGGGGCCCCCCTCACCCCGCGATCACGTCCGGCATCTCGAACAGCCCGGCCGTCAGGTTGCGCGGCCCCCGCTCGGTGACGAGGACGTCGGCCTCGTAGTGGACGGCGAGCGATCCGTCGGCGGTCCAGATGGGCCACTCGCGGCCCTTGGTGCGGGTCTCGGTGGTGCCGACGGCGATCATGGGCTCCACCGCCACGATCATGCCGGGCTGCCAGGGCTTCCAGGCCTCGCCCCATTCGCCGGGATACGTGGGCACCACGTTGGAGACGAACGGCGGGCCGTGCAGGCTGCGGCCGATGCCGTGCCCGCCGAGCCCGCGCACCAGGTGGAAGCCGCACTCCTTCTCCACGTGCTGCTGCACCGCCTTTGCCCAGTCGATGAGCGGCCGGCGCGGCTGCATCGCGGCGATGCCGCGGCGGAGGCTCTCCTTGCCGCTCTCCATCAGCGCGCGCACCAGCTTGTCGGGCTCGCCGAACGAGTAGGTCCACGCGGCGTCGCCGATCCAGCCCCTGTGGCGGACGCCGATGTCGATGGAGAGCAGGTCGCCCGCCTGCACGGGGTCGCGCGTCATGGTGTGCGTGCCGTGGACGACGCACGCGTTCGGGCTGAGGCAGGCGTGGCTCGGGTAGGGCGGGTGGCCGCGCACCTGGTAGCCGAGGAAGCAGCTCTCGCACCCGAGGTCCGTGAGCGCGCTGCCCACGAACGAGTCGATCTCCGCGAGCGTCAGCCCGGTGCGCAGGAACCCCGCGAGGCGGCGGTGCACCTCCACCACGCGTTCCGCGGCGGCCTCTGCATGGGCGATGTCCTTCGGGTCGGTGATGATCACGGGGCGCGGGATGCTACGGGTTCAGGCCACGCGCACGGACACGTCGCCGCCGAGGACGGTGACGTCGGGGCCCGGGCCCGAGACCTCGTGGGCGTAGGCGCGCTCGTCGCGGTGCGGCAGGAGCTGCAGGTCCGCGCGCATGCCGGGCAGGATGGCGCCCGTCTCGTGCTGCAGGCCGAGGACGCACGCGGCGTTCCAGGTGACGGCGCAGATCGCCTCGGCGGCGGTGAGGCGCATGTGGCGGCCGGCCAGCGCTGCCGCGAACTGCGCGCTCGGGCTGGGTGCGCTGCCCGGGTTCCAGTTGCTCGCCACCGCCAGCGCGCCGCCTTGGTCGATGAGCGATCGCCCGTCGGCGAAGCGGCCGTCGAGCGCGAACCCGCACACCGGGAGCGCCACGCCGATGGCGCGGCTTGCCGCAAGCGCGGCGATCCCCTGCGGCGTGCTCGCCTCCAGGTGATCGACGCTGCGCGCCCCGAGCTCGAGCGCCAGCTCCAGCCCGCCGAGCGCGTTGAACTGGTCGGCGTGGATCCGCACGTCGAAGCCGAGGCGCCGCCCCTTTGCGAGGAGCGTCCTGCACATCTCGACGGTCCATGCGCCTTCCTCGCAGTAGCAGTCGACCGCCATGCCCGGCACGCGGTCGGCGATGCGCTCGAGCAGCGCGCACATGTCCTCGAGCTGCGCGGGACTGTCCTTGTCGAGCGCATGCCCGAGGAGGAGCGTCGGCACCACCGGCGCCGGCCACACGCGGCGCACCGCGAGGATGGCCTCCAGCATCTTGAGCTCGGTGGCGGCATCGAGCCCGTAGCCGGTCTTCACCTCGACGGCGCCCGTGCCCGTGGCGCGCATCTCGGCCAGGCGCTCGGCCAGCCGCGACGCGAGCGCATCGCGCGGCGCGGCGCGCACCGCGGCCACGGTGCTCAGGATGCCGCCGCCCGCCTTCAGGATCTCGAGGTACGAGGCGCCCGCGCGCTTCAGTTCCCATTCGCCCCAGCGCTCGCCCGCCCAGCAGGCGTGCGTGTGGCAGTCGACCGCGGCAGGCATCAGCACGCGGCCCCGGGCATCGAGCCGCATGGCCGCGGCGCGCGACACGGCGGGGCCGTCGCCGACGGCCGCGATGCGGCCGCCCTCCACGATCACGTGCCCGCGCGCGAGCGTACGCAGCTCGCGCATCGCGCCGCCGCGGCGCGCGCCGCCGTCGGCGGGAGGCTCGCACGTGACGATGCGCGCGTTCTCGATGGCGATCGGGCCCTCGGCCATGCCTCGACACTACCATGAACGCATGGAGATCTTCGTCATCCGCCATGCCAAGGCCGAGGAACGCGACCCCGAGGCGTGGCCCGACGACGCGGAGCGCCCGCTCACGCGCGACGGCGCGCGCGAGTTCGAGCGCGTGGCACGGCAGCTCGGGCGCTGGCGCGGGTCGGTCGACATGCTCCTCTCGAGCGGGCACGTGCGCGCGTGGGACACCGCGCGCATCGTGCGCGCCAAGGCCGGGTGGCCGAAGCCCGTGCGGACCAAGCTCCTCGAGGCCGAGGGTGCCGGCGCCGCGGCGGCGGCGGTCGCGTTCCTCTCCGAGCAGCCGGCCGATGCCCGCATCGCGCTCGTGGGCCACGAACCCATGCTCGGCGAGGTGGTTGCGTCGCTCTGCGGGGGCGGCGGTGCGCTTCGGCTCGAGTTCCGCAAGGGCGCTGTCGCGTGGCTTCGCGGCGAGCCCGGGGCCATGGCGCTCGCGGGGCTCCTGGTGCCGGGCATGCTGCGTCGCTGAGCCGCGGCGGGCAGCCGTCGCGCCCCGGGGGCGTGGTATAACTCCGCGCGTCCATGGAACTCCCCCCGAACAGGAAGAAGTCCCCGCTCGTCGAGGTCGCGTGGGACGGTCCCGTCGTCCAGATCAAGTTCGCCGGCCCGAACATCGGCCAGCGCGAGACGCCGATCATCCAGGAGGACATCGGGCCCTACCTCAAGCTCAAGACCATCAAGTTCCTGGTGCTCGACCTGAGCGCCGTGAGCTTCATGAGCTCGATGGGCCTGAGCATGTTCATCGGCGCGCGCAACGCCGCCGCGGCCGTCGGCGCGCAGCCCGTCCTCTACGGGCTCAACAAGGACCTGAAGAGCCTGATGGCCATGATGAAGATGGACAAGCTCTTCAAGGTCGTCGACTCGCAGGCCGACCTCGCGAAGATCATCGGCAAGTGAACGACGCCGGCTGATGCCCGGCCGGTGGACGCGGCACGCGCCCCCGCCCCGGCCTTCCCGCGCCGCTCAGTACGCGAAGCCCCAACTCGGGAGGTCGCCCTCGGGGAGGGTCTTGGTGGACTTGGCCGCGTCGAACGTCTGGCTGGCGCGGAACATCCGCCACTCCGGGGCGAGACGCACGCCGTACACCACGATGTCCGCCTTGCCGCGGTCCTCCGGGCGCAGCGCGCGCGCCTCGCCCTTCTGCACGGTGACGGTGAGGATGCGGGTGAGCGGGGCGCGTGCCTGGATCTCGCTGACCAGCCCGCCGTCGTATTCCGAGTGGAACTGGCCCACGAGGTGCACGACCTTGGCGCCGGAGGGCAGGTCCCGCATGGCGCGCACCACCGAATCGGCCATCGTGGCGTCCCACAGCCGCTGCGAGCGAAGCACCTCGTCGACGCGCTCGTCGGCGGGCGGCTCGCCGTCGCCGGTCATGAAGTCCTTGAAGCGCGCCCGGTAGGTCTCGGGCGGGTCGCGTTCGGGCAGCGAGAAGAGCGCGCGCTGCTCCGCGGGCAGCGCCTCGAGCGCCTCGTAGCCCTCGGTGCGCGCCATGCGCACGTACTCGCGCGGGGCGTTTGCGGCCACGACCGGGCAATGGTTGGCGCGCGCCGACTCGATGACGGGCTGGTAGAAGCCGTCCCACGAACCCTTCGAGGCCCAGTTGCGGCTCTCGGTGCGGTCGACGAACTCGTCCTTCGTGATCTCGCCGCGCAGGTACGCATCGACGATGGGCTGCTCGTCGCGCTCGAGCATCTCGAGCGACACCGCGCTGCCCGGCCACGTGGCGATGATCTCGGCCACCACCGCCTGCTGCACGAGGTGCGCGTTGGCGTCGTCGTGCTGCTCGCCGACGATGACGATGTCCGCCCAGCGGATGCCGACGGCGAGCGAGTTCCAGTCGACCGGGGTGCCGGTGTCGCCGCGGAACATCGCCAGGCTGCGCGGCCCGCTCTGCACGCGCGGGGTCAGCGTGGAACCGGGCTCCGGCGCCCAGTACCAGAAGGGGTCGTCGTAGGGGTTGCGCGTGCACGAGGCGGCCGCGCAGAGGGCGGCGGCTGCGAGGATGGCGCGAGGGAGGCGGCGCATCGGGCCCGGGAGTGTAGGTCTCGGTCAGGCTGCGGGTGGCGCCGCACGACTTTGGTGTTACCGTTCGGGGATGCCGCTCCCTGCCGCCGCTCTGGCCTCCTCCGTCCTGGCGGCTTCGGCCCTGTCCTCCGACGCGGGACGCCCGTTCCGCGACCACGTGGTCGTCCGGGTGCACGCGGCCTCCGTGCGCGAGGTGCAGGCGGCGCTTGCGCTGACCGACGACCTGTGGTCGCACGGTGCCGGCATCGGCACGTTCGACATGCGCGTCGCGCCCGCGCAGCGCAAGGCGCTCGAGGCCGCGGGCATCCGCCACGAGGTGCTGATCCCCGACCTGGAGGCACGCATCGACGCCGAGCACGCGCGGCTCTCGCGCCCGCCCGAGGGCGGGGTGGCGGACGACGCATGGTTCCTCGACTTCAAGGACCTCGCCGCGGTCAATGCGCGCCTCGACGCGTACGTGGCCGCGAACCCGGCGCTCGTGCAGCCCGTGGCAGTGGGCACCACCTTCGAGGGCCGCACGATCCGCGGCATCCGCATCTCGCGTGCCGCCGATCCCGCGAGCGCCCCGGCGTTCCTGTTCAACGGATGCCAGCACGCCCGCGAGTGGGCCACTCCCATGACCGTGATGTACATCGCCGACCGGCTGGTGGAGGGCGCGTTCTCGGATCCGAGGCTCGCGGACCTGCTGCAGCGCTCGGCCGTCTACCTGGTGCCTGTCGTGAACGCCGACGGATACGTGCACTCGTGGGCATCGACGGCCAATCGGCTGTGGCGCAAGAACCGGCAGCCCAACGCGGACGGGTCCGTCGGGACCGACCCCAACCGCAACTGGGGATACGGATGGGGAGGCGTCGGCGCGAGCGCCGTGCCGGGCAACGACACCTATCGCGGGACCGCGCCGTTCTCGTCGCCCGAAGTCGCGGCGATGCGCGACTTCTATGTCGCACGCCCGCAGATCCTGGCGTCGATCGACTTCCATTCGTACAGCCAGCTCCTGCTCTGGCCGTGGGGCTGGACGGGCGACCCGTGCCCCGACGATGCCGCCCACCGCGCGGTCGGCCTGGCGATGCGCGACGCGATCGCCGCGGTCTCCGGGCGTTCCTACGCCCCGGGCCCGATCTACTCCACCATCTATCCCGCGTCGGGCGGCTCGGTTGACTGGTCGTACGGCGACCAGGGCGTGCTGAGCTACACCATCGAGGTGCGCGACACCGGCACGTACGGGTTCGTGATGCCCCCCGCGGAGATCCTCCCCAACGCGCGCGAGAACCTCGACGCGGCGCTGGCGATGATGGAGGCGACGCTCGACCCCGCGATCGTGGCGCCGAACGGCGACCTGCCGTCGGTGCTCGCTGCCGGCCAGCCGACGACCGTGTCGATCGCCGTCACGCCGACCACCGGCGCGGTGATCGGTGCTTCGCTGCGCGTGCGGTACGCCGGCGAGTCCGCCTTCTCCGCGATTCCCATGTCGGCCGGCGCGGGCACGTTCACCGCATCGATCCCGGCCGCGCCGTGCGGCCGGACCGTGGAGTACTGGTTCGAGGTGGCGTGCTCGGAGGGCACCGTGGCCTATCCGTCCGGGGCGCCGGCGGCCGTGCTTGCGGCGCTTGCGCAGGAACGCATCGTGCGCTTCGAGGACACGTTCGACGCCGCGGGAACCCCGGCATGGTCCGTGGGGGCGGCGGGCGACAACGCGACCGCAGGCCTCTGGGTGCTCGTGGACCCGGTCGGCACCGCCGCGCAGCCGGAGGACGACCGAACTCCCGCGCCCGGAACGCGCTGCTGGGTCACCGGTCAGGGCGTTGCCGGCGGGGCGGTGGGGGCGGCGGACGTCGACGGCGGCATCACGACCCTTGTCTCGCCTGCGCTCGATGGCTCCGACCTCTCGGCGGAGCTCGTGTACTGGCGCTGGTACTCCAACAGCCAGGGCGCGGCGCCCAACGAGGACTCGATGCCCGTGGAGTGGTCGTCCGACGGCAGCACATGGTCCTTGCTCGAGGACGTCACGGCGAACGCGGGCGCGTGGGTCGAGGTGCGGCGGTCGCTGGCTTCGTTCCTGCCGGCGCCCGGCGCGTTCCGCGTCCGGTTCCGCGCGCGCGACCTCGGTGCGGGCTCGGTGGTGGAGGCCGGGGTGGACGACGTGCGCGTCGAGCGCACGGGCTGCCAGCACGCGCCCGCCGACATCAACCGCGACGGGCGGATCGACGGCTCGGACCTGGGCCTGCTGCTCGGCGCGTGGGGAAGCGGCGGGCTGCCCGCAGCGGATGTCAACGGCGACGGCACGGTCAACGGGTCCGACCTCGGGCTGCTCCTCGGCGCCTGGACTGCCTGATCCGCGCCGTCAGGCCACGCGGCCGTCGGCCAGGTGCACGGTGCGGTCGGCGCGCGCGGCCACCCACTGGTCGTGCGTGACCATCACCACCGCCAGCCCGGCGCGGTGCTGCTCGGCGATCACCTCGAGCAGCGACTCGCCGCTCCTGGCGTCGAGGTTGCCGGTGGGCTCGTCGGCGAGCAGCACCTCGGGGTTTCGCATCAGCGCGCGCGCGATCGCCACCCGCTGGCGCTCGCCGCCGGAGAGCTCCGCGGGCCGGTGGCGGAAGCGGTGCGACAGGCCGAGGCGGTCGAGGAGCGCGCGCGCACGCTCGCGGACCTCGTGCCGGCGCCGCGACCACTCGATCATGCCCACGCCGACCGTCGCCGGCAGCATCGCGTTCTCGAGCACCGTGAGCTCGGGAAGCAGGTGGTAGAACTGGAACACGAAGCCCACGTGGTCGTTGCGGTAGCGGTCGAGGCGGCGCGGGGAGTAGCCCACGATCTCCTCGCCGCGGAACGCGACGTGGCCGCGGTCGGCGCGGTCGAGTCCGCCGAGGATGTGGAGCAGGGTGCTCTTTCCGCTGCCGCTCGACCCGAGGATGGACACCCACTCGCCGGGATGCACCGCGATGGAAGCTCCCTTGAGGACCGGCACCTCGACGCGTCCCAGGCGGTAGGTGCGGTGCACGTCGCGCGCCTCGAGGATGGGGCCCCCCGCGACGGGCGCGGCGGGTGCGTGGGGCTGGTGGCCGGAGGAGGTCATCGCGCGTTCATTCGTAGCGCAGCGCGCGCACGGGGTCGATGTCGGCGGCCCGCGCGGCGGGCACGGCGGCGCCGAGCACGCTGAACACCGTGGCGCCGATGCAGGTCACCACCGCGTTCGTCCAGTCCATCTGGCTGGGGATGGTGGCGAAGTAGTAGACGGCCGGGTCCCACATGAGGAACCCCTGGTGCAGGTACAGGCCCGTGCCGATGCCGGCAAGCACCAGCGCCGCCACCGAGTGCAGGAGCGTGGCCAGGACGCGCGAGGCGACGAGGGCGCGCAGCGCCATGGTGCCCGCGAGCGCGGCAAGCAGGTAGGCCGCGATCCACGACCACGCGGGCGCGTCCTCTCCGAGGGCCATGTGGATGTCGTTGATGTTGCGGATGATCAGCCATCCGAGGCCTGCGCCCGCGAGCGAGCCGACGGCACCGATCACCAGCCCGTACGCCAGGAAGATGCGGAGCACCCCGAGACGCCCTGCGCCCACGGCGCGCAGGATGCCGACGTCGCGGGTCTTCTCGCTGACGATCGACCAGAAGATCGCGAGGATCAGCCCGGCGCACACGAGGTACGTGAGCGAGAACAGGATGCGCATCATCTGCCGCTCGCGCTCCACCGGCGCGATGATGTCGCGCAGGCGCTCCTCCCACGTCTGCACGGTGACGTAGTCGGGGGCGGGCGGCCGCACGCGCACGGAGCGGTCCGCGGCCTTGCGCCCCCAGAACGCGGCGTAGGCCTCGGTGACCTGGTCGCGCAGCTCGCGCGGCGTGACCCCCGGCTTGGCGCGCACCAGCACCTGCGTCGCGCGCGCGGGCGAGGTGCCGATCACCGGCAGGTTGCCCTGCGCGTCCGGCTCGGCGTCGGTGTCGACCACGGGCGCCTCGTCGAGCCGCAGCAGCTCCTGCCCGTCCTTCAGCGGGATGAAGATGCGGTTGCGGTCCACCTGGAACACGCCCGACATCACCTCGTTGACCACCTTGAACACGCGGCTGTTGGACTGCGAGACCTGGCCCTTCTCGCTGATCGGCACCAGCGTCACGGTGACCTCGTGGCTGGGCATCCACCACCGGTCCACGCGCGGCCGGTAGCTGCCGTCGCGCTGGCGCTGGTTGACCACGCTCACGTGCATGCCCAGGAGCGCGCCGGGCGCACCCGTGTCGGCGTCGCGCATCGCCTTGGCGTTGCCGTACTCCTTGCCGGTGAGCGTGCGCCGCGGGTCGTCGGGGGCCATGGCCAGTGCCTGCGCGGCGTCGGCCGGCTTCCACCAGATGGTGCGGTCGAACTCGGTGACGCGCGCGAAGCTGTCCGGCTCGATGGCCCACACCTGCGCGGTGACCACGTCCTTGTTGCCGCCGTCGGGGTAGGGCATGCGCACCAGGCCGTACGTGTCGACGAGCGGCGTCGCCGCCTCCGCGCCGGGCAGCCGCTCGATGTCGGCGATCAGGTCCTCGTACCAGGGGATGCCCTGCACCGGGTACGACACCACCACGTCGCCCATGAGCGTGCGCCCGGAGTTGCGCAGGTTCTCCAGGAACCCGCTCATCACGCTCACCACCACGGTCACCAGCGCCACGCACAGCGCCACCGCGCCCACCGCGATGAGCGGGATGATGCGCGTCGTGAGGTAGCGGCGGACGAGGAGCGAGACGTAGACGCCCAAGGCGGCGGGATCGTAGTCGCGCGGGGCCCGCGGGGCGCAGGTAGCCTTGGACGCCCGTGCGCGCGCTGCTCATCGTCGCCTTGGTCCTCTCCGCCGCGTCCGTCGGCGAGCTGGCGGCGTGGACGGTCTTCGCGGTGCGGGCGTGGAAGGAATGGCGCCGCAGCCCGTTCGTGCGCGAGGGGCTCGAGGGCGAGCCCGTCGAGCTGCCGGCGCTCTCGGTCGTCATCCCCGCGCACAACGAGGAGCGCGTGGCCGCGGAGTGCGCGCGCAGCGTGCTGGCAAGCGACTACCCGCGCCTGGAGCTGGTGTTCGTGCTCGACCGCTGCACCGACCGCACGCGCGCGCTGCTGGAGCCGATCGCGGCCGCGGACCCGCGGCTGGTGATCGTCGACAACGGGAGCTGCCCGCCGGACTGGGCCGGCAAGTGCAATGCCGCGCGCGTGGGCGCGGCGCGCGCCTCCGGCGCGCTGGTGCTCTTCGCCGACGCAGACACGCGCTTCGACCCGCGGCTCCTGCGTGCGTCGGTCGCGTTCCTGCGCCGGCGCGGGCTGGGCATGCTCTCGCTGTGGAGCTCGCCGACGCAGCAGCACTGGTTCGAGCGCATCGTGCAGCCGGTGGCCGCCATCATGATGCTCAAGCTCTTCCCCATGCGGCGCATGGACGGCAGGCTGCAGCGGCGGCCGTTCGCCAACGGGCAGTTCATGCTGTTCGAGCGCTCCGCGTACGAGGCCTTCGGCGGCCACGCGGCGGTGAAGGACGACCTCCTCGAGGACCTCGCCTTCGCGCGCGGCATGCGCGACAAGGGGCTGCGCCAGGAATCCGCCATCGCCGACGGCATGCTCACCGTGTCGATGTACGACACGTGGCCCGCGTTCCGCACGGGCTGGAAGCGCATCTACATCGAGTCGTGCGTGCGCAACCCGGACCGGCTGCGCGCGCAGGCCCTGCAGCTCTCGGTGATCACGCTGTTCCTGCCGGCCCTCAGCCTCCTCTCCGGGCTCCTTGCGCTGCCGGCGGCGGCCGTGGGCGGCGACGGCATCGATGCGGGCGCGCGTGCGCTTGCGGTGGCGGCGGCCTGCGCGGCGGCGCTCGCCTGGTGCTGGCGGACCGCGGTGGTCGCCGTGATCTACCGCCTCAGCGGGTTCGGGCCCGCGCCGGCCCTGGCATTCCCGCTGGCGGGCGCGGCGATCGTCCGCATCCTGCTCGAGGGCGCCCGCGACCTCCGCGCCCGGGTCCCCGTGCGCTGGGGCGGGCGCGAGTACGTGCTCGAGCCGACCGACCGATGAGCCAACCCATGCGAATCCTCCTCACCAACGACGACGGCATCGACGCACCCGGCATCGCGGCGCTCTTCGACGCGCTGCAGGGGCTCGGCGAGATCCGCGTGGTGGCGCCCGCGGACATGCAGAGCGCCTCGAGCCACGGCATCACGTTCCACCGGCCGCTCATGGTGCGCGAGGCGCAGCCGAACGCACGCATGCGCGGCATCGCGGTGGAGGGACGGCCCGCCGACTGCGTGAAGCTCGGCGCGCGCTCGCTGTGGCAGGAGTGGTACGGCCCCGGCTCGCGGCCGGACCTGGTGGTGAGCGGCATGAACGCAGGCGCCAACGTCGGCATCAACGTGATCTACTCGGGCACGGTGGGCGCGGCGGTCGAGGGCGCGTTCCTCGGCATCCCGTCGATCGCGGTCAGCCTGCACCTCGGGGACCGCTCGCGCACGCACTTCGTGCGCGGCGCCGAGATCGCGCGGGTGGCCATCGACCGCATCCTCGAGCACCCGCTCGACGCGCACCGCGTGATGAACGTGAACGTGCCGCGCACCGAGAGCGCCGACGCGCCCGTGCCGCCGATCCGCGTGGTGAAGATGAACGTCGCCGCGGGGATCGACGGCTACGAGCGAAGGGTCTCGCCCGACGGGCGCACCTACTACTGGCCGGACGGCAACGGCATGGAGTTCCTCCACACCGCCGAGGAGACGGACGTCGAGGCGCTCACGCAGCGGTTCTTGACCGTGACCCCGCTCTGGTATGACCTGAGCGAGCACGGCACGATCGGCTCCTGGCGCACGCGGCTGGAGCGCTGACGGCGCGCCGCGCGCGGATTGCCGCGCTCAGAGCAGGAGCTGCAGCGTCACGCGCACCTTCTCGCCGTCCTTGAGCTGCTCGATCTTCTTGCCCGCGGCTCGCCAGAAGAAGAGCGAGTTGCGGATGACGCCGTCGATCTCGGAGTCGCCGCTCGACAGGTTGAAGAACACGTCGATGCACTTGCCGGTGCGGTCGAAGGTGAGTGACACCACCGGCGGCCGGCATCCCGGCAGCAGGCTGACGATCTGCAGCGTGGTGAACTGCGGCTGGCGCGGCTTCAGCTGGACCCCCTGCGCCGCCACCAGGCGGCCGTTCTTCCAGAGCTTCGCATCCACTGCCGTCACGCTGGTGGCGGGGCTCTCGAGGTCGCTGAGCTGGCCCTTGCCGCCGGTGCCGGGCGTCGGACTCGGGCCGCTGCCGCCTGCCTTGCCGGCCTCGCCCGGCGCATCGGACTTCGCGCCGTCCTTCGGGCGTTCGGTGCTTGCGATGCCGCCTCCGGGCTGTGCCGCGGGCGGTTGGTTGGCGGGCGCCTGCGGTGCCGGCTTCGGCTCGGCCGGGGCCGCCGGCGCCGCGGGCGGCGCGGGCGTGACGGGCGCGGGCTTCGGCTGCTCGACCGGCGGCACGGGGATCGGCGGCTTGCCGTCCTCGGCGGGTGCGGTCGGCGGTTCCGGCGCGGGCGCGGGGACGGGCTCGGCCGGCGGCGGAGATTCGGCGGGCGGCTGCGGGGGCGCGGGCAGCGCCGGCGGGGCGGGCTCGGGCTTCGGCTCCGGCCGAGCGAGCGGCGTGACGGGCGCATCGGGCGGGGTGGCCGGCATGTCCGGCTGTGCCGGCCCATCCGGCTGCGGCGCCGGTGCGGTGCTCTCCGTGCGCGTGGAGTCCGGGAGCGTGGGGGTGCCCGGCGTGGCGGCCGCAACGGTCGTGGCCGTGGCGTTGGGTGCGCTGCCGCCGCCGCCGCCGTCGTCGCCGCGATCGCCGCGCCCGTATCCGACGGTGCCGTCGCCCCCGGCGTCACTCATCTTGAACCCGGCCTGGCTCACGACGCTCAGCTGCGCCATGTGCTCCTCGTAGTCGTCGCGGCCGATGATGACCACGCTCATCGGGTCGCCCTCGTCCTGGCCGATGGCCACGTCCTCGACATCGGGGTACGCGGGGACCGGCTGCGGCGTCAGTTCGGGCGGGAGCGCCGGCGGGGCCGGCGGCTGCTCACCCTTCGGGCGCTCCTCCGGCGGCGGTGCATCGGGAGGACGCTCCGCCTGCGCGTCCGGCGGCTTCGGCGCATCGGGCGGCTTCGGCTCGTCGGGCCTGCGCTCGTCGCGCGCGGGGTCCTTGCGCGCCTCGGCCGCCTTGCGCTCGGCCGCGGACTGCGTCACGGCGACCGCCTCGTGGCGCTGCTCCGGGTCAAGCAGCGCCGCCAGCTGCGGGGAGAAGAGGATGACGTGGAACGCCACGGAGAAGCCGAGCCCCCAGAGGAGAGCCTGGCCCACGCGTTCGGGTGCCGGGGTCGGCGCGCCCATGCGAGCAGCGTAGTTCAGGGTGCCGGCGGGGCCGGGGCAGGGGCGGGGACCGGCGCACCTGCCGGGCGGTTGGCCGAGGCCGCCCCGGGGCGGCCCACCAGGTTGACGGTCATGTTGAGCGGCCGGAGGCGGTCCCAGAGTTCCTGCAGGAGCGGCGCGCGGTCGACCTTGCCCTGTCCCTCGGCGATGGCGAGGTAGACGACGGTCTTGCGGTCCTTGGACACCTTCTCGCGGACCTTCTCCACCATCTGCGGGAGCGCGACCTGCTCGCGGTCGACGTAGACGTTGCCGTCGAGGTCGACGGCGATGGTCACGGCGGGGGCGGCGGTGGCGGCCGTGCCGCTGGTGAACTGCCGCAGCTGCATGGGCACCAGGTCGACGCGCATCAGGGTGGCGGTGGCGTAGATGAAGTAGGTGAGCAGGAAGGTCATCACGTCGATCAGCGGGATCAGCTCGATCCGCGGATGGATGGGCGTGCGACGGAGCCTGCGCATGGGAGGCCAAGGATACGCACGGCGCCTCGGTCCCGCGTCCGCTATCCTGCCTGCGTGCCAATCACCGAATGGTCGGAGTCCATCCAGATCGCAGAGCTCCAGAACGATCCGTCGTTCGCGGAGGACATGGCGTCGCTCGTCGCCTCGTACCAGCGGGCCGCCGACGAGCGCAAGTCCGGCCGGGCCGACCTGCGCGTCCGAGATGCCATCCTCGACCTCCGGCACGTGCAGTTCCTGAACTCGTCGAACATCGCGCAGTTCCTGCGCGTGCGCAAGCTGGCCTACCTCGCCGGCGCGCAGCTTCGGATCTGCTCGGTGAGCGACCGCATCTGGGGCATCCTGCTGGCCACCGACCTCGACCGCATCTTCGAGTTCAGCGAGGACGTGACCACCGCGCTTGCGGCCATGCAGATGGCGCGCGGCCGCTGACGGGATCGGCAGCCGTCACCTGCCGTCACCTACCCTCACCTGCCGTCACCTACCCTCACCCGCCGTCACCCGCCGTCAGCCGCCGTCAGCGGGGGCTTCCGGCGGCGGGACCTGCGCAGCAACGTCCGCGTCGTCGCCCGCGACCTTGGCCACCGACCCGAGCGCATCGCCCGCGTCCAGCGTGACCAGGCGCACGCCCTGCGTGGCGCGCCCCACCTGCCGGACGTCGGCTGCGCGGATGCGCACCACCATGCCGCCCTTCGTGGAGAAGATCAGGGAGTCGGTGTCGCGGACGCTGTTGACCGCGATCACGCGGCCGTTGCGGCCCTCGGTGCGGATGTCGATGCGGCCCTTGCCGCCGCGGCTCTGCGCGCGCGTCGTGCCGTCCTCGCTCTGCACCAGGTACTCGCGCATCGGCGTGCGCTTGCCGTAGCCCGACGCGCAGGCGGTGAAGAGGTCGAGCGTGTCGAAGCAGACCACGCCGCCGACCACCTCGTCGCCCTCGGCGAGGTCGATGCCGATCACGCCCGCCGCGGAGCGGCCCATGACGCGGGCGTCGTTCTCGTCGAAGCGGATCGACATGCCCGTGGCGGTGGAGAGGAGCACGTGCTCGGTGCCGCTCGTGACCAGCACGTCCACGAGGCGGTCGCCCTCCTTGAGCCCCAGCGCGATGATGCCGGACTTGTTGACGTTGCGGTACTCCTGGAGCGCCGTGCGCTTCACGTGCCCGTTGGCGGTCAGGAAGAACAGGAAGTCCTCGCGCTGCTCGAACCTGGCCACCGGGCGCCAGGCGCAGATGCGCTCGTCCTTGCGGAGCTCGAGCAGGTTCTGGATGGCGCGGCCCTTCGCCGTGCGCGCTGCCTCGGGGATCTGCCAGACCTTGAGCTTGAAGACGCGTCCCGTGTTGGTGAAGCAGAGCAGGTCGTCGTGGCTCGAGCAGGCGTGGAGCTGCTCCACGAAGTCCTGGTCCTCCTCGTCGGCGCCGGTGGAGCTCTTGGCCCCGATCACGCCCTTGCCGCCGCGCCCCTGCACCCGGTAGGTGTCCGCCGGCAGGCGCTTCACGTAGCCGCGCCTGCTCACCGTCAGCACGACCTCGTGCTCCGGGATCAGGTCGGCCATCTCGAAGTCCTCGGCCTCGGCGCCCTCGATCAGCGTGCGGCGCGCGTCGCCGAAGCGCTCCTTCAGCTCGAGCGTGTCCTCGCGGATGATGTCGAGCACCAGCTGCTCGTCGGCCAGGATCGCCTCGAGGCCCTCGATCTCCTCGACGAGCTTCGTCAGCTCGGAGGTGAGCTTCTCGATCTCCAGGCCCGTCAGCTGGATCAGGCGGAGCGCGCCGATGGCCTCGGCCTGCACGCGCGTGAGGCGCACGCCCGAGGGCTCGGTCTTGGCGATGACGCTCTCCGGCACCAGCGGCGCGTGCCGGTGGTCGCGGGCGATGCGGAAGGCGCGGGCCATCAGCCCCTCGATCGCCTCCTCGCGGGTGCGCGCCGCGCGGATGATGCGGATCACCTCGTCGATGTCGCACACCGCGTAGATCAGCGCCTCGAGCTTGTGCGCCTGCTGCTTGGCCTGGCGCAGCAGGAACGCGGTGCGCCGGCGGATCACCTGCTTGCGGTGGTCGACGTAGCTGTCGATCAGGCTGCGCAGCGGCAGCGTGCGCGGCTGGCCGTTGACCAGCGCGATGTTGATGATGCTGAAGGTGTCCTGCAGCGGCGTGAACTCGTACAGCTGCTTCTCGACCACCGCCGGGTCGGCGTTCTTCTTGAGCACCACCACGATGCGCGTCTGCGCGTCGCGGCCGGAGTGGTTCTTGACGTCCGCGATGTCGGGGATGCGGTCGTTGCGGCTGGCCTCGACGATCTTCTCGATGAGGTTCGACTGCACCACCTGGTACGGGATCTCGTCGATGACGATCGCGTCGCGCGTGCCGTCCTTCTCCAGGTGCACCTTGCCGCGCACGGCGAGGCGGCCGCGCCCGGTGGCGTAGGCCTCGACGATGCCGCGGCGGCCCATGATCACGCCGCCGGTCGGGAAGTCCGGCCCGGGGACGCGCTTCAGCAGCTCCTCGAGGCCGATCGACGGGTCGTCGATCACGGCCACGATGGCATCGCACACCTCGCCGAGGTTGTGCGGCGGCATGCTGCTCGACATGCCCACGGCGATGCCGCTGGATCCGTTGACGAGGAGGTTGGGGAACTTCGCCGGGAGCACGGTCGGCTCCTGCAGGCGGTCGTCGTAGTTCGGCTTGAAGTCGACGGTGTCCTTGTCGAGGTCCTCGAGCAGCGCGACCGCGGCCGCCGTCATGCGCGCCTCGGTGTATCGCATCGCCGCCGGCGGGTCGCCCTCGATCGAGCCGAAGTTGCCCTGCTTGTCCACCAGGAGGGCGCGTGTCTTCCACGCCTGGCCCATGTTGACGAGCGTCGGGTAGATCACGCTCTCGCCGTGCGGGTGGTAGTTGCCGCTGGTGTCGCCGCAGATCTTGGCGCACTTGATCTGCTTGCGCCCGGGCGTCAGGTTCAGGTCGTGCATCGCCACCAGGATGCGGCGCTGCGAGGGCTTCAGGCCGTCACGGACATCGGGCAGCGCCCGGTCCATGATGGTGCTCATCGCGTAGGTCAGGTAGCTGTCGTGCAGCTCCCGCTCGATGTCGATGTCGACGAGGCGATCGACCGGCGGGACGGTGCTTTCGGGGGTGGCTGCCATGCGGTTTTCCGAGGCGCGAATTGTACCCGCGAACGCGGTGCCACGGCGGAAACCGCGCGGTTCGGCATGCCCGCGGAAGGCCTGATTTTCAGGCCTTCTCAAGCAGCGTCAGCCACTCGAGGTTCCCCGGCACCCCGGCCTTGCGGCTGGTCTTGCCGCCGACGAGCGGGCTCTGCGTCCCGCCCAGGACGCGCGCCCCCAGCGCGGGCATCTGCGCCTCCGCGCGCGCCACCACGCCGGGCACGCGTTCGTGCGGCAGGAAGCCGCGGTCGAGCCATGCCTTCTCCTCGTCGCGCAGCTCGTAGTGCGGCTTCACCAGCGTGACGATGCGCCCGCCCGCCGCAAGCCAGCGCAGCGCGGCCGGCACCGCGAGCCGCTGCGGCGTCCACGCCAGGTCGACCACGACGAGGTCCACGCCTTCCGCGGGCGGCTCCGCGTGCAGCGCGTTCGTGCGTTCGCGGGTCTCGACGCGCGGGTCCTGCCGCAGCTTCCAGGCGAGCGCGCCGTAGCCCGTGTCGATGGCCGTCACGCGTGCCGCGCCGCGCTGCAGCAGGCAGTCGGTGAACCCGCCGACGTTGCAGCCGAAGTCCGCGCAGCGCAGCCCGGCCGGGTCGATGCCGAAGGCCTCGAGCGCGTGCGCGAGCTTGAGCCCCGCGCGAGACACGAAGGGGCAGGGCGCCTCGGCCACCGTCAGTCCTTCACGCCCACCACGGCGATGCCGGCGCGGTCGGCCGCGGCGATCACCGCCGGGCGGTCGACCAGGATCACGCGCCCGACGCCCACGGCCACGCAGCGCGCGCCCGCGGCCGCAAGGCCCTCGATGGTCTGCACGCCGATGGTGGGGACGTCCGCGCGCATGTCGTGCCCGGGGCGCGCCGTCTTGAGGAGCGTCCAGCCGCTCGCGCGGCAGAGCTCGCCGCTGCGGCGGATCATGGCGTCGGTGCCCTCGACGGCCTCGACCGCGATCACGTCGCGGTCGTGCACGCTGATGGCCTGGCCGATGTCGAGGCCGCCCACCTTCTGCAGGAGGGGCCAGCCGAAGGCGATGTCGCCCTGCGCGCGCGCGTCGGGGTGCACTTGGCCCATGGTGCCCTCGGAGGCCATGTGCTCGGGGATGTAGCGCGTGGAATCGATGAGCACCACTCCGTGCGCGGCCAGGTCGTCGGCCACGGTGCGCAAGAGGGTAGCGCTGCGGCGGTCGTGCCGGAGCTTGCGGAACCAGAGGTCCGCGGTGCGCCAGTCGGGGAGGTCGCGGAGCGCCTTCAGGATCATCCACGGGTCGTGCATCCGCTTCTTGCTCACGCGGCCCACCATCGTCACCTCCGTGACGCCCGCGCGGCGGAAGGTGCGGATCCACTTGCCGAGCTGCAGCACGCCTGCCTCGCGGAACTCGTCGCACTCGCCCGGAAGCCCCTCGGCCCACTGGCCGCGCAGGCCCAGGCACAGCGTGGCGCGTCCCTGCGCGCGCATGCCGCGCGCCACCAGGAAGGGGAGGAGCCCCTGGCCGGCGATGATGCCGACCCGCGCGCTCACGCGCCCGCGCCCCCGTTGCCGGCACGGTCGCGCCCGGCGTGCATCGGCAGGAAGTCGGCCGGGTCGTGCGGGCTCGGCTCGTGCGCGAGGAGCTCGTCGATGGCCGCGGCCCCGTCCGTCACCACGCTCATCACGCTGCGCACCGCGGGCCGCACGAAGCGGTGCTCGATGCCATGCTCGATCATCGCCAGCAGCGGGTCGTAGTAGCCGTCGTGGTTGACGATGGCGATCGGCTTCCGGTGGTCGCCGAGCTGGCGCGCCACCAGCACCTCGAAGAACTCCTCGTAGGTTCCGAGCCCGCCGGGCAGCACGACGAACCCGTCGGCGCGGTCCATGAGGAGCCGCCGGCGCTGCTGCATGGTGTCGACCACGATCAGCTCGTCGCAGCCCTTCCACCCCTGCTCGAGGTCGAGGAGCTTGCGCGTGATGATCCCGACCACGGTGCCGCCGCGCTCCTTGGCGGCACGGGCGCATTCGCCCATCAGCCCGATCGAGCCGCCTCCGTAGACGAGCACGATGCCGCGCTCCGCGATGGCGTGCCCGAGGTCGCGGGCGCCCTGCGAGAAGTGCGGCTCGAGCGCGCCGCTCGAGGAGCAGTAGACGGTGACCGTTCGCATTGCGGGGAGTATCCCCGATTCCGCCGAGCGCCGCGGATACGCTTGCGGCGTGGCTCCTCCCGCCGCGAGCGCCGTGGCCCCCGTGATCGCCGCCTTCGTGGCCGCGTGGGCGGCGTCGGCGGTCCTGACGCGCGCGCTGGTCGCCGCGGGGCACCGCGCCGGGGCGCTGGACTCGGCCGGTGCCGCCGGGCACGTGAAGGAGCTGCGTCCCGTGCCGAACATCGGCGGCGTGGCGATTGCGGCCGCGGTGCTGCTGCCGCTGGCCGCGGCGCTGGCGCTGGCCGCGGGCGCCGGCCTCGACCGGCTCGCGGAGTGGGCTCCGCCGCTCGCCGAGAGCGCCCGGCGCCTCGAGGCCACCGCGCGGCCGGCGCTCGCCATCCTCCTCGGCGCGCTGGTGCTGCACGTCACCGGGGTGCTCGATGACCGGCGCGCGCTCCCGCCGCTCCCCAAGCGCGCGGTGCAGGTGGGCGTGGCCACGGGCGCGGCGTGGCTGGGCGACATCCGCGCGCTGACCCTCCTCGATGCGTCGGTCGGCGGGCCGTGGCTCTCCGTGCTGCTCACCGCCGCCTTCATCGTGGCGCTGGTGAACGCCGTGAACTTCCTCGACAACATGGACGGCCTCTCGGGCGGCGTGTCGGCGATCGCCGCCGCGGCGCTCTGCGTGGCCGCGTGCGTCGCGCGGCAGTGGGCGACGGCGGGCGTGCTCGCGCTCCTGTGCGGCGGGCTGCTCGGGTTCCTCGCGTTCAACTTCCCGTGGCGGGCGGGGCAGCGCGCCCGCATCTTCATGGGCGACGGCGGATCGCTGCCGGTCGGGTTCCTGCTGGCGACGCTCGCGGTGCAGATCACCTTCACCGCGCCCGAGGACCCGGGCTATGCGCTCGGCTCGCGCTGGTACGGCGCGCTGGCGCCGCTCGTGGTGCTGGCCGTGCCGCTCTACGACTCGGTGGTGGTGACGCTCCTGCGGCTCTCGCAGGGCAAGAGCCCCATGGTGGGCGACCACCAGCACTTCTCGCACCGCCTCGTGATGCGCGGGCTCTCGCAGCGCGGCGCGGTGCTCCTCATCTGCGCGCTGGGCGCGGTGTGCGGCGTCGGCGGGCTGCTGCTCGGGACCGCGGAGCCCTGGCAGGCGGCGCTCATCGGCCTGCAGACGGCGCTGGTGCTCGGCGCGCTCGCGGCGCTCGAGCAGCCGATGCTCGCACGCATGCGCGCCGGGGAACGCCGGTGAACGCGGATGCGCCCGCCGCGGCGCCGTCGGGTGCGAGCCGCCGCGGAGGCGTCGTCGCGACCGTCGCCTGCATCGGGATCGCCGCGATCGCGGCCGGCCAGGCACTGGTGTCGCACCCTCCCAACCTGTGGTTCGACGTCGACCCGGCCGCGGACCCGAACCCGTTCGCGGGCATCGCCCCGTCCACCGGCCTGCTCCTCGATTCCCTCTCGCTCGCGCTCTCGGCGCTGGCCGTGATCGGCGTCCGCCGGGGCGTCGACCGCGTGGGCGCGGTGCTCGTGGCCCTTGCCGCGGTCGGTGTGCTCGCCGCGGGCTGGCATGCGTCGCGCGGCGCGGACGACGCGTTGCGCGGGCTGCAGTGGTGCTCGGCGATGTTCGGCGCCGCGGCCATCGCCGCGGCCGTGCGCGCGCTGCCCGCCTCGCGCGCGCGCGTCCTGCGCGCGGTGCTCGTCGGGATCCTCGCCGGGGCGGCGGTGCCGATGGCGGTGCGCGGTGCCATGCAGCTGTGGCAGGAGCACCCGGCGATGGTCGAGCAGTTCCGCCTGCACAAGGCGGAGGTGCTGGCGGGCCACGGCTGGTCCGAGGGATCGCCGCAGGCGCTGACCTACGAGCGCCGCGTCATGCAGCCCGAGGCCACGGCGTGGTTCGGCATGTCGAACGTGGCGAGCGGCGTGCTTGCCGCGGCGGCGCTCGCCCTTGCGGGCGGGGCGCTTGCGCTTCGGCGGCTGCGTCCGCTCGGCACGGTGCTGCTCGGCGGCGCCGGGATCCTGTGCGCCGCCCTGGTGGCGGTCAACGGTTCGAAGGGAGCCATCGGTGCCCTCGGCCTCGCGTGCGCATTCGGCGCCTGGTGCGCGCTGCGCTCGCCGCAGGGCCGCACGCGCGCATGGGTGGCGGTGGCGATGGTCGCCGCAGTGGTCGCCGCGGTGGCGCTGCGGGGCGCGGTTGGCGAGGGAGCGGCCGAGCGCAGCCTCCTGTTCCGCTCGCACTACGCCGACGGCGCCGCGCGCGCATTCGTCGCGCACCCGCTCACGGGGGTCGGCCCCGCGGGCTTCGCCGATGCCTACCTCGCCGTGCGTCCCGACCGATCCCCCGAGGAGGTGCAGAGCGCGCACGCCGCATGGGCCGACTGGCTTGCGTCGCTCGGCATCGCCGGCGCAGCGTGGATCGCGCTGCTCGCGGCGCTGGTGTCGATCGCCGCGCTCGGCTCGGTGCACCGCGGCGAGCTGCCGCGCGACGGCGCCACAGCATGGACGCGCGGGCCGCTGGTGGCGGCGCTCGCGGTGCTGGCGGCGTCGGTGGTGGCCATCGTGCCCGAGGCCCACGCGCTCGACGAGCGGTCGCTTGCGGTGCGGGTGCTCGCGGCGCTCCTCGGCGCAAGCCTCGCGGGCGCCTCGGTGCGCGCGGCGCTCGTCGGCGGGAGGCTGTGGTCGGCGTGCATCGCCTCGGCGGCGCTGCTCGTCGCCATGCACGCGCAGGTGGAGATGCTGCTCTGGTGGCCCGGTGCCGTGGCGTGGGTGGCTCTGCTGCTCGGCGCCGCGGCGGTCGACCCCACCGTGCGGCCGCAGGCCTCGCGCGGTGGCGCGGGCGCCGCCGTGACGGCCGCGGCGCTTGCCGGCGGCGTTGCCGCCATGGGCTTCGCCTCCTTCGAGGCCGCGCGCCGCGCCGAGAGGCAGGTCATGGACGCCGCGCTGCCGCTCGCCCTCCATGCGCGTGCACGCCTCGGGGAGGACGTGCCGCGCGTGCTGCCGGTGGACCACGCGCGCTTCCAGGCTGCGTCGGGGCTCCTCCGCGGCGGCGAGGACCGATGGATGGCACGTCCGTCGCTCGTGGCCGCGGCGCTCGAGCAGGCGGCGTCCTCCGTGTCCGGGCAGGGCGCCGACGCATCGATCGAGGCGCGCTCGGCGCGCTGCCGCTTGGTGCTGGGACTTGCCGTGGTGGGGTTCCGTGCCGACGCTCCCGAGCGCGTCGCGTCGGCCGCGGCGCTCGTCGCCGAGGCGGTGCTCGCGCAGCCTGCCGAGTGCGCCGACCGCGCCTGGGTGGAAGGGTTCCTGCGCTCGGCCGCCGAGCGCCAGGTGGCGTGCAACCCGCGCAGCGTTCGCGGGTGGGCGCGGCTCGCCGAGTGGCGCGTGCGCGCTGGCGATGCGTCCGCGGCGCAGGCCGCCGCCGCGCGCGCGCTCGCCGCCGACGATTCCTACGAACTCGACCCGCTGCGCCGCATCCCGGCCGGGGAGCGCGAGCGCCTGCGCGCCATCGCCGGCGGCGAGGTCATCTCCCCTGCGCCGAGCGCACCGCCTCGATGACCTGCTCGCGCGTGTAGGCCTCGCTCTTGAGGACCTCGGCACCGCTGGGGGCATACACCACGAGCAGCGGGATGGTGACGCGGCCGAGCTCCGCGAGCTTCGCCTTGCCCGGCGCGTCCTTGCTGGTGATGTCGGCCTTGAGCAGCGTCACCCCGGGCTCGCGCAGCACCGTGGCCACCGAATCGGCCTCGAGGATGGTCTTCTCGAACGTCTTGCAGTTGATGCACCACTCCGCGGTGAAGTCGAGCACCACCACCTTGCCGTCGCGGCATGCCGCCGCGAGCGCCTCCTCCGTGTACGGGCGCCACGGCAGCCTTTCGACCGCGAGCACGGGCGGGATGGCCGCGGAGATGCCGGCGATGAGCAGCCCCACCGCGACGAAGGTCGCCTTGGCGCCGGGGGTCTTCGCGATCTGCAGCGTGCGCCGCACGAGCCACAGGCCGGCCGCCGCGCCCGTCAGCCCGATCAGCCACCAGTGCACCACCGCCGGGTGCGGCAGCAGGCCGTTCACGCCGGCGCCGATGAAGTAGATCGCCGCGGCCAGGAGCAGGAGCCCCATCACCTGCTTCAGCACGTCGCTCGCGGGCCCGCTCTTGGGCAACCTGCGCGCCAGCTGCGGGTACGCGCTCAGCACCAGGTACGGCGCGCCCATGCCCAGGCCGATGGCGAGGAACACGGCGAGGATGGTGAATGCGCTCTTGGTGGTGACCGCCCAGCCGGCGGCGGCACCCATGAGCGGCGCGGTGCAGGGCGTGGACAGCACCGCCGTCATCACGCCGAAGATGACGCTGCCGAGGACCGTCTCGTTCTTGGTCTCGACCGCGTAGACCCACTGCGGAAGCCCGACCGTGAAGAACCCCGCCATCCCGATGGCCATCGCGGCGATGAAGACGCCCACGGCGATCGTGAAGACCGGGTACTGGAACAGCTGGTTCGACTGCCCGAAGCCCTTGACGCTGCTGAGGAGCACGCCGAGCGCCAGCCAGAAGGCGACGACTCCCGCGGTCATGGCCGCGCCGAGGAGGAGCGTGCGCCGCCGGTCCCCGCCGGCCGCACCCGCAAGCCCCATGACCTTGAGCGGCACCACCGGCAGCACGCACGGCGTGAAGTTCAGGATGGCGCCGCCGACGAAGGCAAGCACCAGCATGATCGGGAAGAACGCCGCGCCCTCCTGGTCCAGCTCGAAGTCCCAGCCGAACAGCGGGATGCGCAGCGGCCTGGCGGCGGCGGCGCCCGACGGCGCGCCCATCCCGGGATTGGCCCCGATGCGGCTGAACACGGTCGGATCGAAGCCGGCGAACATCGGCGTCTCGGCGGGGCCCGACGACTCGCGCGCGCCCGCGGCCACCTCGACGGTGACCGTCCGCTCCACGGACGCGGGCCCGAGGCAGGTGGTGCTGCACGCCTGGAAGTCCATGGTGATGCGGAACGTGACGGTGCCGGATGCCGATGCGGAGAGGACCACCGGCACGAACGCTGTCGCCTTCCCCTCGTAGACGGCAAACTCCCTCGGCCCCTCGCCGACGTCGATCTTCGCGCCGTGCGGCTCGGGCCACTGGATGTTTGCCACCGCCGCCGTGGCCGCCGCGGGTGGGTCCACGGAGACGTCGATGGCGGTGAAGATCGCGTCGGCGTAGCCGGTCAGGCCCTTGGGCAGGCTGCGCAGCTGTGCCTCGCTCGTCCACACGTGCCACTCGGGCGCGATGTCGAACTCCACCGCGAGGGGGAAGGTGTCGCCGGGCGCTGCCTTGACGAGCGCCGACGCGGCGCGGATGCCGACCTTGAGCTCGGAGGAGGCCTGCGCCAGCGCGGGCTGCGTCCCGGCGAGCGCGGCCAGCATTGCCAGCACGGCGACCGCCGTGCGGCGGAGGGCGGGGAACCGGGGGCCTGGGGCGCTGGCGTCGTTCATCGTCACCGGCAAGGGTAACACCGTCCGGACGCGGTTCCGAGCGCCCAAACGCGGGTGGGGGTGGGGGTGGATTTTTGCGGGATTCTCGCTACAATACGCAGCCCGCCCCGGATGGTCCGGGGCCGTCCGTCCTGGTCCTGGGGCCCTTTGTGGCCTCCGGTCCGCCTCCTTGCCTCCGCCGTCATGATCGTCCGTCCGTCGATCCTGATCCCCGGCTCCAGCCGCACGCCATGACGCCCACCCGCGTCATGTTCGGTTCGCTGGTCAGTTCGCTGGTCGTCGGCGCCGCGTGCGCCGGCGTCGGATGCATGGAGCGCGCGTCGAGCGCCCGCTCGGAGGCTGCCCTGATGGGCTGACCCCCGCGCCAGGGTTCCTCGGCCGCCAGGGCGGGCCATGCGTCGACCGGACGCGTGGCCCGCGTCGTTTCCCGGCCTGCCTGCACATCCCGTCCGACCGCACATCCAGCCAACCAGGCACTCACACGGAGCACACCATGAATCGCGAGACCCTTGCCATCCTCGACTCCATCGCCCGCGAGCGCAACATCGATCGCGAGCTCCTCATCCACGATCTCGAGCAGGCCATGGTCAGCGCCGCGCGCAAGCACTTCAACTCCCTCGATACCGAGGAGTTCGGGTGCGAGATCGACCGCCTCTCCGGCGGCATCACGCTGTGGCGCGAGCTCGAGGACGGAAGCAGGGAGCCCATCGACCTGAAGTCGCTCGGCCGCATCCCGGCGCAGACTGCCAAGCAGGTCATGATCCAGAAGTTCCGCGAGGACGAGCGCAACTCGCTGCTCGAGGAGTTCGGCAAGCGCCAGGGCGAGCTGGTCACCGGCACCGCGGCGCGCTACGAGGGCGGCGCCCTCATCGTGCAGATCGACCGCATCGAGGGCTTCATGCCCCGCAGCGAGCAGATCCCGGGCGAGCAGTTCCAGCCCGGCGACCGCGTGCGCTGCCTGATCCTCGACGTGCGCGACTCGATCAACCAGGTGAAGATCGTGCTCAGCCGCGCGCACCCCGACTTCATCCGCAAGCTCTTCGAGGCGGAGGTGCCCGAGGTCGCCGAGCGCGTCATCGAGATCAAGGCGATGAGCCGCGAGCCCGGGTTCCGCACCAAGCTGGCCGTGTCGAGCGTCGACAGCAAGGTCGACCCCGTCGGCGCGTGCGTCGGCGTGCGCGGCAGCCGCATCCGCAACATCGTGGACGAGCTCGGCGGCGAGAAGATCGACATCGTCCGCTGGAACGAGTCGAGCCAGGTGCTCATCGCCAACGCGCTCAAGCCCGCCGAGGTCGAGGAGGTCAGCCTCTGCTTCGAGCTCGGCCGCGGCACCATCATCGTGCGCGAGGACCAGCTGTCGCTGGCCATCGGCCGTCGCGGCCAGAACGTGCGCCTCGCGGCGCGCCTCACCGGCTGGGACATCGACATCCTGACGCCCGCGGAGTTCGACCGCAACCTGCAGGCCATCCAGGAGACGCTGACGCCCATCGAGGGCTTCACCGACGAGATGCTCGACAAGATGGGCGCCCTGGGCCTCATCAGCGTGTTCGACATCGAGGAGGTGGGCATGCCCGTGCTCATGCAGGAACTCGGCATGGCCGAGGACCTGGCCGAGCGCGTGGTGGTGGCCTGCGGCGAGAAGGGCAAGGTCATCGCCGAGGAGCAGCGCATCGCGGCCGAGGCCGAGGCGGTGCGCAAGGCCGAGGAGGCCGCGGCCACCGACCACCTGCTCGGCGGCGGGCCGGCGGTCGAGACGGACGCGCAGTCGGAGAGCGCCGCGGACTCGATCCTGGGCGGCGGCTGACGGGGCGGGGCGGAGTGCGTGGCGGCGTTGGGGCATTGACGAACCACTGAGGAGCAACGAGTGTCGAAGCAGATCCAGAAGGTGCGAATCTCACAGCTTGCGAAGGACCTTGGCGTCGATTGGAAGGACATCAAGGTCAAGTGCGAGAGCGAGGGCATCGACCAGGCGAAGTCCGCGTCGAGCTCCGTCTCCATCGGGCTGGCGGAGACCATCCGGGAGTGGTTCAGCGGCGCCGGCGGCACGGCCGTCGAGACCGCGCCCAAGGTCGAGACGCGCACGAAGGCAGCCGACGAGTCCGGCGAGCCGGCCAAGAAGCCGGTGCGCCGCGGCACGAAGAAGCCCGCCGCGGCCGATGACGAGGCGACTGCGCCTGCGGTCGAGGCCGCGGTGGTGGCCGAGGCCGCGCCGGTGGTCGCGGCGCCCGCCGTGACCGGGGCTCCGGCACCGGTTGCCGCACCCGCACCGGTGGCCGCGCCCGCGGTGCCCGAACCGTCCGCAGAGGCGGCGGGCCTTGACCTGGCCCCGCGCCTGCCCGGCGAGGACATCGCCGTGGTCACCGGCCCCGAGAGCGTCGCGCCGCACGCGGTGGTCGACGCTCCGGTCAGCCCGGCCGTGCTGGGCAAGGCGCATCGCTCCAGGAAGCCGGTCGAGGCCATCGCCCCCGCCGCGCCCGCAAGGCCCGCATCGTCGCTCATCACCAAGCCGTCCGTCCGCCACACGATCCAGCCGGCTGCCGCGCCGCCGACCATGAACGTGCCCAAGCGGCCCGAGGTGGTCAAGGCGATCGGCCAGACGCTGACGCCCACCAAGACGGCGCTGTCGGGCCCGAAGGTCATCCGCGTCGAGCAGCCCGAGGTGCTTCCCACGCCGCGCCCGCGCACGTTCGGAGGTCCCGGCGTCGGGGGCCCGCGCTCCGGCGGGGCCGGAGCCGGCGTCCGCGGCGGCAACAGGCCCAACACGCCCTCGAGCCGCACGGGCCGTGCGGCCGATGGCCGCGGCCGCGACTACGGGACGCGCAGCGGCGATCCGGGCAGCATCGACAAGGGCGAGCGCGATCGCCGGCTGGCGCAGAGCGCCGGCTGGATGAAGTCGCGCCGCCACAAGCCGGGCGCGGGCGGACCCGGCGCGCCGCGCCACGAGCCCGGCACGCCCAGCGAGGTGCACGTCACCGAGCCCATCTCCATCAAGGAGCTCTCGGAGAAGAGCGGCGTGAAGGCCAGCGAGATCCTCAAGAAGCTGGTCCTCGCCGGGAAGGTGGCAACCATCAACAGCACGATCGAGACCGAGATGGCGGTCGAGATCATGATGGAGCACGACATCGAGCTGGTGGTGGAGCAGGCGAAGTCCGTCGCCGACATCATCGAGGAGCGCTTCAGCGCGCGCACCCGCACCGACGAGCGCGCGCGCCCGCCGGTGGTCACCATCCTCGGCCACGTCGACCACGGCAAGACCAGCCTGCTCGACCGCATCCGCAACACCAACGTCGCGTCGGGCGAGGCGGGCGGCATCACGCAGGCCACCAGCGCGTTCCAGGTGCCGGTGAAGGCCGGCGAGAAGGAGCGCGTGATCACGTTCATCGACACCCCCGGCCACGAGGCGTTCACGCAGATGCGCGCCCGCGGCGCCCGCGTGACCGACATCGCGGTCCTGGTGGTGGCGGCCGACGACGGCGTCATGCCGCAGACCGTGGAGAGCATCAACCACGCCAACGCGGCGGGCGTGCCCATCGTGGTGGCGCTCAACAAGATCGACAAGCCCGAGGCGACCGCCAGCAACATCCAGCGCATCTTCGGCCAGCTGGCCGAGCACGGGCTCAACCCGGTGGAGTGGGGCGGCGAGACCGAGGTCATGAAGGTCAGCGCCGTCAAGGGCACCGGCGTCCAGGAGCTGCTGGAGATGCTCGACTACGTGGCCGACCTGCGCGACCTCAAGGCCGACGCCAAGGGCCTGGCCCAGGGCACCTGCCTCGAGGCGCAGATGGAGGAGGGCCGCGGCACCGTGGCCCGCATCATCGTGCAGGAAGGCCAGCTCAAGAAGGGCGACTTCATCGTGGTGGGCCGTGCGTTCGGCCGCGTCCGCGACATCGTCAACGACCGCGGCCAGCGGATCGAGACCGCGGGCCCGTCGACCCCGGTGGCGATCTCCGGCCCGGACGTCCTGCCCGACGCCGGTGACAAGTTCTACTGCGTCAAGAGCCTGAAGGAGGCCGAGGAGGCCGCCCTCGAGCGCCGGCGCATCGAGCGCGAGCGCGAGCTGGCGGCGCCCAAGATCACGCTCGACAACATCTTCGAGCACATGGGCAAGGCCGGCGTCAAGGAGCTGCCGCTCGTCGTCAAGGGCGACGTGCAGGGCTCGGTGGAGACGCTCAAGGTGGTGCTCGGCAAGATCCGCACCGAGGAGGTGGCCGTCAGCGTCAAGCACTGCGCCGTGGGCGGCATCAACGAGAGCGACATCGCCCTCGCCGAGGCCACCAAGGCGATCATCGTGGGCTTCAACGTCACCAGCAACGCCAAGGCGCGTGCGCTGGCCGAGGCCAAGGGCATCGAGCTGCGCCTCTACGAGGTGATCTACGACCTGACCGACGACGTGGCCAAGGCCGCGTCCGGCCTGCTCGAGCCCGAGCTCAAGCTCGAGGTGCTCGGCCATGCCGAGGTGCGCGAGGTGTTCAAGATCTCCAAGGTCGGCGCCATCGCCGGCTGCTACGTCACGGACGGCACGGTGGAGCGCAACGCGCAGATCCGCGTCACCCGCGACGGCATCGTCGTCGAGAAGGACCGCCGGCTCGAGCAGCTCAAGCGGTTCAAGGACGACGCCAAGGAGGTCCGCGCCGGCAACGAGTGCGGCATGAAGATCGACGGCTACGACGACATCAAGGTGGGCGACGTCCTCGAGTGCTACAAGACCATCAAGGTGCAGCGCGGCCTGTCGGCCGTGGGCGCCCGCAAGGAGTGACCGCGCACGTGACCGACACCCCAGACGCGAACCCGCGCGGCGGCGGCCATCGCCCCGCGCAGCTTGCCAGCCTGGTGCAGCGGATCGTCCAGACGGAGATCCAGCGCGGGCTGTCGGACCCGCGCATGCGCGGGCTGGTGACCGTCATCGGCGTCGACGTGGCGCCGGACCTGGAGGACGCGTGCGTGCGCGTCTCGGTGCTGCCGGCGGAGTTCGGGCCGCTCTCGGTGAAGGCGCTCTCGCACGCCGCGGCGCACCTGCGGCGGACGGTGCTCAAGGAGTCGCGGGTGCGGCACGCGCCGCGCCTGCGGTTCGTGCTCGACGACTCGCTGAAGCGCGCGGCGGCCCTCGAGGCCGCGATGCGCGAGGCCGCGGACGCGGATGCCGCGCACGGCCAGGACGACGATGGAACCGGCCCCGGGGCCGCAACGTGAGGAAGACATGACCGCCAAGCAAGAGGCCAATCCCGCGAAGCTCGCTTCGCTCATCCGCAAGCACCATGCCGCCGGCAACGCGCTGCACGCCGCCACCGAGCCCGGGGGCATCGACCTGGTGGACCTGTTCGTGCACGCGTACCTGCTGTGGCAGGCGCCCTCGGCGGACGCCAACCAGGCGCTCAAGCGGCTGAAGGCGGCGTTCTTCGACTGGAACGACATGCGCGTCAGCCTGACGAGCGACATCATCGATGCCATCGGGCACCGCTACTGGCGCGCCGGAGACCGCGTGGCGAAGCTGCGCGACGCGATGAACGCCGTGTACCGGCGCGAGCACAAGGTGTGCCTCGACCGCCTGCGCACGCTCATGAAGAAGGATGCCGTCAGCTACATGGAGACGCTGCCGGGCATGCTGCCCTTCGTCTCGAGCCGCGTGCTGCTGGTGGGCGTCGACTTCCACTCAGTCCCGCTCGAGGAGTTCGGCCTGCAGCTGCTGGTGCAGCACGGCGCCATCCCGCAGGGCATGAGCCTCTCCGAGGCGCAGGGCTGGGTGAGCCGCCACGTGAAGGCCGAGGAGGCGCGCGACGCGCACCGCGCGCTCACCGCGGCGGTGGACAACATGTGGGAGACCAGCCCGCCGAAGCTCCCGAAGAGCGCCACCAAGCCAGCGGAGATGGCTCCGCCCAAGCCGCTCGAGGAGGCGCGCGCCGCCGCGCGGGCGCTGGTGGAGGCGCAGCTCGCCGCCGAGCGTGCCGCGCTGATGGCCGAGCGCGCCGCGCGCCGCGAGGAGATGCGCCGCGAGAAGGCGGCGCTGAAGGCCAGGGAGGCCAAGCTCGCCAAGGGCGGTTCGTCGAAGGCCGGCGCGAAGGTGGCGGACGCCAAGTCCAAGGCCAAGGCCAAGGTGGCGCGGCCCGCGCCCAAGCCCGCCAAGGCCGCCGCGACGGTCGCCAAGGGCGGCGCGAGGAAGAGGTGACGCGATGCGCGCGCGTGCGCCCGTCCCCCTGACGGCGTCATGCGTCGCCGCGGCGCTCGCGGCGTGGCTGTGTGCCTTCGCTTCGTCGGCGCCGCCGCCCCCGCCGGGCGTGGCTCCGAGCCTGGTGACGGCGCTCGAGCGCCCGCCGATCGGGCTCGAGGCCGCGCTGCGCGCGGTGACGGAGCCGGCGCGTGCGGTGGCCGCGCGGCAGGAGGCGCCCGAGGCGGGCGGCTACACGGAGGCCGAGGCGCTGCGCCGCTACGCGCGCGGGCGCGCGCGCATGCTCGACGGCCAGTACCGCGCCGCGGGCGAGGACTTTGACGCGGCGCTCCGGCTCGACCCCGGGTCGCCGGCGCTCCACTCCGCGCGCGCCGAGGCAGCCCGCCTCGGAGGTGACCTCGGGCGCGCGCTCGAGGAGTGGGGCGAGGTGCTCGCGCGCGACCCCGACGACATCGATTCGCTGGTCGCCGTCGGGATGGCTTCGTTCGAGGTGGGCGGGTTCGCGCGGTGCGCGGCGCTCCTCGGCCGTGCATGGCCCGCGCTCGCCGCCGACGACTTCGAGGGCTTCACCGATGCCGGCCGCTTCGCCATCGGGTCCGCGCTCTCGCGCAGCCTGTACCGGCTCGGCTTCCTGGAGGCGGGAATCCAGGTGGCGCTGCCGGCGCTCGAGGTCCCTCCGGAGGCCGTCGCGGCGCAGCGCGGCGACGGGATCGAGCCCGCCCGGCGCGCCGCCGCGCAGCTGGCGCTCGAGACGGGCGAGGCCGCGCTGCGTTGCCTGCGGCCCGATGCTGCCTTCAGCCTGTTCGCCCGCAGCCACGACCTGCGTCCCGATGCCGCAACGGTGGCGCTCGCGGCCTACGCGCAGCTGGCGTCGGGCGACGCGCAGGGAGCCCGTGGGTCGCTCGGTGCGCTGATCGCCGCCGACCCGTGGCTTGACCCGACCGACTCGCTCCTTGCCGAGTGGCTGCTGGAAGCGCTTGCGGGCGATGCGGCCGCGCGCGAGCAGCTCGCGGTGGCGGCGATCGCCGCCGACGGGCGGCTCTCCCGCGACGGGTCGCAGCCCCCCGACGTCCGCGCCCGCATCGGGATGCTGACGGCCGCGGCGGGCGACCCGCCGTCGGGCGCGGTCGCGGTGCAGGCCGCCATCGACGACGGCGCGGTGGATCCGCGGGCGCTCGAGTGGTCGTTCCGCGCCGCGGGCGACCGCGCCGCGCCGGCCGCCGCTGCCGACATCGTCGATTCGTCGCCCGAGCGCCTGCGCGAGGCGTGCAGGGCGCTGGTGCTCTCCTCTCGCGAGCTTCCGGCCGTGCGGGCGGGGCTCGCCGAGCTGCCGGACGGCGAGGTCCGCGAGTGCCTCGCCGCCGGGGTGCTTGCCGTCGCCGGCAGCCCGGGAGAGGCCTGGGAGCGCGCCGCGGCGTCCGTCGAGCGAGCGCCGTCGCGGATGGCGCTCGAGGCGCTCCTGCTTGCGGCGGTGTCGGCGGACGACCCGGCGCTCGTCGCGCGTGCCGCCGGGCTGGCGCCGCCGGCGTTCGATGCCGACGGCGGCTGGCATGCATCGCTTGCGCGGGCGTTCGCGGACACGGGCGCCTCGTTCGAGGCGGAGCAGTCGCTCGCGCGCGCCATGCTGCGGGCCGGCGACGACGGCCGCGGCGCGGGCGCCGCGGTCGAGCGGTCCATCGCGCAGGCGCGTGCCGCGGTGGACGGCAGCGCGATCGCGGGCTCGGCCCGGGCGCGCGCCGAGGCCGCCGCGGCGTCGCGCGATCCCGTGCGCGCCACCGGGGAACTGCTCCTCGCGCACGCGCTCGATCCGGGCGACGACGAGGCTTTCGAGGCGCTCGTGGCGTCGTTCATGCGCTCCGAGGGTCCCCGTGCCGCGGCGGCGTGGGTGACGGCGGAGCTCGAGCGTCGACCCAACGACCCGCGGGCCTGGCGGGCGGCCGCCGCATCCGCCGCCGCATCGGGCACCGCCCCGGACCTCCTCGCACGCATCGAGCGCCGGCTTGCGGCCGACCCCGCCGACACGCTCGTCCTCGAGGTGCGCGAGCAGCTCCTGCGCGCGGCGGGCCGGGCGCAGGAGTCGCTGGCCGCGGCCCGGCTGCGGATCGCGGCCTTGCCGCCGGGCGCGCGCCGGCCGCTCGCCGAGGCCGAGCTCGCGCTCGCCGCGGGCGATGCGACGGGCGCCGTGGACGCGCTGGGGCGGCTCGCGCAGTCCGCGTTCCTGCCGCCGGCCGCGATGCGCGCGCGTGCGCTCGACATCGCCCGGCGAATCCCCGCGGGCACCGCGGGGCGCTCCGCGGCGATGCGCTCGATCGCGCGGGACGCGGTCCTCGCCGATCCGCGATCGTCACTCGAGTTCCACGCGTTCGATGCGCTCGGCGCCGTGACCGCCGCCCCGGGCACGCCCGACGCGGGGATGCCGGCCGTCGCGCGCATCGCCGCGGCCGCGGCGGCGGTTCCCGAGCTGCGCGGCGATCCCGAGCGCTGGCGTGCCTGCGCGGACTTCCTGCTCTCGCAGGGCCAGCCGCTCGCGGCCGCCGAGTTCCTTCGCGCGCGCCTGGCGGACCCGGACGGCCTGCCTGCCGACGCGGTGCGCACCCTCGCGCGCGCCGCCGTCGCCTGCGATGCGGCGGCGCGCGGGCGGGCCGCCGAGTCGCTTGCGCTCGCATCGCACCTTGCGTCGCTCGGCCACGCCGCCTTCGGGACCGAGTCGGGGCCCTCGAGCGCGTACGAGGCGATCGCCGGCATCCACACGCTCGTGGGCGACCGCGACGGCGCGGAGGCGATCATGGAGGCGGGCCTGTCGGTGGACCCGACCGATGCCGCGCTCCTCAACAACCTGGGCTACGCGCGCCTCGAGCGCGGGCTGGTCGATGCTCGCACCGAGTCGCTCCTCGAGCGGGCCGTGCGCGCGCGGCCTTCGGACCCGAGCGCGCTCGACTCGCTCGGCTGGCTGCGCTACCGGCAGGGCAGGGTTGCCGGCGCCGATCCCGCGCCCGGGGCGCTGGCGCTCCTGGAACGTGCCGTGTCCGCCGCAGGGCGCTCCGTCAGCGGCGTGCAGCAGCTGCACCTGGGCGACGCGCGGTGGCGCGGCGGCGATCGCGACGGCGCGCGCCGCGCGTGGGTCGACGCACGCCGGCTCTCCGAGGGCGGCATGACCCGCGAGCGCAGCCTGGAGGTGCTGCGCGAGGTGTTCCGGCGCCAGGTCGGGCTGGCGGCGGTGGACGTGGCGCGGTATCACGACGAGAATGACGGATCGGTCGCCGCCGCGGCCGCGGCCCGGCTGGCCGCGCTCGACGGCGGTGCCGAGCCTCCCGTGGCGCCGTTCGCGCCCGGGGCGGCGGAACGCTGAACGGAAGGAACGCACGTCATGGCTGGACACAGCGCCTGGAAGAACATCAAGCACCGCAAGGCCGCAGTCGACGCCAAGCGCGGCAAGATCTGGTCGAAGTGCTCGCGCGCCATCATCGTGGCGGCGAGGTCCGGCGGCGGCGACCCCAAGTTCAACGCCCTGCTGCGCATCGCCATCGACGCCGCGAAGGCCGCGAACATGCCGCGCGACACCATCGAGAAGGCCGTCAAGAAGGGCGCCGGCGACGGCGACGGCGAGACCTTCGAGGCCGTGCGCTACGAGGGCTACGGCCCGGGCGGCGTGGCCATCATCGCCGACTGCCTGGTCGCCAACGTCAACAAGACCGCCCCGGAGATCCGGACGATCTTCGACAAGAACGGCGGCAACCTGGGAGTGCCCGGGAGCGTCACCTACGGCTTCAGCCACAGGGGCGTGGTGCTGGTGCCGGCCGGCGGCATCACCGAGGAGCGCCTCTTCGACGTGGTGCTCGCCGCGGGCGCCGACGACGTGGCGGGCGGCGATGAGGGCTGGCAGGTGACCTGCGCCCCGGCCGACCTTGCCCGGGTCCGCGATGCCCTGGAGGCCTCGGGAATCGCCTTCGAGGGGGCGGAAACCTCATTCATCCCGGTGTCGATGGTCGATGTCGATGCTGACGCGGCGGCGCGCTGCGCCCGCCTGGTGGCCGCGCTCGAGGAGCATGACGACGTGCAGAAGGTCCATGTGAACGCGGAGATCCCCGATGCGTGAGCGGAGCAGCTTCCTTGCCGCCGGGGCGCTGGCGCTGGCCGGCCTGGCCGGCTGCGGCCACCAGCAGACCTGCGAGTTCGACGATCGCCCGCGCGACGACGTCTGGATGGCCGTGGTGCAGGCATCGCGCGCCCCGCGGTACCCGGGCTGGATCGTCATCGACAACAAGGTGAAGGTGGACGACGCCCAGCACCGCGTCACCGTGCTGCGCGACATCCGCCGCGACGTGGTCGACGCCGGGCTCAGCCCGCGCCGCGAGGAGCGCCAGTGGCGCTTCATGGCGGAGGTGATGGACGGCCCGCCGGTGGCGGTGCGCTTCTCCACGCCCGACTGGTCCGTGCCCGGCCACTTCTGGGAGGAAGCCGACCACTTCATGGCGCAGGTGCGCATGCGGCTGGGCGAGATGGGCCCCGTGACGCCGCCCCCCGGCGACCCGATGGGCGGCGCGGGTGCGGGTGCTCGCGATCCCGAGGCGCCCGGCGCGGCGCCCGCGAAGCCGCCCGAGGGCGGCCTGGCAGCGCCGTGAAGCGCGATCCGCGCGTGGTGATGACGGCCGCTCTCGCGGCAGCGTGGTTCACGCTGCCGCTCGGGGTGAGCATCCTGCTCTTCGCGCACCTCGGCGAGGTGAGCGACTGGCTCCGCGGCCACGGCAGCATGGGGGCGTTCGTCGGCGCGGGCGCGTTCGCCGTCGCGGCGGGCATCGGACTGCTCCCCACGTACGCGCAGGCGGTGCTCATGGGTTGGGTGTTCGGCTTCGCCACCGGGACGGGCGTGTCGGTGGCCGGCTACGTCGGCGGCGCGCTGATCGGCTGGTCCTTCTCGCGGCTCGTCGCGGGCGACTCGGTGCGCGCGCTCATCGACCGGCAGCCGCGATGGGGCGTGGTGCGCGCGGCGCTCGTCGAGGCCAGCGCGCCGAGGACGGCGTTCCTGGTGGCGCTCCTGCGCTTCCCCCCGAACTCGCCCTTCGCGTTCACCAACCTGGTGCTCGCGGCCACGGGCGTGCGGTTCCTGCCGATGATCGCCGGCAGCATCGCCGGCATGCTGCCGCGCACGGCGGTGGCGTGCTGGGTGGGTGCGCAGGCCGCCTCCACCGGCGCCAAGGACCTCGCGGAACTCATGAAGAAGCAGGGGCCGATGGCCATCGTCATCGGCGTGGTGCTCCTCGTCGCGGCGCTCGCGGTGATGCAGCAGATCGGCAAGCGCGCGCTGCGTGCCGCCGGCATCGGCTGACGCGCGCACTGCCCGTGGATCACGGGGCCGGGCGCGCGCCCTCGGCCAGTACCCTGCGGCCATGACCGCCGCGCCCGCCGCTCCCGTCGCGCTCGACCCGAATGCCGGCACGCCCTCGGGGGTGCCGCTCGTCGACCGCATCGCCATCACGACCATCCGCGCGCTCTCGATGGACGCGGTGCAGCAGGCCAACAGCGGCCACCCGGGCGCGCCGATGGGGCTCGCCGCGGTCGGCTACTCGCTGTGGCAGGACGCGCTCACCTACGACCCCGCCGCGCCGAGATGGCCCAACCGCGATCGCTTCGTCCTCTCCAACGGCCACGCATGCATGCTGCTCTACTCGCTCCTGCACCTCGCGGGCGTGGCGGAGACCGATGCCGCCGGCCGCGCGACCGGGCGCGCCGCGGTGACGCTCGACGACATCCGTGCGTTCCGGCAGGTGGGCTCGCGATGCCCGGGCCATCCGGAGTTCGGGCTGACCCCCGGCGTCGAGACGACCACCGGCCCGCTTGGGCAGGGGCTGGCGAACTCGGTGGGCATGGCGATCGCCGCCCGTTTCCTCGCGGAGCGCTACAACCGTCCCGGGCTCGAGCTGTTCGGCTGGCACACCTGGGCCATCTGCGGCGACGGCTGCCTGATGGAGGGCATCTCGCACGAGGCGGCCAGCATGGCCGGCCACATGCGCCTGGGCAACCTCTGCTGGATCTTCGACAGCAACCGCATCACGATCGACGGCAGCACCGACCTCTCGTGCTCGGACTACGTGACGGCGCGCTTCCACGGCTATGGGTGGAACGTGCAGCACGTGAAGGACTGCAACGACGTGGACGCGCTCGCCGCGGCCTACGCGAACGCGCGCGCCACGACGGGCCGGCCGACGATCATCGTGGTGGACGGCCACATCGGCTGGGGCTCGCCCGAGGTGCAGGACAAGGCCAAGGCGCACGGCGAGCCGCTCGGCGAGGCGGAGCTTGCGCGCACGAAGGCCGCGTACCGGTGGCCGGCGGAGCCGCGCTTCCTTGTTCCGGCCGGCGTGCGCGAGCGGTTCGCGGAGCGCATGGGCGCGCGCGGCGCGGCGGCGCACGCGGCGTGGCAGGAGACGTGGAAGCGGTACTCGGCCGCGCACCCCGACCTCGCGGCCGAGCTCGAGACGCTGTGGCGCGGCGAGCTGCCCGCAGGCTGGGACGCGGGGCTCGTGCCGGCGCCTGCCGACCCGAAGGGCGACGCCACGCGCGGCTCCGGCGGCAAGGCGCTCAGCTCCATCATGGAGCGCGTGCCTTGGATGATGGGCGGCAGCGCCGACCTGAGCCCGAGCAACAAGACCGCCCTCAAGGGCGCGGGCACCTTCAACGCGCCCGAGTTCGGCGGAACCTACGGCGGGCGCAACATGCACTTCGGCATCCGCGAGCACGCCATGGGCGCGGTGGTCAACGGCATGGTGCTCTCGGGGCTGCGCGCGTTCGGCGCGGGCTTCCTGATCTTCGCCGACTACATGCGCACGCCCATCCGGCTGAGCGCGCTGATGCGCATCCCGTCGCTCTGGGTGTTCACGCACGACTCGATCGGCGTGGGCGAGGACGGCCCGACGCACCAGCCGATCGAGCAGCTCGCCGGGCTGCGCGCGGTGCCGAACCTCGCGGTGTGGCGCCCGTGCGATGCCAACGAGGTGCTCGAGGCCTACCGATGGGCGATGTCCTCGCGCGGAACGCCGAGCGCCATCGCGCTGACGCGCCAGAACGTGCCGACGCTCGACCGCTCGAGGTGCGCGCCGGCCTCCGGCGCCTCGCGCGGGGGCTACGTGCTGCTCGACGCGGAGGGCGGGGCACCCGAGGCGATCCTCATCGCCACCGGCAGCGAGGTGTCGCTCTGCGTCGACGCTCATGCGAAGCTCGCGGCAAGGGGCGTCCGCGCGCGCGTGGTGAGCATGCCGTGCACGCACGTCTTCGACGCGCAGCCGAAGGAGTACCGCGACTCGGTGCTCCCGCCGTCGGTCCGCCGCCGCGTGGCCGTCGAGATGGGAAGCCCCCTCGGCTGGGGCGACTACGCGGGGATCGACGGCACCGTCATCGCCATGCGCACGTTCGGCGAGAGCGGCCCCGCCGGGAAGGTGATCGCGCACTTCGGATTCACCGCCGACGCGGTGGCCGATGCCGCGATGGCCGGCATCTCCCGATCGTGAGATCGGCAACCGAAACCGGGGCGGGGGACCGACTTGCCGTCAGGCGCGCTCGCGGTACGAGCCGTCCTCGGTGCTCACCACGATCTTCTCGCCGGTCGTGATGAACGGCGGGACCCGGGTCTTGAGGCCGGTCTCGCAGGTGGCTTCCTTGAGCTGGTTGGTGGCCGTGGCGCCCTTGATGCCGGGCGGGGTGTCGGTCACGGTCAGGATGGCCGTGAGCGGCAGTTCCACCGAGATCGGCTTGCCGTCGCACCAGAGGACCACCACCTGCGTGTTGGGAAGCACGTAGAGCGGCAGGTCGGCGACGAAGTCCTTGGAGAGCTCCACCTGCTCGTAGGACTCGAGGTCCATGAACACGTGCTTGCCGCCCTGCTCGTAGAGGTACTCCATGCCGCGGCGGTCGAGGTCGACCTGCTCGACTTCCTCGCCGGAGCGCAGGCGCTTCTCGATGATCGAGCCGCTGTTGAGGTCGCGGATGGTGACCTGGACGAACGCCCGCAGGTTGCCCGGCGTCCGGTGCTCCACCTTGGTGATGAGGTAGAGGCGGCTGTCGAGCTTGATGCCCATGTTGGGGCGCAGGTCGGTGGACTTCACTCAGCGATCTCCTGGTTCGGGGGAGGGGAGGATAGCGGGTAAGGAAATACCCCCAAGTCCGTGAGGACCTGGGGGCGGAGGGAGGGAAAAGGGCTTGGTAGGTCACGCCCTTTCGGGCGCGCCCGAGACGGGAAATGCCGTGAGGCATCGCCAGGTCTCGAGGTCTTGTCTGGAGTTCGGTCGGGCGCCGTACGCCATGCGCCGTGGCCTTCTTCCTCAAGTACAGTCGCAAAGTAGCCCTCGAATGCATCATGGGAAGGAACGGGATTTCATTTGGGTCCGAATCAGCCTGCCCTCGCTGCAATCAGCGTCCGGAAACCTTGGCTCTGGGGTGCAGCCCGTGGCGAAGCTGCCTTCCGGGGGGTCTACACTCGGGATCTCCCATGCGACACCCTGCATCCTCGGCCGTCCGTTCGCTGCTGTTCCCGGTGCTGATGGCAACCGCCTGCCTGCCCGTGGCCCGAGCGCAGGCTCCTGTCCCCCCGGCCCCGGCGCCCGCTGCGCCCGCAACCGCGTCGGCCGCCGACCTGCCGCCCATCGCCATCGAGCCCGCGGTCCTTGACCTCGGGTTCATGGCCCCGCGGGCAGGCGGAAAGGGGTCGGTCACCCTCCGCAACACCGGGACCGCGCCCCTCACCATCGCGGCCGTGACCCCCAGCTGCAAGTGCACCACCACCACCGCGCTCGCGGGCAAGGTCATCCCCCCGGGCGGCAGCGAGACGCTCGAGGCGGTGCTGGAGGGTGCGTCCATGCCGCAGCTCCACCGCGCCACGATCAAGGTCGCCATCGACGGGTACGCGCGCGTGCTCGAGGTGCAGCTGCGCGGCGAGACGGCAATGCCGGTGCGGAGCGTGCCGTCGATCATCAACGCGGTCGAGGGCAAGCCGCGCCAGGGACGGATCGTCGTCGAGAGCCTCGACAAGAAGCCGTTCCGCGTGTGCGCCGTCGGCGGGCAGGAGCCGCAGTACATCGGCTTCGAGGCCGGCGCCGCCCCGCGCGCGCAGTACCTCCTCAAGTACGACCTCGATGCGTGGCAGCCGAAGCATCCCTCGTACCTCGTGATCGAGACCGATCGGCCCGATTGCCCGGTCTTCGACGTGTGGGTGCGCAGCGAGGACACCATCCCGCACTCGGTGTTCCGCATGAAGGACTACCGGCTCAATGCCGGCCGCATCTCCGTGGGCGGATCGGCGGACCTCTCCTCGGAGATGGACGATCCCGGCGAGGAGATCCTCGCGGTGGAGTGCGGCTCGCCCGAGATCCAGGTCGAGCTCCTCGGGCAGACCGTGAAGGACGGCATCCGGACGGTCAACCTGCGCGTCACCCCGAAGGGGCCGCGCACGGGCATGATCTACGCGCCCGTGCGCCTCTTCGGCCGCGAACGCGACCAGCAGCTCACGCTCTTCGGCACCGTGCGCGCGCCGGACGCGGCCGGCTGCGACGGCTGCAACCCCACCAAGGCGCCCGCTCCGGCGGCCGGCGGCGACGCGCGCTGATGCGCCCCGCGCGGCTTGGTGCCCGGATGGCGCTGGCGGGGGCCGTGTTGTCTTCGGCTGCGTGCCAGTCGCCTGCGTACGAGACCAACTGGAACCGGCTGCGCGCGGGCATGGACCACGCGGAGGTGGAGGCGCTCCTCGGCAGGCCGTCGTCCACGTACGCGCCGCCTCCTCCCGACGCCGCCGAGCGCGAACGCCCTTCGGCCGTGCCCATGGAGCGCTGGCAGTTCGGCGACACGCTGTCGAGCATGGCGACGCGGGCGATGTTCCCCGACGAGGCCGACGAGCGCGCCTGGTGCGTGTTCTTCGGCGCCGACGGCCGCGTCAGCGGGTTCCGTCCGCCGGCGTGGGCGACGGGCCACCGGAGCATGGAGCCGCAGGCGCTCGGTGACGCAGTGCGCGCACGCGCCACGCCGGCGGAGTGAGCGTCTCAGCCCTGCGCCGCACGCGGCGGGCCGACGCGGCCGAGGAACCAGATCGCGCCGATGGCGGGCCCGACAAGGATGGCAAGCGCCGCCACGGGGACCAGCTTCCCCAGCGGGAACGGCTTGCGCGCTCCGGCGGCACCTGCGGCCGGGGCGCTGGCCGCGGGTGCTTGCGGTGCCACGGCCGACGGCGCGATGCGCACCGCGCCCTGTGCCGGCTCCGGCGCGGGCTGCTGCGCCGCCTCGACCGCGGCCGCGTCCTGTGCCGCGGTGTCCGCGCGGGCTTCTGCCGGGGGAGCTTCCTCGGCCGCAGTTTCCGGCGCGGCTTCCCGCGCATGGTTCTGCCGGGCTTCGCCGGACCGCGTCGGCCGCAGCGTCGACCGCTCCAGGAGCTTCGGTCGCTGCGCGGGCGGCACCGGCGGGGCGGGTGCAGGGGCGGGCGCGTTCTGCAGGGCGAGGGCCGCGAGCAGTGCCGGTGCGAGCATGCCGTCACTGTACCAGTGCCTGCGCAAAATCGCGCTCGGGGGCGCCGGAGCGCCCCCGAGCGGGGTGGTCTCGTGGATGCCGGGCGCCCGGCCGTCAGACGGACGCGGCCATCTTCTCGGCCTTCTTCCGCGCGTCGTCGAGCGTGCCGACGTACATGAACGCGCTCTCCGGCAGGGCATCGCCCTCGCCGTTGCAGATGCGCTCGAAGCTGTCGATCGTCTCGTCGAGCGTGGTGGTGACGCCCGGCAGGCCGGTGAACACCTCGCCGACGTAGAACGGCTGGCTGAGGAAGCGCTCGAGCTTGCGGGCGCGGGCCACGGCGAGCTTGTCGTCCTCGCTCAGCTCGTCGACGCCGAGGATCGCGATGATGTCCTGCAGGTCCTTGTACCGCTGCAGGATGCCCTGCACGCGGCGGGCCACCTTGTAGTGGCGCTCGCCGAGGATCTGCGGGTCGAGGATTCGGCTGGTCGAGGACAGCGGGTCGACGGCGGGGTAGATGCCCTTCTCGGCGATCTTGCGCTCGAGCACGATGAACGCGTCGAGGTGGGTGAAGGTGGTCGCGGGAGCGGGGTCGGTCAGGTCGTCGGCGGGCACGTAGATGGCCTGCACGCTGGTGATTGCGCCGTCCTTGGTCGAGGTGATGCGCTCCTGCAGGGCGCCCATCTCGGTGCTCAGCGTCGGCTGGTAGCCCACGGCGCTCGGCATGCGGCCGAGGAGCGCGGACACCTCGGAGCCGGCCTGCGTGAAGCGGAACACGTTGTCGACGAACAGCAGGGTCTCCTTGCCGCTCTTGTCGCGGAAGTTCTCCGCCATGGTCAGCGCGCTCAGCGCGACGCGCAGGCGGGCGCCCGGCGGCTCGTTCATCTGGCCGAACACCATGGCCACCTTGTCGAGCACGTGCATCTTCTTGCCGCTCGCGTCGGTGTACTCGGCCTCCTGCATCTCAAGCCAGAGGTCGTTGCCCTCGCGGGTGCGCTCGCCGACGCCGGCGAACACCGAGTAGCCGCCGAAGTTGCGGGCGACGCGCGCGATCATCTCCTGGATGACCACGGTCTTGCCGACGCCTGCGCCGCCGAAGAGGCCGATCTTTCCGCCGCGCACGAAGGGGCAGAGCAGGTCGATCACCTTGATGCCGGTCTGCAGCACCTCGGTCTTCGGGTTGAGGTCCGCGATGGTCGGCGCCGTGCGGTGGATGGGCGCGTAGTCCTGGGTGTTGACCGCGCCGCGCTCGTCGACGGGCTGGCCGAGCAGGTTGAACACGCGGCCGAGCACGCCCTCGCCCACGGGCACCTTCACCGGCGCGCCGGTGTCGATGCACGGGGTTCCTCGGCGGAGGCCGTCTGTGGAGGCCAGCGCGACGCAGCGGACCTGGCCGCCGCCGAGGTGCTTGGCGACCTCGCCCACGAGCGTCTGCTTCTTCCCGCCGAGCTCGAAGTCCACCGTGACCGCGTTGAAGATCTCGGGAATCGCGTTCTCGGGGAACTCGGCGTCGAAGGTCGAGCCGATGACCTGCTTGATGGTGCCGGTGGTGGGCATGTCTGGGGGCTCCGCTTGGAGTCGTCCTGGGGGTGTCTGGAAGCCCGGCACGGGCGTGCCGGGGGAGGAAAAAGGATAGCGGAAACGGGAGGTTCCCGGGCCGGCCGGGCCGCTAGCGCCTGGGTTGCGCGGGGGCCGAGCCCGGCTGCAGCGGCGGAGGTTCCGTGGCTTCCCCGGGATTCTCGGCCTTCCGCGGGGCGCCCGACGCGGTCATGCTGAACGCACCGTACCGGACGGCCTCGCCGTTGCGCGGCTTGAGCGTGCCGGCGTCGATCCCCGGGTCGATGCTCGTGACCTGCCCGGCAAGCTGCACCCCGAACGGGGCACCGAGCACTTCCCATGCCTCCGGCAGCTCGCGCGAGTACCAGAGGTTGTCCGAGAGCGAGATGCCCGTGGGGGGCACGGCGTCCGGGTGCGGCGAGAAGCGGGCGAGCGTGCCCGGCGTCCAGAACCCGAGGCACTTCTCGATGAGCACCTTGTCGACCGTCGACGCGCCCTCGGGCACGGCATACACGGCATCGGTGGGGTTGACGATCGTGGCGCGCGACACGACGAGGTCGCGCACGTTGACGATGCTGACGGCGGTGCCGGTTTCCTCGAAGATGCAGCGGTCGATGCGCATCCGGTCCACGGCGCGCGTGGCGTCGCCGGAGGCCGGGCGCGGCGTGCCGACGGCCACGCCCGTGCGCACCCGCTTGTTGAAGGCGCATCCGGTCACGGAGATCTCGCCGCTCGCGCCGAGCACCTTGATGCCGAAGGCCGGCGGCGCCGGCTCCGGCGGCACCAGCATGGCGGCACGCACGAGCACCCGCCGCGAGGACTCAATCTCCACCGCCGCGTCCACCCACCCGTCGATGCGCAGCTGGTCGAGCCTCACGTCCGACACGCGGTCGAGGCGCACGGCATCCTGCCCCTCCGACGGGCGGTTGCCGGCGATGGTGCAGTTGCGCACCGTCACCTCAGCGATCCACGGGTTGGGGTCGCCGGGGGCGCCCTCGATCACGATGGCCGCGCCGGTCGGGTTGATGAACATCAGGTTCTCGACGATGACGTGCTGCGGACGGCGGAGCTTCCAGCCGAAGTCGCCGCAGGCCACCGCCGCGGGAACGCGGTCGCGGCTCCGGAGGATGATGGGACGCTCGCGCGTGCCCGTGAGCCCGTCGATCTCCTGCGGCACGTGGAAGCCGGGCGGGAACACCACCTCGTCGCCCGGGCGGATGTCCTCGAGCACGTGCTTCCACGTCTGCCCCGGCTGGATGAGGAACTGCCGCGCTCCCGGGAGGTAGGGCGGGGGCAGCGCGCCGGTCGGCTGCCCGCCGCGTGCCGGGTCGGCGCCGACCTCCGGGACGAAGGGCGGCGGGATCAGCGTGGTCGGCCCGCGGGGCGCCTTCGGCGCATCGGCGGGCGCGGCGACCTGCGCCAGGGCCGCGGCAAGGAGCAGGGCGTTGATCATGCGGAGCGCTCTCCGGCGCGCGGCGCGTCAGGGGCGATCCCGAGGCCCGCGGTCGACGCCTGCAGCATCACCGCGCCCGGACTGAGGTCGACGGTGGTTGCGGCGAGGTCCGCGGGAAGCAGCACCGTGTCGCCCGCCGCGAGGCGCTCCGGGCGATGGCCCTCGGATTCCATCACCGCCTCGCCGCGCACGAGCATCAGCACGCACGGGGCGCCGTCGCTCGAGCAGGAGATGGGTGCCGCGTCCCCCGAAGGCGACGCCTCGACGGCCTCGATCGCGAAGTGCGCGTTTCGGCAGAGGAGGGCGGTGCGCAGGCCGTCGCTCCACGGGGCGTTGGCGCGCTCGAGCCCGGTGATCGGCGCCTGCGCGAGCCGCTGCTCGGCGCCGAAGAGGATGCAGTCCATGGCCTGCTCCACGTGGAGCGGCCGTGCCGGGTCGTTGCGGTTCCAGTCGTAGACGCGGAAGGTGGTGTCGCTCGGCGTCTGAACCTCCGCCACCAGCACGCCCGCTCCCAGCGCGTGGCACAGCCCGCTCTCGAGCGGGATGCAGTCGCCGGGCCGCACGGCTTCCTGCACCAGGCAATCGACCGCGGTGCCGGCTTCGATGGCGCGGCGGAACTCGGCGGGCGTGACGTCCGGGCGGAGGCCCCGGTAGATCAGTGCCCCGGGCTGCGCGTGCAGCACGAACCACGCCTCGGTCTTGAGGTGCGAGCCCGGGTGGCGTGCTGCGTACGCGGCGGTCGGGTGCACCTGCACGGACAGGTTCTCCGCGGCGTCGAGGTACTTGATCAGGAGCGGGAACCGCTCCCCGGGCCGGCTGGCCCTGCCGAGCATCGCGGCGCGGTGCGTGTCGATGAGTTCCGAGACGGAGCGGCCGTCGAAGGGCCCGCCGTGCACGCGCGAGACGCCGTCCGCCACGGGCGGCGCGAGGTCGGCGATCTCCCAGCTCTCGCCGGTCGGCGGCGCGGGGGCGGGCGGCACGGGCTTGCCGAACTGCGCCAGCGAACGCCCGCCCCAGGCGCGGGACTTCAGGATCGGGGCAAACCTCAGCGGGGGCAGCGGCATGGATGTCACGCTACGCGTCCGGCCTCGCGGGCGTCACAGGGTCATGCCCGTGATCTTGCCGTCGAACACCAGCTTGCCGTCCACGACCCCCTGGCAGTGGGACACGAAGCGGCGGCGGTTGTAGTCGATCAGGTTGGCCAGCAGGAGCAGTCGGTCACCGGGAACCACCTGCCCGCGGAAGCTGACCTCGTCGCAACGGGTGAACCCGAGGAACCCCTTCACCCGCCCGCTCTTGGTGTTCAGGAAGCTGGCCATCTGCGCGGCCGCCTCGATCATCAGCACCCCCGGCAGGAGCGGCCGGCCCGGGATGTGGCCTGGCACCCAGAATTCGTCGGGCCGCACCAGCTTGTGGCCGACGCCTGCCGTGAAGTCCGGGTTGTGCCAGAGGACCTCGTCGCAGTGGCGCATGTGCCCGGTCTGCGGGAGCGAGTCGTTCAGTTCCTCGGGCCCAAACAGGACCCTCGAGAGGTCGAGCGAGTCGAGGTCAAGAACCAGTTCAGTGGCCACGAGGGTTCCTTGGGGGTTGAGACCGGCGGGGAGCATACCCCTGCCTGCGGGGTACTCATTGGGCATAAAACCCCGTTTGGGGGCGCTCAATGCGGGTATTTCTGGATCAGGGCTCCCGAGACCTGCCCGGCGCGGGTACGCTCCGACCGATCGGCGTGGCGGAGGATCTGCCCCCTCGCGTTCGACCACTTCCCCCGGTGCGGCCCTTCCGCGTGCCGGGCAACTCGCAGACAGGAGACCATCCATGGACGCATACGAGCGCATGAAGAAGCTGATCGTGGAGTGCGACGAGGACATCAAGAAGGCCATCGGCGGCAACAAGGCCGCTGGCACCCGGGTCCGCAAGACCATGCAGGAAATCAAGGAATGCGCGCAGTCCGTGCGGCAGGCCGTGCTCAACCTGCGCGATGCGTCCGAGGGCGGCCAGGCCTGAGCGCCTGCCCGCCGCGGGGCGCCGACGCCGAATCGATGGACCGCTGACGCGCCCCGTGCGGGCGCGTCAGCTCTCTTTCGCGACCTGCTTCGCGAGCGCCAGGATGTCGCGGAAACGGGGATCCGCGGCGTCGGAGACGAGTTCGTACATGGCCCCGAGCGTGCCGGAGGGAAGTGCGCCCGCGCGCTCCATCCGGCGGAAGGCCGGCGCCACCTGGTCGGGCTGGCCCGCCGAGATCGCGTCCGTCGCGTGGAAGACCGTCCAGCCCGCGCCCACGAGGTCGAGCACCGTCTGCAGCACGCACACGTGGGCCTCGACGCCGCACACCAGGACGTTCGGGGTGCGGTGGGTGCGCAGCGCCGCGCGGACGCCGTCCACCAACGCGCTGAAGCGCGTCTTCTCGATCACGTGCGCCGTCGCCGGCAGCGCCTCGCGCACGGCCGGCACCGTGTGGCCCAGCCCCTTCACGTACTGCTCGGTGCAGATCACGGGCATCCCCAGCACCCCCGCCGCGCGCGCCAGCAGCGCGCAATTGGCCTGCATCCGTGCGGCATCGGCGATGGTCGGCATCAGCCGCTCCTGCACGTCGACCACGAGCAGGGCGGTGGACTCTGGCTTCATCCGGGGCAGTGCCATGCTCAGACCTCGAGTGCCGGCTCCTCGGCAAGGGCGCCCGCGTGCCGGGCGCGGATCGGGGCGACGACCTCGGCGATGAACCTGTCCACCTGCTCCGGCGCGCGCCCGACGTGGCGCGCGGGATCGCTGACGGCACCCCAGTCGAGGCCCGCGAACATCGGGTCGCCCTTGAGGCGTTCGAGCAGGTCGTTGGCCGCACCGTGCTCCTTCACGCGGCGGCCGGCCTCCAGGCTGTGGCGCCGGATGGCCTCGTGCGCCTCCTGCCGGTCCGCGCCGCGCGCGGCGGCCGCCAGCAGGATGTCCTCGCTCGCCATGAACGGGAGTTCCGCCTCCAGGTGCGCGCGGATGATCGCCGGGTGCACCACGAGCCCGCCGAGCACGTTCGCCAGGATGTCGAGCGCGCCGTCGAGGGCAAGGAACGCCTCGGGCAGCGAGAGGCGGCGGTTGGCGCTGTCGTCGAGCGTGCGCTCGAACCACTGCGTGGCGGCGGTGTCGAGTGCGTTCCCGGAGAGGTTCATCACGAAGCGCGCGAGGCCCGTGGCGCGCTCGCAGCGCATGGGGTTGCGCTTGTAGGCCATGGCGCTCGAGCCGATCTGGTCCTTCTCGAACGGCTCCTCCACCTCCTTGAGGTTGGCGAGGAGGCGCAGGTCGTTGCAGCACTTGTGGATGGCGGCGGCGGACACGGCGAGCGAGCCGAGCACCTGCGCATCGACGAGCCGCGGGTAGGTCTGGCCGCACACGCTCCAGAGGCGGTCGGCGGGCCAGCCGAGCGCGGCGGCGAAGCGGCGCTCGAGCTCGTCCACCCTGCGCGGGTCGCCGCCGCAGAGGCCCAGGTAGGAGGCCTGCGTCCCCGTGGCGCCGCGCAGCCCGCGCAGGCGCAGCGCGGCAAGCCGCAGCTCCACCTCCTCGAGCGCGATGGCCAGGTCCTGCGCCCAGAGCGTGGCGCGCTTGCCCACCGTGGTCGGCTGCGCCGGCTGGTAGTGCGTGAAGCCGAGCGTCGGCAGCGCGCGGTGCGCGGCGGCGAACGCGGCCGCGCGGTCGATGGCGCGCGCGAGCTTGCCGGCGACGAGCGCGAGCGCATCGCGCAGGATCAGCGTGTCGGCGTTGCACACCACGTCCTGGCTGGTGGCGCCGAGGTGGATGATGGCGCGCGCGCCGGGTGCGGCATCGCCGTAGGCATGCACGTGGGCCATCACGTCGTGGCGCAGGCGCTTCTCGTGCGCGGCCGCGGCGGCGAAGTCGATGTCGTCGAGGTGCGCGCGCAGCTCGGCCGCCTGCGCGGCGGTGACGGGCAGGCCGACGGCGTGCTGCGACTCCGCGAGCGCCGTCCAGATGCGCCGCCACGTGCCGAACTTGCGCTGCGCGCTCCATGCGGCGCGCATCGCCGCGCTCGCGTTGCGGGTCTCCAGCGGCGATCGGTAGCCGGCGTTCGGGTCGGTTGCCACGCGGGGATCGTAGGGAAATTCAGCCGCGCGGAGCGGGCGCGTTCCCCTTGCGCCCGAGCCGGTTCTCGGTGCCTGCGAGCAGGCGTTCGATGTTGCCGCGATGCTTGAGCACCACCAGGAACGCCACGGCGGCAGTGACCGCGATGGCGGGCATTGCGTGCGCCACCGGAAGCTCGCCGTCGGGCGTTCCATCGCCGGTGCGGAGGATGGCAGCCGCCGCGACCGTGAGCGGGATGGAGATCGCTGCCGCCATGCTCGCGATGCTCATGTAGCGCGTCGCGGCCAGGAGCACCGCCCACAGCCCGATCGCCACCAGCAGCGGACCGGTGAGGACGGGGTAGACGGCGAGCATCGCGCCGCTCCCGGTCGCCACCCCCTTGCCGCCCTTGAAGCCGACGAACGGGCTGAATATGTGCCCGAGCACGGCCGCGACGGGGAGGAGGAGCCACCACCACATGTCCGCGCGCGGCACCTCCGCGGGGTCGCGCCCGAGCGCGCCGCTCCAGGCACCCGCCGCCAGGACCGGGGCCGCGCCCTTCGCCGCGTCCAGCAGGTAGACGAGCACCCCCCACTTCCAGCCGAGCGCCCGGCTCACGTTGGTGGCGCCGATGTTGCCGCTGCCCACCTTCCGCAGGTCCACCCCCTTGGCCCGGGCCACGAGGGGCCCGAACGGGACGCTGCCGCAGGCGAACGCGGCGAGGGCGGCGAGGAGCCAGGCGGACCAGGCGTGGGGAGGCATGGGGGCCGGAGTCTAGCCCGAGGGCGCGAAAGACCGGGAAATCAGAGGGAACCATGATGGCCGGTGTGTCCCGTTTGCCTTTGGGTTGATGAACCGGAGATGCGGGCGAAGAGTCTCGGCGCGCCGCACTCACTTTCGGTGGGACGATCGGTCCCACAGCGTTCTCCAAGGAGTTCAAGATGCAAGGCGTGATTGCCATCGTCGCCGCCGGTCTCGTCTGCGGGTCCTCGTCCGCCGGGTTCCTCTCGAACGCGGTGATCGACGATTTCGGTCCGGGCGGTCCCGGCCTCGGGTTCACGCGCCAGGCCTCGGGCGACGCGTCGGTCTCCGGCGGGTCGGGCAGCCTGTCCTCCGGCAGCGGGTTCGGGTACCTCTCGGCCGCGGGCTACGACGCGTCGGCGTTCTCCGGGATCTCCCTCAAGGTCAGTGACCTCGGAAGCGGCACGCTCGAGCTTTCCATCGTCGGCAGCTCTTCCGGCTTCACCGCGATGAACGTCCCCCTGAACGGCTACGTCAACGACGGATACGTCTGGATCACCTTCGACCAGATCGACGCCGTGGTCTCGAACGAGCCGGGCTTCATCTCCTCCTCGATGGCCAGTGGCGAGGGTATCGGCGGGATCGGGCTCTCGTATTCCGGAGGCACCGGCTCCGTCTCGATCGACGACTTCGAGTTCCGTTCCTCGCCCGTGCCCGCCCCCGGCGCGCTCGCGCTGCTCGGCGTGGCCGGCATCGCCGGCGCCCGCCGGCGGCGATGAGGCGGCTTTCCGCCCTGCATCGCGCAAGCTTCACGCGCCCGGGGCCACGCGCCTCGGGCGCGGTGCCTTGGGCGGCCGTGCTTCCCGCCCCGCGCTCACACCACCACGGAGTCCATCGCCTCGGAATCCAGCGCGGGCTCGCGCGTCTTGCCGTCCCCGAAGCCGGTGCCGATGGCGCGCGCGGCCTCGATGAGCGGGTGGTGCGGCGGCACCAGGCGCTGCTTGCCGGCGGCGAAGAGCAGGTCGACGTCGCCGAACACGTTGCCCTGGCGGACGACCATTCGGCCCCGCTTGCCCTCCATCAGAATCTTGATGGAGTGGTAGCCGAAGTGCGTCGCGAGGATGCGGTCTGCCGGGATCGGTCCGCCGCCGCGCTGGATGTGGCCGAGCGCGCTCGACCGCGTCTCGATGCCGGTTCGCGCGGCGATCTCGTCGGCGACCCAGCGTCCGATGCCGCCGAGGCGGATCGGGTCAGGCGAGGTCGGGTCGACGCGGTCGACGATCTGCTGCCCTTCCCTCGGTCTGGCGCCTTCCGCTGCCACGATGATCGCGAATCCCGGGCCGCCCTTGCGCATGCGGAAGCGGATGTTCTCCGCGAGATGGTCGAGGTCGAAGGGGATCTCCGGCAGCAGGATGATGTCGCTGCCGCTGGCGACGCCCGCGGTGAGGGCGATCCAGCCCGCGTTGCGGCCCATCACCTCGCACACCATGACGCGGTGGTGGCTGTCGGCGGTGGAGTGCAGCTTGTCGAGCGCCTCGGTGGCGGTGTTCACCGCCGTGAGGAACCCGAAGGTGATCTCGGTGCCGACGATGTCGTTGTCGATCGTCTTCGGGACGCCGATGATGTTCACGCCCGCCTCGACGAGCGGCGCGGCGCTGGCCATGGTGCCGTCGCCGCCGATCACGATGATGGCATCGATCCCGTGGCGCCTGGCGGTGTCCACACACTGGCCGGTCACGTTCTCCCACACCGGGCCGGTGGCCGGGTCGACGCGCACGCAGTAGCGCTTGGGGTTGCAGCGGTTGTTGGAGCCGAGGATCGTGCCGCCGCGGGTGAGGATGCCGCTCGCGTCGCGCGCGGAGAGCGGGCGGACGCGGTCCTCGATGAGGCCCTGGAACCCGTCCTCGATTCCGACCACCTCGATCCCGTGCTGCCAGATGGCGGTCTTGGTGACCGCGCGGATGACGGCGTTGAGGCCGGGGCAGTCGCCGCCGCCTGTGAGGACTCCGATGCGCTTGATGTGTTCTGCCATGGTGTTCCGTGGAGTCCGGCAAGGATAGCGATGCGTCCATCGCCGCAACGGCGGCCGCTACGATGGCCCCAGACCCGTGAGCACGCACGCCACCCCCCCGATGCAGCAGAACCCCGACGCCTCCGCCCAGCCCGCACCCGAGGACGAGGGCGCCCTCGTCGCCGCCCGGCGCGCGAAGCTTGCCGAGCTGCGCGGAACCCTCGGCATCGAGCCCTACGGGCGGCGCGCCGACGAGCTGATGCAGGCCGCGGATGCCCGTGCGCGGTTCGACGAGGCCGCGCACGCGGAGTTCGAGGCATCGCAGCAGGCCCGCAAGGCGGATCCCGCCGCCGCGGCGGTCGACCGCCGCGCCCGCGTCCGCTTCGCCGGCCGCGTGATGCAGCACCGTGACCTCGGCAAGCTCGTCTTCTTCTGGCTGCGCGACGCCTCGGGCGACCTGCAGGTGACCGTCAGCAAGGCCAACGTCGCGGAGCGCGACTTCGCGCTGGCCAAGATGCTCGACTACGGCGACGTGGTTGTCGCGGAGGGGCCCATCGGCCGCACCAACAAGGGCGAGACGTGCGTGTGGGCCTCGGGCATCGAGCTCGCGTGCAAGAGCCTCGCGCCGCCCCCCGGCAAGTGGCACGGGCTTGAGGACGCCGAGACCCGCTACCGCAGGCGATACGTCGACATGTACTCCAACCCGCAGACGGTGAAGGTGTTCGAGCAGCGCTCGCGCATCGTGAGCCTGGTGCGGCGCTTCATGGAGTCGCGCGGCTACCTCGAGGTGGAGACGCCGATGTTGCAGCCCATCGCGGGCGGCGCCGCGGCCCGGCCGTTCGTGACCAGGCACAACGCGCTGGACATGCAGCTCTTCATGCGCATCGCGCCGGAGCTGTACCTCAAGCGCCTGGTGGTCGGCGGCATGCGCAGGGTCTTCGAGATCAACCGCAACTTCCGCAACGAGGGCGTGGACCGCAGCCACAACCCCGAGTTCACCGCGATGGAGGCCTACGAGGCCTTCGGCGACTACATGACCATGCTCGAGATGGTGGAGAGCCTGGTGCACCACGTGGCGTGCGCGGTGGCCGGCTGCCCCGAGGGCGGCGATGGCCCGGTGCTCCCGTTCGGCGAGCTGCGGATCGACTACCGCAAGCCCTTCGAGCGCGTGCGCTACGAGGAGCTCTTCATGCGCGCCTTCGGCTTCGACATGCGCGACGAGGCAAGGGTGCGCGCGGCCGGCCGGGAGCACCGCATCGAGAAGGCCGCGACGCTCGACCACTGGCTGCTCGTGAACGAGCTGTTCGAGGAGAAGGCCGAGGCGCTCATCGACCCGAGCCGGCCGACGTTCGTCCTCGACTACCCGAGCGCCATCAGCCCGCTCACCCGCCCGAACCGCGAGCGCCCCGAGCTGGCCGAGCGCTGGGACCTCTTCGTGGCGGGCATGGAGCTCGGCCCGGCCTACACCGAGCTCAACGACCCCGACATCCAGCTCTCCAAGTTCACCGAGCAGCTTGCCGGCGCCGACGACGAGGAGAGCACCTTCCGCACGCTCGACCACGACTTCGTGGAGAGCCTGCGCGTGGGCATGCCCCCGGCCGGAGGCATGGGCATGGGGATCGACCGCCTGGTGATGTTCATGACCAACTCGGAGTCGATCCGCGATGTCATCCTCTTCCCGCTCATGCGACCGGAGTGAGCCGCCGCGCGGCTCGCGCGCCGTGCGGCTCGCGCGCCGCGCGTTCCTGGCGTGCGCCGCCCTCGCCGCGTGCGCGATGCTTGGCGCGCAGGCCGCCGCCGCCGAGGCGTGGAAGGTCGTCGAGGACAGGTGGTTCGAGCTGTGGCTCGGCGGGGCGCGGTGCGGGTTCGTGCACGAGTTGGTGGAGCGCTCGGGCGACGCCGTGCGCACCACCGCCGAGACGGAGATGACCGTGGGGCGCATGGGGCAGGGCGTGCGCATCCGGACGCTCGGCACCTTCGAGGAGAGCGGCGCGGGCGTGCCGCTGCGCGCTCGGGTCCGCCGCGAGGCGGGCGCCGCGCCGGTCGAGTCGTCATGGGAGTTCCGCGCCGACGGGATCGAGGTCCGCGAGGAGCAGGGCGGCCGCGTCACCGCGCAGCGCAGGCCGCTGCCGCCGGCGGGGTGGCTGACGCCGCGCGCGGCGCGCGAGTTCGTGAAGGCGCGGCTCGCCGCGGGTGCGCGCGAGTTCGCGTACGTCACGCTCGACCCCGCCAGCGGCCCGGACGCGGTGCGCATCGAGAGCGTGCGGACGGGCGAGTCGTCCGGCACGGTCGATGGGCGCTCGGTCGCGCTCACGGAGTGGCGCACGCGGAACTCGCTCATCGAGAAGCCGTCCGTCGAGCTCCTGTCGGCCGATGCGGTGGTCGTGCGCAGCACCACGGACCTCGGGGTCGGCATCCTCGAGAGCCGCCTGTCCACGCGCGAGGCCGCGTCGGCACGGGTCGCGCCGGTCGAGATCATGGCGCGGACCTTCGTGCCGCTCGCGGTCGACGCCCGCTCGCTCGCGGGCTCGCGGCGCGCGGAGCTCTCGGTGCGGGCCAGGGACGGCGAGCTGCCGGACCTGCCTTCCGCCGCAAGCCAGCGGTTCGAGCGCTCGGGCAAGGGCGCCGCGGCGCTTCGGATCGACGCCGACGGCGGCAGCGAGGCGTCCGGCGCGGACCGCGCCGACCAGGCGCTGCTGCGGGCCAGCGTGTTCGCCGACGCGGACGATGCCGAGGTGCGCGCCCTGGCCGAGCGCGCGCTGCGCGGGGCGCCCGGGGACATGCTCGCGCGTGCCGAGCTGCTTCGTGCCGCGGTCAACCGGCACGTCGCGCGCAAGGACCTTGCGAGCGGCTTCGCGACGGCGAGCGAGACTGTCCGCGCGCGGGCCGGCGACTGCACCGAGCACGCCGCGCTCCTCTGTGCGCTGCTTCGCACGCAGGGCATCCCGGCGCGCGTGGCCAGCGGGCTGGTGTACGTGGCTGAGGGCGGCGGCATCCGCAACGCCTACGGCTGGCACATGTGGACGCAGGCGATCGTGGGCGGCAGGTGGATCGACCTCGACGCGACCATCGCGCCGGGCGGTCCGCGCTTCGATGCCGCGCGGCTCCTCGTGGGGCTGAGCAAGGCCGACGGTGCCGCCGTCGACACCGACCTTGCGCGCATCGTGGACCTGATGGGCGACCTCGTCATCGAGCCGGTGTCCGCCGACGGCGTGCGGTTCGGCGCGGGGCAGCCGCCGTGAGCGAGCCGCTTCCCCCGCTTCCTTCGCGCGACCCCGCGGGGCACAAGGGCACCTTCGGCACGGTGTGCGTGGTCGGAGGCCATGCGGCCCCGCCCGTCACCATGCTCGGGAGCGTGGTGCTCTCGTCGCTTGGCGCGCTCCGCGCGGGGGCCGCCCTGTGCATCGTGGCGGCGCCCGCGCCGCTCGTTCCCGCCATCCTCGCTGCCAACCCCTCGGCCACCGGGCTCCCGCTGCCCGTGGACGGCGAGGGGCGGCTGGTGCCGCACGCGGTGGCGGAGGCGCTCGACACGCACGCACGGAAGGCCGGCGTCCTGGTGGTGGGCCCGGGGCTCGGCACGGGCCACGCGGAGTCGCAGGTGGTCGTCCGCATCCTCGCGCAGGACGACGGGCGCCCCGTGGTGGTCGACGCGGACGCGCTCAACTGCCTGGCCGCCACCGACGGCTTCCAGCTCGACCTGCGCGCACCGATGGTGCTGACGCCGCACCCCGGCGAGTACGCGCGGCTCGCGGCGGCGCTTCGCATCGACGCCGACCCGTTCGATCCGGTGGCGCGGCCGCATGCGGCGGAGCGGCTTGCGCAGCGGCTCGGATGCGTGGTGGTGCTGAAGGGCCACGGCACGGTGGTGAGCGACGGGACGCGGACCTGGACGTGCGCGCGCGGCAGCGATGCGCTCGCCGTCGGAGGCAGCGGCGACGTGCTCGCCGGGGTGGTCGCGGGGCTCCTCGCGCAGCATGGACGCGCGCTCGGCCTCTACGGCTGCGCGCGCCTGGCCGTGGAGGCGCACGCGATGGCCGGCGACGACTGGGCGGCGCGCGAGGGCGGCACCGCGGGCATGCTCGCCGCGGAGATCGCCGCCGGCATCCCTGCCGCGCTCGGCGCGATGCGTACACTCGTGCGCCCATGAACCAGGAAGCGGCAACTCCCGTCGGCAAGCGACCGCCGCACGTGCCCGTCGACCAGATCCGCCCGCACACCTACGTGGACGGCATCTACTCGATCGTCAACCCGCAGGTCGGCACGGCCAAGAACGGCAAGCACTTCCTCAAGGGGCTCATCCGCGATGCCACGGGCGAGATCGCCATCCGCCAGTGGACCTTCGACGACGCGCAGATCGGCGAGCTCTCGCGCACCGGCTTCGTGTGGCTCGGCGGGCAGGCGCAGGAGTACAACGGCCAGGTGCAGGTGATCGTCGAGTCCATCTCGGCGGTCGAGGTCGAGGTCGAGGACCTCGCGCGCCTGCTGCCGTCCTCGCGCCACGACATCGCGGCCATGGAGCAGGAGCTCCGCCGCATCATGGGCTCGCTCGCGCATCCTTCCATGCGCGCGCTCGCGGACGGGTACCTCTCGAACGAGGCCTTCATGTCGCGCGTGCGCCAGGCGCCCGCCGCGGTCAGCGTCCACCACGCGTGGATCGGCGGGCTGCTCGAGCACACGCTGCAGCTCCTGCGGCTTGCCGAGGTGATGCTGCCGTGCTACCCCGACCTCAACCGCGACATCGTGCTGATGGGGCTCTTCCTGCATGACCTCGGCAAGACGTCGGAGCTGACCTGGGAGCGCGGGTTCAGCTACACCGCCGAGGGCAACCTGATCGGCCACACCGTGAAGGGCGTCATCATGCTCAGCGCGATGGCCGCCAAGGTCGCGCGCGAGACAGGCGCGCCCATCCCGCCCGATGCGCTGCTCGTGCTGCAGCACATCGTCGTGTCGCACCACGGTTCGCTGGAGTTCGGCGCCGTGAAGCTGCCGTCCACCCCCGAGGCGATCTTCGTGGCCATGCTCGACAACCTCGACGCCAAGACCACCGTGGCCGTGCAGTCCGCGCAGCGCCACAAGCCGATCCAGCCCGGCCAGGAGTTCACCGACCGCGTGTGGAGCCTCGACACGCGGATCTTCCGCCCCGACCCGCTGGCGTAAGTCCGTTCCTGGTTCGTTTGCCACCAGCTGTTTTCTCCAGTGAAATCGGTGGAGGGGCGTTGGGGGTGGGCGAGAGGGGGTTCCTGCGGTGGCCGCGCCCCTTCGCTGCGCCCGGATCCCGTGCTCACTGCGGGGCGCTCGCCGAATGACGGAAGGCGCCCGAATCCGACCGCCTCCCGACGTTCAACGCCCCGAGCCACCACCGGTCGCCGAGGCGTCCAGGTACGCACTACGCCGAGCAACCGCCCCCACCGCCGTTCGCCGAGGCGTCCAGGTACGCACTACGCCGAGCAACCGCCCCCACCGCCGGTCGCCGAGGCGTCCAGGTTCGCGCCGCATCGCACCACGCGATCGGCATGTCCCCGCGACTTCTCCGGAGAGATCAATTGGTGGCAAACGAACCAGGAAC